>Ga0310695_10007743_pt1 | contig 17029 bp, 2 predicted proteins | sample RumenRJG_04DNA_FD_203882 | JGI IMG/M metagenome (GOLD analysis project Ga0310695, IMG submission 203882) | Bovine rumen microbial communities from Lethbridge, Alberta, Canada - RJG_04 (v2) (version 2) | ecosystem: Host-associated > Mammals > Digestive system > Stomach > Rumen | place: Canada...
AGGTTCCTGCCTCGTCGACGACGGCGGGAGCATCGGGCGTTGCCGATGCCTGCTGCATAAACAACGACGGGAAGGTGGTCTCGACAACAGGAACAGACTTGCCCTGACACTGTTTACTGATACTTCCGGCTTCCGTGTTGTCAACCATTGGAACACAGGTAACATCCTCATAGTCGGGCAGGACGCACAGCTCTGCAAAGGTCTTGAAGGCCTTGTTGAGAATCTCCATGTCCTCCTTCGTATAGAGTGTTGCGTCATACTCCAGCATGCTCTGGTACTGTCCCCTGTCTCCCCGGATCATGGTGATGGACAGCGGTGTCTTGGCGGTATCCCACTCAATGGCCATACCATCATCAGTATGCTCACCCAGACTGATATCCGTCTGCAGGTCAACGAAGTAGTTATACAGTATCTCCGCCTTCAGTCCGTGGCGCTCCACCATCTTCGTGAAGGGATAGAAGTCGTTGGAGATGGCTTCCTGCATCTGCTTGTGCAAGTTAGCAGCAGCCTGATGCATAGTTTCATGATAGTTGCTGACAACGGTCGGCAGGGTCTTTACAAGCACACCGAAGAAGTTGTTAAGTGCAAGTTCGCTACGTCCGTTACTAATAAAGTACACCAGTGTATTGTTATCGCGCGTCACTCTGTGCAGCACATGATGGAACACGGTGAGGAAGAAGCTGCTTGGCGGTATCGAGTGCTTCTTACAGTAGGCATCGATATTTTCTGCCTCGATGTCAGTGAACAACTCACCATAGACGACCTTCGATGGTGTCACGTTCGAATGCGGATAGACAGTGGCATCCACGCCGCCCACCAGGTTGTCGAAGAACTCCTCTGCCTTCTGTCCACGCTCTGACTCCATCAATGCAATCTCGTCGATGGCGCGGTCGTAGGCCGTATAGGTTTCCTTCTCCAGTATCTCACCACGATAGGCTCTCTCCAGTTCGTGGGACAGCACATAGTTACTGCTGCCATCACCGATGATGTGATGAATATCAATTAGCAGATATGTCGTGTCTCCGTAAATATAGATATTGAAACGATAGAGCGGTTCGTGCAACAGGTCAAACGGACGAATGCGTTTCTTGAAGAATTCAGCATCAGGCTGTTCGGTGAGTGTCTCCACTTCAAAGTGTACGGGTTCCTCATCATTACGTACCTGCACGACGTCGTCACCTTGCTGAGTCAAACGGCACTTCAGATAAGGATGGGCATCGGCAACAGCATGGATGGCACGTTTCAGCTGCTCAATGTCAATATCCTTGAACTTAAACATGCTTGGAATGTTGTATTGGAGGGCATCAGGATTCATCATCCAGTCGACGAACATACCGCGCTGGCTCTCATTCATCGGATAGAACTCACGGACCTCATGCGGCTTCAGCTGCTGTTCAGGCGTAGCCTCCGTAATCAGTCCAGCCAGCTCGCGGATACTCGGATGGCTGAGGATGTCCCTTGCCGACAGCTTGAGTCCATTGCTCATCAGCTGTGCTGACAGACGCATGGCAGCAATGGAGCTGAGACCTACAGATACGAGATTGGTGGTAACACCGATATCCGTGGTCTTCAGCATCTTGGTAACGAAGTCCCACAGCTGCTGTTCCTCAGGAGTACTTGGAGCAACGATCTCCTCAGCCTCAATAGTAGGCTGAGGCAGGGCCCGGCGGTTGATCTTGCCGTTCTGCGTCATAGGCATCTCGTCCATCTGGATGTAGATCGTGGGAACCATATATTCCGTCAGTGATTCACCCAGGTGCGCCTTCAAATCGTCAATATCAACCTGGTGGTTGGCAGTGAAGTAGGCACACAGGTTCTGCACGCCATTGAGTTCCTTTACCAAAACACAGGCTAGCATCACACCGTCGTACTTGGCAATCTGGGACTCTATCTCACCCAGCTCGATGCGGTAGCCGCGCAGCTTCACCTGGTTGTCGATACGTCCTACGTACTCTATCTCGCCGTCCTCGTTCCAGCGGCAGAGGTCACCGGTATGATACATACGGTTTCCTTCTTTCTCGAACGGACACTGCTCGAACATCTTCGCCGTCAGCTCAGGACGGTTGTAATAGCCTTCGGCCAGCTGTACCCCGCCAATGCAGAGCTCGCCAGGCACACCCCTCGGGGTCAGGCGGCCCTGGGCGTCGATAATATAGGCCGTGGTGTTGACCACAGGGCGTCCGATAGGTATGTCGTACTCCTTTGTCGGGTCAACCCAGTGGGTCGTCACATCGACGGTGGTCTCTGTAGGACCATAGGAATTGAGCAGGCGCAGCTTTCCGCGATTAAGCAGCGGGAACGACTCTAACTTCTCACCACCTACCATCACATAGCGCACCGGCAGCTCGTAGTTGGTCATCAGTAACTCACCAATCTTTGTGGTATAGTTACCACCGTTGATCTTATTGTCGCGCAGCCACTGGGTCAGCTCATTCATGTCCTTACGGATGGCTGTCGGTACGAGATACAAAGTAGCGCCTACCGTCAATGGCGGATAGAGGTCCTTGACGGACGCGTCGAACGAGAAGCTGGCATAGCAGCAGATGTGCTCGCCGGGCTGCTCGTCTAGGTGGCGTGCCAGGAACTTCACGAAGTTGATCTTCGCCTTCTGCTGGATGATGACACCCTTGGGCTTGCCCGTGGAGCCGGAAGTATAAATCATATAGGCACGGTTCTCCGGCGTCGTCAGGTTCACCGGTGTCTCGTCACCCTGGCTGAAGTCGAACTCCTCGATGAATACCGTATGCTTCGGGGTAAAGGTGCCCTCAGCCTGCTTCTCGGCCAGGATGACACGAGTAGTGATGAGGATGTCGGCCTCGGAGTCCTCGAACATATACTGCAGGCGATCGGCAGGATACTCATAGTCCATGGGCAGGTAGCCGGCTCCGGACTTCTGGATACCCAAAACGGAAACGTGGAACTCCTTCTGTCGGTCAAGCATGATACCCACGAACTGGTTGGGCTTCAAGCCCAGCTGCTGCAAGTGATGAGCCATGATGTTCGACTGCCTGTCTAACTCTGCGTAAGTGATACTGCTGTCCTTATCAACCACAGCAATGCTGTCGGGAGTCTCAGAGGCCTGCCTTACAAACTCGGTGACAAAGGTGCAGCCTTCCGGCAGCAGCATAGTGTCGCCGGAAGAGATGGACATCAGCTCTGCCTTGGCATTTTCGTCAACCAGCTGAAGACTCTGTACAGCTGCATCTGGCTGATTTCCTATACCAATAAGCAAGGTCTTGAAAGCAGACATCATGCGCTGTATTTCAAAGCGATGGTAAATGCGGCGGTCAAATGTAACCTTGACATCAAGGTCGTTTCCGTCCTGTCCGCCCTCTGCAACGATAGAAATCTCGTTAAACGAAGCTTCAGCAGCAGGAACCATTTGGATACCCCATTCTTCAGGGCCTCCCGTAAGTGTTTCAACACCTGCATAGTTTTCGAAAGCAACGATCGACTGGAACAGTTCGCTGCCAAGGTCTGTCTGCTGCTGGATGTCGGACAGCGGACAGAAGTCCCATGCACTGCTCTCGGCAGCCTGTGCCTGTACGGAACGGAGCGCCTCACGGACGGTCATTTGACTATTGGTCCTTATGCGAACGGGCACGGAGTTGATGAACAGACCTACAAGCTGATCGACAGGCACCTGAGTATTGTTTCGACCAGAGACGACCTTCACGAAAACGGCATCCTCTGTGCGGTTATATGATTGCAGTAACAAACCCCATGCTAATTCAACAGCAGTATTGAGAGTTACCTGTTGTGAGGCACAAGTTTCGTTCAGCTGACGCACATCATCGCCAGTCAAGGTGAATGTTACCACATCGTCGGCATCCTGTTGCTCTTCAGGTATCGTACCTGTAGATGGAATGACAGCCTTACTTTCATAACCCATCAGCAAATCACGCCAATAAGACAGAGCGGCACGCATATCTTTAGTGAGAAGCTCACGGATATAAGCTTCGTAAAGCCCCGGCTCAACACCGGTTGCCGTCAATTGCTCATTGGCCATACCTGCGGCAAGACCCTCAATGAGATCGCGCATATAAATGGGTATGCACCAACCGTCCACGATGATGTGGTGTAATACCAGTAACAATTGGCAGCTGGAGTCGGAGGTCTTCATACATACCAGTCGCAGCAGGGAATCGTCCTGGAGACTGAGCTTCCGGTGAAGCTGTTCCTCATGGACACGGGCGGCAGCAGCCTCCGTATCTTTCTCGCCTGAGATGTCAATCATTTCCAGTTTCAGCTTTCTGTCAACGATAGCCTGACACGGCATGGGGACCCCTTCGTAGAGGATGGAGGTGCGAAGGACTTCATGTTTCTCTGCCAAATAGTCGAGCGTGCTGCGCAGAGCCTTTTCACTAGGCAGCACAGACATAGAAAAGCGTGTCAGCAGACGGTAAGCCGTCGTGTCGGGATTCATCTGATAGGTCAGAAGCATACCTTCCTGCATGGGGCTTAGCGGATAGACACGTTGTAATTGTTCGCCACGGACTGCAAAACGGTTGCAGATCTGCTCGAATTGTGTATCAGTCCAGCCTGTGATGCCGAGGTCGGAAGGTGTGTACTGACGTTCTTTCAACTCACTGAGATAATGCACGATGGTGCCTATCTGGGTGAGGATTCCTTCTGAGAAGCGAGTGGCGTCCTCCTCTTTATATTGAGCGGCATTATAGTCGAGTGTCAGCGAGAAAAGTCCGTTGCTCACCTCACAGTTAACAATGAGATCGGGACCAAACATGTTCTTGGGTTCGGAATCGTCGCCAAAATCGCCTACTTGCGCCATGGAGAAGAAGGTGTCGGCACTGACACCATCCATATCACCCATATAGTTGAAGCCTATCTGGGCAACGCGGTCGGAAGGCAGGGTAACCGTCTGCTCGCCAGGGATGAAACGCAGGATGTTATAACCGATGCCTTTATTGGGAATCTGGTGTAATTGTTCCTTGACATTCCAAAGATCATGACGGATATCACCGTTTATTCCTTCAGTAACCAACGGGTAAGTGGAAGTGAACCAGCCTACCGTGCGGTCGGTATAAAGATCGGCACTGATCTTTTCGCGACCATGTCCCTCAAGCTGTACCGACATTTCCGTGGCACCAGTCAACGAATGGTAACTACGCGCTACGGCTGTGAGAAGCAAGTCGTTGGCATCGATACCAAAGGCCGACAATTCGGCAGAGAGGAACGCGCGAGTCTCTTCTGCCGTCATCGACAACGACTGGTGCATGAAGCTACGGGCGTAGTCTTTACCGTCAGAGGTCGGCAAAGCGAGTAGCTTCTGTTGCTGGTGCTCCCAATACGGTATCTCCAGACTGAGCAGATAGCTGTTACGGTATTGCTGTAAGGCTGCTACGTAGTCCTGATAGCTGTGAGTCTTGGCAGGAAGACTGACTGGCTGATTGGTTGTCAGCTGCTGATAAGCAGTCTCCAAATCCTCAGTCAAGATACGCCAGGAGACACCGTCGACAATCAGGTGATGTGTGGCAAGGAAGAGGATGTCGGTACTTGTAGTATGGAACACCACCGGCTGGAACATCGATTCCGCCATGTCGATACCTGCAATAATCTTCTTACAGATGTCGGCCATGGCATGTTCTGAGTCTGTCGTATTTGTCAGATCATATTCCTGTATCTGCACAGTACACTCAGCCGGGCGCACGAAGAGGTGTCCGTCTGTAAAGACGGCACGCAGCATGTCGTGATGAACGGTCAGTGCATCGATAGCTTGCTGAAGCATGTCGATGTCGACGCGCTCTTTACAGTTGAGCAGCATCGACTGATGGAACATCTGAGGCATCGGTATCTGCAGGTCCTTAAAGAAGGCCACAATTGCGCTATCGGCCACCTCCCCACTCCATGGCTCTTGACTAATGGTCTGCTGGCCGCTTCCATGAGATGCATGGGCAATGGCCTGAACGGTCTTGAACTTCATGATGTCGGCTACCTGTGTGCTGATGCCTTGCTGACGCAGCTCACTGACTAGACGGATAGCCTTGATAGAGTCGCCGCCTAATTCGAAGAAACTGTCAAGTGAGCCAACTGGGTTGGTCAGGCTCAGAATGTGCTGGATAGTGTCTGCAATCGCCTGTTCCGTCTCATTGGCAGGTTTCACATAAGCTACAGAACTGGTAATGACGGGCTGCGGCAATGCTCTGCGGTTTACCTTGCCACCAGGAGTCATTGGCATCTCGTCGAGTGGCATGAAAATGTCAGGAACCATATAGTCTGTCAGCGTTTCTCCCATGAAGTCGCGCAGGGCATTCTTGTCTACCTCCGATGTGCAAGTGTAATAAAGCACCAAGTGCTGTACATCGCCCACCTTTTTCACTTCTGCAGCGACTGCGGCCACGGGTTCATACTGGGCGGCACGATTCTCAATCTCACCTAACTCAATACGGAAGCCACGCAACTTCACCTGATTATCGATACGGCCCATGAATTCCAGCTCGCCTTCTTCATTATAACGGGCTAAGTCACCTGTACGGTACACCTTGAACTGGTTGCCGCCATATTGGTGCATAACAAACTTTTCGGCCGTCAAATCAGGACGGTGCCAATAGCAGTTGGCAATCTGGATACCAGACAGGCACAATTCACCAGGCACACCTTTCGGCAACAAATTGCCATTGATGTCACAAATAAACGAATAGCTATTTGGTATGGCCTTTCCGATAGGAATATCAATATCCTTGTCCTGGTCTATAATATGATAAGAAGAACATACAGTGAATTCTGTAGGACCGTAGCCGTTAAATAACTTAGCGCCCGTCTTCTTTACTTGCATGAATTTCTCACCACCCAACATGGTGTATTCAATAGGCAGATCAAATTGCCTTAACAGTGCCATACCCAAGGCCGTGCTCATAGTCATGCCCGTAATGTGGTGGTCTTCAATATATCTGGCCATTCCGTCCATGTCCTTACGCATCTCTTCATTGAGCACATGAATAGTAGCACCGGCAGCTAAGGGATAGAACAAGTCGAACGTAGATGCATCGAACGAGAAGCTGGGGTGATGCAGGTTGTTCTTGCCCGGACACAATCCGAAGGCTGGGATGTTCCAGGCAGCACAGGCTCTGACGGATTTGTGGTCGATAACGACACCTTTGGGCTTACCTGTCGAACCTGACGTATATATCATATAGCAATGGCTGTCAGGTGTTGCAAGACTATCGAAAGACTCAACAGGCTTCAGTGATGCCACCATCTCTTGCGTCATTACAATCTTTGCTTCACTGTCTTCCAACATATACTCAATGCGGTCCTGCGGGTATTCAGGATCAACGGGTACATAGGCTGCTCCTGCCTTGTTGATACCAAGAACGGCAACAAAGAACTCCTTAACACGGTCCATTTTGATGGCAACAAAATCATCCGGCTGGATGCCCTGTTCAACAAGATATTTAGCCACAGCGTTCGCTTGTTGGTCAAACTGTAGGAAAGTCAGCTGACTGGTTGCGTCCACAACGGCGACATGATCGGGTTGCTGCTTTACATACCTCTGGAACATGTCGATCCATGTCTCACGATCGTCATAATCCAAAGAGCCGCCATACGACATGCCAAGAACCTCTGCTGTCTCAGCTTCATCAATTCGGGGGAGTGAAGACAGAGGCGCATCTGGCTGTTCTGCCATCCCCTTCATAAGCGTCTGGAACATCTTCAACACGCGTAAAACCTCCTGCTTGCGGTAATGCTTGCGGTTGAAGATAACATGCAACGTCAGTCGACCTTCGTCATCAATGAAAGTGTTCTGGTTGAACTCATCGAAATTCTCCTCCTTGACAGAGACGACCTTAAAGTCGAAACCAAACTTCTGGGCTTTGAAAGAACTGCCGCTGTTATAGTTTTCGAACGCAGTAACCGACTGGAGCAACTGGCTGCCCAGTTCTGACTGTTGTTGTATCTCAGCCAGCGAGCAGTAATCATGCAACCCGGTCTCAGTAGCTTGTTGCTGAAGGACACGCAGCATCTGACGCGCCGTACTTCCAGTCTCAGTCTTCACACGTACAGGGACAGAGTTGATGAACAGTCCGACGACTTCGTCAACATCAGTCTTTGTGTTGTCACGTCCTGAGACGACTTTGGCAAAGACGGCATCCTGAGTGCGCCCATAAGTCTGAAGTATCAGGCCCCATGCCAACTCAATGATGTTGCTCATCGTTGCCTGTTCCGATTGGCACAGCGCCTGGAGGCGGTCAGTCAACTCACGATCCAATACTATCTGCATGTCATCTTCCGTGGCCTGCTCCGATTCTGGAACATCGCCAAATGACGGAATTTCCACGCGAGTCTCATAACCTTCCAACAAATGGCGCCAGTATTCCAGAGACGCAGGCTTGTCCTTGCTCAATATCTCACGGATAGCCGCCTCGTAACGACCTACTATTGGTTCACCTTCATCCATGGGTTCAACACCCTTTATGGCTGCATCAATATAGGTCAGCAGGTCTCTCATGTAAATCATCAGGCACCAACCATCCTCAATGATGTGATGAGTGACAATAAGCAGGTAACAAGAATGCTCACTGGTACGTGCACAAACCAAACTCATGAGGGGCTTGCGCTGCAAGTCAAAGTCATGGGTCAGGATGTCTTCTCTTAGTCGGGCTACTGCAGCCTTCTGGTCCGGCTCGTTACTGATATCAACCATGCGAAGGCCCAGTCGACGATCAACGATGGCCTGACGATATTGGCTCACGCCATCATGGATAATGGCAGTGCGCAATACCTCGTGACGTGCAGCCAAACGGTCGAGGCTGTTACGCAACTGAGCCTCGGTGGGCAGGACATTCAGTTCAAAGATATTAACCAAGCGATACGCCCACGACTCTGGCTCAGACAGATACTTCAGAAGCATTGACTCCTGCATAGGCAGCAGCGGATAGATGCGTTGCAGTTTCTCGCCGCGCTGGGCAAATTCTTTTGTAACCGTTTCAAACTCTTCGTCAGACCAAACGTCCTCACCCAAGTCGGTAGCTGTAATCTCCTCATCGGTATGCTGTGCAAGATAGGTTGTCTGTTCGCATATTTCCGTAAGAATGCCATCGGCAAACTGCTTGGCCTTTTCGTCAGTCAGCAGTGCCATGTTATAGTCGAGATGCAGGTTGAAAGAACCGCCGTTCACTTCACAGTTGATGGTCAGGTCTGAACCGCATGAATTCTCTGGAGCCACGTCAACACCTGCATGGACATCGGTGGCAAGATAGAAAAATGCCTGTTCATCCTTCACATCGTCAAAGTCGCCTAAATAGTTGAACAAGATAAGTGGCGACTGGTTGCGGTCGTAAAGAGAGTCTGCTCCCAGATATCGAAAGATGTTGTATCCGACACCCTTGTTAGGAATGCGGTGAAGGGCTTCCTTCGTATGACGCAGGTCGTGACGCAGGTCAGCACCTAACTGACGAAGAACGACAGGGAACATAGAGGTGAACCAGCCTACGGTACGGTCGGTGACAAGTGGCGATCCCATCTCCTCACGACCATGTCCCTCAAGCATAAACGATACAGAGTCGCTGCCTGTTGAACGTTGGTAGCTGCGGCCTATGGCTGTCAGCAGCAAATCGTTGACGGTAGCTCCAAAACTATTGGACGTAGTCTGTAGGAATGCTTTTGTCGCGTCAGCCGGCAGACTGACGGTAAGACGGCCAAATGAGCGACTGAAATCTTTTTCTGCTGAGAGCGGCATCTGAAGCATGGCCTCGTTGACAGCATTCCAGTATGGTATTTCAAGACTTAGCTTGTAACTGTCACGGTATTTGCTTGCTTCAACGGCATAGTCCTGATAGGTATGCGTCTTCTCAGCCAGATGGATTTCCTGCTGATTGGCCAGTTGCAAATAAGCCGTGTTCAAATCAGTGGTTATAATGCGCCATGAGACGCCGTCGACCACCAAGTGGTGGGCTGCCATCAGGAGGTAGTCCTTTGCTGGAGTATGAAAGAGGACTACGCGAAGCAGGGACTCAGCCATGTTGATATTCGACTGCACCTCTTGTGCAGCAGCCTCTATATCAGCAACAAGATTCTCGGAGTCAGCAAAGTCTTGCTCTTCAATGGTGATGACGGCATCGGCAGGACGTACAACCAAATGCTCGCCGTCGAAGATGGCACGCAGCATGTCATGCTGTGTCGTTATAGCATTGAGAGCGCTCTGGAGCATCTTGATGTCAACATGCTCTTTGCATTCCATCATGATGCTCTGCAAATAATGATTCGATACCGGCAGATGCAAGTCCTTGAAATAAACCACCATAGGACTGTCTGTTACGGTTCCGCTCCAAGGCTCCTGGGATATATTGATTTGACTGTCAACATGTGTCCCGGCAATCTGCCGTATGGTCTTCAGTTTAAGGACGTCTGCCACGTTCACGTTAACACCTTCCTGGCGCAGCTTGCTGACCAGACGGATCGCTTTGATAGAGTCGCCTCCCATCTCCATAAAGTTGGCCAAAGCACCGAGAGGCTGACTCAAGCCAAGTACTTGTTGCATGGCTTCAGCCACCTTCTTCTCAATTTCCGTTGCAGGTTCTACGTATTCTGTAGCGTCATTGATGTCAGGGGCAGGTAAGGCTTTGGTGTTGACTTTACCATTCGGCGTCAACGGCATCGTGTCTAACTGTGTGAAGGATGCAGGAATCATGTAGTCGGCAAGGCTTTCTGCCAAGTAGTTCCTGAGTGAATCTTTATCTATCTCACAATCAGCGGTATAGTAGGCACAGAGATACTGAACTCCACCAACCTCACGTACCTGTACCGACTCCATCTGGATGCCTTCATATTTACCGATGAGCGTCTCTATCTCACCCAGCTCGATGCGGAAGCCACGTAGTTTAATCTGATTGTCGATACGGCCAAGATACTCAATCTGACCCTCGGCATTGTAGCGTACCAGGTCACCGGTGTGGTAGACCTTCACCTGCTCATCACCCACCTTGATAGCTGAGAACTTCTCAGCTGTCAAGTCCTCGCGCTTCCAGTAACCGGAAGCCATCTGCGGACCAGACATGCACAACTCGCCAGGCATGCCTATTGGCAGCAAATGACCGGCGGCATCGACGACATACGCCGATAGATTGTCTAATGGCCGACCGATGGGAATGTTCCTGTATTCTTTTCCCTTCTTCAGTTCGTAGAACGTCGCGTCAACAGTAAATTCAGTAGGTCCGTAAGTATTGATCAGTCTGCATTTGCAGTCCGGGTTTACCGTCATCTTCTCACCGCCTACAACCAGGTACTCAACAGGCAGGTCGGGGTATTCCTGCAGCAGCATCTGTCCTAACTGCGTGGTGTAGCAACCGCCGGAAATACAATTCTTCACGATGAAGTCGTGCAGCTTAGCAAGGTCCTTACGTGCCTCCTGAGGAACTGTGTACAATGTGCCACCGACGGTAAGCACAGGATACAGGTCCTCGATCGAAGCATCGAACGAGAACGACGAGTGGCAGCAGATGCGGCTCTTCGACGTGTGGCCCCATTCGCGGGCAATGAACTGGACGAAGTTCGACTTGGCACGATGCGATATCATCACGCCCTTGGGCTTGCCAGTAGAGCCTGACGTGTAGATCATATAGGCAAGACCGTCAGGAGTAGCAAGGTTGATACCATCCGTGTGGTCAGCGGTTTGTCCGCTGACATCCGTCAGGAAATCGTCAACAAACAGACAGGTACCACTGAAGGCAGCAAACTCACTGTCAGCATTCTTCTCGTCGAAGATGGCATGCGAGGTGATGAGTACCTGGCTTTCGCTGTCCTCAAGCATATACAGCAGACGGTCGGTGGGATAGTCATAGTCCAAGGGGACATATGCACCACCAGCCTTCTCAACGCCGATGGCTGCCACGAGGAATTCCTTCTGGTAGCCGAGCATGATGCTGACGAAGTTGTTCTGCTTGACACCCAGCTCGACAAGCCGCTGGGCAAGGGCACCGGACAGGTTATTCAAAGCAGCATAGCTGTAGGTTCCTGCCTCGTCGACGACGGCGGGAGCATCGGGCGTTGCCGATGCCTGCTGCATAAACAACGACGGGAAGGTGGTCTCGACAACAGGAACAGACTTGCCCTGACACTGTGATGCAATGTCTTTCTGTGCCTCCACTGAAAGCAACGGTACCTGCTCAACCAGGACATCGGGATGTGCCATCATATATTCGGTGACCGTCTTGACGGCATCGGCAACGATGCGCAGGGTCTCACTACTGTTCAGGGCGTCGCTGCTCTCCATACGGATGTCATAGCGGCCTTCGCTGAGGTAGATGACACACGACATATCGTCGTCAATCTTACCCTTAGGCATCTGCACAGCAGTACAGTGGTTGCCGCCCAAATCGGCATACTCCTGCATGGCATATCCCTGGAAGCCGAAAGAGACCTTCGGCTGGACGCCTAAGTCACGGCAGAAGTGGTTGAAGGGATAGACGCCATAGCGGATGGTGGACATCAGCTCGCGGCGGAAACCCTTGATGAAGTCCAGCACATTCTGGCCGGGAACGACATCGGCAAGAATGGGCACACTCTTGACGAACATACCGTATGCACGGGCTAAGCGTTTGTCCATACGTCCATGGTTCACGCTGTAGTAGGCCACTTGCTGTTCGCGGCTCAGTCGGCTCATGACCAGACTGAAGGCAGCCATATAGAGCAGGTTGCTGGTAGTGCCGTTGGTCTTGCACCATTCGTCCACTTCGTCAGCGGGCATGAATGCGCTTTCGCGCACCATGTTGCCAAGATGGCTGTCCGGATTGCCTGCCAGACTTACAAAGTCTATGCCGGCAAACTTTTCCTGATAGTACTGGGCGGCACGCTGATAGTTCTCTGTACCAAAACTCTGCTGCTCGTCTTCGGCATAGTCGTACAAGCCATATTCCACAGGCTCCAACGGTTCGCCTTTGTAGGCAGCCGGCAGGTCATATATGGTCAGGTTGGGGGCCAGTGTCACACCGTCTCCGATGGCGTGGTGGACGTCTACTAACATCCAGTTATCTTTCACAGCCTCTATGAGTTCAATCCTGATTAGCGGTTCTCCACTGAGCAAGTCAAATGGACGTACGAAACTCTTCTCAATATATTGGGCTGCTTCATCGTCGGTCATCTGATAAACGGGGATGGGAACCTGCATAGCGTCGTCGGCATACTGACGGGGTTCACCGTCTACCATAACGAAACGGGTTCGGAGTTCCTTGCGCTGGCCGATAATTATCTGAAAAGCGTCTTTCACGCGCGTCAGATCCACAGCCTTAGGAAGGTGGACACGTGATGGTAAGTTGTACTGGGTGACAGAGGGATCCTTAATCCACTCCATAAAAACACCTAACTGGGATTGAAGTAATGGGAAAGTATTCATATGGTGTTAGCTTTTTATTTGTCTATAATTGAATTGGTATCATCACTTGGGTCTGTTGTGGTTGCCCACGACAGGAAAAGCATATTTTGTCCGTACATGTATTTATAATCAATGTCGTAACAGAAGTTTGTGACAAGTTTCATTCCTATTTTCTTCGCCTCTTCGGATAATGTGGTGGGATTGAAGGCACGGCCCTCATACTTCAGCGAAAAAGATATCTTGTCATCAATTTGTATCAGGCGCATATCCGTGAAATGGCCATTACCGTCTATACCGGAATGCTGAATGGTATTGATCAGGAGCTCCTCTGTGCACGACTGGATATGATAGCGCAGACTAGGAGTTAATTCGACCTGCTGGATAGAACGATGTATGGAAGTAATGGCCTCTTGGAACGAGGGTACGTTGTTAGCGAGCGACGCCTCGTAAAGAAGACAGCTATTGTCCTTGGGCAACAGCAGAAGAGGCATGAGTGCCGTTGGACGACTCTTGATGCGAAGTATCTCGGTGATAAGATAGGTGGCAAGCAGTACAACGCATCCGCTAACAGGGAATGCGTACCAGATGAAGGTAACGTTGGCAGATTTGGCAAATAGCCATAGTAATGACAACATCGCCACTGGAAGCAGAAGAATGATGACTGGCGTGAGGGTGATACGACCCTCCATTTGGAAAAGGTTAGCAAGAACGAGTATCAGGCATACGGGTGTCACGCAGAATATAAAAATGCTGACGCTGGTGTTGGCAAGTAATTGGAGTTCTGGCGTATTAGCTCCAAAAAGCTGTGTCAGCATTCCAGGGAACAAGACCACAAAGACCGTAAATGCCAGGGTAATACCTAGGATATAGCACAGGCAACGCTTGACCAACATACGAGTCCCCATATAGTCCAACTGACCATACAGGAAGCCACCAAGCGAGAGAATCGTTTCACTAAAGCCGTTGGAAAGCATCATTCCTATCATCAGAATGTTCATGCAGACAGACATAACGAACATACCATCGTGACCCAGACGGTTCTGCACAATGGTATTAATTGCATAGAACATGAGCATCAGTACGATATTGGAAATCAGCATCGGCGTGCCTTGAGCTAAGTTGGGCAACAGCCATTTGGAAAAAGCCGGTTTCCTGAATTTGATGTCCGACTGGCTACTGAATAGATGGCGGATCAGATAAAGAATGGAGGCAGCATAAGCGCAAATAGTGGCAATGGCAGAACCCTGAATGCCCATACCAAATAGTCCAACCAGAAGGAGGTCTAACACGGTATTGGTAACGAAGATCAGTACCACAGCCTGGGTTACCTTGATGGGATGGCCGTCAACGCTAATGCACTGATTGACAAACTGACTAAGCATCGGCATGACAGCAAATCCCAGCATCACCGTCAGATATGGTTTCAACTGGGGAGCCAGATGTGGGTCAGTGGTCAGCCAGGATGTGACATCATCGCTAAACAGGAGCCCCATAATGCCAAGACAGGCTCCTACCATCAGTACGCATGCCATGGCCGTCGACAGGATTCCGCTTACGGCAGCCTTATCGCGACTACCTATAACTTTTGCAGCAAGGATAGTAGCACCAATGCCAACGAAAGTGTTCATGGCTGTGATGACAAGCGATACGGGAATGTATAGCGTAATAGCTGCTAAAGCATCAGGACATACCAGATGGCCCACTATAATACCGTCCACTGTAGTGGTCAGTTGGTTAATGATCATTGTAACGACGGAGGCAAGTAGGAAGTTGCCCATGGCCCGTTTAATCAGATACGCATTACGTTTCATTATTTACAATACCTATTTATATAAGAAGCGGCGGATGCTCTTCTTGGGGGTTTTCTCGAATTCCTCGTTTCGCTGTTCTATGGCCGACAGCTGACAGTAGCGGGGCAAGTGTTCATTCACCTCCTTGCGAATAGCTTCCAAATCCAGTTGCTCGCGCTGCTGCCCATAGACTTTCAGCGTGAGGTCTGAGGCATAGGCCAGTGCCACCAGCTTGCCGTCGCGCTGCACCACCACACACTCATCGAATATGGAGTGCGTCACCACCTGGTCTTCTGCCTCCTCGGGATAGATGTTCTGTCCGTTGGCACCCAGCAGCATGTTTTTCTTTCGACCGCGAATATAGACGAAACCGTCCTTGTCCATGACGCCCAGGTCGCCAGTATGCAGCCATCCGTCCTGGTCAATAGTCTCTGCAGTGGCCTCGGGGTTTTTGTAATAGCCGTTCATCAGGTTTTTACCCTTTGCAACAATCTCGCCTGGAATGTTAAACGGATCCTCACTCAGAATCTTTACCTCCATGTTCAGTGCTGCTTTTCCACACGAGCCCGGACGGTGTTCCTTCCAGTCGGAATAGGTGATGATAGGTCCGCACTCGGTCATTCCATAGCCAATGGTATAGCGGAACTTGACCATACGGAGTATCCGCTCCACCTCTTTGCTCAGCGCAGCACCTCCCATAATCACTTCATAGAAATTGCCACCGAAGGCAGCGGTCAGTTGCTGGCAGATTTTTCTGCAAATCAACTGGTGCAGGCCAGGCACCTTGAACATTAGTTTCATGACAGGTTTGTTCAGCACTGGCAGCACTTTCAGATTAATGATTTTCTCCATCACCAACGGCACACAGAGGAATTGGCCGGGTTTTTCCTTGTCAAAGGCCTCAAGTATCTTTTTCGGAGCTGGTATCTTGGTGAAAATGGTCATGTGGGCCTTACACAGAATACCGTAAAGGAAGTCGAAAGCATAGCCGAACATGTGGGCCATGGGCAACAGCAGCAATTCGTTACTACCTGGTGCCACGGGAAGTGCATGTCGTGCGAATTCCATATTCGATGCCATTGCCCGCCACGACAGCATCACACCCTTGGGATTACCGGTGCTGCCGCTGGTATAGCTCAGCAGCATCAGGTCCTCAGGGTTCTCTGCCTCGTAGCATACATCCTCCTTGGAGTATCCATTAGGATATTTCGTCTTGAATTCGCTAAACACATCTTCTTCTACCTTGTCGGTAGCTGTATTGGGGGTCATCGTCAGCAGATCCTCCATGTCAAGCATATACATCGGGCATTCTCCCTCTTCCCACAGTGTTGCCAACTGGCGGTTTCCCATCATGAACTTGGCATCGCAGTGTTCGCAAAGCATCTTCAGCTGCTGTCGGCTGTAGTCTGGCAGCAGAGGGACCGCAATGGAACGGTAGGTAATGATGGCTAACATGGAAATGGCCCAGTTGGAACTGTTCCTGTCGCAAATGGCAATCTTGTCACCGGGCTTGATTCCCAACACTTCAAACATACAATGAATATAGCACACGCGCGTGGCCACATCACCATACGTGTAGGTAACATTGCTGCCACAATCCGTCAGTGCAGGCATATCCCATCCACTACGGAACACGTCTTCAATGCTTTTAATCAGGCTATTATCTTTTTCCACTATTTATTCAAATGTCTAATTAATACTCTAGGTCATAATAATATGGTTGCAAAGGTACAATAAAAAAAGGGAATATGAACAAAATCTATCCGTATTTATAGTTAAATTATGTTATATCAGAGTTAAAGAACTGACGATAGGCCTCCACCTTTTTGTCGAACGACAATGGGTAGGCACGGGAACTGCTAAGCAATCTATATAGAATCAAACCGTTCGAAACATCAACAGATGTGTTCAC
>Ga0310695_10007744_pt1 | contig 17028 bp, 11 predicted proteins | sample RumenRJG_04DNA_FD_203882 | JGI IMG/M metagenome (GOLD analysis project Ga0310695, IMG submission 203882) | Bovine rumen microbial communities from Lethbridge, Alberta, Canada - RJG_04 (v2) (version 2) | ecosystem: Host-associated > Mammals > Digestive system > Stomach > Rumen | place: Canada...
AGGCACGAGCCGTTGGATGTGATGAAGCTCTTCAAGCCTTTGGTGGTGAGCATCGTCCTCTGTTGGTGGTACCCACCTTCAGACACGGGCATTGCAGGAGGCAGTAGCACTTGGTGCGCTCTCGACTTCCTCAGCTATATCCCCAACGCCATCGGCAGCTATACCCATGACCTCTATGAGGCAGAGGCGGCGCAGGTGGAGGACAGGATGCAGGACGTGCAGCAGCTGATGTATCAGTTGGGCGATGAAGCCGCCGACCCCATGTCCACCATCAAGGCGGCGAGCAATGCCGTCAGTGCCTTGCTCACACAGAGCAGCGTGCAGGATGTCACTGATGCCGACGCTGCCGCCGAGGATGAGAAGAACATCGTAAAAGCCGAGATGACCAGTACGACAGCCGGACTGGTGATGCTGGCCGACAAGATCATCATGCTGATAGCATTGATTACCTTCCGCATCGGATGGTGGGGAACGATATACTGTCAACAGATACTCTTGGGTATGCTCACCATTTTTGGGCCGATACAGTGGGCTTTCTCCCTGTTGCCGAAATGGGAAGGAGCCTGGGCGAAGTGGATTATCCGCTACCTGACTGTCCATTTCTATGGTGCCATGCTCTACTTCGTGGGTTTCTACGTCCTTCTTCTCTTTGATATTGTCATCAACATACAATACAACGACCTTGCGGCAGTCACGGCAACCGACGAGACGGTGGTCAACTACTTGCAGAATGCCTTCTTCTCGGCAGGCTATCTGATGGCTGCCAGCGTGGTGGCCCTGAAGTGCCTGAACCTCGTGCCCGACCTTGCAGCGTGGATGATACCAGAGGGCGACACGGCGTTCTCTACCCGTAGCTTTGGCGAGGGTGTCGCCACCTCCATGCGTCAGTCGGCAGGTCGTTTGGTGGGTATCTAACATCAACAATAAGAACCAATGGTAATCAAGAATTTAGAAAACAAGATCAAACTCGTGCTGATACTGTGCAGCCTCTTTCTCGTCGGCTGTGTGGTCATCTCCCTCGGCAGCATCTGGGCGGCCAAGGGGATGGTCAATGATGCACAGAAGAAGGTGTACGTGCTCGACGGCAACGTGCCAATTCTCGTCAACCGCAGCACGATGGAGGAGACGCTTGACGTGGAAGCTAAAAGCCATGTCGAGATGTTCCACCACTATTTCTTCACCCTTGCCCCAGATGACAAGTACATCAAGTACACGATGGAGAAGGCCATGTATCTCATCGATGAGACCGGCCTTGCCCAGTACAATGCCCTGAAGGAAAAGGGCTTTTATGGCAACATCATGGGAACGAGTGCCGTCTTCAGCATTTTCTGTGACAGCATACGGTTCAGCAAAGAGAACATGTCGTTCACCTACTATGGCCGTCAGCGCATCGAGCGCAGGACATCCGTGCTGATGCGTGAGCTGGTGACCGAGGGCTTCCTCAAACGGGTGCCCAGGACGGAGAACAACCCACATGGCCTGCTCATTGTCAACTGGCGCACCATCCTCAACAAGGACATGGAGCAGCATACGAAGTCAAACTACTAATTCATCATTTATGGGATTCAAGAAGATATTGCTCGGGGAGAAAGTACCTGATAAGGACGACCCGAAGTACAAGGAACGTTATGAGAAGGATGTGGCAGCAGGCAAGAGTTTTGCCCAAGCCTTGCGGCTCGACCGTGCAGCGGCCTGTGTGCAGCGTTTCGCGTCAAAGCATACCAAGCTTTTTCTCGCCCTCGTTTTCTCCTTCGTATTGTTCAGCGTCAGTCTCAGCCTGTACCGCATGAAACAGGCGGTCACCTATAGGCCACGCCCCTCCAGTGCCGTGGAGCGGCAGGAGCAGGAACTGCATTTCAAACGCCACCATGCCCCAGAGTCTCAGGCACAGCCGACATCCGTCAACGAAAGTAACCAACCACATTCAGTAAAAGAATATGAAGCATTTAGACCAGATTAACTTCAGACAGCCCAAGTACATGCTCCCTGCCATCCTGTATGTACCCATCCTGTTCCTGGGCTTTTTCGTCATCCGTCTTTTCGGGACGGAAAAGGCCGATGTTGACAAGTCGAAGTTGGAGACCACCGAGTTCTTCAACGACAAGTTGCCGGATGCCAACATTAAGGGAGACGGCATAGGTGACAAGTACACCAACATGCTCAATGACTTCGGCAAAATCAAGGATGAGTCAGCTGTGGAGAATATCGAGCGTGGCGGCGAGGACACCAAAGAAGAATACACCTCGCAGTACAGTGATGCCGAGGTGGCCGCCATGGAGCCGGGCAGTAAACAGGCTCAGGAATCGATGGAAAAACTGCGGCAGTTGCAGGAGCAGATACGCCAACAGCAAGCCCAGGACGACAATATCGCCAACGACCGTACGGGAGGCAACACCTCCGAGGAAGAGGAGACGCTAGAGAATTTACGCAAGGCTTTGGATGAAGCCCGTCAGCAAGGGCAGCGCCAAACATCAGGCGTACCGACTGCCATGGAAAAAACAATCCCTGACGCATCATCCGCTGTCAGTCAAAAAGCCGAGGAGAGCACATCGGAAATCTCCGTCAACGAGAATGCCGTCACAGAGATTCCTGAGGAAGCAGAGCCCGAGCAGGTGGTCAAGACTCAGGTCGAGACCTCCGACTATTTCAACACCATCACCACCAATGAGCCTGAGCACAAGTTGATCAAGGCCATTGTCGATGAGGAAATCAAGGCGGTGGACGGCAGCCGTGTCCGTCTCCGGCTTCTCGATGACATCGACATCGGCGAAAGGACAATAGCCAAAGGCAGCTATCTCTACTGCACATTGAGCGGCTTCAGTCAGCAGCGCATCAAGGGAACAGTGAAGAGTGTCCTTGTCGATGATGAGTTGGTCAAGGTCAATCTGAGCATCTACGACACCGATGGCTTGGAGGGACTTTATGTGCCGAGGAGCAGTTTCCGTGAGACTTCCAAGGACGTGGCCAGTGGTGCCATGAGCCAGAGTATGACCATCAATGACGGCTCCACCAACTCCTCCATGGGACGTTGGGGTATGCAAGCACTACAGAATGCCTACCAGAAGACCGCCAATGCCATCTCCAAGAGCATCCGCAAGAACAAGGTGAAAATCAAGTATGGCACACAGGTATATTTGATTAACTCTCGTGCAAACAAGAGCAAAGAAAAATGATTTTTTCTTTGCCGAGTGCAGCCGAGAGTCGACGAAAGTCAACACCAAGGAAAAGAAAAACCAAAAGAATTGAAGTGATATGAATCGAAGTGGAGTATTAACGACAAAGGAAGAGAGAGAGGAGTTTGTGGGTCAGAACTACCATACTCCCCAAGAAGAATGTGTTGTCATCGCAAGATTGGACAGTCGTAATTGGTATAACCGAGGAAGCGTCTATGCCTTGGTATGCAATTTCACAACTGACAAGGGTCATAAGTTGGCACTTTTTGCTTTTAGAAGAAGATTGCCTAATCCTGAGATTTACGCTCCCCAGAAAGGAGACATAGACTTTGCCCATGATGTACAGGAAGGGAGCTGGTGGAAATGCACCATCAAGGCCACCAAGTCTAAAAGATTCAAATGGTATTCAGCTGAACTCATAGAACAAAAATAGAATCACATGAAAGCTATAAAGAAACTCACAGCAGTGCTATTGATTGGTATTGTTACGATGCCTGTCATGGCGCAGAAAACGATGGATGATATGCAGTATCTCACCATCAACGAGAATGTCACCACTGTCATTACGGCCAGTGAGCCTGTCCGCTTCGTTGACATCAGCACCGCCAAGGTTGTAGGCGACCAGCCCATCAACAACACCATCCGGCTGAAGCCCAAGGAGGGCATGGAGGTGAACCATGACGGTGACGTGTTGGCCGTTGTCACCGTTGTCACGGAGCGTTACCGTACCCAGTACGCCCTCATTTATACCTCCCGTATGAGTGAGGCCGTGACAGAGAAGACCATTGCCCCTGACGAGAGGGTGCCTTACCATAACCCAGCTGTCAGCATGTCAACCGAGGACATGACACGTTATGCCCGACAGATATGGTCATCCCCGGCCCGCTTCCGAAATGTCTCCACCAAGATGCACCGCATGACGATGCGCCTGAACAACATATACAGTGTAGGCGAGTATTTCTTCATCGACTTCTCTGTGGATAACCGCACGGACATCCGCTTTGACATCGACCAGTTGCGTGTCAAGCTCAGCGACAAGAAAACCTCCAAGGCAACCACTGCGCAGACCCTTGAACTGAGCCCGGAACTTATCCTTGACCCCACGCAGTCGTTCCGCTATGGCTACCGCAATGTCATCGTCCTGAAGAAGATGACCTTCCCCAATGACAAGATCCTGACCATCGAGCTGAGTGAGCGGCAAATCAGTGGCCGTACCATCTACCTCAATGTCGAGTATGAGGACGTTCTGAGTGCCGACTCGTTCAACAAGGCCATACTGATGGAGCAATAAAACCGAAGGACTATGAAGAAGAGAAGAATACCAACGCTGCTGCTTGTCTCTGCAATGCTGATGCTGGCAGTGACGGGCAAGGCGCAGAGCCACGGCAACCGCCTCTCATTGGGCGTGGGTGCGCTCTATGAGAAAGGCTTTGATGCCACTATTGCCGTGGAGCATGAGACCAATAACCACAATGCCTGGGAGTATTTCGCCAACGGCTATGTCAAGTGGTCGGAGGATGAGACCGCCGGTCATGTCACCAGGGATTCTTTCTGGAACAACTACCGCACATGGGGGTTGGGCATTGCCTACAAGCCCTGTGTGGTGCGCTCCAGAAACCAATATGGCTGTCTGCGCATCGGTGCCAGTGGCGGCAGTGACACCCATGAGTTTGTCGGATGGACGAATGTGGGCTATGAGCACAACTATGTTTTGCGTCATGGCTGTCAGCTGTATTGGCAGGTAAAGACCGATGTCTGCATCAACGGGCGGGATTTGTTCCGAACTGGCTTGGTGCTGGGCATCAAATTCCCTATAGGAGCACGTTAAAAACTAAAGAATATGAAAGCAAGAACTACCCATTATCTGTTTTGCGCCTTGGCTGCATCATTGCTCATCACCTCCTGTGACGAGCATGAGCTGGAAGACCTCTCATGGCATTCCTGGCAGCCGGGCATGGTCTATTGCGCCAATGGCGAAGTGACCGATTTTGACAAGTGTATGGCTGATGGCAATACCCCTGAAGCCGTCATCTTCTACATCGATGACACTGATGAGATTCCGGGCAAGGCTTATGCAGTCAGTTTGCACGACAACTGGCCGGAAGCCTTCAGTGACCCTGACACCATCTATGTGGCACAAGGAACGTCTGCCGACATCACGGCATACGACGGTGAGGAGAACACTACAGCCTTGCGTTATGGAAAGATTGAGTCGCCGATGACCACCGCTGTCAGCGACAAGTATTTCATTCCCTCTGTTGGAGAGATGTTCAAGCTCTATATGGCCAGGCATCTGGTCAACTTCACCATTCAGCAGTGTGGTGGTGACATCCTCCCCATCGATGCTGAGGGTTGCTGGTACTGGACGAGTACCGAGTGTGAGGGTGCCAAGGCTGACAGGGCATGGCGTTTCAGCCTTTACTCCGGGCGTTTCGAGAGCACCAACAAGCACACTCCGCTGCCTGTCCGTCCCATCATGATGATACGTTTGAACAGAGGTGAACAGCAATAGCCGGCCATGGAAGAGAGCAAAGACCTGCAGACGTTGTACAAGGTATTCCGCACCATCATCTATGTGGCTTTGGTTGTGGAGTTCTTTGAGTATGCCATCACCCCGGGAATGCTGAATTTCTGGGGTGGTGTCCTCGCCAACATCCATGAACGGCTCAAACAGTTAGATGTATATCAGGACGGCCACATGCTCCGCAGCAAGATCATGACCTTCCTGATGATTTGCGTCACTTGCATGGGCACACGCAACAAGAAGAACCTGGAGTTCAATGCCAAGCGGATGGTCGTCTATCCCATTACTTTTGGTGTCATCTTGATGTTCTTCTCCGTCTGGGTCTTCAACCGCCACTGGCATCCCACATTCTTCACCCTCCACAGTAGTACATGGATTTACTTCCTGATGTCTGTTGTCGGCACCATCCTCTGCCATATAGCCCTCGACAACATTTCCAAGCATATGAAGGACGGCCTGATGAAAGACCGCTTCAACTTCGAGAACGAGAGCTTCGAGCAGATGGAGGAGAAAGTGGAGAATAGGTACAGTGTCAACATCCCCATGCGTTACTACTACAAGGGCAAGTTCCGCAAGGGATGGGTCAACGTCATCAATCCCTTCCGTGGCACATGGGTTGTCGGCACTCCAGGCTCAGGTAAGACTTTTTCTATTATCGAGCCGTTCATCCGTCAGCACAGTGCCAAGGGTTTCGCGATGGTGGTCTATGACTACAAGTTTCCGACCCTTGCCCAGAAGCTCTACTATCATTACCGCATCAACAAGAAAGCCGGGAAGACACCCAAGAACTGTCAGTTCAACATCATCAACTTCGTGAATGTAGAGTACAGCCGCCGTGTCAATCCCATCCAGTTGAAGTACATCAGCAACCTCGCCGCCGCCAGTGAGACCGCCGAGACACTGTTGGAATCCTTGCAGAAAGGCAAAAAAGAGGGTGGGGGAGGCAGCGACCAGTTCTTCCAGACCTCTGCCGTCAACTTCCTGGCGGCCTGCATCTACTTCTTCTGCAACTACGAGAAACGTCCGTATGATGAGGATGGCAATGAGTTGAACTATGACAAGACTATCGACCCAGAGACGGGCATGATAAAGCCCACCGGTATCGTCCGTGACGCATCGGGCAATGTCACACAGCCAGCCTATTGGTTGGGAAAGTATAGCGACATGCCCCACATCCTCTCGTTCCTCAATGAGAGTTACGAGACCATCTTTGAGGTGCTGATGACCGATACTGAGGTGGCCCCTTTGCTTGGCCCGTTCAAGACCGCTTTTGAGAACAAGGCCATGGAGCAGTTGGAAGGTATGATTGGCACGTTGCGTGTCTTCACCTCGCGCCTTGCCACCAAGGAATCCTATTGGATATTCCACAAGGATGGCGATGACTTCGACCTGAAGGTGTCCGACCCCAAGCATCCGAGTTACCTGCTGATAGCTAACGACCCTGAGATGGAGAGCATCATCGGAGCCTTGAATGCCTTGATATTGAATCGACTGGTGACCCGTGTCAACACTGGCCAGGGCAAGAATGTCCCTGTCAGCATCATCGTCGATGAGTTGCCCACGTTGTATTTTCACAAGATAGACCGCTTGATTGGCACGGCACGAAGCAACAAGGTCAGTGTGGCTTTGGGCTTTCAGGAACTGCCGCAGTTGGAGGCCGACTACGGCAAGACGGGTATGCAGAAGATTATCACCACCGTCGGTAATGTGGTCAGCGGCTCTGCCCGTGCCAAGGAAACCCTTGAATGGCTCTCCAACGACATCTTCGGCAAGGTGGTGCAGTTGAAGAAGGGCGTGACGATTGACCGTGACCGCACTTCTGTCAATCTTAATGAAAACATGGACAGTTTGGTGCCTAGCTCGAAGATTGCCGACATGGCCACTGGTTGGATTTGTGGTCAGACTGCCCGTGACTTTGTGAAGACCAAGACTGGCAGGGGTGGCAGTATGGACATTCAGGAAGCCGAGGAGTTCCAGACCAGCAAGTTTTTTTGCAAGACGGACTTCAATATGGCCGAAATCTCCAAGGAGGAATTGGACTATGCTAATTATCCCATCCCTCAGTTCTACCATTTCGACTCACCAGAGGTGCGAGAGCGCATCTTGTATTCCAATTTCCTTCAAGTCAACCAAGACGTGAAGGACATGATTAAGGAGATACAGGAGTTTAATAAGAAAACCTAAAGTAAATCGTTATCAAAAGTGATAGTAAATGAGACTTAATAAACAGTATATTAGCCATTCACTATCATTTTTGATAACGATACAATAGTAAATTCATCCCAAAGGATTTATAAAAGACATGACGACGAAACCTTCTGCAATCGTCGAACAAACGCTTTTTGGGTGGGTAGTACTATTAAATAATTACCGATAGCACTACGGTAACCCCTCAAAAAAGTAGGTTGCCGAAGTAAAATAACGCATTTTTTCTATTACTATCAATAATAATTCTTATCTTTGCACTAGTAATAAGACATATTGAGTATGGAGAAAAAGAATATAATGGTAGGCAGGCACCAAGAATCTGCACTTTTGCAGGAAATAATCAGTTCCCCCAAGGCAGAGTTGGTTGCCGTATATGGACGTAGGCGTATAGGTAAAACTTTCCTAATTGATAAGACGTTTGATGCGAAATATGATTTCTATGCAACAGGTATTTATGAAGGAACTCGCAAGGAACAACTGACCAATTTCGCAAACCAGTTAGGTTTCTATGCTAAAAGACAATATAAAGTACCCAAGGATTGGATGTCCGCATTCCTCATGCTACGTGAGTATATAGAGACATTGCTTGACAAGGAACGTATAGATATCTTCATCGACGAACTTCCATGGTTTGATACTCCCCGTTCGCGTTTCCTTAGAGCTTTTGACTTGTTCTGGAATGGATGGGCATCGAAACATGACAATATTAAATTAATAGTTTGTGGATCGGCAACTACCTGGATGACCAATAAGTTGCTTGGCGATAAGGGCGGACTGCATAATCGGGTGACAAAACAAATCTATCTGCGTCCATTCAATCTCAGTGAAACAGAGGATTTCCTGAAATTGCGAGGATTCGATCTGTCCCGTCTGTCTATTATTGAAACCTATATGGCAGTTGGTGGAACACCTTATTATCTTGATATGATGAGTCGAAGTTTGAGCGTTGCTCAGAACATAGACGCATTGTTCTTTTCAGAGAATGCACCACTGCAGAAAGAGTATAACTTTCTTTATAAGTCACTTTTTAAAGAGTCACGGCTCTATCGGCGAGTTGTCGAAGTTCTCTCAAAGCAGATGAAAGGTTTGACACGACAGGATTTGATTAAGGAAATCGGAGTGGAAGACAGTGGATATTTCTCAGATGTTCTAGAAGATTTGTGCAATTGTGATTTCATCCGTAGTTACAATGCTTTTGGAAAGTCAGAGCGTGATGTGATGTATCAACTTACTGACCTCTATTCTTTATTCTATCTCCGTTTCGTTAAGAACTATCATGGAGGTGACGAACACTACTGGAGTCATATGGGACAGGATATTTCCAGTTGGGAAGGTTATGCTTTTGAGCAGGTCTGCTTGCACCATATTCCTCAAATCAAGCATAAGTTGGGCATAAGCGGTATCCTGACAAATGTATGTTCCTGGTCGTGTAAGTCATATATTGGTAAGGATGGTGAAGAACATAAAGGTGCCCAGATAGACCTGATTATTGACCGTGGTGATAAGACTATCAACCTCTGTGAGATGAAATTCACTAACAAGCCCTTTGCAATTTCTACAGAATATGCACAACGAATGTTGGAACGGCGTGACACATTCCGCGAGATTACTGGCACTAATAAGTCCCTTCAGTTGACAATGGTCACTTCTTCGGGTTTAGTGCACAATGCCGGATGGCAAAGTATCAATAATGAGGTAGATGTTGATGACCTCTTTCATGCCTAGTAGTAAGAATCGAAATATAAAACTAAAAGTCTTCCTTCGGATTGATTTTATGTTGTAAGGATAAGGATTGTACTTACATGTTTGGTGGCGTAGGAAAAAGTTGGTCTTTTGCCACATAGAGAGATGATCAAGTATGTTGAAACTAGTAAAAGCATTGGATTTGCAGCATTGGGCTGATACGAAAGAGAGTGAAGCTTTGATGCCAGAGTTGATGAGAAGATTGGTTCACGCTTCATTAAAAGACATTACTTATGTCTCTTTCCCGAATGAAGATACTGTATATTTGCCAGGATTTGATGGGGTTTTAGAGGTAAGTCAATCTAATCCTTATGTGCCAACAGGTCTGTCTGTTTTTGAAATTGGAACCAACAAAAGCCAAAAGACAAAGGCTGATGGCGACTATTACAAACGAACTAAAGAGACTGCATACAAAGAACGGAAAGGTGCTAACTTCGTTTTTGTTACTCCAAGAATTTGGACTGCTGCCGGTAAATGGGAAACTTTTAAGAAAAAAGAGAGGAAATGGAAAACTGTTAGGGTGTTGACTGCTGTGGAGTTGGAAGACTGGCTATCACAATGCCCTACTGTGGCGGTTTGGCTGACGTCAATCATAAAACGGAATTTTGAATTAAGGATAGATTCTGTTGAAGATTTTTGGAAGAAGTGGTCCGTCAATGAGGATGGTATGACATTGAACTATAAACTTCTTCTGGGTGGTAGAGAAGGTGCAAATTCAGAATTGTTGCAGTGTTTATCTTCTGCCAATAGTTTGTCAATTGTGTCAAACTCAACAGACGAGTCTCTCGCCTTTCTTGCTGCCAGTATTCTTAATAGCAATTCTCAGTCTTTTATAGATCGTTGCATTTTTGCATATGATGAAAAATCAGTAAGAGAATTGCTGACAGAGTACCATGATATCATTGTAATAACCAGTTGCAAGGTTGAAAACTATGGCGTTTATGTTCGAGAGAACAATAATAGTATAGTGTTTGCCAGTAATCATTCCGAAAAGAATCCATATGGAAAAGTAATAAAACTGACCGGCCACGATTATTTTATGTTCCAGCAGTCGCTTATAGATAGTGGCCTTTCTGAAATAGAAGCAAATAGGGCAGCCATTGATAGTGGGAGGAGCGTGTCGGTGTTGAGACATCAGTTAAAGTTCGTATCAACAAGGCCAGAATGGACACACAGAGAGGATTTGAAAAAGGTGATTCCAGTTATGCTATTAGGCAGATGGGTGGATAATTGGGATGGAGACAAAGAAGTAATCAGTGAGCTTTCAGGAATAGATTACGAAGAACTCTCGCCGTTGTTACTGGAATGGCTTCATATTGATAACAGTCCTTTTGGGTGTTATAACCATTGCTGGTATGTGTTGTCACCCTATGATACATATTTGTATATAATGGAATATATCACAGATGACTATTTCAAGAGGTTTTTCAATGTTTTGAAGAAGTCGTTAGCTGATTTGGATCCAAATGCTGAAGACATCATGGATTCCAACCAATACGTTTCCGAAGTTGGTAAGAGACATTACTCTGGACAGGTTAGGGATGGGCTGTGTTTAACATTGATATTGAGAGCACTTCTCGATAAAGACAGACAAGGCCAGGAGCAGGTGGACGTTTACGTAAAGGAAATATTTGATTCATCAGACATGCATTGGTGGCTCACCTATAAACATGGAGATATCATTTCGTATTTGGCAGAAGCATCACCTAAGGCTTTTGTGGAATATATTGAAAATGATCTGAGGAAGGAAGATTCCCTAATGAAACGTCTTTTTGTTCCAATAAAAAAGAAGCATTTCTTTCTTTCGGAGTACGAGGTAGTATATACCCATGTTTTGTTTGCGTTAGAGATGCTGGCGTGGATGCCCGAGTATATAACAAGAGTAAGTCTTATATTGGCACAACTGTCTTTGATACCTAACGATAGTAATTATTCGAATAAGCCTGTTAATTCGCTGGTTGATATATATCGCTTATGGATGCCGATGACAATGACCGATGCAGAAAACAGATGCCAAGCTATTAAACGAATCTATAAGACCTATCCTGAAGTTGGGCTGGATTTATGTTTTAGACTAGCAAAAAGGTATGACCGACAGCACGTAAGCTATTCACCAAGAATATCTAGGTGGAGGCTTAAACAAGTTGTTGTGAGGAATAGCATTACTTATGGTGAAATATTTGTTGTACTGAAAAGTATTTGTGAATTGATTGTAGCTCATGGTAACCCAACCATAGACGAAGTGTCAAATATAATGGAGATAGCTACTGACAGTTCTGTTTTTGTAGATTTAAGAAAGATGCTTAGGAAACATGTTGTTGGCCTGCAAGATATACTTAAAGGTAATAAGACGTTTTATAATAATCTTATGAAACGTATTAATCATTTCCGTCGTTGCCCAAACGCAAAATGGTGTTTGCCGGATAATGAGTTAAGGGAATGGGAGGCTTTGCAGGAGATTCTTAAACCAACTAACTTACAAGACCAGTTGGAGCATTTGTTTGATGGGAATTATCATCAACTTCCCGAGTTGAGAGGCATATCAGGTTATGAAGAGAAGTTTAAAAAGGTGGAAGAACTCCGATGTGAGGCTGTAAATAGCTTGCTGACTCAAAATGGTTTTGAAGCATTGGTGGACTATTCGAAGAGACTCCAAAATCCTCAATATATCATGCGCGCACTTGCTATGCAAGAAAATGCTTTCGACTATTTTGATCGGATTATACAGCTAGCGGAATCAGATGCTTTTTTCAATAGGATCGCTGTGGATTATTTCAGTCGAATCGATATAGGCGACAGAAAGAGATTTTTGGATAAGGTGAATACATATAAGAATCATGCCTTTGTCTGGTATCCTCTGGCAGCTGTATGGAATGTTGATGATGAAATATGGAATTATGTAGAGTTGCTTACTGAACAACAGCAGGATGATTATTGGGCACATGTTGATACGCATTTCATACCCTATACAAGGGTGGATTATCTTATTAATCATTATGAGTGCGCAGGTAGGGGAGAGCAAGTGGTTAAAATACTTTATCATGTGATGGAGCACAAGGAGCAATACCCCTTGAATTTGAACTACGTGGTTAATACTATGAAGAGGGTGCTACTAATTATAGATCTAGAGAAACTTGATTTCATTCGATTTGAACTGAATGGTGTTATGGAGTGGATTGACAAGCAGCCAGAGGTGTTGGCTACTGACATCGTTGCTTTGGAGATTCCTTATATTATCATGTCGGGTGAAGAAATAGGCGAATGGAGAATTTACAAAATGATAATTGAGAACCCGCATTTTTTATTTGAAATGATTGATTATGCTTTCTATTCGGATGATCCTGAACAAAGGAAGCTTGAAGAAGAGAGAAATACTTCAGATAAACAACGTAGATTGTTGGCTACGTTTAGTGGGAGGTTGCTGCTAAGTATTCATACTATGCCATGTATGGGTGAGGATGATACGATAGATGAGGAAAGATTGCGGGAGTATATTGCGACCTTGCTAAAGTTGGGTGGTGAGAAAAAGAAAATGAGTATGGTTTACCACACAATAGGGGAATTGCTTGCTAACTGTCCACAATGTATACAGGGATGCCCTCCAGAAATAATATGTGAAATCATAGAGAATCTAAATAACAAGACTGTTAATGATAGTTTTCGTGCCCATATTTATAATCGGCTTGGTTTTACGGTACGTGGCCCATATGATGGTGGAGATATTGAATACAATAAGGCAGCAAGGTTCCGCAAAACGGCAGAAAATCTTCAAATCATGTACCCAATAACATCAGAAATATTTCATGATCTTAGTGATGTGTATGTGAACGAGGCTAAAAGGCATGATACTGAGGTTGAAATATTGAAACTTGATAATTGAAGGAAATATGATAATAAGAATGGGATTCATTGTAATGTGAAGTGGTTTGTGAGAAGGTTGGATTAAGATGATGGTATTTTGGTTCGGTATCAATAGAGTAAGCTATGGAAACTCACAATACGGGGTTTACTGACAGTTTACTATTATTCAAACTCTTATATTTGCAACGTGATTATCTATCGAAAAATAATACGTCTTTTTGTAAAAAAAATAGTTGTTGTAGAATTTAAAGCTAAACAATTCGTTCCTCTTAGCTTGAACATAAGATGGTTTACAATGACTTCAAAGCAGTCGCCTCCATTGATGAACACGCTCGAAAGAGAATCAGCTATTTCATTGTATTGATGGTCTAAAGATATGCACCACAAGTTTTGTTCCTTGTAAATAATGGAATCAATATGACGGGAATAACTTCTCTTTCGTGAAATTTTTCAACGGAAGGGATGTTTTTTTCATGATAAATGATTATCTTTGTCTTGTCATTGATGATTTCGTTTCTTTTGTTTTGCAACAACAAGGTGAGTGGAAGGCATAAAATGACAAACGCTTTGACAACTTATTGTTGCTCAGAAATTTATAATTACTTTTCAATCAAAGTGCTGAGGTGTTTTGGGAAATCAAGTATTAACTATAATTACCATATTATGAAAAAAAGTAACTATGCCTTAATTTCTGCCCTATTTGATAGAAAGGGGAGTCTCTACAAGGAAATATATTTGCCTATTATCAAATATACTATTGCTAGTCTTTTTTACGAAGAAAAATACAAACAAGATTATTATACTCTTGATAATATAAGTGAGTTTATTGTTGAAAGATTTGGAATCAAAATACCACATGTTGTTTTATTAGGTTCACTTCAAAACTTACTGAATCAGAAGGATAAATTTGATTTGTTGGCTTATGAAAACGGTAGTTCCTTTAAAATTAACAATGTTTGGGATATATCAGAAAATCTAAAGATTGATACAGATTCGAAGGTATTTGAGGATAGTATTGATAGCTTGGAATCTGGATTTAGGGAGTTTTTAACTGAGAGACAACTTGAAGATGATAAAAAGTTTATAGACTTTATTACTGATAATACAGATGATATATTAGGCTTTTTCGAAGGGAAGAACTTAGAAAAAGTAGATAAAAAGTATTATTCAATTACTTCTTATTTAGATTATTTAAGTAAAACAGATAGTGTTTTATATGATAGCGCATCTAAACTGTTTTGGGGCTCAATTATTGCAGCCTTTTTAATGCACGATGAAAAGAAAACACCGAAAACAAAGATAGACAAAGTAGAGTATTTCTTTGATACCTCATTAATAATGGCTGTTTTAGACCTCTCTACTACAGAGTCAAAGAATTATGCAGATGATCTTTTAGGCATCTTAAAATCTACAAACTCTATTTTGCGTGTACATCCCTTAACATTAGCGGAAGTTAAAAGTATTTTTCATTCAGTAGAATATATTGGTGCCCCTAGATTTGGAACAGAAATAGCCGATGCATATATTCGCAGGAAGCTTACATTAAGTGAATTGAAGTCTATTGAATTAAAAATCAGCGAAAAATTGGATGAATATGGAATCTCTATAATGCCTTCTGAGTATGAGATTAATGTACAAGATGTCATAAATAAATATAAATTAAAAGAAGATGTAAAAAGTTTACAAAGACAAAGAAACTCTTATTTTCACGATGACCTATTTGATATTGCATTTAGAGACGTTCATGATATCTTTATGGATGATTATATAAGAGAACGTCGTCAGCATAAAAGTAATAGTAATATATATTTTTTGACTAAAAATTCAGAGCTAGTTGCTTTTTGCAATAAACGTAGTGTCAATAAAGGTCAAAGAAACATGATGTCTGCTAGCAAGATTATTATTGAACTATGGATGCACAATGCATTTAACTCCAATATTCAATCACGTGCGCTATCAGAATCAATAGCAAGATGCCAATCTATGTCAAGTATTGATATACAAAAAAAATTGGGTGTAGTTGCTAAATACTATAATAAATTACCTGATGAAGAGAGTCCAGAACTATTTGATGCAATTGTAACATCTCTTGTAAAACAAGATAAAAAAGTCCTTGGATATGTAGATGAATTGTCAAACCCTAATAATACTGATGAAGAAAGCAACCAACTTTTGCTAGATTTGGCTCAAACAGCCAAGGATAATATGACGAAATATGAAGGAAATATGGATGTGATAATGAAAGAACTGGAAATTGTTAAAGAGGAGTTGAACATCTTAAGAAGCGAAAGAAACAATATGGAGGAAGACAATAAACAAATAGTTGATGATAATGAAGATCTTAAGAATGCAAATATAAAGTTAATGAAGATAATTGAATTAATGAATGACAAAAATACAATAATTAAAGACGGTAATGCATTAAAAGAATCAAAAAGAAAGAAAGAGAAGGAGTTTGAGTCTAGAGTTAACTATTTTCCGTATTATTTTTCAGTTGTTGTATTTATTATTTCTATTATTTCTCTCTTATGTTTCATAGTTTGGGGGGTGTCAGACAATTTTATTTTTTCAAATAAACTAGGCTTAATCGTATCCCTTGGTGTGGCTATTCCTTCCATATATTTTAATATTCATACATATAGCAAAAAAAAATTATACAATTCACAAATGAAGGATTTTAAGAACATGGATGAAGGCTATCAAAAAATTGTAGAAGAAATCAATATTCTTGAACAAAAAATGAATGAGATTAACGAACAAATAAGCTCTTTGAAGAATGAAGAATAATAGTAAGTCATCAGCCCCCCCGTATATTCAGGCCGATTTATTTAGAGTACCTTTGCGCGATTAATAATTTTTCGCGTATGACAAACATGACAATTGAGAAGTTCTGCAGGATTCATGAGGAGGGCAGGCCAGCGGACTCACAATCGGTAGTGCAAATTGAACCCTGTCAAGACTCTGTCTCTTAATACCTTTATCCTTAGGGGGCTAGCCCCCTAAGGAGCCTTTCGGCGGCAAATTTACATGATTTTACACTATCTCCAAACTTTATCGCCAATTGTTGTGAGATGAGCGCCCAATTTGCCAACGGCATGGTCCATTTCTCGCAGATATTGCGATAGGCCAGATAAACCAGTTTTTCCAGAGCCGTATCAGAAGGAAGCACGCCCTTGTTCTTCGTGACCTTGCGTATCTGACGGTGATAGCCCTCGAAAGTATTGGTGGTATAGATGAGACGGCGGATTTCCCTGGTGTACTGGAAAAACTCCGACAGGCGCTCCCAATTGTCCCGCCACGACTTGATGACGATGGGATACCGTTCGCCCCACTTGGCCTCAAGCTTGTCTAGCTCGGCCTCGGCCGCCTCCTTGCTGATCGCTCCATATACGAGCTTCAGATCCCTTAGGAACTCCTTCTGATGCTTGCTGCCCACGTACTTGATGGAGTTGCGTATCTGATGAACAATGCAGAGCTGCACGGCCGTATTCGGAAAGACGCTCCGTATGGCGTCGGGAA
>Ga0310695_10007747_pt1 | contig 17015 bp, 14 predicted proteins | sample RumenRJG_04DNA_FD_203882 | JGI IMG/M metagenome (GOLD analysis project Ga0310695, IMG submission 203882) | Bovine rumen microbial communities from Lethbridge, Alberta, Canada - RJG_04 (v2) (version 2) | ecosystem: Host-associated > Mammals > Digestive system > Stomach > Rumen | place: Canada...
CTCATCGACACGGTGGAGGTAGGCTTCTTCATGCAGTTCCTCGAACGGCTGCGCGAGGTGTTGGGCGACCGCCCCATCGACTATGTTGTCATCAACCACATGGAGCCCGACCACAGTGGCTCGCTCTCGCTGCTTCGCAAGTATTATCCCAATGTGAAGGTCGTGGGCAACAAGAAGACTTTCGACATGCTTCACGGTTTCTACCACATCGACGACAACAGGCTTGAGGTATGCAATGGCACTACGCTCTCGCTGGGCCATCACAACTTGCAGTTCTTCCTCACGCCGATGGTGCACTGGCCCGAGACCATGATGACCTACGACGCCACCGACCACGTGATCTTCAGCGGCGATGCCTTCGGATGCTTCGGTGCCCTCAATGGCGGAATCATCGACAGCGAAATCGACACCGAATGGTGCTGGCTGGAAATGACGCGCTACTACAGCAACATTGTGGGCAAATACGGTGTGCCCGTTCAAAACGCTCTCAAAAAGTTAGGTTGCCTGCAACTGGACTATATCTGCTCTACCCACGGCCCTGTATGGCACAAGGAGATCCCCCGTGTAGTGGACATGTACAACCGCATGTCGCTCTATGAGACCGACCCGGGCCTCGTCATCTGCTACGGCACCATGTATGGCAACACAGAGCGCATGGCTGAATATATTGCCCGTGCCGCATCGCAGGCAGGAGTGAAGAATATAGTGATGTACAACGTCTCCACACAGCACCATTCCTTCATCCTTCGCGACATCTTCCGCTTCCGCGGACTCATCGTAGGCGCCCCCACTTACAATGCCGGTCTCTATCACGAAATGGACGTGTTGCTGCAAGAAGTGGCCAACCGCGACATCAAGAATCATCTCATCGGATGGTTTGGCTCATACAGCTGGGCTGGCAAGGCCGTGAAGAAGATTGGAGAATGGAACGAACAGGCCATCCACTTCGAGCCAGTGGGGCAGCCCGTCGAGATGAAACAGGGACTCAATAGTGAAGTCGTGGCCCGTTGTGAGGCCTTGGGCAAGGCTATGGCAGAAAGGCTACTGCAATGAAGATAGGCGTTTTCTGTTCGGCCAACAACAATATCGACGAGGCCTATTTCGCTGCGGCCCGCCAGTTGGGCCAGTGGATGGTCGAGCGGGGCCACACGCTCGTCTTCGGAGGCACCAACAGCGGTCTCATGGAGTGCATCGGGCAGACCGTGCACCAAGGCGGCGGCATAGCCATTGGCGTGATTCCCGACATTGTTGAACGGGGTTCAAGAAGGAGCGACTGCGTCGACGTAGACATTCCCTGCGACTCGCTCTCACAGCGCAAAGATCTCATGCTGGCCCAGAGCGACGTCATGGTGGCCCTCCCCGGTGGAGTAGGCACGCTCGACGAGATATTCTCCGTAGCTTCCTCGCGCAGTATTGGCTACCACAAGAAGCAAGTGATCATCTACAACGTCAACGGCTTTTGGGATCCCCTCGTGGCACTGCTCGACTATTTGCAGGCCAAAGGTATGATACGTGGCGACTATCACACGCTGATGCCTGTGGCCAACACTTTTGAGCAGCTCACGGAACTCATCGGAGAATAATCTCCCGCTCCAAAATCCATACGGAGAACCACATACGGCAAGAAGGGCGGTATTCACAAAAGAATGCCGCCCTTCTTGCCGTTTACATATATTGGCTTGCCAACCATCAGAATAACCGACAACGATCTTTATTTCCCGGCTCTGAGCACAAACTTCTCTACGACATGCGCCACGCCGTCTTCCTCATTCGACCATGTGACATAGTCGGCGGCATCCTGCACCTCCTTTGCAGCATTAGCCATGGCAACGCCCAGTCCTGCAAAGCGAATCATCGAGAGATCATTGTATCCGTCACCACACGCGATGACCTCTTCACAGGTGAGATGAAGACGGTCGAGCAATCTCTGAAGCGAAAGACTCTTGTCTACACCCGGCGGCACACATTCCAAAAAGAAGCCGGCAGAACGGTAAACATCCACTTTTCCTTTCAGTAGGACGCTGAGTTGTAATTCCAACTGATGGAGGGGATTGGGATCACCGACAATCAGACATTTGTTCAACGGTGGGACAACCTCCTTGGGAAAGTCGTCGAGTTGGCGCACTTTCATCTTATTGATGAAGGCCTCCGTGAGCACATACTTGTTTTCGCGCTTTGTAGTCACGATTTCCGGTCCTTGATAAGTGAGGATTTCCATGCCGCTTTCCTTTGCCTCCCGATAGAGCAAAGGTATCGCACGATCGTCAAGTTGCTGGTTGAAGATCACCTCTCCACTGCCGCAGTCGATGATTTTTCCACCGTTGAAGGCCATGATATAGCCTCCATAATGTTTCAGGTCAAGTTCTTCGGCGAGTGCCGTAATGCCGTAGACGGGCCTTCCGGAAGCCAGCACCACCTTTACGCCCAACCGCATAGCCTCCGTAAGGGCCGACCGGGTGCGGGGTGTTATTTCTTTCTTATCGTTAGTGAGTGTGCCGTCAAGGTCGAGCACGATGACTTTATATTGTTGCTGTTGCATCAAATAAAAGGGGTTTAGAATTATAATATACGGACGAGATAATGTCCGCCGATGAGGGCGGCGAAACCGAGGAGCAGGCTTGCACTGAAATATCCGCCGAAAAGGGCATAGTCGCCTCCGCGCAGCATCGTGGCATTCTCGTTCATGAAAGTGGAGAATGTGGTGAAGCCTCCGCAGAATCCGGTGACGAGGATGAGCCGTAAGGAGGGCGAGAGCCAACGGCTGTCGGCACTCCAGGCAGAGAAAAGCCCGATCAGGAAACAACCCACAATGTTCACCGTGAGGGTTCCCAATGGTGTCGTTGTCCCAAAAATCATTTTCATCATTTGCGACACGGCGTAACGGGAACTGCCACCAAGGAAGCTTCCCATACCTACAATAAAAAATTCTCTCATGCGATTATTGTTATTCCGAATACTTTCGCAGGCGCAAAGTTACTCATTTCTTATCAAACGACCAAGCAAAAGGGGGAAGAAGCCCATGCTGATGACCGGCGAAAGGCCCAAAAACAGCCCTTTGTCAGCTACGACAAGCAAAGATGATGACAAGAATTGACTTGGGTCAAGCCTCCGACTGACAAGATTTGATTCAAGTCAAAAGTAGCACAGAAAAATCAAAATTCTACTGACAATCTCTTGATTATTCACCGAAATGGCCTTAACTTTGCACCCAGAAAGATGAAACAAGGATAATGATATAAGGCGATAAGCCGAAAGGTATTCTAAGGTAATTAGATTCAGGATAACAAGAGCGAGCCTGTGAAGGTCAGCGGAAAGAGTTAGTTAAAAACATGTAACACTAAAAAGAAAGGAAAAAATTATGAAACAGTTTTTTATGAATTTGAAGCAGAAAGCACAGAAAATTTGGGAGAATTATTGGAAAGACGTAGTAGAACCCTACGGAGAGGCCCTGATGCATGGTGGGTCTTGTGGATTTGTCTAAGTCTTACCGGTAAATAGAGAGCGAAGGCCGACAAGAGGTGTGAAAACCTGTTGTCGGCCTTTTGCTTTTCTCTAAAGCGGGAAGTTTCAGACCGGCTCTCCTTGAATCGAAGATGCCTTCCGAGAGAAAAATAAATCCTATTGTCGGGTACAATGAAAAAAACTTTGTAACTTTGCAATCAGAATGAAAATAGGTAATATAGACTTCGGCGAGAAGCCCCTTTTCCTCGCTCCCATGGAGGACGTGACCGACATTGGCTTCCGAATGCTCTGCAAGCGCTACGGCGCCGCAATGGTCTACACGGAATTCGTGTCGGCCGATGCCATCGTACGCAGCATCAAATCCACACTCAGCAAGATGACCCTCAACGACGAGGAGCGCCCGGTAGGAATACAAATCTACGGTAAGGACGTGGATTCCATGGTCGAGGCAGCGAAAATCGTGGAGCAATGGCATCCCGACGTCATCGACATCAACTTTGGTTGCCCGGTGAAAAAAGTCGCCGGAAAAGGTGCCGGCGCAGGCCTGCTGAAAAATATTCCGCTGATGCTCGACATCGCCCGCAATGTGGTCAAGGCTGTCAACGTGCCCGTTACGGCCAAAACTCGCCTGGGATGGGACAAAGAGCACTACGTGATTACCGACTTGGCTGAGCAGTTGCAGGACTGTGGCATACAGGCGCTGACCATACACGGCCGCACACGATCGCAGATGTATACCGGAGAGGCAGACTGGACACTCATCGGAGAGGTGAAAAGGAATCCGCACATTCACATCCCCATCATTGGCAACGGCGACATCGCCACGCCCGAAGGGGCTGTGGAAGCCTTCGAAAAGTATGGCGTAGACGCCGTGATGATCGGCAGGGCCACCTTCGGATGCCCCTGGCTGTTCAAGGAGATACTCGACTACATGCATCCCGACAAGGCGGGCAAACCTCTCAGCTTGAACGATAAAATCGACATTTTGGAAGAACAGCTCCGCATCAACGTGGAGCGGATCGACGAATACCGCGGCATATTGCATACACGGCGGCACCTTGCGGCAAGTCCCATATTCAAGGGAATACCCAACTTCCGCCAGACACGCATCGCCATGCTTCGCGCCAACACCGTCGAGGAGCTCACAGCCATCCTGGAAGAATGCAGAAGAACGCTCTCGACAGGTCAAGAACAAGGTAACAACTAAAGCCCATGGCAGAAGATTTCGACATAAGAAACGAGCAGCAAGGCTCGGCAGAGAAGGAGTTTGAAAACGCCCTACGGCCTCTCAGATTCAGCGATTTCAACGGACAAAAAAAGGTGGTTGACAACCTGGAAGTGTTTGTTGAAGCTGCCAAATACCGTCACGAGCCTCTCGACCACACCCTACTCTACGGACCGCCGGGATTGGGAAAGACAACGCTGAGCAACATCATCGCCAACGAACTCGGAGTGAACATCAAGATCACCAGCGGGCCCGTACTTGACAAACCGGGCGATCTGGCTGGCATCCTCACCTCTTTGGAACCGAACGACGTGCTTTTTATCGACGAGATCCACCGGCTGTCGTCCGTAGTGGAGGAATATCTCTATTCGGCCATGGAAGACTACCGCATCGATATCATGATCGACAAGGGTCCGTCAGCCCGCAGCATACAGATAGACCTGAATCCCTTCACGCTCATCGGTGCCACTACCCGGTCGGGTATGTTGACCGCGCCGCTTCGGGCCCGTTTTGGCATCAACATGCATCTCGAATACTACGCCCCCGAGACGCTACAGAAGATCATCCGGCGCTCGGCCAAGCTGCTGAAGGTACCCATCAGCGACGACGCCGCAGCCGAGATAGCCCGCCGCAGTCGTGGCACGCCCCGTATTGCCAACGGACTCTTGCGCCGTGTGCGCGACTTTGCCCAGGTGAAAGGCGATGGAAGCATCAACCACGCTTTGGCGAAAATGGCCCTGCAGGCCCTCAACATCGACGAATACGGTCTCGATGAAATCGACAATAAGATTCTTCTGACGATTATCGACAAGTTTCGCGGCGGCCCCGTTGGCCTGAGCACCATAGCCACAGCCATCGGCGAAGACGCGGGGACGGTAGAGGATGTCTACGAGCCATTCCTCATCATGGAAGGCTTCATCAAGCGCACACCGCGTGGCCGCATGGTGACCAAACTCGCCTACGACCATTTAGGTCGCAACCCCTATAGTGGCAACATCATGGAACCTACATTCTTTTAAATCTGGAAAATATGAAAACAGGCCTTTTCACCGGCACTTTTGACCCCTTCACCATTGGTCATCAAAACATCGTAGACCGTGCGTTGCCACTCTTCGACAGGCTGATCATAGCCGTGGCCGAGAGCGAACTGAAACATACCAGCCGCACGATAGACGAGCGGGTGACGGCTATTCGCCAACTCTATGCCGGCGAAAAACGGGTGGATGTGATGGCATACAGCGACCTGACCATAGACCTCACCAAGCGGGAGGGCGTGGCCTTCATTGTCAGAGGCGTAAGATCGGTTAAAGACTACGAATATGAGATCATGCAGGCCGACTTCAACCGGCACTTTGGCCAAGTAGAGACGATCTTTCTGCCGGCAGATCCCAAACTGGCTCTGATCAGCAGTTCGTTAGTCAGAGAGTTGGAACACTTCGGAAAGGATGTCACAGCCTTTCTCCCGAAACCTAAAAAAACCGATGAAAAGGATGTTTTTAGCAAAGAGAACAAATAAAACATACATTATATTATATGATTAGTTATCAGTCAGACGGTGTCCCTATGCCCGACATTAAGCACCGGGAGACAACAGCTTGGATCCGCAAGGTGGCAGCCCTGCATGACCGCCGGGTGGGGTCTATAGGTTATATGTTTGTCAACGATGAGAAAATATTGGAGGTAAACCGCCAATATCTCGGTCATGACTACTACACCGACATTATCACCTTCGACTACGACGAGGGCGACGTCATCAATGGCGACATTGTGATCTCACTCGACACAGTGCGCAGCAATGCGGAACAATTTGGCAAATCCTACGACGACGAGCTTCACCGTGTCATCATCCATGGCATTCTACACCTTTGCGGCATCAACGACAAAGGCCCAGGAGAGCGCGAAATTATGGAGAAAAACGAAGACGAGGCACTGGCCTTGCTTTAAACGGCAATAGAAAACCGGAATCCTATTTTAGAAGTAATCTCCTGCGAAGATGAGATTCCGCAATAGATATACTGACAGTTTCTATAAGAAGATGCTGAATTCCGAGTTTTTGGAGGTCAGCATTTTTTTGTATCTGCCGGTTTCTTCACGACGAAACCGGCAGAAATCAACGCCGCGAAAAACGATTTTCAGCAAACTGTGGCGGTCGCCACACGATCGTGTGGCGATTGCCTCGCTATCGTGTGGCGAACGCCATGCCATTGCGTGGCATTCGCCACGCAAGATGAGCTGCCCACCGGCGCCACGCGCCAAGAAGTTCTATCATAGCAAAACAAAAAGGAAAACAGCGACTACTATTGGGAAAAAACATTTTTTTTGTTATATTTGTAGCTGGTTTCTAACAAAATCTACATAAACGAGTAAGAAATGGGTGACAAAAATATAAGCAGTCGTCGGGCATACTCATTTTTAATGAGACTGATGCTTGCAGTCCTTCTCTTATCAGCCTTTGCCTATGTTCAAGCCAAAGAAAAGGTTTCTCCCGAAACTCGGGCAAAGATCGACAAGATTTACTCCTACAACTTCACCGACCTGCAAAAATCGCTCTCCCTTCTCCGCCAATTAGAGTCGGCAGGGCAGATAGAGCCGTATAGCTCCAACGAGATCAGGGGCGACCTCTACTACAACCGCGGCAATTTCTTCGAGAGCCTCAAGTATTACAAGCGCGGACTCTACGACGAACGGGCAAGCGGCGACATCGCCTTTCAGCAGAAAGTGATCGGTAAACTGCTCATGTGCTTCGACAACAACCACAATCTTGCCGAGATGAACCGTTATGCGATGATGCTCAAGAAGCTGACAGCCGACAGCAACACCCCCTACATGCAGTCGGTAGTGGTCTTTAATGAGGGAAAAATCGCCCATTCAGGCGGTTTCACCGACAAAAGCTATCAGATGCTCCGGCAAGCCATCAACCTGGCCAAGAAGGCCACGCCCCCAAAGAAATATGAAGACATCTACTACTATTACATCACCCTCATCAAGATGATGCAGGAGGATCACCGAGACGGACTGGCCACCATCGGCGAGCTGGAGCAGTTTGTCAAGTCCTCACAATCCGCGAAGGGCAGCCCTTTCTCCGCTTCCGACCCACGGTGGCAGGCCGACATCGATATTCACAAGACCATTTTTCTGCTGCGCGCCGGACGAGAACAAGAGGCTGAAGCCTGCTACGGCAACTTTCTCAAGACCAAGGATCCTTTCAGTTACGACTATCTTCATGCCGTGGAGTATCTGACCGAGGCCTGCCGATGGGACGACATCATCAGCCTTTGGGACCGCATTCGTCCCAACATCATCGACCTGGGGCAGGAACCTTATTATGATCTCTGCCAACTCTACCGCCAAGTGGCAGAGGCCTACGACAAGACGGGGCGCCGCGACGAGGCCATCGCCACCTTCAGGCAGCTCGACTCGCTGCAGAATGCCTTCCGCCACAACGAGGAACAAAGTGCCATCACCGAGATCACCAACAACTACGAGAACAAGGCCCAGGCCATTGAGCAGGAGCGCACATTGGCCAAGATGCGCCAAAAAGAGATGATAGTCATCGTGATCGTCATCCTGGCCGCGGGAACGTTGTTGGTGCTGCGCGAGAAGCGCAACGCCGCCCTCATCCTGAAGAAAAACCAGCGCATGGCCAAATACATCGAACAACTCCAAAAGAAAGAGCCCATCCAAGGCTTCATGGCTGAGGAAAAGCAGCCAAACAACGATGAAATGGGAGAAAACGACACCGACACCATTCTCTACCGCCGACTCTACGACCGACTGGTTAGGCAGCAGCTCTTTCTCGACCCGAACCTCTCGCGTGACAAGCTGCTTGAGGAACTCAACATTCCTAAAAACAAGTTTGCACAACTCTTCAAAAAATTCGCGCAGACCAGTTATGCCCACTTCGTCAACGACCTGCGGCTCGAACATGCCTGCTCGCTGCTGCGCCAGCATTCCAACCACACCATCGAGGCCGTGGCCCATGACTGCGGATTCTCTTCGACGAGCACCCTTTACACTTTGTTCTATCAGAAATACGGTATGACCCCGAATGAATACCGCAAAGCCGTACAAACTGACAGGTGATGACAGATTTAAACAGACAACGTGACGAATTCAAACAAGAAAAATGGCATAAAACTTGGGGTGAGGGCCCCATTCCGCTATTTTTGCAAATAGAATCCTTTTATCAAACTAACCCTCAGACAATATGAGAAAAAAGAGTTTACCTTTACTGACATTGGCTTTGCTGAGCATGAGTACGACATCATGGGCTCAAAGCCCTGGCCCACAGAAAGCCAGCGCGGCAATTCCTTATCATGAGAGTTTTGACGCTCAGAAAAACTTCAACACCTTCATGGTGATCGACAGCAACAACGACGGCGCTACCTGGGTGTGGCGCAACGACGACAATCCCTACGCCCGTTGCAACTCGGGCGACAACGGGAAAGACGACTGGCTGCTCACTCCGCTTCTCCATCTTGAGGGCAACCGCAGCTACGTGCTCTCCTTTAAATATTACAATGGCTATTATCCCGAGCAGATGAGCGTGGCCTTCGGACTGGGCGACGATCCTTCGGCCTATCAGACTATTGTGGCCGACATGGCAGTCAACGTGGACGAATTCACCTCCTATACCACGGAGTTCACTCCTACCACAACCGGCGACTACCGCATCGGTTTCCATGCCACGACCCAAGACAACAATTTCTATCTTGGAATTGACGACATCGACGTGACAGCCGGCGCACAGACCGCAGCCCCCGACTCCGTGACGAACCTAAAGCTGACGCGAGCCCCCAAGGGAGCCAGCGACGTGAGTCTCAGCTTCGTCGCTCCCACCAACGACGCCACCGGCAACGCCCTCAGCGCGCTGACCAAGATCGAGGTGACGCGCAACGACACGCTCGTGCAATCCTTCAGTGAGCCACAGCCCGGACAGGCACTGCAATGCCGGCTGAAGGGCGGTATGCCGGGAATAAACAAATTCTCGGTAACAGCCTTTTCTTCCACGGGTGAGGGGCGGAAAGCCACACGCAATGTGTACTTCGGCATCGACGTGCCTCAGCCACCTACATCATTCAAGCTCACCGACAACGGCAAGACCTATACGGCCACATGGGAGGCCGTGGACACCATTGGAGCCAACGGCGGCTACGTGGATCCCGACAAGGTGACCTATACCCTCTACGACTTTGCCGAAGATGAAATCAACAGCGGCATAGAGGACACCGAATATGTCGACGACGACGCCCATCCGGAGAGCGTCACCGGTGTGATGCAGTATTATTTGGCAGCCAAGAGCACAGCCGGACTGAGCGCAAAGGCCGCCTCCAACTACGTCTGCACCGGCAAGCCCGCACGGTTGCCCTTCGCAGAATCGTTTGTCAAGGGCAGCACGGCCGACGGCAATCTCTGGTGGTGGCAGTTTGACACACAGAAGAACTGGCGTGCCACAAGCGATCTCAGCTACGACAACGACGGCGGATGCCTGCGCTTTGCCGGTGAGAGCAAAGGCGACGAGGGCTGGCTCTCGTCGGGCAAAATCAGTCTGAAGAACGAGAAAGACCCCTATTTGTCGCTGGCCTATTATGCCTATCCCGGTGCCGACAACCGCATTGAGCTGATTATCTCCAAGATGCAAAACGAGGATGCCGTGATTCAGACCATCGACTTCTCCACGCTGCAGGGTGAGGAAGGATGGCGCAAGGTGCTGGTTCCCGTGACGGGAATGGACAAGGCCGATTTTGTGGTGCTACGCCTCCATGCCATCATCAACGACATCAACAAGCCTGCCGTCGTAGACAACATCCAGCTCAAGAGCCTCAAGCAAAACGACCTCTCGGTTAGCTTCGACAACACTCCCGACGCACTGGTCGTAGGCAAGGAGAGCTCGTTCGGCGTGAAAGTGAGCAACGAGGGCAGCGAGACATCCGGCGAATACACCGTGAACCTCTATTGCAACGGTAAGCTTGCGGCCACACAGAATGGCGGGAATCTGCTTCCGCAACAAGATGCCGTGACCCAGCTCAGTTTCGTACCCGACGTATTCACTCCCGAACAGTCGGCCGTTTATGCCGAAGTGGTCTACGATGCAGACGAGGTGCCGGGCAACAACACCACACGCAAGGACACGCTGCTCACTGCCCACTACGACTATCTGCCCAATACCCAGTTGACAGGAACCGTCGACGGCACCAAGGTTGTGCTCTCATGGAATCCTGTGGTTCAGCCCACAGAGGTGACCGAAGACTTCGAGAACTATCCCGACTGGCGCATCAGCTATCTCGGTCCGTGGACCCTCGTCGACGGCGACCAAGCCTACACCTATGGCATCAACGGCGTGAGCTTCCCCCACTGGGGCGATGCCATGGCCTACATGGTGTTCAATCCCACGGCCGCAGGCCTCGACCTCACGCAAGATCCGGAGATAGCCCCGCACAGCGGCGACAAGTTCCTCTGCTGCATGGCTGCCGACCCTGAGTTTGTGGCGAGCGGCCGCAACGACGACTGGCTCATCTCGCCCGTCCTCAACGGCAAGAGTCAGACGGTCACCCTTTGGGCCAAATCTCTCTTTGCCGGAGACAACAACGGCTTGCTGGAGCACTTCGAAGTATTGGGCTCCGCCACAGGCCAGGCCACTTCCGACTTCACCCAGAAGCTGCTCGATGCCGACAAGGTGCCCGACAGCTGGACGCAATATTCGGTCGACATCCCTGAAGGTGTCCGCTATTTTGCCATCCACACCATTTCGGCCGACAAGTTCATGCTGATGCTCGACGACATCTATTATCAGCCCGACACCATCAAGGTGGCCGGCTACCGGATCTATCGCGACAGCACACTCTTGGCTACCGTGGCACCCACGCAATTCAGCTATACCGACAACGAGGCTGACGGTGAGAGCCACAACTACCAGATCACCACAGTCTATGAATCTGGCGAGTCGAATGCCTCCCATCCTTATACTGTGTCGACGGGCCTCAATGGCATCCTTGCCCAGGCTCCGCTGGTCGGCAGTGGCAAGGGATTCGTGGTGGTGGACAACGCAGCCGGACAGCACGTTGAGCTGTACGCCCTTGGTGGAACTCGTGTCTACGCAGGCATCGGCAACAGCCGCATCCATGTTCCCGCAGGCATCTATATCATAAAAGTAGGCAACCGTTCAAGCAAAATCATCGTTAAATAATCCGACACGACAATGAGAACCCATTCTATATTACGATTCTTGCAGACAGCCTTATTGGCAGCCCTGCCTCTGTTGGCCGCGGCCGTCCCCGCCAAACGTGGATTATGGCGCACGAAGACGCTTGCCGACGGCACCCAGGTGAAAGTGCAGCTCATCGGCGATGAGCGTTTCCACTACTTTGCCGATGCGGAAGGTCAGCGCTATCTGCCCATCGACAATCAACGCTTGAAGCGGGTCTCCGCCTCCGAATTGAGCACGACGGGCGTGCGCCGCATGGCAGCCCGCTCAGCAGTACGCCGCAGTCCGCGGCGCATCGGCGATGTGGACAAGAGTGTTTTCCAGGGTACACAGCGTGGCCTCATCATCCTCGTGCAATATACAGATACCACCTTCAAGTCCGCCCACAATCAGGCACTCTACGACGACATTGCCAACGCCAAAGATTATCGTGAAGGCAAGTTTATGGGCAGCGTGCAGGACTATTTCTACGCGCAGAGCTATGGCAAGTTTACGCTCCAGTTTGATGTCGTCGGACCTGTGACGCTTGGGCATCCCCAGGCCTATTATGGCGGCAACGATGCCAACGGCAACGACCTTCGTCCCGGCACAATGGTGGCCGAGGCCTGTATGGCTGTTGACGATCAGGTGGACTTCAGTCAGTACGACTGGAATGGCGACGGCAAGGTAGACCAGGTCTACGTGATCTATGCAGGTATGGGCGAGGCCGACGGCGTGAATGCCGAGAGCACCGTGTGGCCGCAGTCATGGCAGTTATCTGAGTCGGACTACGGGAAGACACTCAGCCTCGACGGCGTCACCATCGACCAGTTTGCATGCAGCAATGAAGTGGATGGATTTGGCGATCTGGAAGGCATCGGCACCATCTGCCATGAGTTTTCCCATTGCATGGGTTTCCCCGACATGTACGACATCCTCTACCAAGGCAACTTCGGTATGGGCGACTGGGACCTGATGGATTCGGGCAACTACAATGGCGGCTCGTTCCTCCCCGCCGGCTATTCGGCCTACGAGCGGATGCTTTGCGGTTGGAATGATCCCGTAGAGCTCTTGGGCGATACCGTGGTGACGGACATCCAGCCCAGCATTTCCGGTGGACAGACGTTCATCATCTACAACAAAGGGCACCGCGATGAATACTATCTCATAGAGAACCGGCAACGGCAAGGATGGGATGCCGGCCTTCCGGGCAGCGGTATGCTCGTCACTCACGTGGACTACGACTCAACACTGTGGGCACTGAACATCGTCAACGCCACGGGAGACTTTACGCAATATGGGCTGAAAGGAATAAAAAACGATCACCAGCGTCTCACCCTGGTACATGCCGACGACGATGACGACTCGCAATATTTCAATCCCAACACCATGTTGAAATGGAAGACCACCGAGGACACAGACCCCTATCCCTATTTGGCCAATGACAGTCTGACCAACTACTCCACTCCGGCGGCCATCACCTACAACCGCAACCTCAACAACCGCCGTATGCTGAATGTGGCCATCAACAGCATCTATGTGGACGATAACGGTGTGGGCTCATTCTCCTTTGCCGACTTCTCCAATCAGGCCGATACGACTCAGCACAAGCCCGGCACACTGTTCTACGAGAGCTTCAACGGCTGTGAGGGCAGTGGCGGCAACGACGGCGTGTTCAGCGGCGGACAGGCTGGCACAGCAGCCTTCGTGGCCGACAACGACGGTTGGGACGGCGATGCCATCTCGGGTGCCGACCAATGTGTGAAGACCGGAACCAGCAAGAAGTCGGGCGACGTGACGACTCCCGATATCCAGGTGAACGGCACCGCCACTCTCACGTTCTTAGCTGCGCCATTCGGCAAGGACGGCACGACACTCACGCTGAGACCGAGCGGAGGCTTCACCATCACGCCATCAAGCTTTGAGCTGGCTAAGGACAAATGGACTGAATGCACGGCCACAATCTCGGGCGAAGGCCTGCTGGCTCTGACGTTCTCGCCGGTGAAGCGCATGTTCCTCGACGAGGTGCTGCTGATGGATGCCACCTACAACAGCATTGGTGAGATGAAACCTGCCATGCATGTCGACAACGCGGTCTATAATCTCCAAGGCGTAAGAATGAACTCCGACAGCCTGCCACGTGGCATATACATAAAGAATGGCAAGAAAATCGTAATCAGATAACTCATCTTGCGGGAGGAGATCCTGCAAGAGTTGAGCAACCATACACAGCCGCTTTGTCTTCATCCCCCGACGGGATAAGGCAAGGCGGCTTTTGTATGGATCATCACTCCATATCCATTTTTGTTTTTTCTTTACCCAACCTCAAGTGGCTATAATCAAATATATTTTCATAACGGATAAAGTGCAAACGAATGCAATAGTTTACGCAAAATATTTGTAATTTTGCAGTCATGAGGAGAAAGGGAATACAAATTGTACCAATTATTTTTATGATCACATTAATGCTATTGTGGTCAAAAACAGGATATGCCGGAAGTCAGTCGCATACTTTCAGTGTTTGGAAAACCTTCGACTCAGAAAAGCTATTGAACACATCCCGTCACTATGCCAACACACCAAGCATGAGCGACAGTGCATTGCTTTGCGCATCAATGCTAACGGAAAGATACAGTAAGCAGTTGTCTGAGGATGAAAAGAAAATCATCGTGAGAGGCTATACTGTAAAGGCTTACGTATACCTATTTCGATACTACGATCTTTCCAGAGCTTATGAGAGCTTATTACGCGCAAGTGCCATATGCCAGGAAATACACTATGAGTTGTCTACACTCTACATGGACTATGGTCATCTATTCAGTAGCTTAGGTGAGCAGGGCGGTGGAAATGACGCATTAAGAAAGGCACTGTACTACATGAAAAAGGCATTTCATACAGCTCTTGCCGAAAAGAACTACAACACCCTCAACACAGCCTTCGGCAATGCCATATCCATGGCTTGGGAGTTAAATCAGCCGCACTCATTAGACAAGGAATGGAATATATTCAGGAAATTAAAGAACAATGACAAACCAGAGTTCACAAAATTCAACTTATTATACTATGAAGCCTACCAACAAATACAAAGAGGTAATCTGACAGCCGCTATTGCTTTGTTTGACAAGCAATCCAAGATGATGCCCGACGATGACTCGCACGTACGCTATACGGCAGTAGGTCTTTTCAACATGGCCAGGATTCAACAACAAATGAAAGAATACGACGCGGCATTAATAAACTTACACAAGGCAGAAGCGTTAGCCACACGCTACGGCATGAAAGACGTAAGTATTCAAATATACTACGAAATATGGCAGGTGGTGCGGCTAATGGGCGACGGTCAAGCTGCAGAGAAATATCATAGCAAATATCTGAGTGCCAAGGAAGAGATGCTGAATTACCAACAAGTGGCAGGATTAAAGGAACTATCGTTCATGGACAATCTACGCAAGCAGAACGACAGAATTGCTGAAGAACGCACAGAGAAAATGAGGCCCATCGGAAAAGTTCCGTGGCTGGGGCAAGCCCATCCAATCAGCCAAATATCGTAACTACACGATAGAAAGTTGAGATATTTTGTGTATCTTTGCTGCCATGAAGAGGAATGAAGAGAAAATAGATATGTACAAGGGTCTGGCCTCGTACTTTCTTCCCGACGGGGTTCTTGAATACTTTGATGTGGCAGACTTTTGCGAGGAGCCAGCTCATAGTTCCGATGGTAACATTATGTATACTAAGGAACTTCACATATATCTAGACGAGAAGGACAACCGTCCCGAGGGCTTTCCCGGCATAAAGTCGAATGGCTATACAGAGCCACTTCATATTCTGGATTTCCCCGCCCGCACGAAGAAAACGATTCTGCATATCCGTCGTCGTCGCTGGCTGACAGCAGAAAACAAGAGCATGATAGTGCCATTGGAGGAACAAGCCAAAGTAGCCTATCCGGGGACGCGATACTCTAAGGAGATGGCGATTTTTTTAAAGGTGGCGGATGGACACTGAGCCCATCACGGCCAGTTCGTTAGGCCGCACCTACATGATCAACGCCGACACTTTGGAGCACGCCTACAAGAATGTGCTGAGCGACTATCAGGACTGGGAACTGCAGGGGAAGGCCATAGAATGCATCCTCAGGCCCGAGAACATGGGTGAGGAGCTAGGCATCGACGAGACATCTCTGGGCGATGACGTTCGCATCATCTTGCACAATAAGGATGGCCATGGCAGAAAGGGTACCATCGTGGCAATCATCACCGGGCTGAATACCGAAAATGCCATCAGCCATCTGAAGGACCTGCCACAAGACGCACGGAAGAAGGTTACATCCGTCACCATGGACCTCTCTGATACCATGAGCGACATCGTCAAGGCAGTCTTTCCTAACGCCATGATAGTCAGAGACTGCTTCCATGTGGTTCGCAGGGCTACTGAGGCTTCCGAGGAAATCCGCATGAAATGCAAGCGTGAGGCTGGCAAGGAGCTTAAAAGGCAGATGGTCGAGCATAAGAAGCACCTTGAGGAGCTCAGCAAGAAGAGAACATGGTACAAGAAACATATAGAAGCAAAGAGGAAGGAAGCAGGTAAGCCCATACACTGCAAGGGCAGGAAACGTGGCCGTAAGCCGATGCGCCTGAACGCTAAGTTCATTCCCCCGAAACTGAGCAATGGAGAGACACTGACAGAAGCCCTGACCAGATGCAGAGACCAGCTGCGCGTCAGCCGCAACAAATGGAACCCAACCCAAGAAGCAAGAGGCAAGATACTCTTCAAACGCTACCCAAAGCTTGAAGAATCGTACAACATGACACAGAGCCTGAGAAGCGTATTCAGAGATAAGACTTTGGTAAGAGATACTGCTAAGACTAAACTGGAGAATTGGTACAACAAAGCCACAGAGTGCACGCTAAGAGAAGTGAAATCTGTCAGAGACACCATCAAGTTCTACGAGGAGGAGATACTGAACTACTTCATAGCCTGGCAGACCAACGCGTCCGCCGAATCGCTCAACTCGAAGATCAAACGCTTCTGGGCCCAGCTTAAAGGGGTAAAGGACGTGTCATTCTTTTTCTATCGTGTAGTTACGATATTTGGCTGATTGGATGGGCCGCCCCAGCCACGGAACTTTTCCGATGGGCCGAAAAT
>Ga0310695_10007753_pt1 | contig 17007 bp, 18 predicted proteins | sample RumenRJG_04DNA_FD_203882 | JGI IMG/M metagenome (GOLD analysis project Ga0310695, IMG submission 203882) | Bovine rumen microbial communities from Lethbridge, Alberta, Canada - RJG_04 (v2) (version 2) | ecosystem: Host-associated > Mammals > Digestive system > Stomach > Rumen | place: Canada...
TCATTCAGGAAGAAGTTCCATTCCTCCTTCTCCTTCTTTGACATCCTTGGCATTGGCCTCACCTCCGATCTTCATTGAGATAACTGATACTTAGCAATAACATGCAAAACAATAACGCCTCTGTACCCAGTGATAAGATGTATGATCTCGGGGCGAAAAAAGGCGTTTTTCCTATGTGTAAACATTGTTTTTTGCAGATGAAATGCATCTGTCGACTCATATATCCTTGAGCGATAACAGGGCCGATTTGAGCTGTCCCATTTATTTCCCTCACTCCGTTGCGGGGTGAAAAACAAGTTGAAACAGGGTCTTGCAGGTCTTATAATAAACACATGTTCGGAACAAACGTTTTATTTAACGCTGAGAAAATGAAGACTCCTGATCCTCCCTCTACTAATAGGGAAAATTTAAGGGGTAAAACGGAACTAAAAATTCTGAAATCGGAAAATATTTTTGAGGATATATAAATGGCTGGATTATCTCGCGAAGCATGGTACGAAGAATACATGCTCATGATGGATGAAGAATATGGGGACTATGGCTTCAGGGATGATCCGATAGCTATTGAAGAGCTTGCGCTGGAGGAAGAAGCGAAAAGTGAACCTGTAAAAAAGTACGTTATAGTCAGCGATAACGATGAGGAGTGCAACGTACCCGCTGAAGTCATCAGGCTCAGAGATATAAAGGTGCCTGAGGGCGTCAAGAAACGCAAGCGTGACATCAGGCATGAGATGCTGAGAAGACTTGAGCAGGCAGCAAGAACTGTTACTGACTTTCAGAACCTCAACGGCTGGTATGACTACCTTGAAGAGAATGAAAAATCACGAGTCAGAAAACACGAGATCCTTAGAAACGGAGACGATTTTCCGCTTGAGTATGGTGAGAACGAGGACAGTGCATTTACTGCAGGCTGCCTGAGCAATGTCATAGCCAGGCAGATGCGAAAAGGAGACATCCTGGACTTCTTATACTGTAAGCCTGATACCATAGACCAGCTTGTGACAACTGACTATATGATACATTTCATGAGGGCTTTGGATAAGGATGATAGAGAACTGTTCTATTACAAAGTGCTGGAGAAATACTCAAATGGCGAGATCGCAGAGATGCGGGGTCAGACAGACAGAGCAGTAAGGAAGGCGTGGGATAAACTGGAGTTTCATCTGAAGCAGCGGACAATGGGCCTGCTGATATTCAGAAGCGATAAGGATTACTCTTTTACAGGTGATGAGCAGAAATTCTTTGATACCTGCCGGGAAAAGTATGAGTTTAAGATTGAATCGGCGTGTGATAGCTGACGAAATGCGGCTATGCTATAATATTTTCTACAGATACTACGGCTTTGCCAAAATATTCAAGGAGTAAAGTTATGACGATAGAAGAAGTCCTTGCTATGGACGAAAAGCAGATATTTGACCGCAAAAGTATCCGGATCAAACCTGTGGATCTGTCAGATACAATTTGCGCTTTTGCAAACGCAGATGGCGGGACGATAGCCATAGGTATATCTGATAAGCGGCGCATGATAGAAGGTGTTGATTATCATACCGAACTGCTGAATGATATCCTGTGCACACCTACAGACTTCTGTAATCCGACAGTTCCTGTTTCAACTGAGTTGGTTGAATGCATCAACTCTGAGGGAAAGCCGGACCATGTTCTTTTGATGCACATTGAAGCCAGTCCTTTGCTCCATGTTAACCAAGCTGATGAGGCATATATCCGTGTTGGAGACAAGAGCAAGAGACTTGACTTCAACGACCGCATGAATCTTATGTATTCAAAAGGTGTTCGCTGGTATGAGGATGAGCCGGTTGCTGATGCAGGGATTGATGATCTGGACATGGAATTTGTCCGTGATTATTGCAAGAGGATCGGCTATTCAAAGACTCCGGAAGAATATCTCAGAGAGAACAAGAATTATGTCACTGTTAAGGATGGAAGGGAACAGATTTCAATTGCTGCGATCCTGCTTTTTGGGAAGGATCCTCAACGGTTTTTCCCAAGAGCCTTCATTCGTTTTATACGATATGAAGGTACAGAGGCCAAAGTTGGAAAGGATATGAACGTTGTCAAGGATGTGATCTTCGATGGACGAATTCTGGAACAGGTAGAAAAAGCAGTAGAATACATCAAGATCCAGATGAAAGAGAAGACTTATCTTGGACATGAAGGCATATTTGTGACAGAGGAAGAATATAGTGAGTTCGTACGCACAGAAATCGTTGTTAATGCTGTTACTCACAGGGACTACGGAATCAAAGGTACTGATATACAAATCAAAATGTTCGATGACCGCCTGGAAGTGGATAGCCCGGGATCGTTTGCCGGAGGTGTCAAAACGGATAATATTCGATACACTCATTTTTCACGTAATCCTAAGATTGCAGGCTTCCTGAAAGACTATGGATATGTAAAAGAATATGGTGAAGGTGTAGACCGTATGTGCAGGGAACTCGAAGCTATAGGCCTTCCAGATCCGGAATTCGATAACAGTACATTCATTCTTAAAACGACGGTAAGAAGCGCATCCTTTAATAATAAATCGACGGAAAACGCGTCGATTCAACATAAAAACGCGTCGATTCATCAAAACGACGCGTCGATTCATGAAAAAGAAGGTCTTATAACAAAGTTGCATGAGCTGGAATCGATAAAAACAGTAACAAGAAAAGATGCATCAGATGCAGAAAGAATAATTGAGAATGTAGAAGTATTGCAGGTTATTACAGCTAAGGAAGTAATGATAATTCTTTCCTGCAAAACAACAAAGGCCAGACTCGTTTTGAAAATGATGGAGTCCAATGGATTGATAAGAACGATCCAAGGCAGGGGTAAAGGTAAGTATATATTGAATATAACTGATTGAATGGATGAACTATGAACAAGCTCTTTGAATATGCTAATTCAATATGGGTGAAGTACAGCGATTATGTTATCACTGAGACTCCGGAAGGAATAAAGTATCTTCAGCCGGCACCTAATGCCATGCCGAAGCCGTATGATCCTGTAGAGGAGTTTGAGAATATCGCGTTGGATGCTGTTAATGTAGGCCAGCTTTGTATGAGCCAGGAAGCAGCCGAAGGCGAGAAGCACGAAGCAATACGAAGCTTTGCACTTAAGTACGGACTGCTGGGTATCATGACAGCGATTCCTACTACACCGAAATTCCTGTCATATGAGAATGTGTTCTTCCCAAAGAATCACTTCATCAGGGAAGAATCGATGACTGTAGAGAAATACCTGGATGAGTTCTTTCCTTTCAAGAAACTGAATATCCGGAAGAAAGGATCTGAATACAGCTGGGATATTGAAGGTGGTAAAGAAGTAGTGCTTCTGGGAATGCTGAGGGATGGCAGGTCTGACGAAACACATATGACCTTTCAGCGTGAATATGCGGAGAGATTAGATTGGATGGAAGAACAGTTTAAGGACTGGGCGTTCAATCTTATGGTTGTATTCTTCTATTATGAAGATAAGGCCGGATTTACAGAAAAGCAGAAAGAGCTCCATAAGCAAAGTATGGCAGCGTTTGATGGGCTGACCCCGACATATCATATTGGGCTTATGGATGACAGGCCGTACCTTGTCTGGAATTTCAATTCACTTCTGCAAGGGATACAGCTCATGTTCAGCATGATGCTGACCGATGAGTCTAGACCAATCAGAATGTGCAAGAATTGCGGTAAAGCATTTATAGCCAGACGCCAGAGAGACAAGTTCTGCAGCAAGGAGTGCGTAGAAGAATATAAAAATAATTCCGGCAAAAACAATTAGTAATCGCGATTAGTGCAGAAACTTGAGAAAAGTCAACTCATTTGAAGACAGTTTATTAAAAAGAGGAGAATATATGCTTCCTTTATGGCTAGCAGCTGCAATAGAAACAGAATCTGATCGATCAAAAATGGAGCAGCTTTATGATGAATACGAAAGGCGGCTCTATAGTGTCGCTTTCAGGTATCTACATGATAAGTACAGGGCTGAGGATGCAGTGCATGATGTATTTATCAACTTAATTCCCAAACTGGATAGTATCAGCGAAATTAAATGTCCCCAAACCTGGGCTTTTCTTGTTACTATAACAGAGAATATTTGCCTGAATATGCTTACCCGTAAGAGCTATACTTCAGAGGTTTACGATGTCGATGACAAGAACCAGCTCTTTATAGAGAGCCTTCCGGATCCATACTCGAATACAGAGGATGCTTATTTTGACCAATATGACTATTTGCAGGTTGCTGATGCAGTCAGGCAACTTCCAGATATTCTCAAGGAAACAATGATACTATACGCAGTCCATGGATATACTATGAAAGAAATAGCTGCTATACAGGGATGCAGCCTTGAGTCTGTAAAAAAACGTATTCAGCGGGGTCGTGCAAAGATTATTATCATACTAGGAGGAGGAAGATGAGTGATAAGAACAATCTGCAGAGAGCCCTCCTGTTAGTTGAAGAGGAAGAGGCACAAAAATATAATGATATCTTCGAGTCTCCTAAACCACACATCTTCTCAAGGAAATATTTGAGAAGAAGGAAAGACATTATTGATATTGCATCTGGGATAACAGGAGCGCCAGATGGTAAACAGTATAAAAGGGTTTACAGAGTCAGTTTCAGAACTATTCTTGTCGCGGTATTGGTAATGATTATGGCAACTATTACTGTAATTGCCATTACAAAGCCACATATTTATTATGTAATCAAGGAAAAGATCGATAATTGGAGAATAACGTTTATTGATGAAGATACATATGATAACGAAAATGGTGGCTTTGTCGCTGTTAAACCACAGCTTCCTGAGGGGTTTACAATAGTTTTGGAAGAAGAATTAGAAAACAATTACTTCCTTTCAATTGAGAATGATGAAGGTGAGATTATAAATTACGACCAAAGATTGCCGGAAGGAACAACAATTAGCATAGACTCAGAACACTCAGAGAATAAAACAGAGACAATCAATGGAAGCGACGTAGTGATTTCCAAGGAAGGGGGGACAACTACTTATATTTGCAACGATGGTAAGTACATTTATCATATCCATGGCAATGCTGACGAAAAACTATTAAGAGAAATGATGATGAGCATAATAGATTAATATCGTATTATGTACGAAAAAAAAACATAGACCGAAATATGTCCCCAAATGAACACCTCGCTTGTGTAAATGTATAGAAGACAATTCTATCATCGACTAAAGGAGGTGTTTTCCAATGTTCAAGAAAATATTGTCACTAGGATTGGCGTTGATATTATTAGCATTTTGCTATGTACCATCATTTGCAGAAGAACTGGATGTTCCTGTTGATGAACCAGTGAATACAGAGTATCAGCATATCAATACTATAATAACTAATCTGACAATAAGTGGCGGGACCGCATATGTGGGAGTGCAGGTCACTGGAATAATAAACCATACCACAAAGATTGAGGTCACTGCTACGCTACAGAAGAAATCAGGAACAAAATGGGAAAAGGTTAAAAGTTGGAGCCAATCATCAAACAGCTATATGTTGAGATTAAACAAGACAAAGGCAGTATCTAAAGGCACATACCGCATAAAGAATGTGGTTAAGGCATATAAAAACTCAGACTGCGAAACAATAACGACATATAGCCAAGTAATTACTTATTAATAACATGTGTAGGTTTCATTGACGAGGAATTTTCAAATGAAGGAGTTAAGATGCGTTTTAATATTTATTCTGATAATAGCATGTGTGGCTGCAATTTCATTTACAACAGGGTAGTAGAATTTGAAGTGTGTAGACAATTAGTAGCAAATAGTATTACTAATGAAAATGAAATCAGAGAGGCATACGGTGCATATGGTATATGATAACACTATTCGCAATTTCTCTACCGCTTGTAAATCGCCCGATGCTAATACTACATAATTAATGGAAATATTGGGCTCAATATTTATAACTTATTATTATTTAACGAAAGCATTACTACGCAATGCCATATCAAAAGGCACTGTACTGTGAAAAGAATGTGGTTAAGGCTTATAAAAATGCAAATTATGAAAAAACAACAGATTATAGTGGCTCAAAAACATGCTCATGAGTCAAACCACATATGAGAAGGAAATATACATTATTTACAATGACTCTTGTGTTGCTGTCTATCTTTAGCATTTTATGGTTCCATTCAAAATCTGTGCATCCAAATAAGAATCAGTGGTATCTGAATGACGATGAGAATAGAACTGTAAATATTGGTTGGGGAGATATGTGGAGCATTTATGAGTCGGTTAAAGATTCAGAAAAAAACACTGTGAGGATAGCTGTTATAGACACAGGCGCTGATTATAGCAATTATGAGATCAAAGATTCTCTTCTTGATTTGGACAACCTTAATGGAGATTGTGTTGGTCATGGCACGAGAATAATTGGAATAATCTGTGCAAGCCAGTACAAGGGGAAAGTTATTGGAATATCAGACAGCAAGTATACAGAAATACTGCCTATAAAGGTTACAGAAGGTGCTGATACGGAAGAACCGGTATCTTCTACCAAAAAGTTAACTCGGGCAATTGAGGTTGCTGAAATGCATGAATGCGATATATGTAATATTTGCCTGAATACCGATAACGACGATCCATCTTTAAAAAGAGCTATGACAGAGTCAGAAATGCTATTCGTCGTTTCTGCAGGAAATGGAACGCCAATAGGAAGGAATATAGATTTGGAACCTTCATATCCAGCCTCTTATAAATTGGACAATATGATTGTTGTAACGAACATAAAATCTAATGGGAAATTGAGCTTAACAGCGAATTATGGACAAGGAGTCAATTTAGCGGCACCAGGAACCGAAATGTACAACATTGGTCTCGATAGTAGCTATGGGGTGGCAACAGGTACTTCATATGCAACTCCTGTGGTAACTGGCATTGCAGCAATGATATATATTGTTGATCCTGATATGAATGCAGTAGACTGCAAGAATATTATTCTCAATTCCGCTAAAGATGAACGGTTGCTAGGGGGAAAGATAGAACATAATAGGTTATTGCAGTTGGATGAGGCTTTGGCTCTCGCTCTTAAGATGAGAAAGGAAATTGTTTATGGTAAATAAAGATAGAATAATTGCTGCGTTTGTGTGCATGATGTTGGTGATATCAACTGTTTTTACTGCGTATGCAGCAGATCAAAGTCTTCCAAGCGAAGTAAAAGGCGAAGAACTCGTTGATAAGGTAATAGAGAAAATAGTAAAAGATGGTAATTATAGCGAAACGGAAGAGACAAAGATAATAGAAGATATTGAAATTATAGATGCCTTTGGCTTAGATTTAAATCAGGTCAAGCCAATAAAAGATTTGAATGAAAACATAGGTTATAAATATGAATTGTCAGGAGGAAAAGCTGCAAGGATCATTCCAAGTGAAATAGCCGATGGAATAGTATTAGACATAGATGAGGGCAACGTCCATAATAAAGTTTTACTAACTAATGATAACAGAATGTTTATAGATGGTTATGAGGTCACTGTAAACGAAACCGTATATGAAGACGTTGTATTTGAAAACGAATTAGAATTTAGCAAATCATCAACGTGGGATCAGTTGAAAAATCCATGTCCAAAAAAGAATTGGGTTTACAAGAGCACATACACAGAAAAAACTGTAAAAATGGGACAAACATTTAAAGCCATTGGTGCTGTTGCTTTGGCACTTGTCATGACACATGCAGGTATTTTAGCTAGTACGTTAACTACTATTGCAGGTGCACTAGATAACATAGGAGATATATGGAACCCAAGCTCGACAAGCTTTTCCTGTATAGTCAAGGTTTACTATCCGAAAGGCGGGCAAAATATTGGTAACGGACAATATGTAAAAAAGAAGTGCGGAACGTTTTATACACTACCCAATCATCAAGGACATAAGACAACACAAACATGGTATACAATAAAGGAGTACTACTAAAATGGGGAAAAAACTAAATGAGCACTTATATCTGTTAATTCTTCAAATCATATTGTTTTTGTGTGCTATAGTGGAATTGTGGACAAACTTGAGGCTAACAGTTTTAATCGCAATTATTGCTGGAACCAATATAGGATATATATTAAAAAGATGGCGTGATTAAGTACAATGTTCAATAATAGAACTGGGTACAACTCTGGGTACAAACGGGACGGCGTGTGCACCGGGGTAACCTATACGAACCCTCAAGTTCGTGAGGACCCCGGTTTTTCGTTGCAATCAGCGGGCTTCAGAGACCCAGCCTTGATTCGGAGCGTCGACATCGAAGTTCTGATTGACATAATTCTTGTATTTCCCAAACTCTTTCTCGTAGAGATAGTTTGAATAAACTCTTATACTGATAAGATCCATTTCAGCCATCAGTTCTCTGACAAGATGCACACTAACTGTTATATTCCTTTGCCTGAGTGCAGCAGTCATTTTTCGTGCTCCATATATTTCCGAGGTAACCTAATGAGGATGAAACCGATGGAGAACTTGTTATATGGGCCGTTTACAGGATGCGGCACATATCAAGGGGTAACACAATCACTGTGGAGCTCAAGGAAGATGGAAAAACTACTTTAATCCCAATAATAGTTTATTTTTGGTGCAGATACGACATGCTTGAGTATGATAAAATCACTGGGAAAACAACTATATATTCGAGCGATAAGAAGATTGGTCAGATTAATGACTTGATTTATTGATTGTGCATGTTGCCTTTTTCGTAAAGGATTATCGTCTCGAAATGTTATGCAATCGTGCTGGAGAAGATATGCCATCAATATGTGCTGTCCTAAAATGCAAGAGGGCTGTTCTCCAAAATACTATGTAATAAACAGTAAGAAAGCCTACTGGACTCAGCAACAATAACAACTATGAATTATAATTTATTAGATAGGTCGGAGTTATGAAAGGTATAATAGAATCTGTATCACAACTACATAAGCAACTGGAAAAACATCCTGACGTAAAGGCTGTTTTTAGGCAACCATCAGAAAGAGAAATTGATTTTTATTACTCTATTTCCAGCAACTCGCTTGAATTGTCATTTACAAAAGCTATGGATGCATTTGCACATAACATAGAGATGCTAGTTCAAATAGAGATAGCAAGAGAAGAAGAAAACAAAAACACTATTGATGTGATAGAAGCTGCACAGTATTTGCTAATGAATATTGATGGAAGCTTGTCATCTTATACTTCTGATTTCAAATCTGAGAAAGAAAGGCTGTTGTTCATTAATACTGCTGCGATGCTTATAGTGTTCTGCGTTAACTGTCAGGTTACGCGCAAAATATCAACCCTGTTGGATGACGATTTAGAATTCAAAAGGGGAAGTGGCTATGATAGTATTTATCGAGGGCATACTAATTCAGCCTATAAACTGATCCCATCAATCTATAGGAATCTATCCGTTGATGATGGATATGGGATTATAAACATTTCAATGCTGGATTCACTTTATCAAAAATCAAATTTAAGGGCAAAGTACAAGAAGGTATTTGGGAGCTCTGAAATTGATTATAGTTTTTGCGCATTTGCTCAACACTCAAAAGCATATAGTCCTTTTTTAGATTTTACTGAAGATCATAAAGTGGCTTTGTCTTTTGCTACTGGTACAACGGGACCTGTGAATGAGTACTTAAAGAAAGATGCCGCGCTCTACAGCTTATCTTTCCGTAATTCAATAGAGGTAAGGGATAGCATTGATCTTAGCGCAATTGATATTTTTTTCAACGAAAAAAGGATTAGTCCTTTTTCTGTAATAAGAGGGAAGGAACTATTTCTTTGCAAATATGAGGACTTTGCAGTAGAAGCTTTCATCCTAAAGGACAAAACTAATGACAGGATGAAGTATCAAAAAGGGTGTTTTCTGTATTTTCAGCGTGCAGTAATAATAAATGGTAATTTGTTGCTTCCTATCAGTTTTGGAAGAATAAAAAAATACATAATTCCGGCATCGGGAAGAACACTAAACAAAATGACAATTTATGGCAAAATCCGAGAAAACTATAAGCACTATTTACCAGATTATTTGATGAATCCTTATAAGTATTTCGAAGAAGCCCCATTATAATTAGATGGGGCTTTTACTATAAAGTCAGCGATCTTGTTTTCGCTTATAGCTGCGAATCTTATCAAATGTCAAAAAAAGATTCTAAAAGTAATAGGCCATCTGGCTCGAGGGTTGCAGAGAAAAAATTGAAAAATACCAATGAGCAAGATATTGAGAGCGCTCTATATATTCTATGCGCATGGCAAAATGTGTTATCATGTATCAGAACTGTTTTTTCGGATGTGAAGAGCTTTAAAGAGCAACCTACAGTAATTAATAGAAACATATTAGATCATGTAATGATGTCAAAACTTGTAAGGAGAAATGATTGTATACAGCTACTGTGATACTAAGGTATTAGCAGAGAGTACCATTGGCGCTGGCGTTTCCAGGAAGCTTCAGAGGCAATTGGAAAAGTATGGCATTATAAAATCTACTATCATTTGTCCGGAGTTTTGCATATCCTATGCTGGCAACAATGCATTCTTGGCGAGTAAGCTTTTTTATAAACTATTTGAAATGAAAGAATTCTTCAGAGAAGATGTACTCAGAGAAGCTTATGATGTTCACATTGCTGCTAAGAATCCTTCTGATATAGAATTTATCATATGCAGTGCTGAAGAAGGATCGTTGCATATAGACAGTATTAAGGATAATAAGCTTAGAAAAGATGTTCCTTCTGCATGGCTGGGGTCCTTTGAAGCATTTAATTGCTTTCAGGGGTATAGACTTAAGAGTAAAGCACCTATCCAGAACAATTCATCACAGGCATTTCGTGAAGTAGTATCAGGATGTGGAGATGAAACTGTAGGTGGATTCCCCATAGCGATACAGTATTACCATAGTGATAATAGTTTTGAGTATGTTGAAGAATATGGCTTTATAAGCAATAAAGAACAAGTCATTCTACCTGGAGAAGACATAGTTTTTTATACTAGTGCAAGGGATGGCGGTATGTCGTACAGAACTATTCCGATGGGAGTAGGCAGTGTAATATTTGATATAGATCAAATGCAGAATGCTATCCTTTATAGCAGAGACCATAGATACGATAACAAGTTAGATACAGGAGAGCACTTATTTGGAATAATGCTGCCAATGGAGATTATGCAAGAGAACAATGTCTGGAAAAGCGTGTGACTGAGTTGATAATACTGGAGGCAATATAAAGATTATGCAGTTAAAGCTACAGCTTGATCAATCCCTGATTACGGGAACTACTATTAGTAAAACCATTTCCGTTGATTCTGAGAATATGAATCTCATAAAGTGCATTGAATCTGTGACGGGAGATGATTGCCGTATATCATTCCGAAAGTATTATGGAAACACTGATCTTATGAACTTTGAGAACATGTTTCCTTACATTATCGCAGATGGGGAAGTTCAGTGGTATGTTCCTTTTTCGGATGTTACGATTAAGGATTTTCGAATCACACACAACCTTGATTCTGACGAGACTATTTTTGCTGAGATAGATGATTATGGCGGCGGTGGAGATGAAGTAAGTGAGCTAATATCTTGGATAGCCAGCAACTGGGATGTAATCAACAGTGGGCTTGGGACGGCTTCTTCAGTGATTACTATAGGAGGATTCATTCGTAAAATATATAAATATTTTGCTGATAAAAGGAAGCGGCTACCATATTTCGGAGACGTGCAGGAGGTAATCGAGAGACAGAGTTCGTGGGACAGTAGTGTTTTGATGAAGCTGCTAAAAGTAGATGATAGTGAACTCATGAGTAACCTTGCAAGCTCTATAGGGTATAAAAGAATTGACAACATTTTCTTCAAAGAAACAGCTGATGATGGGAAAATCATTAACATAGATGACAATTCTGCCTCAATATGGGGAGTACAGACTTGTAGTAGATGGACAGAAAGTATTACTAGAGAAATACATAGCTTAAACCTTTTACTTACAGATCTGAAATATCGGTCGGAAAATCTTGGCCTTCACTTATTTCAAGAAGTGGAGACTGAAGTTAATAACCTTATTGATGAATGGGATACAGATCTTGCGCATGGTGACAACCTGTGCTTTGTGAAACTTATTAATCCGCCACGTAGTTATGAACGTAATGCTATAGTAAGAGACATTAACACTATTACGGATAAAGCACAAGACCTTCTGTATAGCATCGCTGAGTTAGAAGAGCCGGCTACTGGTCACTCACTTAGTGATCAGGAAGTTATTTCTTATGATTCTGATAAAGACATGGAACCAGATGGATGTGAGAAAAGAGAGGAAACTGATAGTTCTGAACCCCAGGAGTCTGAAGAAATAGAAGAACCCAACGATGAAGATTGCCAAGAGCTTGAAGAAGATGACGGCCCGGATTATATGGTCGATGAAGACGAAATAGATTACTATGTTTCACCATGGGAGATACTACTAACCAGGCTGCTGTTGAATAGTCACTTGGCTGAAATTGTCACAAATCACGGTACAATAACCGCATATGTGGAACAGATATATGACAACGATGTTCTGTTGCAAGTGCTTTCTAAAGACGGAACATTGATAGAGTATCAGGCTTGCAACTATTATGACATTCAATTGGTTACAACTGATACGAAGGATTTGAATGCTTTAGAGGAAGCTACCCCCAAAAACACATTGCCTACGTTTTCTTCTATTGGGATATCAGCAAAAAAACACATCTTTAACTATGCTGAAGAGAATGCATTGACTGTAAAGGCCTTTCTTGGTGAGATGGTGACATCACCGATAACAGGTATAGTTAGTGAGGTAGAAGAGTCCATAGGGGAACTTGATGATCAACTGATAAAGGTTCAAGCTCTTAAAGAAAAAGATGAATTCTGTGGTAATGTATGGTTAGAAATGTCATCAGTGGAATGGGTTTGTTTGCCATTATAGTATAGTAACGGCGTTTTGCTGAGAGAGTGGGATAAGCAAGGTGTCACACAGGATATTTATGGCAATTATGAAATGTATCATCAGGAGAGGCTGGAGAATGCTTACATAGATATAGACTCCTTGCTCTCAACAGGAAAGCATGCTTGGTAACTCGGAGTTTTGAAGACCACTAACCCAAGTCTCTGGCGGTTTCCGAAAAACAACCAGAGAAACAACCTGAGATGCAGCCAGAGCTTAACAAGATGGAATAATCAAGTGATATTTGACTTATTTGATATGATAGATCAAGCTGAAGACCTTAAGGCACTCCAGGAAGAGGCGAAGACTCTTAGGAAGAAAGCAGAGGGAGAGCTTATTCTCGAAGCATTAGCTAAGAGCAACAGATCTTACGATGAGCTAATGGACTTCCTGAATGGTTACGATGATTAGCGTAGTGACCTGCCACACAAAGGAGGGTCATAACAGACACAACACTTTACTTTCACACAATAATTGTTTATAATTTATGTGCGAAAGCGAGGACGATAAATGAATAAGACTGAAACTATTGATGCATTATTGAATGCGAATAACGGAGTAGTAACAACAGCTGCTGTTTTAGATGAGGATATTTCAAAGACGTATTTCATGGAATATGTAAAGAAAAATGGCTTAAGAAGAATTGCTCATGGCATCTATGCAGCAGATGATATGTGGCCGGATGAATACCAATTGATCCAGCTTCAGTATCCAAAAGTGATTTTTTCACATGAAAGCGCACTGTATCTTAATGGTCTGGCGGAAAGAGAACCTGACCCAATCTCTGTTACAGTACCAGGAGGATACCACTCTATAAGCATGGAAAAAAGCGATATCAGGGTGTATAGGGTTTCAGCAGATAACCATGAGACTGGATTGACATATGCAGAAACTCCTACTGGTGCAACCGTCAGATGCTATGATTTGGAGCGAACACTTTGTGACCTTCTTCGCAGCAAAACTACAGTAGATTATCAGGAGCTGATCTCAGCATTCAAGAGCTATGTGCAGCGGTCTGATAAGAATATTCCAAAGCTTATGAGATATGGCAAAAAATTTCGTGTAGATGCTAAGCTCAAACCATATATGGAGGTGCTGCTATGATACATACAGCCAGACAACTGAAAGACCTTGTAAGAAACAGGTCAAAGGGCGACAGCAGAACGGCACAGACGCTTTTACGAATATACTGTATGGAGCGCTTTCTTGAAAGAGTCTCGGTATCAAGATACAAAGACAACTTTATCCTCAAAGGCGGCATGCTGGTATCATCACTGGTTGGGATCGAAAGACGAGCCACTATGGATATCGATACCACGATCAAAAGCCAAAACTTATCAATTGACGATGCGAGGCGAATTGTAAATGAAATCATCTCAATTCCGTTGGATGACGAGATTCGATTTGAAATCCTTGATGCACAGGAGATAATGGAAGTTGCAGACTATACCGGCGTGAGGCTCAGCCTGAGAGCAAAGCTGGATACAATGAAAATCCCTGTAAAGATCGATATCTCCACAGGGGATGTCATCACGCCAGCCGAGGTCCTATATTCATATAAGCTTATGTTTGAGGAACGGGAAATCGAGCTTCTTTCATACAACCTTATTACCATTCTGGCAGAAAAAATTGAGACTGTGATATCCAGAGGTACAGCAAATACGAGGTTGAGAGATTTCTATGACATTTATATTCTCACTGAGTTGTATGCTGATCGGGTGGACAGGGCAATGCTTGCTGTTGCAATTAAATCTACAAGTACTAAGCGTGGCTCTCAGGAAGTTGTGAAAGATTCAGTGACCATCATAGATGAACTGCGATTGGATCCTGGCATGAGATCACAGTGGGTGAATTATCAGAAAAAGAATGATTATTCTGAGGGGATAACTTGGGATGAAGTTATAAACCGCCTGAACGAGATAATGGACTCCTTAAACGGTTATGACGATTAGCGTAGTGGCCTGCCACATAAGGGCAGGCCATTTTCAAAAGACACAAAACCTAGGTTGACATAAATCTTGTATCGTTGCATAATAGGCACAACCTAGGTTAACACAAAAACGACAAAACGTGAATATCAGAGGTATTGCCATGACTGACACTAAAGATCCTGAGATTTTATATCAGCAGGTAATTGAAGAATATGAGAAGAACCAATCCATAGCCACCATTGCGAAAAAGCTTCACACAACGCAGGTCAGAGTTCAGAGGGTCTTGATCACTGAAGGCCTGTGGACATCAAGACGAACGGAGCAGGTAGCTGAGCTACGCGATATGGGTATGAATGTTCCTGAAATCGCAGAGTCTCTCGGCATAGATGAAAATACTGTTCAGACTTATCTTCCGTACAGCCGTGGGCAGTATGGCGGAAATACAACTGATGATTCTGCGAGATCCAGAGATTACCGCGACCGTATGAAGACTGCCGCAGAGAATATGCATACTTCGCCAGAGGAGGATGGAGAAATGATACAGCGTGAATATTGGGACGACTTATTAGAAGGCGATGATGTCGATCTGGAAACCAAGATGACATATGTGGACGAAAAGTATTCTGAAAAGCCTTATTGGAACTGGGATTCAATTTACAAGCTGCATCTCGAACTTGTGAGTCCACCATACTATAGCGAGGGTGACGATCTTGATCTGGATGACCGAGAGCGTGCTGATCTGTTTCGTATGGGCAAAGCGTCTGAAGGCTTCAGCCGCGACGTGCTCGTATCCGGCGCTATGACTTTGCATGCGATACACTACATGATACAGAAACTCTTTGGCTGGCAGAACAGTCACCTGCACAAGTTCGCGCTTAGTGATGACGATTTTGAGCTTATCACTGAGGGCAAGGTCAAAGGATGGACAGACCTGTGCGGATCCCTGATGCGCTTCCCGGATGGTGACTTCTACGATGCATGCTGGGATGATGACTATAAAGAGGGTATCAGTGTCAAGAGCTGGTATCGCAGGAAGTACAACGGAGGATATTATACCAAGGCGGTCGGAGATAACTGGCTGTATAACAGGCAGCAGGTCATGGAGTTCAAGGCAGACTGTATGGAGGATGACAGGTTCAAAGACGAAAGCACTGGCGGAGCTATAACGGACGACACATTACTAGAGAATGTCAGTATATATTTCGAGGCCCCATATAATTCCCTTATGGAGAGCCTGACTGCAGGGGATCTGTTCATTACAGGCAAGAACAGGATTGGAGTAGGCGGAAGAAGAGTGCCTCTTGCCAAATGGAAAGAAAGACAGACTCAAAGTCTGGATCGTATGACCAAAGCAGTCAGCGATAATCTAACAGATGCGGATCTTGAAGCGGCTGACAGTATCTTCTCAGAACTCAAACGCTGGAGAGAAAGCCAGTCGCATCTGGAGCACTACATGTATACTGACATGTCTGTGATAAGAGAGCAGACAGGAGAGGATCCTGCGAAAGTGGCAATCTATCATGACAATCTTATACGCTCTTATGAGGTGAGCCTGGCGGGGCTGCAGGTCAAAGTCGCGAATGAGCCATTTTTCAGGACCGTATACTATAACTACGATTATGGCGATGATTGGTGGGTCAAGATCACATGCGAAGAGATATATTCCAGCATACACGATATACCTTACGCACCTGATGAAAGACTTGAAGAAATAGTATATAAGAACAAGCCACTCTGTATAGCTGCTGACGGAATGAATGTAGTAGATGACTGTGGCGGTATATACGGATTCCTCCGCATGCTTCGGACAATCAATGGCAAAGATAAAGACGAGGCCAGAGAAATGAAAGAGTGGGCAAGGCGCCTAGGATGGACCGGCAGAATCTATAAACCTGAGAATATGCTTTAAGTGTGACGACAGAGAGAGGTGCGATTAATACAAGTATATAGTGAAAGATTGGCGCGGATCACCGTTTGTTTACTGATTCAAATAATCGCAACAAGAGAAGGTTCTTAGTTTTTGTGTAACTATTCAGAACTCCCTCTGAATTTCGAATAATCGGCACGCTCTTGACGCCCGCCCAAGCGGGACCCGCCCCTGGGTTCCGCGTGCCTCATGTTATTGCAGGACGATCTCCGGATTT
>Ga0310695_10007756_pt1 | contig 16999 bp, 12 predicted proteins | sample RumenRJG_04DNA_FD_203882 | JGI IMG/M metagenome (GOLD analysis project Ga0310695, IMG submission 203882) | Bovine rumen microbial communities from Lethbridge, Alberta, Canada - RJG_04 (v2) (version 2) | ecosystem: Host-associated > Mammals > Digestive system > Stomach > Rumen | place: Canada...
GAGCCAAGTCGGAAAGGTTTGGCACTCGAATACTTACAAAGTTTTAAGAGACCGAGAGGTTTTGATTGTTGCACCATTGAAGGAGTCATCTTTGCCTGAATTGAAGCAAGAGATTGTATCCGAAATGCAAGAACAAGGCCCGAATGTCGCCTATTTTGATGCAGATTCAATTACAAAGCCGGTTGAAGTCAGGCCAATTTGTGAAGGCGATGCTTTTGTCCCGTTCGGTATGACTGGCAGGAAGTTGGTAAGTGATTTTCTGACAGATCGCAAGCTTAATCGCTTCGAGAAGGCAGAGACGTTCGTGGCAACTCAAGGCGACGACATTATCTGGCTCATCGGATATCGTAGCGACAATCGTTACAGAGTTACAGACGCAACACGTCGAATTCTCAAACTCAGCGTGGTGTGTTGACAAACTTAACGTGGTGTGTTGACAAACTTAACGTGTTGTGTTGGCAAACATAACGTGGTGTGTTTACAAAGATGCCTAGGTAAGATTCGTACTTTGCTCAGTAATAAAAGAAAATCTTGTTTTCTTTTTGTATTTCGCTGGCTAATTCGTACCTTTGCACGCGAAAATAATTAAAGCGTATGCAAAGCATCAGAAATATAGCTATCATTGCCCACGTTGACCACGGCAAAACAACTCTTGTAGATAAAATGCTTTTGGCTGGAAATCTTTTTCGAGAGAACCAGCAAACTGGCGAGCTCATGCTCGACAATAACGAACTTGAGAGAGAGCGAGGCATCACTATTCTCTCGAAAAATGTCAGCATCAACTACAAGGACACGAAGATAAACATTATCGATACTCCGGGCCATAGTGACTTCGGTGGCGAGGTGGAACGCGTGCTCAACATGGCAGACGGATGCTTACTGCTCGTTGATGCCTTCGAAGGACCGATGCCGCAGACACGCTTCGTGCTTCAAAAAGCTCTGCAGATTGGTCTGAAGCCTGTTGTTGTCATCAATAAAGTGGACAAGCCAAACTGCCGTCCTGAAGAGGTTTACGAGATGGTGTTCGACCTGATGTGCGACCTCGATGCAACAGAAGAGCAGCTCGACTTCCCTGTCATCTATGGCTCGGCAAAACAGGGCTGGATGGCAGAGGATTGGCAAACGCCAACTACTGACATTACCTATCTGCTCGACTGCATCCTTAAGTATATTCCTGAGCCTGAAATGCTTGAAGGCACGCCGCAGATGCTCATCACAAGCCTCGACTACAGCAACTATACTGGTCGAATCGCTGTGGGTCGTGTGCATCGTGGCACACTTCGCGAAGGCATGAACATCACGATAGCTCATCGAAATGGCGAGATGGAGAAGACGAAAATCAAGGAGCTCCACACCTTCACGGGCATGGGTAGGCAGAAGACGTCTGAGGTCAGTTCGGGTGATATCTGTGCTATCGTAGGCCTGGAGCGTTTCGAGATAGGCGACACACTTTGTGACTTCGAGAATCCGGAGCCGTTGCCTCCCATCAGCATCGACGAGCCAACGATGTCTATGCTCTTCACAATCAACGACTCACCCTTCTTTGGAAAGGAAGGAAAGTATTGCACGAGCCGTCACATAGGTGAACGCTTGGAGCGCGAACTCGAGAAGAACTTGGCTCTTCGCGTTGAGGTTCCCGAGGGTTATACCGACCGTTGGATTGTCTCTGGTCGTGGCGTGCTTCATCTCTCTGTGCTCATCGAGACGATGCGTCGCGAAGGCTATGAACTGCAAGTCGGTCAGCCCCAAGTCATCTACAAAGAGATAGATGGCGTGAAATGCGAACCGATTGAGGAGATGACCATCAATGTGCCTGAGGAGTTCTCGTCGAAGATGATTGATATGGTAACACGAAGGAAGGGCGAGATGACAAGCATGGAGAGTCAGGGCGAACGCGTCAACATCGAGTTCCTCATCCCGAGTCGCGGCATCATAGGCCTCAGGACGAACATGCTCACAGCAAGTCAGGGCGAAGCTATCATTGCACATCGTTTCAAGGAATACCAGCCCTATAAGGGCGACATCAATCGCCGCGTCAATGGCTCCCTTATTGCGCTTGAGAGTGGTAATGCTTATGCTTATGCCATCGACCATCTGCAGGACCGCGGACGCTTCTTCATCGAGCCGCAAGACCAAGTCTATGCAGGTCAGGTTGTTGGCGAACATGTCCACGAGAACGACATCGTCATCAATGTTTGCAAAGCAAAGCAGCTCACCAATGTTCGTGCCAGCGGAACAGACGAGAAGGCACACATCATCCCGGCTACAATCTTCTCGCTCGAGGAAGCACTCGAATACATCAAGGCGGACGAGTATGTTGAGGTAACGCCCAAGAGTATGCGTATGCGAAAGGTTATCCTCGACCACCTGGAAAGGAAGAGGGCAAATAAAGAATAGCTAACCAACTCCCATGAAAACACGTTCATTAAGACTCCTATTTTTGAGTCTCACATTGTCATTCGGCATTTCTGCTTTGTCTCAAACATCTTGGATCGCGACAGATGCTTTAGGTCGTACCTTGCCGACAGCCGAGGAGTGTCCGCTTAAGACAGACAAGTCGCGAACTGTTGGCATCTTCTATATTACCTGGCACACGCAGAATCTTCACAATGGACAACCTTACACTTACGATGTGACGAAGCTTCTCGAAGAGAATCCGGAGCGCTCGAAAGGCAATCCTGATTTCCCTTATGCCACCTATCATTGGGGCGAACCCGAGTACGGTTACTTCCTTAGCCAGGACCGCTATGTCTGCTTCCACGACCTCTCGATGCTTGCCGATGCAGGCGTTGACGTGCTCATCATGGACGTTACAAATGCCGTCTGTTATTGGGACGAGTGGGAAGTGCTCTTCAAGACCATGCAGGAAATGAAGGCTTTGGGCAACAAGGTGCCGAAGTTTTGCTTTTGGGCATTCAACGGCAACGTGATAGATGTTGTGCAGAGCCTCTACGAACGCTTCTACAAGACGCCTCGATATCAGGATTGTTGGTTTTATTGGGATGGCAAACCATTGCTGCTTTACAACGCCACGCCCTCTGTTGATGCCAATCCTAATGGCGGACAAAAGGGCAAGACGAACTACAGCGACGAGGTCAAAGAGTTCTTCACCCTTCGCAATATGTGGTGGGGCTACAAGAGTTGGGCTGGAGCACCCTACGTGGGAGGCGAGGACAAGTGGAGCTTCGGGTACGAACTGAATGACAAGAATGTGGCCGCTCTTAAGCCGGAAGAACTTTGCTCTAAACATCAGGGACGCTTCGAGGAGATGGCAGTCACGCCTGCTCAACACCCAATCAGCATTACCGGTAAGAGCTGGCGACGCGAGACTCTGGAACCTCAACTTGACGGAAAGGACATGCCAAGTCGCGCCTTTGTGCCCTGGCTTGGTGAGGAGAGGGACAATCCCACGCAATACGGCATCTACTTCCAGGACCGTTGGGACGAAGCACTTCAAGTTGATCCTGACTTCATCTATCTTAATGACTGGAACGAGTGGACGGCAGGCAAGTATAAGAACGGTAAAGACCCGTCTGGTCAAGCGGACATGCATATCGATTTCCTCGGCAGAAAGGAGAATCCCTTCTACTTCGTGGACCAGTACAATGCAGAGTTCAACCGAACCATAGCTCCCATGAAAGGTGGTTGGACGGACAACTACTACATGCAGATGGTGCAGAACATCCGCCGCTACAAAGGCGTTGCTCCGATGCCTGTTCATCATGGCTATCAGCACATCACGCTCGACGGAAACCTCGACGAATGGCAACCCGACAGCAGTTTCCTCGATACAAGAGGCGACGTCATTCATCGCGACCACGACGGCTACGGCAACCTGCATTACACAGACAATACTGGTAGGAACGATATAATACGCTGCCTTGTTGCTGTCGACAAGAAGAACATCTATTTTGCTGCCGAGACAGCCCAGCCGCTCTCGCCCAGCACAGACCCGAATTGGATGTTGCTCTACATTGACACCGACGAGGACGGAAATTATGACTTCGCAATTCAAGATTCAAGACTGGTAAGTTTGAAGTTCGAGAAAGATTGGGATGTTGCGGTAGGGGAGAAGTGCGTTGAGATGGCCATCCCCCGCAAGTTGCTCGGCAAGACGGGAAAGCGTTTCAGTTTGTCGTTCAAGTGGGCCGACAATCCCACCTACCCGGGCGACATCAACAGCATCTCTACCACGGGCGACACCGCTCCCAACCGACGTTTCGCTTACCGCTTCGTCTGGGAAAAGTAAGGATATGCTTGACTTTGCAGCCATAGACTTTGAAACAGCCAACAACGAGCGCAGTTCCGTCTGTTCTGTCGGTATCGTTATCGTCAGGAATGGTGAGATTGTCGATAGCTTCTATTCCCTGATTCAACCCGAGCCAAATTACTTTAACTACTGGTGTCAGCGGGTTCATGGTTTGGGGCATGAAGACACAGACAATGCTCCCATCTTTCCTGAGGTTTGGGCAGAAATTGAGCCTCTGATAGAAGGTTTGCCATTGGTGGCACACAACAGACCTTTCGACGAGAGTTGTCTGAAAGCTGTCTTTCGTGTGTATCAGATGGATTACCCTGACTATGACTTCCTTGACACGCTTTGTGTTTCACGCCGCATGTTTCCTTGGTTGCCGAACCATCAGCTTCAGACAGTAGCTGCAGCTTGCGGATTCTGTATGAAGAACCATCATCATGCCCTGGCCGATGCAGAGGCATGCGCTTGGATAGCGAGGGAGATTTTGTGACTAAGCACATTAAGTTCTCAAACGCCGCACGCGGGGATTGCAATCGCCGCACACGGAAATGACCAACGCCGCACGCGGGGATTTGGATTCCCGCACGCGGCGTTTATTGTTAACGATAGTGTCAGAGTTCAAAATTGAGCGCGAGCCTTCGGATTTTCTCTTTTTGTGCCAGTTGGGACTTAGTGTTTTTCTGCCCTTTCAAGTTCGAACTTCCTGACATTTGCCTTCTTCAAGCTCTTCGAAAGACTTCTCTTCTCTGCTTTCGTCATCTTGCCTTCGAGGGAAAGATGGTCGATGCCGAACTGAGAAAGCCATTTCGGCAGCACGGCTTTATCCGCGTAATGAAGGTCTAAATGCTTGATGTGCTGTGCATTGTCCGGCGCTTCTGGCTGTGTCTCAGGGGTTTGCTTGTTGCTTGTGATGCGTAGATAACTAATATCGGGCTCTTGGTTGAAATAGATGTACAGGTACTCTATATGGTTTATCTTGGTAAGTATTTTCGGCAAATCGTCGCTACTAGGCACTTTGCCATCGATGGAAATGTAGTCGAATTTGATTTGGTCGAACCATTCGGGCAGCACGATGCCATCGGTGAAGTGGAGTCCAAGGCCCTTGATGTGTGGAAGTTGGGCAAGCATCTCGGGCACCTCCTTTACCTTGAGGTCTATACTTTTCTCGCTTTTCTTCTGCAAGTCGGAGAGCAAGTCTTCGTCTTTCTCTGCCTTGCGCAGCAGCCAACCAATCTTCGGAGTAAGCGTATTTGCAAGCGTGTCCACCTCTTCTCCGATGAATCCCGCCATGAGCTCCATGGGTGTCTCGCTCATGATGGTGCCCCTTTCAGGGTCTATCATGCGGTATTTCAGACCGACATACACGCGCTGGGAAGGCATTTCCCTTTCGTGGTGAATGCTGTCGAGCGTCTGTCCGTTCTCGTCTGGGAAGAGTTTCAGCAGCCAGCCATCAAGCATAGTAGGCTTCTCATTACTGCATCCGCCGCCTCTCAACCTGTCTGTCGGCCCTTTCTTGACAATGCCTTGCCAGAACTTCTGATTGGGCTGGCCTTTTGATGCAAGGACAAACTGCTCGAGTATCGGCTCAAGGCTTTCTGTCCATTCTGCAAGTCCGTATCCGGCAAGCTTGCGTGTTTTGTCGAGCACGCGTTGCCAGTCGGCTGGCGTTCCCTTGAGCGTGATGGTGGGAATGCCGCAAGCCGCATAGTAGACCATGTATTCGAAGTACGACTTCACGCTCTCCATCAGCGTAATCTGCGAGGCGATACGCTCGGCAGGCAAGGTTGTCGAGAAGTCTGCCGTTAGGGTCTGCGCGATGTCATCCTTCGTGTACTTCTCTATTTGAGAGGCGAAGTCGCCAACAAGTTTCTCGTAGTCGGCTTGTCCAGAAAGCAAGTCCTGCTTGGTTTCTATCGCCAAGTCCATCTTGCCTGCATGGCTCACCATTTTTGGACGCAGTTCATCGCTGTGCGCATCAACGTATCTGGCAAAGCCTTGACTGATGAGCAACCATATCATATCCGGGGAAAGTGTGACGGATTGGTGCTTCTTGTATGCCCTCAAAACGCATTGGAAGAACGCATCCTTCTCGGCTCCCCTCAGGTTCTTTGCGCCCTCGAAGCTTGATGCCACGATGTTGTAAGCACCATTAAGGATGGTCTTGTCCTTGCTTAGAATGGCTTTTGCCATCTTCTCGCCGTCAGAAAGGTACCTGTACTTCTCTTCAATAGGCGCCAAGCCCTCATCAACCACGAATGTAATGCTGCCATCCGTTTGACGAATGACTTTCCTCTCCTCTGCCTGCCCAGTTAGTGAGATGAGGGCAAGAAGGGCGATGAATGCTTTCTTATACATATTTATATTATGCTTCTTGAACGGGAATCTTGGCAACCCTTCTTGCGTGACGGCCGCCTTCGAAGGAAGTCGAGAGGTATTCGTCCATGATGGCATTGGCTTCTTCGTTCGTGATGAATCGGCCAGGCATCACCAGCACATTGGCGTCGTTGTGCTGGCGAGCGAGATGAGCTATCTCGGGATTCCAGCAAAGAGCGGCACGAATGCCTTGGTGCTTATTGAGTGTCATGCTGATACCTTCCCCGCTGCCGCAGATGGCAATACCTTTCTCGCAATTGCCCGCCTCTATGCCTTTGGCTAAAGCGTGCCCAAAGTCGGGATAGTCGCAGCTCTCCTCGCTATAAGTCCCGTAGTCGTGAAACGCGACACCTTTCTCTGAGAGGTACTCCTTTACATGTTGCTTGAGTGGAAACCCAGCGTGGTCGCTTGCCAATCCAATCATGACAGTATCTTCTTTGCTTGTTCGTAAACATTCTCAGCTGTGAAGCCGAGTTTCTGGTCAAGCACCTTGTAGGGAGCGGAGAAACCGAAACTGTTTAGACCCCAGATTGTGCTGCTTGAATGTGCTCCGATAAGGAAGCTTTGCAGGTTGACAGGCAGTCCTGCGGTAAGTCCGAAGACTTTGCTTCCGACGGGGAAGAGCTCTTGCTGGTATGAAATAGGTTGCTCACGGAAGAGCCCTTCGCTTGGTACATCGACAATGCGAACCTTGTAGCCTTCCTGCCTCAGGAGTCTTGCTCCTGCAACTAGAGTGCTTACTTCGCTTCCTGTACCAACGAAGATGATGTCGAACTTCTCGTCGCTTTCTGCTGTGATATACGCACCTTTCCTTATGCCTTTGTAGTCTGTCCCTTCTGGAAGGTTTTCAATGTTCTGCCTGCTTAGAATGAGAGCGGAAGGCGTATTGGTGTTCTCCATTGCCAACTTCCAACACGTCGTTGTTGCCTTCGCGTCTGCTGGTCTCATCACGAGAACAGAGTTTCTGCCGTGATGGTTCTTCAGTTTCTCCATCAAACGGATTTGTGCTTCCTGCTCGACAGGTTCGTGTGTGGGACCATCCTCGCCAACACGGAAAGCATCGTGCGTCCAAATGAACTTCACAGGCACTTCCATAAGGGCTGCCATGCGAACTGCTGGTTTCATGTAGTCAGAGAAGACGAAGAAAGTGCCGCAAGCCGCAATGACACCGCCGTGAAGCATCATACCTATGCAGCAGCATGCCATTGTCAGTTCGGCAACGCCTGCCTGAAGGAAGCTTCCGCCGAAGTTGTCGCGGGAGATGACAGTTGCGCCACCCTTGAGGAAACCATCTGTCTTGTCGCTGTTGCAGAGGTCGGCAGAACTGACAATCATGTTGGGAACTTGCTTTGCCAGGAGTGACAAGCAGACACTCGAAGCGTTGCGAGTTGCATCGTTTGGCTTTTGCTCGATACTGTCCCAATCAATCTTGGGAAGTTTTCCTGCAAACCAATCCTTCAATTGTGCGGCTTTCTCTGTGTTCTGCTTTGCCCATGCCTCTTCCTCTGCGTAACGAGCGGCAGCAATGCCTTCCAGCTCCTTAAGACGAGCTTCGTAGAGAGCCTCCACTTCGGGGAAGATGGCGAAGGATTCGTCGGGATTGCCGCCCAGGTTCTTGATGGTGTTGCGATAAGCGTCGCCGCCAAGAGGTGCACCGTGTGTCTTGCAATTACGTTCGTAGCTGCTTCCGTCTTCCTTGAGCGCGCCTTTACCCATAATACAATGGCCTATGATAAGTGTCGGTTTGCCTTGTACGTTCTTTGCTTTGTCGAGAGCCCGACGAATTTGTTCCACGTCGTTGCCGTTGATGTCAATTACTTCCCAACCAAGAGCACGATACCTCTGGGCAACGTCTTCGCAAGTCACAACCTTTGTTTCTGTCGAGAGCTGAATGTCGTTGGAATCATAGAACATCACGAGATTGTCAAGTCCAAGATTGCCTGCAATTCGTGCCGCTCCTAAGCTTACCTCCTCTTGAATGCCACCATCGCTGATATATGTGTAGATTGTCTCCTTTTTGAAGGTTGGATTGCCAGTCTTAGCGTAGAGGAATTTCGCAGCGATGGCAGCACCGACGGCATAAGTGTGACCTTGCCCCAAAGGACCGGAACTGTTTTCGATGCCACGCTCGTAGCAAACTTCTGGGTGACCCGGCGTAGGAGAGTCCCATTGACGGAGTTGCTGAAGTTCCTCGAGTGTAAACTTTTTAATGAGTGCCAGTTCTGCGTATAGCATTGGTGCCATGTGACCAGGGTCGAGGAAGAAGCGATCGCGACCTTCCCAAGTGGGATTCTTCGGGTCGAACTGCAGATATTCCGAGTAAAGAACGTTGATGAAATCAGCACCGCCCATTGCTCCGCCAGGGTGTCCACTCTTTGCTTTTTCAACCATTGCTGCTGCCAAGATGCGGATGTTATCGGCAGCACGATTCATTGAAGGTATGCTATTCATGAGTAGTAAACAATAAAATAATGTTTTATAAGGCTAAATTGTTTTACGCCACAAAGGTACGAAAAAAATGTGAAAATCGAAAGACATACAGCAGAAAAATTAAATTATAAATATAACGCGAAGACAAATGAATAAGGGTAGTGTGGTTAATGCGGTAATGACTTTCAAATATTTTTTGCAAAACGTTTAGAAGTTATTTGAAGACAGTTACAATCGGCATAGGCGTAAAGACCATCGATGAAAAAACTTCTGGAATTGTTCTGGTTTGATGGACATCTATTGTTATGCTGAAACTGTACCTCAAAGAGCAGTAGACCATTCGTTTATGCCTAGCCATTACGATGCCGTAATGCTTTATGTCCCCGTTGCTTTGATAAAAGATTATAAGCTTGACAATCCCTGGAGTAAGTTTAACAACATCGTAGCAATCCCTTAATCTTCAGTAAGTCTGCAACAATAAACGTCGAGCCGCCAACGAAGATAACATCATCTTTCTTGGCCTTCTTCTTTGTGGCCTTGTATGCGCTCTCGACAGTCTCAAAACAATTACCACAGAGACCGTGTGCCTTTGCTTTGGCTGAGAACTCTTCTACTGGCATTGCCCGTGTTACAGAGGCTTGCGTAAAGTAGTAAACGGCGTCCTTTGGCAACATTCCAAGTACCGTACTCACGTCCTTGTCGTTCACCATTCCTATTATTATATGCAACTTTTTGTGGGGCGTTTCCTGAAGTTGCTTAGTGATGTACTGCATTCCACCGACGTTGTGTCCTGTGTCGCAGATTGTTAAAGGTTTCTTTTTTAATATCTGCCAACGTCCCATCAAGCCTGTCATCGTACAAACTTCAGCAAAGCCTTTCTTGATAGCTTGGTCACTTATCTTGATGCCTCTCTCACGTAGCAATCGAACAGAAGAGAGAATGGTGCGTCGGTTCTTTTCTTGGCACAATCCAGTCAATTGACAATTTGACAATTTGACAATTTGGCAATTCTCGTCTTCGGCAAAAGTGATGGGAGCTCCAACTTCTTGTGCTTTATTGGCGAAGACAGCCTTAACCTCTTCGTTGATGTTTTCTCCGATGCAGACAGGAATGCCTGGCTTGATGATGCCTGCTTTTTCGCTGGCAATCTTGGGCAGCGTGTCGCCAAGGAACTGAACGTGGTCGAAACTGATATTCGTAATTACAGAAAGTTCTGGCGTAATGATGTTTGTGCAGTCAAGTCTTCCTCCCAAGCCGACTTCAACCACGGCGAAGTCAACCTTCTGTTCTGCAAAGTATTGGAAAGCAAGGGCTGTGGCAAGTTCAAAGAAAGAAGGATGCAAAGGCTCGAAAAAGCTATGTTCCTGTTCAACAAAGTCAATGACGCGCTTCTTGCTTATCATCTTGCCGTTGACGCGAATTCTTTCACGAAAGTCAACGAGATGCGGACTTGTATAGAGTCCAACACGATAGCCTTGAGCTTGAAGAATGGCTGCAAGTGTGTGAGTTACAGAGCCCTTGCCATTCGTGCCACCAACATGAATGCAGCGGTAATTTCGATGCGGATGTCCGAAGTGCTCATCGAGGAAAAGTGTCCCGCCGAGACCTTCCTTATACGCCGCTGCCCCAACATTCTGGAACATCGGGGCAGAGTCGAACAGGTATTTTATAGCTTTCTCATAGGTCATTCAAACATCTTTTTGAAGCGTTGGAAGAAGTTGGCTTTGGCATTTGCTCCGGGCTTCATGTTCTCGCTTGTGCGAAGCTTCTCGAAGGCTTCCTTCTCTTCTCGAGATAAGTTTTCGGGAATATAGACACCAATCTGCACAATAAGGTCGCCTGTACCGTAGCCGTATCCTTGTACAACAGGCAAGCCCTTACCTCTCAAACGCATTATCTTGCCAGGTTGAGTGCCAGGTTCAATCTTTATCTTCACTTTGCCGTCAATGGTTGGCACTTCGGCCGAGCCACCAAGAATGGCTGTTGGTACATCGAGCAGAAGCTGGTAATTCAGGTTCTGTCCATCGCGAAGCAGCTCAGGATGCGGCTCTTCTTCGATGTAAACCTGAATATCTCCTGGCACGCCATTCCAACGAGCTGCATTGCCTTTGCCTCTTTCGTTGACGACCATGCCTTCCTGAACACCTGCAGGAATCTTTATCTCAACAATCTCTTCGCCCTTGACGATGCCCTGTCCGCCACAATGCTTGCACTTGTTGCGAATGATACTGCCCGTACCACCACAAGCATCACACTGAGTTTGCGTTTGCATGTGACCGAACATTGTGTTCACGTTTCGATAGGTAACACCTGAACCGTTGCATTTCGTACAGGTTTCCTTCTTGCCGTCCTCGCTGCCACTGCCTTTACAATCGGGACAAGTGACGTACTTGTTTATCTTAAACTTCTTGGTGACGCCAGTAGCAACTTCCTTCAAGTTGACGCGAACTTTAAGCCTGAGGTCAGAACCTTTCTCGACACGCTTGCCGCCTCTGCTTCCTCCGCCAAAACCGCTGAAGCCACTGAAACCGCCAAAACCTCCACCACCAAAGCTTCCACCGCCAAATATGTCGCCAAACATCGAGAAAATGTCGTCCATCGACATACTTGCACCACCGAAGCCGCCTTGACCGTTCATGCCAGCAAAGCCGAACTGGTCGTAACGCTGACGTTTCTCGGGATCATGAAGCACGTCGTAAGCTTCGGCAGCCTCCTTGAACTTCTCCTCAGCCTCTTTATTGCCAGGATTACGGTCAGGGTGGTATTTGATGGCCATCTTCTTGTAAGCGGCCTTTATCTCGGCATCGGTAGCATTCTTGCTGACACCAAGGACTTCGTAGTAATCTCTCTTATCTGCCATAACGCTTAAACTCCCACTACAACTTGTGCATGACGGATAACTTTATCGTTGAGCTTGTAGCCCGTCAATGTGCAGTCCATCACCTTGCCTTTCAGTTCGGGTGTCGGAGCTGGCAATTGAGCTACTGCTTCATGCACGTCAACATCGAAATCTGCCTCTTTTGTTTCAATCACGCTAACGCCTTGCCTGCCGAGTATGTCCATGAATTTCTTATAAATAAGCTCAACCCCTTCGAGCACAGCATTAATGTCCTCTGCCTCCTTCATGTTCTTTAAGGCACGTTCCATATCGTCGATAACGGGCAGGATAGTAACGATGGTTTTCTCGCCGCCATTGAGGATGAGGTCGGTTTTTTCCTTGATAGTGCGCTTACGATAGTTGTCGAACTCGGCAATCTTACGCAGTAACTGGTCTTTGAGGCTTGCAATCTCGGCATTGGCAGCCTCGAGTTGCTCTTCGACGGTCAGTTCCTTTTCTTCTTTCTCTTGCTGAGTTTGTTCGGTTTCAGGAGCGGTCTCTTCGACGTTTTCCTGTGGTTTATCTTTCAATTCGTCTTTCATTTCGTCTTAATTTAACTCAATCTTGCACTACAAGAAACGTGCCAATCGAAGGTTTGTCAGGCATTTGTGCCGTACATTCTATCCTTTTGCTCCTTGATTGCTTCGTTGCTAATGTACTCGTCATACTCCATTAGTTTGTCGATTGTGCCTGTTGGCGTGAGTTCGATAATGCGTGTGGCAACTGTTTCAATAAATTCGTGGTCGTGACTGGAGAATAGGATGTTTCCCTTGAAAAGCTTTAGATTATTGTTGAAAGCCTGGATGCTTTCGAGGTCGAGATGGTTCGTGGGCGTGTCGAGGATGAGGCAGTTCGCGTTCTTCAGCTGCATTCGGGCAATCATACAACGCATCTTCTCACCTCCTGAAAGCACGTTCACCTTCTTCAACACCTCTTCGCCAGAGAAAAGCATACGCCCCAAGAAAGCCTTGAAATACACTTCGTTGCCCTCTCCAAACTGACTTAACCAGTCCACGAGGTTGAGGTTGCTTTGGAAGAACTCTGTGTTGTCGAGTGGCAAGTATGCAGTCGTGATGGTGATGCCCCAGTTGAAAGTGCCGGCTTGAGCTTGTCTGTTGCCGTTGATTATCTCGAAAAGAGCTGTCATCGCTCGTGGGTCACGACTCAGGAAGACGACTTTATCGCCTTTCTCGATTGTGAAGTTGACGTTGTCGAAGAGTACCGTTCCGTCTTCGCTGACAGCCTTCAAGCCCTCCACTTCAAGGATTTGGTTGCCAGGCTCGCGGTCCATCTGGAAGATGATGCCAGGATATTTGCGCGTCGAAGGCTTGATCTCTTCGATGTTGAGCTTTTCGAGCATCTTCTTTCTGCTTGTGGTCTGTTTGCTCTTTGCCACGTTGGCAGAGAAACGACGAATGAATTCCTCGAGTTCTTTCTTCTTTTCCTCAGCCTTTGCCTTCTGGTTTTGAGCCTGACGAAGGGTAAGCTGGGAACTTTGATACCAGAAGCTGTAGTTGCCTGCAAACATGGTTATCTTGCCGAAATCTATGTCGATGGTGTGCGTGCAAACGCAGTCGAGGAAGTGACGGTCGTGGCTGACGACAAGGACTGTATGCTCAAACTCGCTCAAGTATTGCTCCAACCATTGCACGGTATCAAGGTCGAGGTCGTTGGTTGGCTCGTCAAGAAGTAGATTGTCAGGGTTGCCGAAGAGTGCTTTTGCCAGCATGACTCGCACCTTTTCCTTACCCGAAAGCTCGCCCATCAACTGATAATGCTTCGCTTCTTTAATGCCAAGTCCGGAGAGTAGGGCAGCGGCATCGCTTTCTGCTTCGTAGCCACCCATCTCGGCAAACTTTTCTTCGAGCTCAGCAACTCTGATGCCGTCTTCGTCCGAGAACTCTTCTTTCGAGTAGAGCGCCTCGCGTTCCTTCATGATGTCCCACATCGTGGTGTGTCCCATCAAGACGGTGTTGAGGACGGTTTCCTGGTCGTATTGGAAGTGGTCCTGTGAGAGGACGCTCAATCTCTCACCCGGTCCGAGTTCGACTGTGCCTTTGCTTGGTTCGAGTTCGCCGCTTATGGCCTTCAACAAGGTTGATTTACCGGCTCCATTTGCACCGATAACACCGTAGATATTGCCGTTTGTGAACTTCATGTTGACGTCCTTGTAGAGGACACGTTTGCCGAACTGAACGGCGATATTCGATAGGGTAATCATCTTTGATTTATGCTTGTTTTTATGAGTTATCTTGTTGCGGTTTCAAACACAGCGTGGAATGTTGCCAAATTTAACGTGTTAAGTCAATCATTTTAACGTGTTAAAATTTTTTTTTGACGTGTTAAGTTGAGCGACTCGACGTGTTAAGTTTTTCATCTTATCCTGAGTATCTCTCCAACCTGTACTGCGTGGGGCTCGTCCCACTCGTTGAGTTTGCACAGCGATTCCAGCCTGATGCCGTAGAGTTGTGCAATGTCGAAGAGGCTTTGATTAGGTTCAACGATGTGAATCGGGTTTTTCTTGAACTCCTTCGATGCGCACTTACGCTTATTCTTCAAGTAGATGAGGTCACCTTCTGTCGGGGCATAGTCGCGAGGCAGGTCGTTGTACTTGTAGAGTTTATGCAGGCTCAAGCCCGTCTTCTTACTGATGGTCGCCATATCATCGCCAATCTCGACGATGATGAAATGGTTCTTGTTGTTCAGGTATATCTTGTGACGTTGCCAGAACTCATCAACCGAATTCGTCTGTGTGGCAGTAGTGGCCGGCTTTTGAGAGCGGTACTTGCCTGTGTCGAACTGTTGCAAGTTGTACATCTCGATGACACGAATGAGCGATTCTGCGTAGGCAGGATTGGTGGCATAACCCGCCGCTTTCAGTCCTCGAGCCCAGCCTTTGTAGTCAGTTCGCCCAAGTTGATAGAGTCCTTGATAGCGTTTCTGTTGTAAGAACTTTGAGTGGTCGACGTAACTTTCCCTTGCACTTTTGTACTTACGGAACCTGTCGTTGGGTCTGTCGTCACTTTGAATAATGTAAGGACCCGTCCAAGAACCGCCGACTTTAATGCCGAAATGGTTGTTCGCTTCTGTTGCCAACCGGCTTCTTCCAGCGTTGCTCTCGAGCAAACCTTGTGCCAAAGTGATGCTCGCAGGGATTCGATACTCGTGCATTTGCTCGATTGCCCAGTCCTTGTATTTGTCGATGTATGACCAGAAAGCCTGATTCGTACGTTGTGCCTGCAAGAGGAGGCAAACCGTTAGAAATAAGAGAGTGAGAATGTGTTTTTTCATAATACGGGCGCAAAATTAGCTAAAAGTTGCCACATTACGAAAAAAAACATTAACTTTGTGCTGCTAAAACACGTTTTTTGACATGAAAGAGTACAAGTTAGAGGCAGTCGTTCACGTCTATGAGCTTGCCGAATTGAGTGAAGAAGACAAGCAACTCGTCGAAGCAGCCAAGCAAGCAACGAAAGGCAGCTATGCTCCTTACAGCAAGTTCCTTGTTGGTGCAGCCGCTCGTCTTGAGAGTGGAAGCATCGTTATTGGTGCCAATCAGGAGAACGCAGCCTATCCTTCGGGCCTTTGTGCCGAGCGAACAGCCCTCTTCGCCGCAGGGGCTCAGCATCCCGACCAACCCGTCGTGGCATTGGCAATAGCTGCAAGAAAAGGCAGATCTTTCCTTGCAAAGCCCATCTCGCCTTGTGGTGCTTGCCGTCAAGTCATTTCTGGAGTGGAGGAGCGATACGGTGTGCCCATCCGCATCTTGCTTTACGGCACAGAAGGCGTCCTCGTTTCTGAAGGCATCAAACCTCTCTTGCCACTCAGTTTCGTTGACGAAGATATGCGCTGATAAGTGGCTATCTCGCTTTAGCAACCGCCAAAAGCGACATCCTCAAAAGCAATTGTGGGGATGAGTTCCGTTTCCCAAGGGTCGGCATCGTTAGCGATGAGGCTCAGCCTTTGCCAGACATCGAGCATGTTCCCCGTGATGTTCATACCGCTAACGGGCTGTGTGATGATGCCGTTTTCAATAAGAAAGCCCTCGATGCCATAAGAGAAGTTGCCCGTTACGGGGTCGCAATTGCCTCCGTTAAAGTCGGTAACAAGGATGGCTCGACTGGAGTCAGCAATCACTTCCTCCTTGCTCATCGTTCCTTGTTCCATTATTAAATGATGTATGCCCTGTGTTGTTGGAGCCATTCCGAGCTTTTTGCTCATCGGGGTATCAATGAAATAAGTCCCGAGACAACCTTCCTTGAAGAGCTCCCTGCGCTTTGTTGCGACACCATCATAATCGAAAAGTGAGGCGCCTCGAGTGCATGGAATGAGCGGATCGTCTGTGATGTTGATCAGCTTCGACACGACTTGTTCACCGAGTTTGCCTGCCAGAAACGACGTCTTTTGCTGCAAAGCTTGGCCATTCATTGCGTTGAGCAGGGGTTGCAGGAAGTTTCCGGCACACGGTGACTCCAGTATCATTCGGTAATGTCCGCTTGCTGCGGGTCTTTGTCCTATCTTTTGAAGTGTACGTCGAAGCGCAGTTGGAGCGATACCTTGATGCGGCATTTGATGGAAGAAAAGACGCGATTCGCCCCAACCATCCATGGGATGCTGACCGTTTTCACCTTCCACAGAAATGATGCTCGTCAGCGTGCAGTAGCTATTTTCCTCGTAACCGTCAAACCCGTTACTGATGAGGTAATGCGCTTGATGCTGCCTGTCTGTATAACGCGTCTGCATGCTGATGATGCGTTGGTCTGTTCCATCCACTTCCGAAGCTGTTTCTTGGAGCAAATCCAGCTTTTCTTTCGGATCGATTTCAGAAAACGTAGCATCGAAGTTTTGCAGGTCAGGTCCGCCACCTTTATAGTATCTGCTGGGGTCGGCAAGCGTTCGAGTCTCGTCTGGTTCCAGCAAACGAGTCGTCTCGTAGGCTTCCTTGATGAATTTGCTGACAGCTTCCGCTTGCAGATTGTTCGTGTAGAAGAAGCCGTCGCGACCATCGAGGAAGAGATTGATGGCGAGCGAAAGGGAAGTGGCTCGCAGCATCTTCTCCACTT
>Ga0310695_10007758_pt1 | contig 16995 bp, 13 predicted proteins | sample RumenRJG_04DNA_FD_203882 | JGI IMG/M metagenome (GOLD analysis project Ga0310695, IMG submission 203882) | Bovine rumen microbial communities from Lethbridge, Alberta, Canada - RJG_04 (v2) (version 2) | ecosystem: Host-associated > Mammals > Digestive system > Stomach > Rumen | place: Canada...
TGGTAACAGTTTTCTCGTTACTCATATCGCCAAACTTCGGACCTCCATAGAACTCATCCACATAGCTATTGCTGATGGTTGTGCTGATGCTGCCGGTAATTGGCTTTGCGGCATTGATTCCACCACCGTAGAAACTTGTAATGTCAGCAGCATTGATGAGCCATGTGACATCGCCATTCACTTGTTGCATACCGGAACCTGCAACTTCACTGAATCGTCCACCATCTATATAACATTCTGCATTCTCCGCATTTTGTTTCGCTGCTGGTTGATAAATCCCCGTGAGGTAGAAGTTGGTATAGTCACCGCCTGCAACATTAATAGGCACTTTAGGTGTCGTTTGTGGGTTCTTCGTATGGCAACCATTCGCAAAATTCTTGAACCATGCATTGCTGCCAATAAGAATATAATTGGTGTTTTTAGCTGCAGCATCCATACCTGATACAAACTGTTCATAAACGCCGCCTTGTAGAATTAGGGGAGCCAAAATCGTTTTATCAAGTCCGTTACCACCAGCAGCATATTCAAATTGGCCACAATGGATGAGGACAGTATTCGTGATTTCAAACCATCCTTGGGGTTTAAAGATGCCAGGTTCAGGAGCAGTGGTAGCATCATAGGTGCGCTTCACCATACCTATACCAGGAATATTGAGAAAGTCGAAACGTATTTCAGATACTCTTTTACGCTGATTGTGGTAATAAAACAGCGTATTGTCAGGCTCGTTATCGCCATCAAGGTCAGCACTCATAAAAGTTACTGGTTTCCCAATGCTTACAATGGCATTGTGTCCAGCCTGGTGATAGTTACCCACCAGCACGACGGCATAATCATACACTGTGTGCGAGGCATTGCTGCCTAAATTATTTGTAGCGGTGGTAATGTCGTTGTAAACGGTCTGCCCGTTGACGGTCGTGGGGCTGTTGCCACAAACAGTAACTCCATATTTATTTGCTGTTGCTGTGCTACCTGTTACTGATAAGGTATAGGTAACATCATAGTTAGCATCACTCAGATAGACTGCCTTAGCCCAATACGGTTCAATGGTGATAGCTGTCACGCCGTCGGGCACTTCCCAATATGCTCCTTGTGCAAACACACGTTTGCTAACACTATATAGGTCTTTGTTAGTGCATTTTCGGTCAACAAAGTTGAAGGAGGGATAGTCATAGGTGTCAGTTTTGAAACTTCCTGGTGTTCCTCCTGTGATTGACGTAATCTTCCATCCTGTCACCACACGACCTGTTCCATCACTAGCTTTTGTGTAGTTGCCCGAGCCAACTTCATTATAGTAAGGTAACTGTACTTTCCTATAATTGTAGTTGAAGTTGTCGTAGTCTTTATCAGTAATGTTGAGTTGAAGACTGCCATTTGTAATAGTTGCTCCTGATGGTGCGCTAAAAACAGCACCGCTTCCTACGCCACTAATGGTAACATCCAAGGTGCCCAGCAATCCGCCCTTATTACGCTCTGTCTGTGCTGTGGCATGAGCGGCATCAGGATTGACAACCGAAGGATATTGGGCTTGTGCTTTGAGTATAGGATAAGGCGCAATGCTCTTGTCAAGCACCCATTTTGCCATTTCGTCCTTCTGAGTAGCATCACCTGTGACATAGAATGCCGCTAAATCTCGCGTAGAGTTCAGCGTCATGCGGAAGAACTCGAAGCGGTTCAGAAAGCGTTCCTCTGCACCAAGGGCACCATTATATTTATCATCAGCAATCGTTTTTACATAAGGAACCTTCTCTTCATCATACAGGAAGTAGCAGTAGTTGTTAAGACCTGTATCATCTGCAGAAGCATATTTGTTATGTATGATAGCCCCTCCATATATTGGAGCCGCATTTCCACCTGTTACGCTACCATAGTTCATACAGTTCATCACCATCGTCTGCAAATTATTGCTTGTGGATGCCACTTTGTTGTAACCCACGATACCGCCGCAATCAGAGCCGCTATTGATTTCTGCGTAATTATAACAGTTGATAACGCGTGCTCTGCCGTCAAGCAAGCCAACGATACCACCAACCTTTTCGCTACCTCCTACACTACCACTCAGCACACCACAGTTGTAGATACGTGTATCACCCGTCGCTTCGCAGCAGATTGCTCCCGCATTACCGTTTTCATTGCCACTGCTGATGCTGACATTGTCAAGGATTACATTTTTGATAGTAGCCCCATCAGCGTAAGCAACCAAAGGATATCCTCCGAGTGTCAGCGTATTCAAATTACCATTAATAATGCCTTTAAAAGGATTATCAGCAGTACCAATCGACCCTGAAGAGGTAAAGTCACTGGCAAGAATATAGCTGCCATTCATATTAGTGATTTGACTCGACGAAGACACCTCTGTGGGAGGCAGTAGTATTGCCTCACTGGAGGTGACATAACCTGTTTTTGTGGCAATGGCTCTGAATGTTGAAGCATCACCTTTGGCAAATGGTTCAGTATAAACAGGAGAAGTAGATGTAGCAGGACTGCCATCTGTCGTATAATGAATGGTTGCGCCTTCTGTCGTACAGGTGATAGTAACAGTACTGCCACTAACAGAAATAACTGGTCTTTCACAGACAGGCAGGTAGTAAGTGGTGACATTTGTCGGAAACGGGTCACTTGTTGCCTTGGCAATAGCCTTGATGACCGTCATGCTCTCCGTTATATTGACAGTAACAGAAGTGGTACCAGTGGTCAATGTAGATGTTGTTGGCGTGTCACCATTAGTGGTATAATAAATGGTCGCACCCTCAGCTGCCGCAATGGTTATTGTGCCATCAAAATTATTGGTGATGGTCGGAGCATCAATAGATAGTGCCTTTTCAAGATAGAACTTGCCATTGGCATCATCTTGCGTATATACACCGATAATACCTGTTGTGTTTTCATAACCTGTAGGTCCACCTGTTTTGCTGGATTCACCTTTAAGTGAGGCTTTGTTTCCACCATTTACAGTCAACCAATTCCTGTTTGCAGCTCCACCAACCACTCCTTTAGGAGAAATGGTCAGATAAGTGCTGTATGCTGCTATAGTAAACAATTCTTTGTCATCAAGGTTCTCGGGTTCTATCGCCTCCAGGTGAATGCGCATACGGTCAGGATTATTAGTTGTACGGATTTCGCCGTTAGAAGTCAGGTATTTACCCGTTGAAGCTTGCCTGATATAGTAGTAGTTAGAGTTTGGCGCAGGAGCTTTTTCAATAATCCATATAGCATCATTAGGATTGCCAGAATGATAAGCAGCGCTTCGACATTTATAGGTGGTAAGGAACGGCATGCCATTGTCTGTCCCGGTAAAGTCATCAGTGGCTTGATAATAGCACCATCCTTCCGTAGGGCATAAGTAAAAGTTGTCATTAGGAGTTCCTGCATCATAATTGACACAAGCTATATAATACACACCCGAATAGTCTAGTCCCCAAACATTTCCGCTTCCTAATGTGAGCATCAGGAGCAGGGAAATGATGAGGCGTAACCTCGTGACCGACGAGCCATACTCCAGCCATACTCTAGCCATACTCCAGCCATACTCTAGCCATACTCTAAGCATACTCATGAGTATGGCTGGAGTATGGCTATATGCTTGCTGATTCCTTGTTACTCCCTTCTCATATATTTTGTTCATATCAGATGTATTTTTATTTCAGCGTGGAACCACTGAGCACTGTTACTTTATAAACAACTTCTTTTGATACTTGCCACCATCAGCACGAACGACGTAAACACCATTGTTATAAGCAGGTGTCTTGACGGTCTCGTCCGGACTGATGTCGAACTTCGTTAAGAGTACACCACCGGCAGTGTAAATCTGTACTGGAACAGTCTCGCGTAGTGTTGATGTCACAGCGATGTACTGACCCTGTGTATAAATCTTAATGGTCCTTCAGTCAACTCATCCTCAATAGACTTTTGCTTGTCATCATCATAGTCAAAGCCGCTGTTGTCCATATTGAAGTAGATAGAACGGGTGGCACCTCTTGCGCCCTGTGCCTGATTCGCAACGAAGTACGGACGGAATGGTACAGTAGCCGATCCACCTTCAGGTGTCTTATCGAAGCAGTCGCCGACGGTATTCATCAGATAGCCCTCGACCTTCTTGCTCATATAGTTAGGCATGAAGCTATAGCCGTTTTTAGTAACCTCCTCCAGTTCATCATCACTAACACCAATCGTGATGCCTGCATCAGATACGAAGCTGATTGTCTGCTTGTCAAGCTGTGCGGTTGCTGTCGTTGCCGTGTTCTTGGCAACAAACTCACCGCTGAGGTCGAACTCATAGAACGTCTTGCCCGGGAAGCCTATCATATACGGCGTGGCAGTAGATAGCAGCTGATAACCTGTCATCGTGCGGCCTTCCTTATAGCGGGTCTGATAGATGTCTGTGTTGGCATCCTTCTGCACATTCTGCACCCTATTCCTCTAATTTATACATACTAATCATCTTCTGTCTCTTCACTAATTTCTTGTCCTATAATTTTTAATTGTTAAACACTGATTGCATCTCCGTGGTTCAAACACGTTCTGCAAATTTTGCTTGCTAAATTAATGATTTCTCCTGACTTTTCGCTCATTCTTCTCGCTTTTCTTGCAGAATGTGTTTGTTTTTTAACATATATAGACGAAATGGCATCTCTTCTTGCCACAATTTGTCTCAGTTAAAAGAAAAACGAATAGACTCTTGCGGTGTAAGTTTAGGTTTAAGTTTAGATGTTCTTATATATATAATAAGGTAAAGTAAACACTACCTATAATGTTCGAGTTTAATAATTTCAGTTTAGAGGTTCATGTATATATACATGGGTAAACCTAAACTTGTCCGGCATGAGCTTCCTGGATCATAATTTCTCTTTTTACTGAGGAAGTACAATCACCGTTGCTCCCTCCCCTTCTAGTACCACTCTTCTTTTTTTAACAGAGGAACCATGTTAATGAAGTTACTTAAGAGAAAAATGGTTGTTAGAAGATTCAAACTGCTCACTTTATATTAAAATATCATAAAACAAAGCATGATTTACGTGTTAATAGAACGCTTATAATATTTTTTTTATTATATTTGCACCAAAACCATTCATTATGACTTTACAAAAGTGGATAAAGGATAGAGCCATTCATGGATTTCCCACGTTTTCTATTGAGGACGTGAGAGAGACAGGAATGTACTCTTCAGAGCAAATTCTTCAGAACGAACTATACAGACTCTGTTCCAACAAGACCATAGCCAGTGTGTATCGTGGCTTCTATGTTATCATACCTGTTCAATATGTTTTACGAGGTTCCGTTCCTGCCACCTATTATATTGACCAGTTGATGGCTTATCTCAGCAAGCCCTACTATGTATGTATGCTCAGTGCTGCCGAATTGCTTGGTGCCGCTCATCAGCGTCCCCAGCAATTCTCTGTGATGACCACATTCCCAAAGCGTCGGGTCGTTTCAACGCGGAATGTTATCATCGACTGGTTCTATCGCGAGGGACTACCAGAGGATGCTCTCATAACAAAAAACACAGAAACTGGTACCATTCGTATTTCCAATCCTCTCTTGACTGCTGCCGACCTTGTACAATATCAACAGCACGTAGGAGGATTGTCTCGCGTAGCAACAATACTTGAAGAGTTGTCAGAACAGATTAACATTAAGAGCCAGTTTGCTTCGCTTGCTTCCTTTGTAAAAAAAGTGACTTGGCAGCGGCTTGGGTACATACTTGAACATGTAGTAGAAGAAAACGAACTGGCAGATGAATTGTATGAACAAATACGAAACTTACCAGGTTCTCTCATGTATATGCCTTTAAGTACATCGGCAGAAGATAATACTTCCGAAAGAAATAGTCGATGGAAGATAAATATAAACGTTCAAATTGAAAAAGATGATTTATGATTAACAGAACAGCCATACAACAATGGAGTAATCACGCACCTTGGATTGATAACGCCCAGATTGAGCAAGACCTGATTATATGCCGTGCCTTGGTTTCCATCTTTAGCGATGAGTTCCTTGCATCGCAGTTGGCATTTCGAGGAGGAACAGCTTTGCATAAACTCTATCTATCTCCTCAGCCACGGTATAGTGAAGACATAGATTTGGTTCAGATTGCTCCTGGTCCAATCAAGCCTATAATGTATCGATTAGGGGAAGTTCTTGACTGGTTGCCAGATAGAGTTACTAAGCAGAAACGATATAATAACACTATGCTTTTCCGTATGGAGTCGGAAATACCGCCAACGATACAAATACGTCTGAAAGTTGAAATCAATTGCTTCGAACATTTTAACGTGCTTGGCTTGACCAAAGTTCCATTCCGAGTCGAGAACTCTTGGTTCACTGGCGAAGCCGAACTAACCACCTATCATTTTGAAGAATTGCTGGGCACTAAACTTCGTGCCCTTTACCAGCGAAAGAAAGGTCGTGACCTCTTTGACCTTTATATCGCTTTACAACGAAAGGAAGTAGATGTTGATAAAGTTCTTCAATGCTACAATAAATATATGGAGTTTGTCGTTGACAAGGCTCCATCTTATAAGCAGTATGTCAATAACATGCTGGAGAAGTTGGAAGATCCTGAGTTTACTAATGATATGCAATCTCTATTGCGTCCTGGCATATCGTTTAATGCAAGTGATGCTTATCCTCTCATCTACGAGACATTTATAGATAAGATGGAGGGAAAGAGAGATTAAAATGATTTCTATAATAATCTCAGTTTTTTCAATGTTAGCGTTCAAACAGAAATAAATAATAAACAAACAACAAATAATAAGGAATGAAAGCGAATCGTACATGTATTGTACTTATAATGTTACTTTGTGCTAATGTGTTATTTGCGCAAAGAAAAGAGGCAGTTTCCATATCATTGGACGAGATTAAGGATATGCCCCAGAAAATAATTACAGCTTATTTCAAACCTGTCTATACGACTTCAGGTGCGTCGTATCCTTTGATGCAATGGTATGCTTATGAAAACAAAATTGATACTTGGGATAAGGATGCCCTAAATAAATTCAACGCTTCAATATATGGATTTAAGGAAAAACCTATTAAAGCTGCAGAATTTGCTCTTCAATTTTGCAGATCATTTGGAGAAAAGGATTTTATAGACAATTTTAAAGCGATAGGATTTAATTTTGTTGAAATTAACTCAATATTGCGTTGTTACAGAGAAGAAAAGAAATGGCAAGAATTAGATATCCTCAAAGAATGGGGAAAGAACGGCATTCCACAATTTGACAACAAAGAAACATCTGTTTCTGCAAAGTATCATATAAGCATCGATAGTACAAAAATGAGGAAATTCCTTTCGGAAAATATAAAAAGGAACATTTTTGATGATTATCTGCAATTAGAAATCAGTGCAGATGGCACATGTTTAAACCAACCAAAATATGAGTTTATTCAAATAAGCGACATTGTTGCTGCAAAAAAGTCATTTACATATGCAGACACAACGTTATATGTTCCGGTATCTTCAAAAATTAAAATATCAGAAAACTTAGAGGGCGGAATTGACTATAGAATAGAACTTGCGTATAACAAAAAGGAAAATAGATGGGTATTTAAAAAAGGAACTTTCCGTAATGACTACTTTTGGGAAAAGATAAAAAAGAGTACACCATACTACGGATATATAAATGTAGCGATAGAAAAGCTTCTCAATTATGAAACGATAGAATCTGATTGTGAGTGTAAATTAGAGTTTTCAATAGTAAAGTCCATCGTTGAAGTGTCACAAGCTGATTTTGATTCTAGTGTTATTCAGCAAGAAGTAACATATAATAATGAAGATTTCCCATATATTAGGCTGGTTACATTATATAAGAAACGAAAGGGGGAGTATTTTTTTGATAAGATTTCATTGGATGAAACTAAATTGCGACGCATTTTTTAGTTTAATACCTTTGTTATAGTATGAATAACATAGTAAACCTTCGGGAACAAACTTTTGACTGTATTCGGTGCTTCTTACCGAAATGAATAGACAAACACAGTTATAACAATTTAACAATAGAAATGTATGTTATATTTTGACGAAGCCGGATATACAGGGCCAGATTTAACAAATAGCAAGCAACCATATTTTTCATTAGCTTCCATTAGAATGACAGATGAAGAGATTGCTCGAATGAAGAAAGATATTGGTTATCGTGAATGGGGAAAGGAACTTCATTTCAAAGGCATGTATAAAAGCTATCAAGGACAAAAAATGCTGGATAAAATATTTAACCATCCTTTAATGGATGATAATCATGTACTTCCATCATTTGCATCCAAAAGATATTGTATCTATGCCAACATTGTTGATATTCTAGTTGAAACATTGTATTATAACAATGGTATAAACCTATACGAAGGAGCAAAAAACTTGATATTAGCTAATGGTCTGTATTATTTCGCTATTTTGCATCCTAACAAGGATTTGGTGACTGAATTTGAGAATTGTTTTGTTACTATGGTTAGGGAACCATCTGTTGAATCTATTGCAAATTTCTATAGGACTACAGACAAGTTGAGATATGATACTGATATAAGAGAAGAGTTCTTCGTGATGCTGTCAGAGATACCTCCTACAATACAATATATCAAAGAGGCCTTAACCAACAAGAAATTCTATATTGATTTAACAATACCATTGTTTTCCATATCAATTCAAGAATGGTATAAAAGAACTGGGGAAAAAGAGAGTGTTCTTTTTGATTCTTCTGAACCATTCTATGCAAATAAAGAGTTCATGGAACATCTAAGAGATATGAAGGTGCCAGAAACTGTTGTGGGGTATGGTAAAGGAAAGCACGTCTATCCTCTGCCTGTTGGCAATATGGAAATCGCTAAGTCACATGAGAAGTTTGGAATACAGTTAGCAGATGTGTTTGCAAGTGCCTTGTGCTTTGCTCTTACACCACGAGAAGATAAGCTCGTGAAGTATCAAGATAAGATAAAATTGCTGCCAATATTCCAAAATATTAAGCTAAATATAGCACCTTCTACTAATGCCTTTATTGAAGAGAGGATGAAGGAAACTGCCGAAATTGATCCTTTGGATTTTCTTTGCGAACATAGTGATGAGATAAACCCAGAACAAAACTAAGATATTTTATTATGGATTATACAGAGATTAGTAATAGCATCAGAATGATGATGAAAGCTCAAGGCGTAGATGAGAAGTATATTGATAAAGAGGAAACTTTATACTATGATGAATCTGGTAACGTAAAACACTTGATTGTAAAAGAGGGTAAACTTAATGCGGATTCAGATACTGTATTCGTGTTGGGGGGTGTTCAGGCGGATGATGCTATTTCTTTGGAAGAGCTAAAAACAGCACTAGGAAAAAGCTTAGAAAAAGAAATGAAATCCACAAAGGATTTGAAAGGATCTTTTATTGAGATATTACGCAAGGATAATTTTAGAAAAATACTCCAACTGATTCAAGACAAAGGATGGCATATTCATTTTTGTATTGTGCAGGTGTTCTATTATGGTTTTGTAGACATTGTTGATTCAATAAATGAACTAGGGTTTGCTCCTCTCGAATTCAAGGCTGAACTATACAAGGTCTTAAAAAAAGATCCAAATGCAACTACTTCAATATTCAAGAAATATAAGTATCCAAATATTGCTACAAAAGACATCAAGAATTTCTTGTCAGAGATTTTAACCCTTATTGAGGATCTTATTGCCGATGATGCAAAAAGATTAATGATTAATCCTTTTCTTCTTGTACTCAAAAGCTGTATAGAGAAAGCTAAAGAACAGAAAGAATTGACTTTTATTCAGGAAGAAACAGCTCATGAGTGGGTCGGAGAATTTGAACAATTTTACAAGCAACAGATACTCAGCTTTCCGAAGAAGACCTTGGTATTTGATGAAGAAAAACAGGTTATGAGCCAAATTGCAGAAGAAGGTATCATTATTGATGGTAAAGCTCCTGATAATTATAGTTTTAAGGAGTCTGGATCGGATGCAATGATACAAGTCTGTGATTATGTAGTTTCTATTTTACGTAAATATATGATTTTCCTTGATAGATTAGAACCAGAAGTTGATACTGACATCCAAAATTTTGATGATAATCAAATGCATAATTACAAACTTTTAAATAGGATTCTTGCTGACTCTTTGGATTATAATCCTTTGTTTGTGCATTTTATTGCTAGTCAGCATACTATTGCCAAGTACCATATGTACATGAAAAAGTATGGTAAAGCTATAGTAAAAGAGTGACTTTACAGAATATTTTTCTACTTCATGTGGATTGTTTGTTGTGACAATATTTCGTTATTACATGAGTAATAATAAAGATTTTTTTAAACTAATGTCTCTTGATGCCAACATAAATACAACTGGCATAGAGGAGCGTTTTGAACAAATAGCAGAGATGCTGTTTGAAAGCTTTGCTATTCAAAAGGGTGAGAAGAAGTATTTATTTAAAGAGATTGAGTTTTACTTCTACAACAAGAATCATCGTGATATCATCACTCATCCACGGGAGTCAAAACCTTTATGTTGGTATGTCAATGACTTTGGAGGGATAGATCTTAACTTTGCTAGTTGTATTAAGCGTGAGTTTAGACTTAATAGAAAAGGAAAGAATGTAATGAAGTATGTTTTGGATGATAATGCATTCTTTGGTGGTATTCTTATTCGTCAGCTGATTAGTGAAGACGGTTGTGAAGTTTTAAATGGACCATGGGCTTGTACTGAATTGTTTAGATGTTATGACGCTACTGGCGTAGACAATGAATTACCTGTTCTTGTGGAGCATAATAATGGTATGGTGGGATACATCCGTGAATCTCGTATCAATCTACATACATCTAAACAAACTGTAAAGGGCAAAGTAGATTACATTCTAAGTGAATATCATGAAAATTCAATGAAGGAAGGGTTATATAGAGATTTTGCATCTTTTATTGAAAAGCGTTATAGATTTGTGCGTTGCGAGACATTAATGCACGATAAAAAAACAAACATTGTCTTTTTCTCTCCGTGGTTAAAAGACAAGAACGAGGGGCATCCTGAGTTTTATAAGCATCTGAAGAATCTGCTTAATGAAATGGGAATTGAGTCCAAAGAACTGAAATCAACAAATGATTATTGGGCTCGTGACTATATGCCAATTCAATTAGGTGAAAATGAGTTTTTAAAATATCGCTATTATCCTGATTATCTTGTGAAAAGCAAGAATAAAAATGATATAGAAACTATTACCGATGTAACGAAAGTGTTACGTGGTATGGGAATAAGTTGTCGTTCTACCAATTTAATCATAGATGGTGGTAATATGGTGTCATGTGGACCTTATATTGTGATGACAGATAAGGTATTTACAGAAAACAGGAAAATGAAAGATGATGCAGACTTTAAGGCTTTATTGGAATCCGAACTTGACCACTCAGTCATCATTATTCCCTGGACATCACATGAAGACGATGTATATGGTCATTCTGATGGTTTCATCAAATGGTGTGGTGATAATCGAATATTGATGGGTAATCATGGTGATTGCTATCCTGAAGAAGCTACATCCATCTGTCGGACTCTTGAAAGTTATGGTTTTGAGGTAACTGAAATGCGTTTCAAAGACAAAGTTGAAACTCCTTGTTATAACCTCAACTGGGCATATATCAACTTCCTACAAGTTGGCAAAAACATCATAATGCCTAAATTCAATATTGAAGAAGATGCAATAGCCCAACAGTATATTCAAAATGCTTTCCCAGATTGCGTTATTCGTCAAATAGAAATGGCTGATATAGCAAAAGAAGGTGGCGCTTTGCATTGTTTGAGTTGGAATGTATACCTTCCAAAATCATAAATCAATTATTGCTGTCCGCTAAAAATCAAATGAACATTAAAAATCTTCCGCAATGCCGATAAACAGGCATTGCGGATACTTTTTTCAAAAAGTAAGCCCCTCTTAGTCGAAAAGTGACTGTTCGCCAGGTGGCGGATTATCCGTTTCAAGGATCTTGAGCCAGTCTTTTTCGGGCTGCTCGAAGAATGTATAGCAGTTGACGTAGTACATGAGCATAATGCGGAACATAGTGGCCAGATTGGAGAAGCTCCAGCTGCGCCTTATACGCCTCTGCATGACCATGAGCAGCAGGTTTGCGATGAGCGTCACCCAGATTTGTATCTTGATGGCATTTGCGCTCTCACCGTAGAAGTAACGCAGCGGGAAGTTCTGCTTGAGTTGCTTGAAAAGCAGCTCTATTTCCCAGCGCTTGCGATAGATGGCCACGATGTCTTCCACTTCCATGTCCATGTCGTTGGTAAGTAGGGATACGAGCTTTGCCTTCCCTTTCTTGATGTCCACGTATGTGATGATGCGTGCATGATGTTCGATGTCTTCTCCATCTTTGAGATGCTTGTGGAAGATGACGTGCTGCACGCGGTATTCCATCAGCCCCTCGGGATGCATGTACATCACGTCGCTTATCATCTCATAGACCAGGTTTTTCTTCATCTTCGTGACGTATGTCACTTCTCTTTTGGTAAGTTCCTCGAACTTGGCATAGTCAATGTATGCCCTGTCCAGTGCGACGATGTCGCCGCTGGCATAGTTTGACGGACGCAGCATAAAGCTGTCGTTGGTGGCAGCCGAGGTGAAGCGGATGTCCGAAGGAACGCCTTCGTTGGCATGGATATTGGCATGTACCTTGATGCCTCCTTTCTTCTTTCCTGTCTTCGGATGCCTGCCCACCCCCTTGAAGATGAGGTTGGAGAACAGCGTGATGGTCGTAGAGTCGATGATCTGCAGGCGTTTCAGCCATGACGGAACCTGCCTGCGTCGGCTGTCCGAGGAAAGTTCGTCCTTATAGGTGGCATACAAATCCCTGTATATGGCTTCAAAGACACATTCCTTGCGGCGGGCGTTTGCGTCGGAGAGCGTTGAGCGGCGGGGCAGCAGGCTGATGCCAAGGTGCGCCAGCTTCCTGGCCTCAGGGAACATCGAGTCCGTAATCTCGCGCAGGGAGTCGAAGCGTTTGATGACGGCATACAGCATAATCACCAAATGTTGCCATGCGTCGAAGTGTTTTACATAGCGTTCCCCACCGTTTTCACGGCTGAGACGAAGAATTTTAGCCCTATCAAGCAAGTTTAACAGCTGTCCATACATCGGCTGTCCGATAAAATGTGTACCTTTGTTCATGTTACTGAGGTTTTGTGGTAAAAACAAAGGTAACAAAAAGGCTGAAACCCAAACGAGGGCTTCAGCCTAATTTTATATCAAGAAAAAAGTTTTAGCGGACAGCAATAATCAAGAAAAAAGTTTTAGCGGACAGCAATAATTTTGAAATCAAAAAGTATGATTTATGAGCGATATTTGTAGCATTATCGTCATCGTCTTCCGCATCATCTTCCTCGTGCTTTGCGCATGGTGGAGAGGTGATAGCCGGAATGACTTTAGACGTGACAGGTAGCAGTCTGGCAAAAAGCCACACTACTCTTCTTCGATGTCGTCAGGCCACCAGAACTGTTGCAGTTCGTGGATGATGTCATCCCAATCTTTCATGGTGAACGTACCTTCACCCCTCATCATTATTGTCATAGTGATGTCGTTGTAGGTACGATAGACATTCGTGTCTCTAAAGCCGTTGCGAAGATAGAAGATTTGACGGCGTTTGCGTTGGTCAATGTTCTCACTGACCTGCGTCGGGCTTTCCATGTCCAGGACAAAGGATTGTCCCTTATAGTGTTCTATCATCTGAGTCAGTATCTGCTGACCATAGCCTTTGCCCCGTAGCTTTTCGCACACGGCAAAGTACCAGAACCAGTTGATAGGCTTACGTGGATAGACGATGGTGAAGCCAATGAAATCTTCGCCATCGTAGTATGCAGTGAAATCCAACGGCATTTCCTTTATCAGGCGCATCAAGTCCCCCCAAGGGATTTGTTCGTCTTCGGGGAATGCCGTTTCATAGAGCTGTTTTATCTTTTCATCAGCAGTATCAGATGTTATCTGTTTGACCGTCATTTTTTCTTGTATTTTGCTTTTACTATCTCGTATGAGTTTCGGGTAAGCTCCTTCAGCAAGTCATCTGGAGCAGTCATAGGATTGATGCCTACCCAGTGCTTGGGTGATTCGTTGTACGGATTCCCGATACACTCATACTGTGCCTTCAACTCTTCGATGCGCTCTGGTTGGCATTTGAGTGAGATAACAGAGAAATCATTGCAGTCGAAGAATGAGAACATGTGTCCATGAACGTAGAATACCAAGACACCTTCTCCGTTCTTAAACTTTTGGAAAGGCAGTTTCTCTTCAACGTCTGTGCCTAATGACAGGCAATACTCACGATAGTCTTCTATATTCATGATGCTTTTCGGTTGAGAGTTCAGATCTTTTTCTCCAGATATATAAATTCCAGTTCAGCAGTGACATCTTTCCTTTCAAACTCTTTATAGCCCATTCTTTGGTACATCCTCAGATTGTTCATGCTTCGGGTACTTGTGAATAAGACAAAACGTTTTTGAGAAAAATATGATTCTATCTCATTTAGCAGTTTTGTCCCATATCCGCAGTGCCTGTAACCAGGATGAACCATCAGTTTGCCGACATGGACAGTACCTTCAGTTTCCCATGCACGTATGGAGCCAATAATCTTGTTGTCAGCCACAAGCTTCAGAATAACACCTTTATGATATTCCTCTATGACCTCGTCTATTGTCTGTTTCAAAGGTGGAATGTCATTGCTGCCGAACAGTGCAGCTTCGCTCTGATAGGCAAGATATTGAAGTTGCAGAATCTCCTGCAAATCTTCAAGACAGGCTTTAGTGATAACAGGTTTATCTATTATATGTATTTCCATTTCTTTTCCCATCCATTGTCCACCATCTATCAAATAGGTGTCTGTACCAGTAACTGTAAATCCAACGGATTCGTAGCATCGTATGGCTGATGGATTATTGTCGAAAACACCCAGCGTGATTTTCTGTACTTTGTAGTCGCGCTGGGCTTTCTGAATAGCCAATTCCAGCATCTGTTTTCCGTAACCCTTCCCTCTAAGCTGATTATCTATGATAATAAATCCCAGCCGGATTACAGTCTTTGATGAATCAGGATAACGTAAAATGATATGTCCGATGACTTTTCCAGCATCGTCGATAGCTGTAAATGGGAAAATATTATCGTTTGCATACTGCGCAAGCATATCCTCTGGCTTTGGAGGATATGATGAATACCTGTCTGCGCTCCATTTCCGAAAGTCCGTTTTATCCTTTATCCAAGAAAGAATAACAGGTGCATCTTCAATGCTGAATGGTCTCAATTTCATATTGTTTCCCCTAATTTTATCGCTTCATCTAAATAACCAGAACGGTTTATATCTCCTTTGTCTTTGCAGCCACGCGCCAAAACCTTGCCGGAGTCTTCCTGCTTGAAGAAGTTCAGACAAAGCTGATACTCGGCAAGGATGCTGTCAAACAGTTCAGGAAGAGTGGCAGCACCCACAAGCAGAAGAGCCATCTTCTTGATGTGGAAAGTATCTCTGATAGGATTATGAAAGCGGTCGATTATTGACTTCAATTGTGCGCTCAGTCCATAGAAATACACAGGCGATGCTATCACGAGCATGTCGGCAACAGCGGCTTTCTCATAGATAAGAGCCATATCATCCTTCTGTACACAGGTGTTGCTTTCACTTTTGAAACAGGCATTGCAGCCCATACAGGGATTTACCTTGTAATCGTGTACAGAAACCACCTCCACATTGTGCTTTTGAGAGGCACCCTTGACGAATGCCTCCACCAGTAGGTCGGTATTTCCGCCTTTTCTCGGACTTCCTGAAAGTATAAGTATGTTCATGTCATTTATTTATTTCGATAACTATTGTATGATTGCCAAGCGTCATTTACATCTGCTGGTTCAATGTCTTCTTCAAAGAAGGATGCTTGAAAGTCCTCTTTGAAAGGTGACCAATTACCGCATATCGTTCCGTCGTAAGCTATTATTGGCTGGAATATTCCGCTGTTGTTATGGGCATGATGCCTGTGTTCTGGAGAAAGCACGATGTCACGACTCTTATAGCTGATAAGGTATTCGTCGTATGGAGGAATCAAAAGGAACTTGCCTTTTCGAAATCCCCTTATGCGGCACTCATCAGTCAGATAGAACTCTCTGCCTTTCCACCTTTCCATGTGAATGTTGTTGCCAAGGAGAGCAATGCCTTTACGACAGTCGCTAATGTTTAGTCCAGACCACCATACGAAATCTTCAAGTGTCGCTGGTTGGCGACTTTGGAAGTACAGTTTGGTAAAGTAAGCCAAAGCTTCATCTCTATCCATCTTCGCTGATGACTTCACCTTATTGACAGTAAGAGCATAAGTCGCCTTCATCGGCAACAAATCACCGCTACATAGAACACCCGACATTTCAGCCATCCGGATATGGTATGACAGGCGATGGTCATCCATCTGCCAACCCTTCTTCTCCAATACCTGTACGAAATTCTCCTTTGTCACGCTTCGTTTGTCAGCAGCAGTCTGAACAAGAATTTCCCTGACACGCATCAGTTCATCATCGGGTATGCTTATCTTATTGCTGCTCATCCATCCCTTCGTAACGGCAATCGCCTTAGGAGCAAAGAGGTCTATCATAGACCAATAGTCATCTGCACAAACCAACTGCCATGTGCCTCTCATCAGGTGCAGACGGATAATCCGACCTTCATCAAAAGCTTTCTTAAAGGTCTTGCATGACGGTTTACGAGTACGCATAGCAACAGCCCAGCGCATCATGCGGTACTCTTGTGCTTGCATGGCACCCATATAGCGTATCACCTCGGCAGGTGTACTGAACTGCTGAGCGATGAGCTGTTGGTTGAGAAGTCGGATGGATACTGGATTCATGAGCTTACTTGATTACCTCAATGTAGAAACTGAACGGACGGAAACCATCGTTGCAACTAATCATTGCACTCATGGGGTTCTTCATCCATCCATCATAGAAATTACCATCACCTTTAGCAAGTGATTCAACGAACTCACGCATGGATTCCCATG
>Ga0310695_10007759_pt1 | contig 16994 bp, 18 predicted proteins | sample RumenRJG_04DNA_FD_203882 | JGI IMG/M metagenome (GOLD analysis project Ga0310695, IMG submission 203882) | Bovine rumen microbial communities from Lethbridge, Alberta, Canada - RJG_04 (v2) (version 2) | ecosystem: Host-associated > Mammals > Digestive system > Stomach > Rumen | place: Canada...
AGAAAAACAATACAGCGGATATCTCCGCCTGCATCCATTTTATGGGGGAGGCATTTTCATGACAAATTGACTGAGTCTATATCCTGGAGCGCACGTATAGGCAATATCAATGGTCTGCGCCCTTGCCATTTCGCTTCAAATAGAAGAATATTATATATGTCTGAATAAATGAAAAAACAGGAGGATATACAAAATGTCAATCGAACTGGAATATGCGCTGGAACATAAGAACGACCCTGCAGTGCTTTGCTGCAGAATGGAGCCGGGCGAGATCTCGCACCACAACCTCGAAGATCCGGCTATCTTCCCGGACCTCGTGGACACGGGACTCCTCAAGCTCGACGGCTGCCTGACTATCGGTCAGTGCATCGGCGCCACACTGAAGGAGGTCTCCGATTCCCTGACGCCGCTCACAGCTGAGATCGTCGACAACATCCAGGACCCTGACGCAGCGGGCGGAGACGCTCCTGCAGAGGAGGCCGGCGCTGAAGAAGCAGCCGTTCCTGCGATGGCGGTGCCTGCCGGCACGCAGATCGCGTTCAGCGGCGGAGTCGTCAAGCTCTACATCGCAGAGGGAAAGGACATCGCGATCGAGTTCCCGGTATAATAACACGGCATACTCATTAAACTCCATTGACATATCGATCTATTGAAAAAGATCTCCGCAGTTCAGTTCTGCGGAGACCTTTTTTTCTTCTTTGGATTTGCTGACAGCTATTCCCACGGCCATTTTTCCCACTCGGTTTTTTCTTCGTGGCATTTTGTGCAGCGGTAACGCAGGTTATATCCCCAGAGTACACCTTCTTCTTTGCCTATAAATTTCCAGTCATGAGGATCCCAGGTCTCACTGCATCCGCCTGCGACATCAGCGAGCGCTTCCGGATCAAGCTCGAACCTGTCGGTCAGCATGTCTTTTGCCACAGCTGAGCTCCTTGCGGATTCATTCTCTTCGATCTTCAGTTCCGTCCTGTTTATGTCGTCCAGTGTGAACTCATAGCCCATTTCCTTTCCGACTCTGACGGTCAGCATCTTGTCGTCGGAAATCTTTCCGGCTGCGGCAATGCTCTTGCTCTTTTTCATCGCCTCTTCGGCAAATGCAGTATCCTCACTCATTCTTGTAAGGAATGCACTCAGATCTTTAGCCATGACCATTATCCTCCTTATATGTTCGGTTATCTGTTTTCGTATCTGGTCTCATATGATATACAAATCCGCCGCGGACAGGGAGACCGGACTCCGTACTGCTTTTTCTATTTTTTTGCGAGCATGATCTCGTCCAGTATCGCGTCGGCAGCATCGAGCTTGCTCATGAGCGGCAGCTCCTTCACGCCGTCCTTGGTTATGATGGTGACGACATTTGTGTCGCCCGCAAAGCCCGCGCCTTTTGTGCGGAGGCTGTTTGCGCATATCATGTCGACGTTCTTGTTCGCGAGCTTGGCCGTCGCGTTCTCCATGAGGTCCCGGGTCTCCATCGCGAAGCCGCAGAGGAACTGGCCGCTCCTTCTGTGCTCGCCCAGATACTTCAGGATATCGCGGGTCGGCGCGAGCTTTATCGACATGTCCCTGCTGCCGCCGGCGGAGCTGCTGTCTCTTTCAGGTTCGAGGCCTTTATGCGGCGCCTGTGAGGTATCTGCCAAAGTAGCCATAAGATCCGCTTTCTTGATCTTCTCGGATGATGGATTCGCAGGAGTGAAGTCCGCGACAGCCGCGGCCTTGATGATGATGTCCATCTCGGGAGCGCGTCCGGTGACGGCATTGAACATGTCTTCCGCGCTCAGCACATCGACAGTCTCCACGAAAGGCTCGCGCGGAAGCGCTGTCCTGCCGGACACCAGCGTCACCTCCGCTCCCCTGCGCGCGGCCATCCTCGCAAGCGCATAGCCCATCTTGCCGCTCGAGTGATTGGTGATATAGCGGACCGGATCGACCGCCTCTTCGGTCGGGCCCGCGGTCACGAGCACCCTGAGTCCGCTCATGTCCTTGGGCTTTGAGATCCACTGCTCCACATAGCTGATCAGGACGTCCGGCTCGGGCATCTTGCCCTTGCCTTCGACCCCGCAGGCCAGCATCCCGTACGCCGGCTCGATGATGTCGAAGCCGTAGTCGCGCAGTATGTTGAGATTGTCCTGCGTGGCGGGATTCTCGAACATGTCGGTGTTCATCGCCGGCGAGATCAGCTTCGGACAGGTGGCCGCGAGAACGGTCGTCGTCAGCATGTTGTCGGCGATGCCGTGCGCGAGCTTGGCGATAGTGTTGGCGGTCGCCGGCGCTATGAGTATGAGATCGGCCGCATGGCTCAGCTCTATGTGCTCGGTCGGAGTGTCGTTTCGCGGGTCGAATACATCCGTGACGACCTTGCCGCAGCTCATGGTCTCGAATGTCAGAGGCGACACGAACTTCGCGGCGTTCTCCGTCATGACGACGCGCACGTTGTAGCCTTTTTTCTTGAGTCCGCTCGCCACATACACCGATTTGTAGGCGGATATCCCGCCGCTTATGCCGAGCAGCACAGTTTTTTTATTTTCCATGGTCAATATCCTCTGTCAATTATTCTGATGATCAAAAATACCCATCACGGCATCGGAAATGTTCATGATATCAAAGTCATGAGCGCCCGATATCTTACTGAACCTTCTGACGCGCAGATCCACCAGCTTCATGTATTCGCACATGACATAACCTTCGACCGGGCAGTCCTTCAGCTCGATATGAAGAGGTCCGGGAGCTGCATTCTTCTGAACAGGGCATACTACAGCTGTCCCGGATCCGTTGAAAATGTCGTTGCTTACTACCATTACAGGAAAGGACATTCCCGCAAGTTTAAGCAGATCGCCCTGCTCTGCCTTTGCCATCTACCATACCTCTCTGCCGACCGGTTCACCCCAGTCGAACTCGCCTGAAATATTCAGATCGCCCCCGTATTCGGCGGCTCTTTCCCGGAGGCTTCTGTGTCTGAAGCCCGGGGTCAGAATGATCCTGCCATCGACTACTTCCGCATTCAGAGTATCATCGACTTTTATTCCGGCCTGCCTCATGAATTCTTTGGTAAAGCGAACGCCGCAGCTGTTTCCCCATTGCTTGAGAGTTAGTTGCATCGATCCCACCTCCTGTATATACACAGTATATACGAAAAGATTGTCATGTCAACAACGGACTTGTGTTATTATCAAGGTATAACATCGACCATGCGGGGAGGCATGCCATGAAGATCAGAAAAGAACTGCTTGAACGGAAACACATAAGCTATGCGATGGAACATATCGAGCTTCCGCCCGGGGGCGTAGACTGCAGCGAGGGCTGCAACCCCTACGGCTTCCCGCCGGAATGCGAAAAGGTCTTCAGGGACTTCGATCCGGCCCGCCTCGGCCCGTACCCGCACAGCGACGCTCTTTACGATGCGATACGCGAATACTGGAAGGACGTGATCGATGTCGAGCGGGGCAATATCCTGCTGGCGGACGGCAGCATCAACGCGCTGTACATAATAAACAACATCTTCGACACGCACGATTCCATGGTGCTGGGAGTTTCGCCGCAGTTCACCGACTACTACATGCACGCCGAGATGATAGGGATCGACTACGCGCCTTACCAGCTCAAAAAGGAGTTCAACTACAGATTCGATACTTACGAATTCCTTTCGATGCACTTCATCGCCGACAGGTATGCGGCGGTCTCGATGCCGGGAAAGACCTACAATTTCATATATATAGACAACCCGAACAATCCGACCGGGCAGTGCATAGACATCGGCGAGATCGAAGAGATCGTCGCGAAGGCTCTGAAAAAGGACATCATGGTCATAGTCGACGAGGCCTACGGCGACTTCATGCCTAAGGAGAACTCGGCGGTGCAGCTGTTCTCGAAGTATCCTAACCTTGCGGTAGTGAAGACCCTTTCGAAGGCGTTCGGGCTGGCGGGACTCAGAGCCGGCTATGTCATAGCCCACAAGGACCTGATCGGCTATCTGCACAAGATGGTGAATCCGTACATGGTGAGCGAGCTCGCCAGGGAAGTGGCGGCCGAGGCGCTGAAGCACCCGGAATTCCTGGAGAAGTGCATGGAGGACTTTGCCGGGATGAAGGCGGAAATCAGGGATGTCCTGAATCCTCCGGTCATAAAGGTGTATAAAAAGGGTGAGGGCGACGATGCCGAAACATACGAAAAGAGGAAGCCGGGCCCTGCTTCGGGGCGCCTGCACATGGCCGAGACCCTCGACACGAATTCCCTGCTGCTGCTCTACCACGATGACAAGGACATAAAGCTCGCCGAAGAATTCCTGAAGCGCGGGGTCCTGGTGATAGACGGCTACGATTTTAAGGGACTGGATTCGACCTCCGTGAGAGTGAGATTGCCGAAAAAAGAGGAGTTTCCGAAACTCCTCGAAGCCATAAAGGAAATAAACGCGCTGTAGCCGGATCCGGCCGGATGCGCGGGCGGGCATGGACCTGCCGGAGCGCAGCGGAAGCTGCATGTCAGGCTACAGGCAGAGCAGCACCGACGCAGAGAATATCCCGTCGTCTGTGCTGATGTCGAGCGTGCCGTTGTAGCGGCCGGCGGTCGCATTTACTGAAGCGAGGCCTATCCCGTGGCCGGGCTTGTCCGTGCGGGGAAGGCCTTTTTTATTTAACTTTATCGTACCCGTGTACGGGTTCTTTACCGTGAGACCGAGCATCCCGTCAGTGAGCATGCGCGCGGTCACGTGCACGGTGCGCTCTTCTTCGGGAATCTCACGCACCGCGATCAGGGCGTTTTCGACGAGGTTCCCGAAAATGGCTATGAAGTCGGATTCCGGCAGAGGGAGCTCTCCGGGCAGTCCGATGATCCATTTTATGTGAGTGCCCTGCTCTTCGGCCATGGCTTCGTAGTGCGTGGCCACCGCGTCAAGCGCCGGATTGGCGGCTATCGGCGGGCGGTAATCGTTGAACGTGCCGGTAAACTGGCTTATATAGTTCTTCAGCTTCTCAAACTCGCCGCTCTTCGCGTAGCCGTCTATCACCAGCAGATGCTGTCTGAAGTCGTGACGCATCGTGCGCGTCTCGTCCATGTACTTGCGAAGCTCGCGGTAGCGCTTTTCCTCGAATTCCCTGAGCTCGTTCGATTCGCGCAGTGCGGCGTTCTCCGTGATCTTGACCGCGACTCTCCACATGGAGTGATACACCAGCAGAAAGGCTGCAGGTCCGAGCATCAGGAACACGAGTATGGTCACCCGCGTCCGCCCCGTCATCACTACGTCCACGTATCTCGGCATCACCCAGAAGAAGAGAACCGAGACCGTGATCGTGATGCACAGCGCGAGCCGGTAATCGAATTCCATGGTGTCCGACGAGATCAGATAGCGGATCTTGACCGAAAGAGTCTTGTAATACAGGACGCCCAGAAGGAGCATGACGGCGATGCAGACAAGGCAGACTTCCGGATCGAGAGTCGCGAAGGAGTTGTCTGACTCGAGCGGAGCCGCGAGAATCATTCCGTAAAGGAGGCTGTTTCCGGATATCATCGTTGCGTTGAAAAAGCAGTACAGCCTGCGCATGACGCCGGAAACAGTGAGGAACATGTGTATGGCAAAGGCCGGAACAAGAGAGATCAGGAAGATCCACCTGACCGCCATGCCTGTCATCGCTCCGGTGAGCGAGAAGATGATGATCACGGGCAGAAGCATGCCGAGGAACAGCAGGGATGTCCTTTTTCCGGGATACCTGAGATAGTCCGCAAGCGGCATCAGAGCGTATGCGCCGTTCAGGACCAGTATGAGCAGTATGAGAAAGTAACTGAGGAAAAGCTGTCTGTCCATCACTGCCACCTCTCTACCCTGCTGATCATGTACTGGTTGAATTCCTTCATCACGGCTCCGCGCCCGTTGACCTTTACCGGATGCAGGGCGCCGTCCTTCATCCTGATGCAGTCGCCTTCAGGCGCGAGCACATGATCCATGTTTATGATCACGCCCCGGTTTATGAGAAGGAAGCTTGGGAACGTCCCGAGCTTTTCGCTGATGCTCCTGAAGGTCTCGCTTGTCTTCAGAGGCTGCGAGTTCGCAAGCTGCAGCTCGACTCCGCGGCCGCTCGCTACGGCGGCGCAGATCGTGCGCACAGGCACCCGGAACTCGCTTTTTGCCATCACCGTGATCTCAGGATCCCCGGCGCGGAGCACGCGCTCCGCCTCCGCCATAACTGTATCCACCTCATCCTGTCTGCACGGCTTTATGAGGTAGTCGAAGGGGTGGACGGGGAAGGCGTCGAAGGCGTACTCGCGCGATGTGGTCTGAAAGACGATCAGCGCATGCGGGTCGAGTTCACGCATTTTTTTCGCGAGTTCGATGCCGTTCATCTCGTCCATGATTATGTCGAGAAAGGCGACGTCGCAGCTTCCTTTACTGAACGACGGAAGAAAGTCCTCGGCCGAATCGAAATGAGAGAAGGCGAAGGAGGCAGCATCTCCGGACGCGTCGCCGGCGGCAGCTTTCTCATCATAATATGCGCGTATGCATTCCTCGAGCACGGCTCTGTCCTCGGCTCTGTCGTCAACGATGGCGATCTTCATCCTGCAGCCTCCTCCCGTAATGTTCCGACCGGGTGATGATTCCCTTTGATTTTACTTGAAACCGGCGGCGTCATCAATCTCTGAGCAGGGGTTTTCCCTTTACGGACGGCGCATATAGATATATAATTGTTTCGCTGAATATTCCGGCTTATCAGAAAGACCGGGATCATAAACTTTCTTTCTATTATTAAGTGAAAACGGAGACTGAAATGTTTGACAAACTCATCAAAAAAGTAAAGGCAGAACCTAAGACCATCGTGTTCACCGAGGGGCCGGACGCGCGTATCCAGGAAGCAGCCGCAAGGCTCCTCAAGGAGGGCCTCATGAAGGTAGTGCTCGTCGGCAATGAGGCTGAGATCAGAGACGCCGCTGCAAAGGGCGGCTTCGACATCAGCAAGGCCGAGATCATCGACCCTGAGAAATACGAGGGCATGGCCGAGATGGTCGCAAAGATGGTCGAGCTCAGAAAAGGCAAGATGACAGAAGAGGAGTGCGCCGCAAACCTGAAGAAGGGCAACTACTTCGGCACCATGCTCGTAAAGATGGGCAAGGCGGACTGCCTGCTCGGCGGAGCGACATACTCCACTGCCGACACGATCCGTCCGGCGCTCCAGCTCGTAAAGACAAAACCGGGAGCTCATCTTGTAAGCTCCTGCTTCATCCTCACCCGTGAGGGCGGCGACGAGAACCTCCGCACGATCGCCATGGGAGACTGCGCTGTCAACCTCAGCTACGAGGACAGCGTCGACAAGGAAGGCAATGTGACATTCACAGGCGCTCAGAAGCTCGCCGAGGTAGCGGTAGAGATCGAGAAATGCGCGAAGACCTTCGGCATCGATCCTAAGGTAGCGATGCTCAGCTTCTCGACCAAGGGATCCGGCAAGGGCGGCACCGTGGCTCTTTCGGCAGAGGCCGTTAAGATCGCCAAGGAGCTCAACCCTGACATGGCCATCGACGGCGAGATGCAGTTCGACGCAGCGGTATCTCCTACGGTAGGCCAGCTGAAGTTCCCTGGCTCCCCTGTAGCCGGTTATGCGAATACATTCGTATTCCCTCTGATCGAGGCCGGAAACATCGGCTACAAGATCGCTCAGAGACTCGGCGGATACGCCGCTTACGGACCGATCCTGCTCGGACTGAACGCTCCGATCAACGACCTGTCCAGAGGCTGCGACGCAGAGGAAGTCTACAGGATGGCTATCATCACAGCAGCGCTATAAAGAACGATTCGAAACATGCGGCACATACGGCTCAGCTCCGTATGCGGACCTGAAATGAAAAATGTTGACGCAAGAACCTCCGGAAGGGGCAAACCTGCGTCAACATTTTTTGTTTTATCAGTCTTATTCGATACTATGCAGTATATACAGAGTACAGCGGCAGGCGCGGATAAGGCCGCCGCGCGATGCTACGCGCGTCTGTTGTCCTCCACGAAGCGCCTGATCTTGTTGGTCGTGGTCTTGTCGAATTCGCGGTCGCGGAATATGACGTGGGCGATGCGCTTGAAGCGCGGCATGTTGCCGTTTATCCTGTCCACTTCGGCTTCGACCAGCTCCCTTGCCTGCTCAGGCGCATAGCCTTCGCCGAGCTTTCTCACGAGGGCCTCGTCATCGAGCCTTACCGTGGCGCTTATGCCGCTCCACTGAGAGGCCGGGTCGTTTTCTCCGCCCCAGACCATGCACTCCGCGATGTAAGGGCACGCCAGGAGGTAGCCCTCGAGCTCCTCAGGGAAGACGTTCTTGCCGTTTGAGGCTATGATGACGTTCTTCTTGCGGCCCGTGATGAACACGTAGCTGTCGCGGTCGAGGTAGCCGATGTCGCCTGTGTGGAACCAGCCCTCTTCATCGATCACGGCTTTAGTGTTCTCTTCATCCTTGTAATAGCCCATCATTATCTGCGGCCCGCGGAAGCAGATCTCGCCTATCCCGTTGCTGTCCGGATCGAGAATCTTACATTCCGTGAAAGGCATGATATGACCGGCTGATGCGTTCTTCATGTACTTGCGCTTTGCCGGATTCAGAGCGACGATCGGAGAGCACTCCGAGAGGCCGTAGCCCTGTATGGCGTTGAAGCCTATGTTGCAGAACGAGTCCAGGATGGCCCCGTCTATAGGGGCGCCTCCCGAGATCAGGGTGTGGAGCTTTCCGCCGAAGACGGCCTCGATGTCCTTCGTGACCTTCTTAGGCAGCTTCACCTTGAAGCGCCTTGCCTCGCGGTCCATGAGTTCGAAGACCTGCATCTGCTTTTCGTTGAGGCGGTCGCTCATCGAGCGCCTGATCTTGTTGTGGAAGTTCTCTATGATCGCGGGCACGGCCAGCATGATGGTCGGCTGCACCTCGAGTATGTCTTTTCTGATGTATTTGAGCCCGCGGCTGAATGCGACTGTCGCTCCGCTGTATACGCATGAGAGGAAGGTCGCAGTGCACTCGTAGCAGTGATGCATGGGCAGCACCGAGAAGCAGATGTCCTTCGGGCGCGCCTCGAACATCGACTGCACCAGCATGGTGTCGAGCATGAGGTTGCGGTGGCTCAGCATGACGCCCTTCGAGACGCCCGTCGTGCCGCTTGTAAAGATGATGGACGCGAGGTCGGTGTTCACCACCTGCGACTCAGCATAGCGGCGGTCTCCGTTCCAGAGCATGCGGCGGCCTTTGTCGCGGAGCCTGACCCACGAAAGAAGCCCGTTCTTCTCGTCCTCGTGCTCTTCCATGTCGGCGTTGATGACGTATCTGAGGCGGGTCCTGCCGTCAGCCTTGATCTGTTTGAAGATCTCGTAGTATTTGTTGTTTATGGTGATGACGGCTTCGACATCGCCCTTTATGGTCAGCTGCTCAAGCTCGCTCTGATTGAGCTCCCTGTCGAGAGGAACGACGACTCCGACTCCGCCGACGATCGCGAGGTAGGACTCTCCCCACTCCGAGGAATTCCTGCCGATGAGAGCGATATGCCTTTCTTCGAGACCGAGCTCTATGAGCGATGTTCCGATGGCGTATACATCCTCGCGGGCCTGGCGGAAGCTGATCTTCCTGAACGGCTGGTTCGGCTTGTACTTCTGCATGAAGAGGGGGAGGTCCGGGTGCTCGTTCGCGCTGTAATCCAGCATGTCCCTGAGATCCGTCACCACGTGCTTGTCCTTGAAGAGGTAGCGCTTGTCCTTGGATTTCTTCAGCTCGTCGAGCATCTGTCCGATGACTTCGCGCTCGCGCCTCTTGATGTTTCTGTATTCTGACTCCGTAAATCTTCTGCTCATTCCCTTTTCCCTGCGGATGCTTCGCTGACTGCGGACGCGGAGAGAGGTCCCTCCTCCGATACAGCGTGCATTATCCGTCGTTTATATATATAATTGTAGCGATAACAGATGCGTATTCTGTAACTATGGGATTATACCATACTTGCAGGTAAAAGAAAGAAGGGAATATATAAAACATGGAACTCAGCGAACTGAAAATAATCGATCTGAAGGAGAGCATTCTCGCCGACAACGACGCGGACGCCGAAAAGCTCCGCAAAGAGACCGCGGATCAGAACGTTTACTACATCAACGTCATGTCCTCTCCGGGAGCCGGCAAGACGACGACGCTGCTGGGCCTGACAGGCAGGCTCAGGGACGGGTATAAGATAGGCATACTCGAGGCGGACATCGACGGCGACGTGGACACTAAGACGATGCTCGACGCGGGCCTTAAGGCGGTGCAGCTCCACACGGGCGGCATGTGCCACCTCGACGCCGACATGAGCAGGCAGTCTCTCAAAGAGATAGGAGCGGAGGATCTCGACCTCGTCATACTCGAGAACGTAGGCAATCTCGTGTGCCCTGCGGAGTTCGACACGGGAGCCGACATGGATCTCGTCATACTCTCTGTGCCCGAGGGCGACGACAAGCCGCTCAAGTATCCTCTGATGTTCGAGAAGGCGGATGTCGTTCTGCTCAACAAGACAGACGCGATGGAGGCCTTCGACTTCGATGTGGACAGATTCAGGGAGTATGTCGCGATGAGAAATCCTGACGCGCCGGTATTCCTCGTATCCGCGGCGACGGGCGAGGGCCTGGATGAGGTGGCGGAGTGGCTCCGCGGCAAAGTGGATTCCAAGATCAGGTAAGGAGACAGACATGGCAGTAAAGGTAATAGATGTAAATGTAGGCATATTCGAAGAGAACGACCGTATCGCGGGCGAGGTCAGGGCCTTCAACAAAAAGAACGGGACCCTCATGGTCAACATCATGGCGTCTCCGGGCTCGGGCAAGACGACGACTCTTCTGAGGACCATAGACGACCTCGGCGATGAGTACACCATCGGCGTGATGGAGGCTGACATAGACGCGACTGTCGACGCCGAGAAGATGGCGGACGCGGGCGTGCGCACGATGCAGATACATACGGGCGGCGAATGCGCGATGGACGCTGCGATGACGATGTCGGCCCTGAACGAGTTCGACACGGCGGGGCTCGACCTCATATTCCTCGAGAACGTCGGCAATCTCGTGTGCCCGGCCGAGCAGGACACGGGCGCGGACCTGAACGTCGAGATACTCTCGCTTCCGGAGGGCGACGACAAGCCTCTCAAATACCCTCTGATGTTCACGGTATGTCAGGCGGTCATCGTCAACAAGACCGACACGAGAAAGTTCTTCGAGTTCGACGACGAGGCTTTCGTGAAGAGGGTCCGCGATCTGAATCCGCTGGCTGAAGTGTTCTTTGTGTCGGCAAAGACGGGCGAGAATTTCGATGAATGGACCGACTGGCTTCGCAACCGGCTGGAAGAAGCGAAAGAACAGACGAAAGGGGAATTGAGATGACATACGATGTGGCAATAGTAGGCACCGGCCCGGCGGGACTGTCGGCGGCGCTCACGCTGAAACTCCACAACAAGGAGATAATCTGGTTCGGCTCGGAGGCGCTGAGCGACAAGGTCGGCAAGTCCGAAAAGATAGCGAACTATCCGGGAGTACCGATGGTCAGCGGAGCCGAGCTCAACATGAAGTTCCGCGAGCAGGCGAAGGAAATGGGCCTTGAGATGACTGAAAAGAGGGTCACCAACATCGCCGACATGGGCGACCGCTTCATGGTGCTTGCGGACAACGACATGTACGAGGCGAAGACGCTGCTTCTCTCGACGGGCGTTGCTGCGGCGAAGGGCATGGAGAACGAGGACAGGCTGCTCGGCATGGGCGTCAGCTACTGCGCGACCTGCGACGGCTTCCTGTACAAGGGAAAGACCATCGCCGCGTACTGCACTGACGAGCGCATGGAGCACGACCTGCGCTACCTGGAGGAGATCGCAGAGAAGCTGTATGTATACACGAGTTTCGGATATTCGAGCGATGCGGCGAATGTCGAGATACTGAAGATGCCGCCTAAGAAGCTCGACGGCGGCATGAAGGTCGAGTCCCTGGAACTGACCGACGGCACGAAGATCGATGTGGACGGCGTGTTCATCCTCAGACCTGCGATCGCTCCTTCGACGCTGTTCTCGGGGCTGGAGATCGACGGAGCCCACATAGTAGTTGACCGCAATCAGGAGACGAACTACAAGGGCTGCTATGCGGCCGGAGACTGCACGGGCAGGCCGTACCAGATAACCAAGGCGACAGGCGAGGGGAATATCGCGGCGCACGCGATACTCGAAAGGCTGGCCGAAGCAGAAAAAGAAGGGAAATAGAGATGGCAGGACTGAAGATCGAGAACCAGGCGATGATGTTCGCATTTCTCAGCCGCGCGGCCATTGAGGCCAAAGGCGAGGCGGGACGCGATGCGATACAGAAGGGAATGATCAGATACGGCAGGGAGCGCGGCGCCAGGATGGCCGCAAGAGCCAGGGCGAACGGCGACCCTGTTGAGCTGTGGACCAACCAGGCCTACGGCGAGTGGAAGCCCGACTATCCCGGACAGATGGAATTCGGCATGCTGAGATCGGAGCCGACATATCAGACATATATCGCCAAGTGCGCCTGGTGCGAGGCCTGGAAGAAGAATGACATCCTCGAATACGGGCGCGAATACTGCGTCCATGTCGACGCGGCGGTGTACGACGGCTTCGGCTGCGGCGCTGTCTGCACACCGGTCTCGACAGCGATGAGCTGGGGCGGTGAGCGCTGCGACTTCGACTGGGGCAAAGCTCTTTCGGACGAGGAGCTCGAAATGGTGAAGGCTAAGAAGGCGGAGCTCGGGACATCCGCGATGAGGGGCTTCGATTTCCACACCGCGCACATCTACTGCTCGGTGGCTGACGAGCTGTGCAAGGCTTTTCCGGAGGAGTCGAAGGCGATGATCGACAGGGCCGTCGCGGATTATGTCGAGCTGTTCGGACAGGAGGCCTACGACTGCCTGCTCGGATTCTCGCCGGATGATTTCTGATCTGTGAAATAAAGAATACAGCAGCCCGGCGCTCACAAACTGCATGGCGCAGATATCGGCGCAGATACCGGGCGCAGATACCGGCGGCCGCGGTCTTCCTGACTGTGGACAGGGCCGGGACAAAATGATAGAATTACGGAGCCGCGGAGGTCCTGCAAGGCTTACGCGGACAAAACAAACAGAATACAGGAGACGGAAATGGAAACCAGAGTCGCCGTGATAAGCATTATCGTCACGGAGCCCGGCCGCGTGGAAGAGCTGAACGAGATCCTCCACGAGTACTCGGCGTACATCCTCGGAAGGATGGGAGTACCGTACAGAGAGAAGAATCTCAACATCATCAGCATCGCCATAGACGCACCGATGGACGCGATCAACTCGCTGAGCGGAGCGCTCGGCAGGCTCGAAGGCATAAATGCGAAGGTGATCTACGCCAAAGCCTGACACATCCCCTGGATCCGAAGTCCCTGCGGACTGAGGACGAAGCAAGATGCGAAGGACGATCTCACAGATGCGCTGTTTGCGCGCACATCGGATCGATACAAGCCTTGCTTCGAAGGGAGCGGGGCTTTTTGAGTCCCGCAGGCACGGGGTGAAGTGCTGAGGCGCGTTCGCCGGAATATAACACATTTTTACAGGCCGGATCACCGGTGAAAAAGGTCAGATCGCGAAGCCGGAAAGACCGGAAAGAAGAGATGGCAATCAGAAGAGACGGAAGGCCGGGAGCCGGATGGATCATCATACTGACGGCGCTGCCGTTCATCGCAGCGATCATCGCCCTCGGGATAGGACGCATGTCCATATCCCCGGGCGAGATAATTGACGTGCTTACGGTCAGGCTGTCCGGAGGGCATATAGAGAACCAGCTCATCGAAAAGACGGTCATGAACCTCAGGATGCCGAGGATACTGCTGGCGGCGCTTGCCGGAGCCGGACTCGCCGTCTCCGGGTGCGCGTTCCAGAGTCTTTTCGCAAATCCTCTGGCAACGCCCGACACCCTCGGTGTCGCAAGCGGCGCAAGCTTCGGCGCGGCTCTCGGCATACTGATGGGCTTTTCGCTCATCGGCATACAGGTCATGGCCCTTCTGATGGGCGGCCTTGCGGTCACTCTCACATGGCTCGCGGGCTCGGGCAGGGACCGCGGCGGCCTCAGCTACATCGTGCTCTCGGGAATCATGATGGGATCGCTCTTCTCGGCGCTGGTCTCGCTGGTCAAATTCGCGGCCGACGAGGAATCACAGCTGCCGGCGATCACGTACTGGCTGATGGGCGGCCTCGACAAGGCGAACTACAAAACGCTCTCGCTGGGAGCGCCGGTCATCATCATCGGCATCATTCTCTTCATGCTGATCAGATGGCGCATGAACCTCCTGCCTCTGTCGGATGACGAGGCGAAGGCTTCGGGAACTGACATAAGGCTCCTTCGAGGGGTGACGGTAGTTACGGCGACTGCGATCACGGCATCGACGGTCTCGATGTGCGGACAGGTCGGCTGGGTGGGGCTTCTGATCCCTCACATGTGCCGAATGATCTTCGGCAACAATCACCTTTCGCTGATCCCCGCTTCGGTGAGCCTCGGAGCCGTCTTCATGATAATAGTGGACACTCTGGCGCGCAGCATATCCGCTGCCGAGATACCGGTCTCGATACTCACGGCCATAATAGGCGCGCCTGCGTTCATATTCCTGATGAGAAGAAGCGGAGGATGGCGGATTTGAGCACGAACGGCACTGAAAAACAGAATAAAGCCGGGGCGGCGATCCTCAGGATAGAAAACGGCAGCTTCGCGTATAAGGGCGGGCCGCAGATACTTAAGGACATAAACATCGAAGTCGGCACGGGCGAGATACTCGCGGTGCTGGGGCCGAACGGCGCGGGAAAGACCACGCTGCTGCGCTGCATGACGGACATGCTCCGCTGGGAGAGCGGACGCAGCCTTCTGGACGGAGAGGACATAAGGACCATGCCGGCACAGACGCTCTGGCGCAGGATGGCGTACGTGCCTCAGGCGAGGTCCGCGGCGACATCATACACGGCCTTCCAGACGGTGCTTCTCGGAAGGAGCGCGCGCATCGGAGCGTTCTCGTCCCCGAAAGAGGAGGACATGGCGGTCGCCGAGCGGGTCATGAAGAGGCTCGGCATATGGGAACTCGCGGACAAGCCGTGCCATGCCGTAAGCGGCGGAGAGCTGCAGATGGTGCTGATCGCAAGGGCGATGGCGGCGGAGCCGGAGGTCCTGGTGCTCGACGAGCCGGAATCCAATCTGGACTTCAGGAACCAGCTCGTTGTGCTCGACGCGATGACGTCGCTCGCGGCGGAGGGCGTGGCGTGCGTATTCAACACTCACTATCCTGCGCACGCTCTTCAGCGCGCGGACAAGTCGCTGCTGCTGACGAAGGGCGGCATGAGCATCTACGGACCGACGAAGTTCGTGGTGAGTGAGGACGATATAAGAAGCATTTTCGGAGTGAATGCGATCATCGGGGATTTCGAGGCGGCGGACAGCACGGTGCAGAGCGTGATACCGGTGAGCATATCAAAGTGACCTGCGGCTGCTGCACGATGATGACCCCGGCGATTTCAGCCGAAAACATCCACCCCCCGCCGGTACGCTCGGTGCGGGCCGTGATCTTCGCGCCGCACCGGGATAATGACTTTTTAGCGATCACGACAGTTATCGGGAAATTGCAATGACCGGCACAGAGCTAATAGGGAAACTGCAATGACCAACAGAGAGCTTACAGGGAAACTGCAATGACCAACAGAGAACTCATAGACAAACTGAATAAAGAACACCGGCTCGGAGAAGAAGAGTGGACGCAGATATTCAGCACATGGGACGCTTACGACCTGCAGTATGCATCGCGCATCGCGAACTGCATCGCTCTCGAACGCTTCGGACGGAAGATCTACTTCCGCGGGATAGTCGAGTTCACGAATGTCTGCAGGAACGACTGCTATTACTGCGGCATCCGCTGCAGCAACAGCAATGTGCAAAGGTACCGGCTCGATGAAGAGGACATACTCAGGTGCTGCGAGGATGGCTACGCCCACGGATTCAGGACCTTCGTGCTGCAGGGCGGCGAAGATCCGCATTACGATCAGGAGAAGATGTGCCGTATAGTGAGGAGCATATCGGAGCGCTGGCCTGACTGCGCTGTGACGCTGTCCATCGGCGAGCTCAGCAGGGATTTTTATCAGGCCCTGTACGATGCGGGAGCGAGGCGCTACCTTCTGAGGCACGAGACGGCAGACCCTGAGCACTATGCGATGCTGCATCCGGCGGAGCTGTCCCTTGCGAACAGGATGCGCTGCCTGAGGGACCTTAAGGAGATCGGCTTCCAGACCGGCTGCGGCATCATGATCGGCACGCCGCATCAGACTCCGCGGCATCTGGCCGAAGACATGATGTTCATGGCGGACTTCAGGCCCGAGATGATAGGCCTCGGACCGTTCATACCGCACAGCGACACGCCGTTTCGTGATGAGCCGGCGGGAAGCGTCGATCTGACTCTCCTCGTCATTGCGCTCTGCCGCATAATGCTGCCGGATGCCCTTATACCTTCGACGACGGCGCTCGGCACTGTCGAAGCGGAGGGCAGGCAGAAGGGAGTGCTGGCCGGCTGCAATGTGGTGATGCCTAACCTTTCGCCGATGGAGGTGCGAAAGAAATACATGCTCTATGACGGCAAGATCGGGACGGACATGAGCGCTGAAGCGGGCATCACGGCGCTCAGACGCCAGATGGAAGAGATCGGATACGAGGTGGTGGTCTCGAGGGGAGACTTCGCAGCTCACTGAAGCGGACGCAATGTTCCGGAAAGCCGCGCGGTTGCAGACTAGTGCAGATCGGGGCAAAGACATGCGATACGGACCAGCCGCGAGCGTGAAGACTGGCTCGGACACCGATAAACGAATATTATTCGGACCATAAATAGTGAGGAAAGAAAGACGATGATAAAAATAGCAGTTTACGGAAAGGGCGGGATCGGCAAATCGACGACAGTATCGAATGTGTCGGCGGCTCTCGCGGACATGGGATACAAGGTGATGCAGATCGGATGCGATCCGAAGGCCGACTCCACCTCGAGCCTG
>Ga0310695_10007760_pt1 | contig 16990 bp, 11 predicted proteins | sample RumenRJG_04DNA_FD_203882 | JGI IMG/M metagenome (GOLD analysis project Ga0310695, IMG submission 203882) | Bovine rumen microbial communities from Lethbridge, Alberta, Canada - RJG_04 (v2) (version 2) | ecosystem: Host-associated > Mammals > Digestive system > Stomach > Rumen | place: Canada...
TCGCCTCCGACATCGGCGACGGCCTGACCTACTCCCAATCCTACGACAACAACGTCCCCGTCGTCATCACGGGCGGCAACGTCGTCCTCGCCCACTTCGACTCGGAGAAGGAGCGCTTCACGCAGAGTCGGTGCGCCGTGACGAACCTGGCGCACGACGCCGCCGGCCGCGTCCTCCACGCCGTCGTCGTCCCCCTCGGCACGCCCGACGCCGCGGTCACGCTCGACGTGGCCGTCGCTTCCGGCTCTTCCTACGAGTCCTGCCCCTATGGCACGCGCGACCTCTACGCCGACGCGAGCGGCGACCTTTACCTCTGGCTCCCGGACGGCGACTACGCCTTCGCCGTCGACAGCGCGCGCTGGACCGCGACCGTCGCCGGCACCGACACCGTGGCCGTCCCCGACTACGTCTCCCCGGAGAGCCTCCGCATCGAGTCCATCGCCGTCTCGGACGACGCGGTGACGCTCGTCGTCTCGGCCGAGCCGGCCGGTTGGTTCACGGCGGAAACGGCTCGGCTTCTTTGCGTGCGCGCGGCGGCGGAGCTTTCGCGGCTTGAAGGTGATGCGGCGCTTCTGCCGCAGGCGGACGTCTCGATCGTCCTCAACGACGACGGAACCGCGACGGTGACGGTTCCGCGCGCGGCGGACGCGCCGCGGATGTTCTACCAGGTCGTTGCGCCGTAGGCCGTCGAATGCCGCCATGCGAGGGTGTCCATGAAATTCGACCTCCACATCCACAGCTGCCTTTCGCCGTGCGCGAACCTGGAGATGTCTCCCTCCGAGATCGTGAAGCGTGCCGTAGAGGCGGGCATGGGCGGCATTGCGCTCACGGACCACCAGAGCGCACGCAACACGCCGGCGATTGCCGAGTGCGCGCGTCGCGCGGGAATCGCCTGTCTCTTCGGACTCGAGGTCTGCACCGCCGAGGAAGTCCACACGCTCGCCCTCTTCGACACCACCGATCAGGCGCTCGCGATGACGGACTGGGTGTACGCCGCGATGCCTAAGCGCGTGAACGACCCCGAGACGTTCGGCGACCAGCCCGTCGTCACGTGGGACGACGACATCGTGGAGATGGAGTGGCGCATCCTCGCGATGGGCTGCCGCAAGACGATTCCCGAGGTGTCCGCGAAGTGCCACGAGCTGGGCGGACTCTACCTCGCCGCGCACATCGACCGCAGCGCGTTTTCCGTCTACTCCCAGCTCGGCGGTATCCCCTCTGACGGCGCATTCGACGCCGTGGAGCTTTCGCGCACGGCGGACGAGACCATCTGGCTCCCGAAGGCCGAGGGCTACGCTGTCACGCGCAGTTCCGACGCGCACAACCTCGACGACGTGGCGCGCGTGTGGACCGAGGCCGATCTTCCGGCGTTCACCACGGCGGCTCTCAAGGAGGCCTTTGCCGTCCGCGCCACGCGCCTCTCACCACGCCTCACGACATTCTGAAGGAACGATCACATGCACGCGACACTTGCAGATGTCATCGCCGACACGGCGCAGAATTCAATCGAGGCGGGGGCGAAGCACGTCACGCTCACGCTCGTCGAGGACGGAAAGACCATCGCCGTCACGATCACGGACGACGGGAAGGGCATGGACGAGGCCACGCAGGCGCGCGCGTTCAACCCGTTCTACACCGAGGCGGGCAAGCACGACAGGCGCAGGGTCGGCCTCGGGCTGCCGATCCTCAAGCAGCTGTGTGAGTCGACGGACGGCGCGGTGAGCCTCACGTCGCAGAAGGGCGTGGGCACGGAACTGCGCTACTCCTTCTCCGCCACGCACATCGACTTGCCGCCGATGGGCGACCTCGCCGAGACGGTTCTCATGCTCTTCAACTACCCCGGTGATTTCGACCTTACCTTCACCCACCGGAAGGGCGCGGAGGAATATTCCATCTCGCGCCTTGAGCTCGCCGACGCCGTGGGCGGCCTCGAATCCATCGAAGGCATCTCCCTCGCCCGCGAGTTTCTCCAGTCCCAGGAGTCCGAGCTCTGCGCCCATTGACCCGCAGGGAAATCGGCTTTCATCACGACCCAACACGTAAAGGACTATCCAAATGAACCGCATCGCCCCGCAGGATTTCCGCCAGACATGCTATGCCGCGATGGCGTCGGACGAACTTCGTGCGGCGAGTTCATCCGGCGGTGCGTTCACGATTCTCGCCCGTGAAGTCCTTGCCCGTGGCGGCGCCGTGTGCGGTGCGGCGTTTGACGAGAGCTTCCGGTGCCGCTGCGAAGTCGCGGAAGACGAAGACGCGCTGGCGCGGCTTCGCGGGTCGAAGTACGTCAGGGCCGCGATCACGGCGGACTTCCTGCAGCGCGTGCGCGCGATCCTGGAAGCTGGGCGGCCGGTCCTGTTCACGGGCACGCCGTGCCAGGTCGCCGCCGCGACGCGCATCTTCGCGGACTTCTCCGATTCGCTCTTCACGGTCGACCTCATCTGCGCCGGAAGCCCGGAGCAGGAGCTCTTCGACCGCTATCTCGACGAGAACTGGGGACGCGAGAACGTCTTGCGCTACGAGTTCCGGAGCAAGGCGCGCGGGTGGCGGCATCGCCACTACCTCTTGCACGTCGTGCTGAAGGACGGACGCGAATTCTGGCGCGAGAGGGGCGAGGACGAGTACATGACGGCCATGTCGTCCGGCCTTGGCCTGTCAGGCGGCTGCCTCAACTGTCCGTTCTGCAAGATGGACCGTCCGGGCGACCTGACGATCGGCGACTTCTGGTGCGTGCCGGAGGAGATGGACGACGGGAAGGGGACGTCCGCGATTCTCGTCAACACGGAGAAGGGGCGGGCGCTGTTCGATGCTGTCCGCACCGCGTTTGCGAAAGTCGCCGAATACCCGCCGTCCAGCGTGAAGGAACACCAGTGGCGCCTCCGGACGCCGCCGCCGCGCGCCCCCGGACGCGCCCTGTTCCTGGAGCGCGTCGCCTCTGGCATGTCCGTCAAGGACGCCGTCGCGATGGGACTGGCGTAAAGACGGTCTTCTGTCTCGCGCGGGCTAGACGCGCACTTCGTGGCACCAGCCGTGCGTATCGGGGAGGCGTCCGTACTGGATGCCCTGCACCGTGTCGTACAGCTTCTGGAGGTGCGGGCCGACGGTGTCGGGATCCGAGATCCTGATCACCTCGCTGCCGCGCGTGATCTCCCACACGGGCGTGACCACCACGGCCGTGCCGCACGCGGCGACCTCGGCGAATTCCTTGATCTCCTCGTAGGGCACCTTGCGGCACTCGACCTTCCAGCCGAGGTCGGCGGCGCACTGCTTGAGGGACATGTTCGTGACCGAGGGCAGCACGGAGTGCGAGTCCGGCGTCACGTAGGTGCCGTCCGCCTTGATGCCGAGGAAGTTGGACGTGGAGAACTCCTCCACGTAGGTGTGCGACTTCGCGTCGAGGTAGAGCTCCACGGGCCAGCCCTCGCGCTTCGCCTTCTCGTGGGCGAAGAGGGACGCGGCGTAGTTGCCGCCCACCTTCACGTCGCCCATGCCGTGCGGCGCGGCGCGGTCCCAGTCGTCGAGGATCACGGCGCGGACGGGCTTGAGTCCGCCCTTGTAGTAGGCGCCCACGGGCATGACCATGATCATGAACGTGTATTCCTTCGCGGGGGCGACGCCGATCTGCGGGCCGGTGCCGATGAGGAGCGGGCGCAGGTAGAGCGAGCCGCCGGTGCCGTAGGGCGGCACGTACTCGATGTTGGCGGCCACGACCTTCTCGGCCGCCTCGATGAACATCTCCACGGGGACGGGCGGCATCACGCAGCGCTCGGCCGTGCGGTACATGCGCTTCGCGTTCTCGTCGGGACGGAAGATCACGACCTTCCCGTTCTCCTGGCGGAACGCCTTCATGCCCTCGAAGCACTCCTGCCCGTAGTGCAGGCACGAGGCGCCGATGTGCATCGTGATGTAGGGCTCCTTCACGAACTCCGGCGCGCCCCACGCGCCGTCCTTCCACGTGTAGCGGATGTGGCAGTTCACGTCCGAGAAACCGAAACCCAGTTTTGACCATTCAATGTTTGGCATCTTTTTTCTCCTTGTCGCCGTATATTTTATCCCTTTTTCCCCTTCGGGGCAATTGGAAATTGGGGGCGGGTGAAAATATGGTATAATACGCACTCGTTCCGTGCCGTCGTGGCCTTATGAATGAAGATGCGAAATTCGGTGTCGGGCGCGTGACGCGCTTCTACGTGCCGCTGCTGCTGCAGGCGTTCTCCCAGTCGCTTGCCTACCCGCTTGTTGCCGGGATCGTGACGCATGGCGAATACGGCGTCGACGCGCTCTCGGCGTTCAGCCAGGGCCTGATGATCATGTTCATGGTCGGCGCGCTCGGCGGCGGACTCGTCACGACGGGTCTCGTCTTCGCGAAGACATGGGTGGGATATGTCGCCTTCCGGCGGCTCAACGCGCTGATGATGGGCGCGCTGCTCGTCCTGCAGTGCATCCCCGCGCTGCCGCCGTTTTCCGGCTGGATCTTCTCGGGGCTCTTCGCCCTGCCGCCGGAACTCGCCTCGGTCGCGAGCCGCACGCTTCTCGCGGGCGTTGTGATGAACGCGTTCTTCTTCCTGAGGAACGTGCCGATGGTCGTCCTCTTCAACAACCTCCAAAGCGGCAAGGCGAACAACGCGACGCTCGTGCGCATCGCGGTGACGCTCGCCCTTGCGGTGGCGTTCCCGCGCGTCGGGCTGGTCGGCCCGTGGTGGGGCTGCTTCGCGCTGACGTTCGGCGTCGGGGTCGAGCTGGCCGTCACGTGGCTCTATGCGCGTCCCTACGTCGCGCGCCTTCCGAACAGGCCGGCGGGGGACGGCGTCCGCGACGTCCCGAGCATTCCACGCCTCACGCTCGAGCAGTTCCGCTTCACGCTTCCGCTTTCGCTGGGCGGTTTCCTGCTGATGCTCTCGCCCGTGTTCATCGCCGCGTTCGTCGGGCGCACCGCCGACGCGCCCGACATGCTGGCCGTCCACTACGTGGCCCTGGGCGTCGCGAACCCCGTCGCCTTCGCGGCGCTCAGGTTCCAGACGGTGGCGATCAAGTTTCCCCCGGAGTATCCCGGCGACAGGCGGCTCCTCGCGTATGCCGTCGCGGTCGGGCTCATTCTCGGACTCGTCCCGCTCGCGTTCTCGACCCGGTGGCTCGGCGGATGGTACTTCGGCGAGTACCAGAACGTGCCGCCGCGCATCCTCGGCACGGCGCGCCTCGCCATCGGCATCTACTCCCTGATCGCCGTCATCCAGGCCGTGAGGGGACGCGTCGAGGGTTTGGCGGCGCTTGCGAAGCGCCCGAAGACCGTCATGGCCGGACAGATCGCGTACACGGTTTCGCTGTTCATCGTCTGCGCCGTGCTGCTTCCGTCTGGCGCGCGCGGATGGGCCATGGCCGTGACGGCGATTTTCGTGGCGCCGATCTGCGCCGCCGCGACGATGTACGCCTCGCTTGCGCGCCGGGCGGAAAACAAAGGAAAGGAATCGCATAGACCATGAAGACAATCCCGATTCTCCGCGGCGGCCTGCTGTCGGTGGCGGCAGCCGCCGTTTCGATGTCGCTGGCCGGCCCGGCGCGGACGCTGTCGCTTGAAGAGGGTTTCCGCTCGCCACCCGACTCCGCCAAGCCGCAGGTGTACTACTTCATGATGAACGGCAACATCACGAAGGAGGGCCTCACGTGCGACTTCGAGGCGATGGCGAAGGCGGGCCTCGGCGGCATGATCATGATGGACGCCGGATGCTACATGCCGGCCGGGCCGTGTACGTTCAATTCGCCGGCGTGGTTCGACATGCTGCGTCACGCGCACAGGGAGGCGAAGCGTCTCGGCCTGACGATATGTCTTCCGAACTGCTCGGGCTGGTCCAGCTCCGGCGGGCCGTGGAATCCGCCCGCGAACGGGATGAAATGGACCGTCCACACCGAAACCGCCGTGCAGGGCCCGCGCCGTTTCTCCGGCGTGCTGCCCCGCACGAAGAAGGACAACGGTTTCTACGAGGACATTGCCGTGCTCGCCTATCCCACGCCGGAGAAGGGCGCCGCACTCGCCGACTTCGACTTCAAGCGCGGGCGCGATCGCAGGCACGCGTCGGGTTCCGGGGCCACCGAGGCATTCCGTCCGGAGCAGATGGTGGCCCGGGAAAGGATCGTGGACCTGACGGACCGGATGGCGTCCGACGGCAAGCTCGAATGGGACGTCCCCTCCGGCAACTGGACGATTCTCCGCCTCGGCTTCGTCTGCAACGGACGCACCAACCACCCCTCGTCAAGGGGCGGACGCGGCCTTGAGGTGGACAAGCTCTCCGTCAAGGCCATGGACTTCCACTTCAACGCGTATGTGACGCGTCTCTGCGACCTCCTCGGCATCGGGCCGGACACCGACAACACCTACGGCATCAACAACATCGAGGTCGACAGCTACGAGGTCGGCTGCCAGGACTGGACGCAGGGTCTTGAGAAGACGTTCGAGACGCGGCTGGGCTATTCCATCCGACCGTACCTTCCCGTCCTCGCCGGACGCATCGTGGGATCCGTAGACGAGAGCGAGCGCTTCCTCGAGGACTTCCGCCGACTTCTCGCCGACCTCTTCGCCGAGAACTACTCCGGGCGGCTGACCGAGCTCTGCCACAAGAAAGGGCTTCTCTTCTCGCTGGAGCCCTATGGCAACAGCAACGCGGACGACCTTCAGTACGGACAGCCGGTGGACATTCCCATGTCCGAGTTCTGGAGCGCGGCATCGCTCGGCGAGCACCGCGTGGGAAGCGTGGGGAACGCCCGCCAGGCCGCGAGCATCGCGCACGTGTGGGGACGGCGTTTCGCCGGCGCGGAGGCGTTCACCGCCGGACCGGAGGTCGGCGGACGCTGGCTCACCACGCCGTTTTCGATCAAGAGCCAGGGCGACCGCGTCTACGCCGAGGGCGTCAACCGCATCATCTTCCACCGCTACGCCTGCCAGCCCTGGCCCGGCGAGAAGTACCTTCCGGCCATGACCATGGGCCGCTGGGGAATCCACCTCGAGCGCACCCAGACGTGGTGGCGTCACGCGCCCGCGTTCTTCCGCTACCAGAGCCGCTGCCAGTGGATGCTGCAGGAGGGCCTGTTCGTCGCCGACGCGCTCTACTGGCGGGGGGAAGTCGCGCCGGCGAACGGCGTCGAAGCGGCGGCGGTCAAGGAAGGCAGGCGTTCGCTGCCGGGCGGGTACGGCTGGGACTTCTGCGACACGAAAGCCGTCGAGGCGCTGAAGGTCGTGGACGGGAAGGTGGTCGTGCCGGGCGGCGTGGCGTACGAGGTGCTCGTGCTGCCGGGCTCCCATTCCATGAGCGAACGCATGGCGCAGTGCATCGCGCGTCTCGTCGCGGCCGGCGCAAAGGTGGTGGCACCCGGCCGCCCGAGCCGCGTGCCGGGCCTTCGCGGCTATCCCCACGCCGACGCGCGCCTCCGTGCCTCCGTTGCCGCGACGTGGAGGAAGGGCGTGATGGAATGCACGCCCGGCGAGGCCCTGGCGCACCTCGGGATCATGCCAGACTTCGCCGCGAACGCGAGGGACGTTTCATGGATCCACCGGAGAGACGCTTCCGCCGACTGGTATTTCGTCGCGCAGGACAACGAGACGCCGTCGACGTTCGAGGCGTCGTTCCGCATCAGCGGAAAGGCCCCCGAAATCTGGGATCCCGAAACGGGCGAGATACGTCCCGCGCCCGTCTGGCGGGAGCAGAACGGCAGGACGTTCGTCACGCTGGACTTCCCGCCCAGCGGCTCGGCGTTCGTGGTGTTCCGTGCGCCGCCCTCCGCCAAACCGCATCCCGTGAAGGTCTCGATCGACGTGCCGCCCTTCTGCCCCGAGAAGCGGGAACCGCCGAAGAAGGTGCACGCGCTCGTGATCAAGAAGGCGGTCTACGGCGTGTTCAAAGACAATGCGGTCGAGGACGACAGCGTGGATGTGACGGCGAAGATCGCGTCTTGCGTCAGGGACGGCGAGGTGAACGTAAAGACGGGCATCGAACTCGCCCGCCGCGATCCGGCGTTTGGCGTCCACAAGATCACGCGAATCGAGTACGAGCTGGACGGCGTCGCGCAGTGCGAGAGACTGCGCGAGGGCGCCATGTTCTGCATCCCGAAACGCACGATCGTCCAACCGCCGCCCGACTACGAGTGGCGGGACGGGCAACTGGTCGCATGGCGGCCGCTGACGGTGGAGGTGGCGTATTCCGACGGCTCCGTCCGACGGGTTGCGGCGTCGCCCGCGCGCGCCGTCGACGTGGAAGGCGCGTGGGACGTGTCGTTCCCGAAAGGATGGGATGCGCCGGAGAATGCGGTCTTCCCGAGTCTCTCGTGCTGGACGCAGAGCCAGGATCCCGGAATCAAGTATTTCTCCGGCACGGCGACGTACAGGAAGAGACTGGAAGTCGAAAGAGGGAAACCGAACGCCGGAGGCCGGGCGGCGGACACGCGCGTCATGCTCGATCTCGGCGACGTGAAGAACTTCGCGGAGGTCACGGTCAACGGCAAGACCTACCCCGTCCTCTGGAAGCCGCCGTTCCGCCTCGACATCACAGACGCGGTAAAGACAGCAAGCGTACAACAGCAAGTCTGGACGATCGACCTTGAGATCAAGGTCACGAACCTGTGGCCGAACCGGCTGATCGGCGACGACTTCCTGCCCGAGGACTGCGAATGGCAGGGCACTGTGCGCAGAGGCGTGCGGGAGATCGGCATCAAGGAGATTCCGCAATGGGTCAAGGACGGCAGGAAGTCGCCGACCGGGCGCCACACCTTCACGACGTGGCGGCATTGGCGCAAGGGCGACGTGCTGTTGCCCTCTGGCCTCATCGGCCCCGTCCGCCTTTGGTTCGGCGAGCCGGCCACTCTGAACGACGTGAAGATGACGGGCGAGAGGTAGGCGTGGTTCGACTCCGCAGCCACAGACATGACGAATCTCAGAAAGCGAGTGGGCCCATGAAAAAAATCGTCGCAATCCTTGCCGCTGGCATCGCCGCGGCGGCGTCCGCCGAGGTGTGGTACGTGCCGGGCTGGAATCGCACGACCGAGACGAACGGGCTTGCGTACACGTCCTGCACGAACGTGTTCAAGGACAAGGTCTGTTCGTTCTGGGGATGGGACGGCGATCGCAGCTGGTCAACCTCCGCGGCGAACGCGGACGTCGCCGCAAAGCGCCTCGCCGACGAAATCGTCTCTGCCAACGCCGCCTTTCGTTCAGAGCTCGTGATCGTGGGACACTCCCTCGGCGGGCGCATCGTGGCGCGGACGCTTGCGGATCTGTCGCGCCGGGGCGTGAAGGTGGGGCAGGGTATCCTACTCGCGCCGGCGATTCCAATGAACGACCCCGACGTCGCGCAGATGGGCGGCGGGTGCGTGCGGCCCGCTATCGTGGTGGTGAACCCGCAGGATTCCGTTCTCAAGTACTGCTACGACATGGTGGGCGGCGAGGGCGGTCCGGCGCTCGGTCGGAACGGCTCGCCTACCGCGCTCGCGAACGTGGTGGAGTACGCCGTGCCGAAGACGATCACGAACGAGACGAAGATCGACGCTGCATGGGGACGTTCCGAGACGGTGAAGCGCGTGTGCAACCACCTTGCGGCGTTCTACTTCACCGAACTTCGGCGCATCCTCGACGGCAAGCCGTCGAAGTCCGCCCAGGTGCGCGTGCCGCAGGGACGCATCAACCTCGAGTGGAAGGTGATCGACGCCGGCGTGTGGTGGGACGTGCTCGATGCATGCGGCGGGTGGAAGCTCGAACGCAACATCGTGACGGGCCACTGTCGCATCATCAGTCCCGAGCGTAAACGCGCGGCATGGGGTCCTGAGGCCCAGATGCGCACCTCCTTCAACAAGATCCGCGCACAGCTGTCGCCCAAGGCGCTCTCTTGCGCCGCAGGAGACGCCAACTGGATTTCCGCGGAACTGGCGAAACCCGTCTTGGGCGCGGACGCGGGAAGGTCGTCGTGGCGTGCGGTGTTGGCGGAGGTCGAGCGGGCGGATGCCGCATGTGATGCAGCCTGGCGGCGGATGAAAACGCGCGAGGAACTCCAGCAGTACGGAAAGGATCTGCGCAGCCGCATGATTCACGCCATGGGCGGTTTCCCGTCCGAGCGGTGTCCGCTGAATGCGCGCACGGTTGCCGTCCGGAAGCGCGACGGCTATACGGTGGAGAACGTCCTGTTCGAGAGCTGGCCCGGCGTTCATGTTTCCGCTAACCTCTATCTGCCCGACGCCACGCGCTTCCCGCCGCCGCATCCCTGCGTGCTGATTTCCTGCGGACACAGTGGCGAGGGGAAGTCCGCCCCCAATTACGGCAGGGGCGGGGTGATGTCCGCCCGCGCGGGCATCGCGGCGCTGGTGGTCGATCCGTTCGCGCAGGGCGAACGCGTCCAGCAGCGCGGGAAGAACCCTGCGGTCAACTGGGATGAGCACAACCGCATCGGCTCGCTGGCCGTCCTTCTCGGAGGCGGGTTCCCGCGTTTCCGCGTGTGGGACGCGATGCGCGCGCTCGACTATCTCGAGACGCGTCCCGACATCGACGCCAAGGCGCTCGGTTGCATGGGGAATTCGGGCGGCGGGAACGTCACGGCCTTCCTGCAGGCGGTCGATTCCCGGCTTGCGGCGACGGCGCCCGCCGGATACATCTGTTCCTTTGCCCGGGCGGCCGAGAAGGCGTCGATCGGTCCCGGGGACGCATGCCAGAACATCTTCGGACAGCTGTCGTTCGGCCTGAACCACGCGTCGTTCTGCCTCATGTCCGCGCCACTGCCCGTGCGCGTGCAGGCCTATCGCGGCGACATCGTCTTTCCCTTCGATGGCACGCGGCACACAGTCGAACTTGCCGAAGACGTGATGAAGCGGTTCGGCTGGGGGGAGCGTTTCGGCATGACGGACATGGAGGGCGGCCACCTCTGGTACGAGGGAAGCCGCGCGTCTTCCATCGACTGGATGAAGCGCTGGCTTCGCGGGGACGCCGCCGCGCTTGCGCGGACGACGGAGGAGTACCGCGCGCTCAACAAGGGCTTCGACAAAAAGACGTCTGACTGCGGGCCGGGCAAGACCGATGGCTCCTCGTGCGGAGGCGGTGGCGTGTTGTCGCTGCCCGGCGAGCGCACGGTGTACGATGTCATGCGCGATGACCTGAAGGCGGCTGTTTCCGCACGGAAGGGGAAGGTCACGCCTGCCGACGTGCGGCGTATCGCCGGCATCGCCGAACCGGGCGCCGTGCCGCTCAGGCGCATCGAGATTTCGGAAGAGACGCGCGGCGACGTGCGAATCGTCCGCGAGGCGTATGTGCGTCCGGATGGGCTGCAACTTCCCGCCGTTGTGTTCATTCCGGCCAAGATATCGGGTGCGCCGGTTATTGCCTTGAACGCCGCCGCCCGCAAAAACAGCGCGGAGGCCGTGGCGAAGTACGTGGCAGCCGGCCGTCCCGTGATGTCCATCGACCTGACGGGGACAGGGGAGATCGGACAGTACGGAAGGAAAAAGGGGGGAAGCTATTACTCGCGCAAGGGACGGGACGAGGAGCTTTCCGTGTTGCTCTATGCGCTTGGCTATTCGCTTGTGGGGCGTCAGGCCGCTGAGCTTCAGGAGGTGGCGCTGGATTTGAAACGGCGGTTCGGGGCATCGCCGGATATCTTTACACGGGGACGCATGGCCGTCGCCGCAGCCCACGCATTCGCCGTGAACAAGGGACTGTTTGGGAAGGTTGAATTTGTCATCCCGCCGCCGTCATGGTCGGAATCGGTCAGGAAAGCGCTCGACACGCCAATGTCCATCTGTGTCAACGGCGCGCTTCTGTCGTATGACTGGACGGGACTGGCTCCAAGTAAACAAGGAGAAATGAAATGAAAAACTTGAAGAAAACGAGAGTGATGCTGGCGTGCGCCGTGCTGGCGCTGGCGTGTACTGCACGCGGGGTCGAGACAATGTGCCTCGACGGACTGTGGGAGTTCGCGTTCGCGGAGGGGAAGTCCCTCGCGGAGGCGAAGCCTGACTTCGCGGCGACGGACCGGATGCCCGTGCCGGGTTGCTACGACCTCGTGCCCGGCTACTACATGAAGCGCGGAACGGGGCTCTACCGCCGCGAGTTCACGCTGGCGCGCGGCGTCCCGGGCGCGCGGGTGCGCGTCAAGGGCATGGGGCTTCGCATGAAGCTCTGGCTGGACGGACGCGAGATCGGGACGTCCAAGCTCGTGTTCTCGGACCTCGAGTTCCAGACGGGGCCGCTTGCCGTCGGGCGCCACACGCTCGCCGCCGCGCTCGACAATCGGCTGTTCAATGCGAACAACGAGATGTTCCAGCCCTACTACGACTATGTCGCGTCCGGCGGGTTCTACCACGGCGTGGAACTGCGCCTGCAACAGCTGCCCGTCGAGATCGACCGCGTGCTTGTCCGCAACCGCGACTACAAGACCGGGCGCGTGGAGCTGGAGCTGTGCGTGCGCAACGCGGCGGACGGGACGAGCGCGGCGGACGCCGTGCGCGAGGCGCAGGTCTCGTTCGACGGCGACGCGCCCGCGACGGTGCGGTTCACAAACGGCCGCGCGGAGATGAGCGTCCCCAACTTTCGGCTATGGAGCCCGGAAACGCCGCACCTCCATTTCGTACGCGTCGCGGCGGAGGGCTTCGGCGCGGTGGAGGCGCGCTTCGGCGTAAGGCAGTTCACCTGCGGCAAGGGCAAGTTCTGGCTCAACGGATCCCCTGTCTTTCTCAAGGGCGTGAACCGCCACGACTCCGACTACGCGAACGGCTACGCGACGTCGCGCATCTCGATGTGGCGCGACCTCAAGCTCATCAAGGGGCTCGGGGCCAACTTCGTCAGGACGTCGCACTATCCGCCGAGCGACGAGTTCCTCTCGCTCTGCGACGAGATCGGACTCCTCGTCTGGCAGGAGTGCATCGGCTGGCAGAACAACCCCGCACAGATGTCCAACCCGGAGTTCATCGCGCTCCAGCTCGAGCAGGCACACCTGATGGCCCGCTCGACGATCAACCATCCGTCGGCGGTCATCGACGCGTTCCTGAACGAGTTCAAGTCAACATCGCGGGAGGGACGCGACCTCGCGGCGAAGATGGTCGACGCGCTCCATTCCGAGGACACTGGGCGGCCGGTCTCGTACGCCACGTGTCGGTATGTGAAGGAGCTCGCAAACGACAAGACGGACTTCATCGCCTTCAACCTCTACCCCTCCTGGCACCAGGAGATCGGGACGGCCACGACGCACGAGAGCCTCTCCTCGACTGTCCGCCGCCGCTTCCGCGAAGTCGCCCAGGTCTACCGCGACCGGTTCGGGCCCGACAAGCCGATCATGATCGGCGAGACGGGATGCTACTCGTTCTACGGGCAGCACGACCCCGAGGGGGCACAGTGGTCCGAGGAGTTCCAGGCCGAATACCTTTCCAATTCCGTGGACTTCGCGATAAAGGACAAGGACATCCAGGGCGTCGCGGTCTGGCAGTTCTGCGACTCGCGCTCGTACTTCCGCGGTGGTTCGGACATACGGACGCGTCCGCTTGGGTGCAACATGGCGGGTCTCTTCGACATCCATCGCCGCGAGAAACTGGCCGCCAAGGCTGTCCGCAAGCTCTTCACCCCTTCGGCGAAGTGACGCGAAAGCAGAGAGCCGCAAAATGGCACAGCCGCCTGTTGGTGCGTTCATTTCGTCCAACACGGCTGAACGCAAATATGGTATAATACCACCGTTTTGGAGAGGATGTATCAATGCGCGTACGAGAACATAGAGTAAATACAACGGGCAGCCGTCTTAACGGGCGGACTGTCCTGTGCGTCGTCGCATTGGCACTAGCCGAATCCCGTCCCTTGCGCGAACAGATGGAGCAACGCCGCGGGAAAAATCGCGCTGGCGGAGCGGAGGAGTTTGCATGACATCTTTCGCAAAACATCTTTCAAATCTCCTTGTACCTCAGGTAGCAGTCCACGCAAAGGTAGTCGATCTGTTCGCAGGTTGTGGCGGGCTTTCGCTCGGTTTCGAGGCTGCTGGCTTCAAAACGCATGGCTTTGAAATGGTTTCTTCGGCGGTTCAGACCTATAGGCACAATCTGAACGGACCTTGTGAAGAGGTGAAACTTGAGGTCGGATTCGAATATCCGTCCGCCGACGTTGTCATTGGCGGTCCTCCTTGCCAGCCGTTTAGTGTCCGTGGAAAACAGCAGGGCATGAACGATGCCAGAGACGGTTTCCCAATTTTCATCGATGCGGTCAAGATGCTCAACCCTCGCCTGTTCCTCTTTGAGAATGTCCGCAACCTGATGTTTTCGCACCGATGGTATCTCGACCTGATTCTCAACGAACTGGAGAAGCTTGGGTATGTAGTCGAGTTCCGGTGCCTCAACGCCGTCAACTTTGGCGTTCCGCAGAATCGCGAGCGTCTTGTAGTCGTTGGTCATCGTTCATCATTTCGGTTCCCCGAGCGTGAACAGCATGTCGCAACGGTCGGCGATGCAATCGGCGACACCATGGAGACAATACCTGACGGAGCGAAGATCCTCACGCCCGAACAGGATGCGTACATAGCCGAATACGAGCGGAAGTCGCATTGCGCCCGACCTCGGGACCTGTATCCAAACATGCCTTCCCGTACCGTCACATGCCGTAATCTCGCCGGAGCGACCAGCGACATGCAGCGGGTGCGCCTTCCCGATGGGAGAAGGCGCAGGATCACCGTTCGCGAGGCGGCGCGGATTCAGAGTTTCCCAGACACTTTCGAGTTCTGCGGGAACGAGGTGCAGCAGTTCACGCAGATAGGCAACGCCGTTCCTCCGTTGTTGGCGTACAAACTGGCGCTTGCGGTAAGGGACACGCTCGGACAATCCGACATGGACGAGGCGGAGCTTGTCCGTCGCCGCCGCGCTCGTCCGATACAGACAACACTGGACATTTGACATGAAAACTCGTAGTACGAGAGCAGATAGACTTATTGGGCAAATGCTTGAAGTCCTAGCGGCAACAGGCATTCCCGTCGAAAAAGAGCCCGTTAGGACTCGACGGCGCATAGCCGAAGCGGCCTTGGCCGTTGCAGGGATATCAAAGTCGTTCTCGGAGGCTCATTCGTCGGACGATGGTTGTTTCCTGACCACACGGCAGATAATAGCCTTTGAAAACGAGAATTTCAGGCGCACCTACTCGCCAGGCTCCTACGATGATGTCCGGCGCCGCCATCTGATCTTGCTCACAGCGGCAGGTTATGTGGTAAATTCGTCGTCGTTGGCATCCCAATCCACGAACAACCCCACTCGTGGATATGCTGCATCGCCTGACTTCGCAACGCTTCTTCGTACATACGGGAAGCCCGACTGGAAGAAAGCCGTTGCCGATTTCATGGCTCAAAGAGAGACCCTTCGTTCTGAACTTGAACGAAAGCGCGAGTTGGAGCGGATTCCGGTCGTATTACCTTCTGGCATCGAGGTCAAACTTTCAGCAGGCGAACACAATGCGCTTCAGCGCGACATTGTGCAAAAGTTTCTTCCGCGATTCGGTTTCGGGGCGGAAGTCCTGTACCTTGGAGATGCTACGGACCGATACCTTGTTCGGGAAACGGAACGGCTTTCGCAGCTTGGATTTTTCGCCTTAGAACACGATGAACTGCCAGACGTGATCGCTTACAGCGAGTCGAAGAACTTGTTGTTCTTGATTGAAGCAGTCCACAGTTCCGGTGAGATAACGGAACTTCGCATGAGGAAGCTCAGAGGCAAACTTTCAGAATGCACTGCGTCGCTTGCGTTCGTGTCGGCATTTGCGACAAGGAAGGATTTCCGCAAGTTTTCAGCCAACTTGGCATGGGAGTCGGAGGCGTGGATAGCGGAAAATCCGGACCACATGATCCACTTCAATGGCTGGAAGTATCTTGAACTGCAAAACAAAGCGAATCAATGAGGATTATGCATTCGAGGTTGAAGGCAATGAAGGTAAAGCCATTTAACGCAGTCGCCGCCGTAGAAGGCGTTCTCAGTTGCACGCTTTTCACAATTTTCGCGTGCGACGCGCTTGTGGCGGGGGCGGCGGTCGTGGAGCCGAAGGCGACGGACGAGGTGCTGTGTAACCCCGGCATGGGATTCGTCCACTTCTACTATTCAAGCCGCATTTGGGCGTACGGTGCCCAGACGGAGCCGGGCGACACGCTTGACTGGATGCCCGGCACGACCGTCATCTACATGCGTCTGCCGTGGAGCTACATCGAACCGGAGGAGGGCGTCTATCGCTGGGATTTGCTCGATTCCAAAACCGCGCCCTGGATCAAGGCGGGCAAGAAGATCGCCTTCCGCTTCTCGTGCCAGGACCACACGCTCCTTTCCATCCCGCAGTGGGCAATGGACGCCGGAATCAAGGGGAAGTGGACGCACGAGGACCAGAAGCACGAGTTCGTGCCGTACAAGCAGGAGTTCGACGAGTTCTGGGACGACCCCGTGTTCCTCGCCAAGGTGGAGCAGTTCCTCAAGGCGTTTGCGGCGCGGTACGACGGCAACCCCGATGTGGCGTTCGTCGATCTCGGGTCGCTCGGCATCTACGGTGAATGCCACACCTCGAAGTTCAACAAGGATGCGAAGGACAGGCCGGAGCGGTTCCGCAAGATCGCCAAGACGCACCTTTCGCTGTTTCGCCGATGCCTGCCGAACACATACCTCGTCGTGTCGGACGACATCGGCAACGATGGGGCGTGGGGCGACCTGAAGCGAAAGGATCCCGCCACGGGCGAGCTGCTGGACGACTCGCCGATCTTCAAGTACTGCCGCGAGCTCGGCATCGGGTTTCGCGACGATTCCATCTTGTGCTCGAAGAACTACTGGTGGAGCGACCGCTTCGCGCACAGGTTCGCGAAGGAAACGCCCGTCATCGTCGAGACGGGACACATGTCGCGGCGACTAGACAATGGCGTGTGGAATCCCGCGAAGCTCAAGGAGTGCATCGAGGCGTACCATGCGAGCTATTTCTCCACGCACAGTTTTCCCGACCTCTACTGGGAAGTGAACAAAGACGTGTGGACCGAGACGG
>Ga0310695_10007761_pt1 | contig 16988 bp, 12 predicted proteins | sample RumenRJG_04DNA_FD_203882 | JGI IMG/M metagenome (GOLD analysis project Ga0310695, IMG submission 203882) | Bovine rumen microbial communities from Lethbridge, Alberta, Canada - RJG_04 (v2) (version 2) | ecosystem: Host-associated > Mammals > Digestive system > Stomach > Rumen | place: Canada...
ACGCTGCAAACTGGTTACCGGCACCTCCTTCACGAAGTCAGCCCCTAAGCGCCCGAAATCCAGTCTCTCCACCAGTTCAGCCAGAACAGTGGCTGCCCGCGAAACGCTCCCAGTCTTAGCCTGATACGTCAGCAAATCCACTGCCGTCAGTTCAGGACACGACACGTTAATGTAGCCCGTCCGCGTCTGTCGTCTCTCCACGTATGCCTCAGGAATATGACTCTTGCAGAAATAATGCGTAAGGTACTTCTCCCCTTTCTTGTCACGCATCGCGGGAGGCTCTATCATCACGCTGAACCGCAAAGGGACCTGATGCGAAGCCCCGTGATAGCTTGCTGCACTCAAAAGAGCCACATAGTATCTGCGTCCCAGGTGATGCATCATGTCATCCAGGTAAAACGGCTGAGGTACAGCACCACGCAAAACATATTCATCAGGCACTATTACATAGAAGCCACGCAGGGGCGACATAATTCTCCCCTTACTCACCTCCCGAGTTAGCGCACGTGCAATGCTGCCAGCACTCATTTCAGGGAATGCCTCTACCACCTCAGCGTGTGTAAACGTGTAGCTGCCTCTAAGTGGCTTATCATATATCCAGCTTGCTATGCTTGCCATTTTGGGGATCCATTATTTCGTTTGCAAAAATAGACATTTTTTGTCTAACTGCGCAAATAGATAACGAAAATTCTCTTCTATTTATTGTGGCTTAGCTTTATTTGACCTTCATCAATTTTCTGTATAAGCATCACCTTTAATCCACATTAAAAATATTGAGCTCCGTGTGTTCATTTCTTCAAAATCTATTTCCTCAATTCCATAGTCACGGCTGATGACATTGTAGATAGCCACCTCATTCGGATTCTCTATCGCTGTCAACAAGGCGCCAACAGACAAAAGCTTACTAGACAGCAGAGCGATTCCATAGCAGGCTTTCTTTTTCACCTTATCAAGAATCTCATCTTCCGACTTAATGAACCTGGTCAGCATCTTATATAGTTCAAAGGGATTGCGCTCATGGGCATAAATAATATTGTCTTTGGCGTCTTCCTGCTTGAACAAGTCCAGGTATTCCTTGATGATGGAATCCGTTCTGAACGGGTCTAATGAAGGGTAAGGGACAACAGGATAAACATCCTCTGGTATGAAGTTCTTCATAATCTTGTCCCATTTCTCCAAACCATTCTCACCCAACAGTGATATCAATATCCTGAGCCTGTCAGGTTCTGCCTCCAAGCCGATGCCCGGATTGAAATTAACCATGGGTTCCATATCATCCACAAGGTTACGATACATGATGCTCTTATCTATCTCAGCATTTTCAGAGACTACGATAAACAGATTGCGATTGTCCTCAATCTTGTTGATTCCCTTTACTAAATTAAAATAGAGCACTCTTGGCAGGGCGCTAATATCCACAATGATATTGTCATAACCTTCAATTAACTCCTCTATTTCCAAATTCATAAGTTTCACGCCCCTGTTCAGGTCATAGCGCTGGCCTACTTTTAATTCGTATTCCGCAAATGGAATATGATAATCTCCTATCAGTTTCTTTCTGACCTCCACATTCTTCTCTACCATCACCTTGTTGGGCGATTTCCTGCGGTCACCATGAATAACATTCAAACAATCGAATGAAAGATGGGCCTCAGCAAATGCTTTGAGCACATTGTTCATACGGGGATCGAATCCCTCACCCATAATGAGCAAGGTTTTTCCCTGTGGACGATCTGCATCATTCCAAAAAGAAATGATTTGTTCTATGCCCTCGAACATCACATACGAATCCCAGTATTCCATTTCTCGTCTTTGTTAATCCAACTATTCAGCTCCCTGATATCACGTTTTCTCCATCCGCCAAACCCCAATGGTATAGAGAACGCACCGCATATCCACCTATTCAGGTAGAACACTGTCCATTCTTTATCCTTCTCGCCCTGCTTTGTCTCCCTAGTAATTAGGATGTTATTTGCCAGACATATCCGCAACACATCTTCCAGTTTGGTGTCATCCATCATGTCCATTGACTTTCCAAAGAGTGTATCTACGTCTTTTATAGCGAACCCGTTCACGGCACCATATGAGCTGCCCAGCTGGTAAGTCTGACTGCGACAAAAGCCACCTACATTATTGATGAATGTATATACGCCTTTGCCATAATCTGTGAGTATTCGTTTCAGCTTTTTCTTGCACTCATCTTTGATTAGTTTATCCTGGCTAGTAGCTAAAAGAAGCAATGTTTTGCGAGGGTGCAATATCTTCTGGGTAAGCAACTGCTCATATAGCACATTACAAAAACCGATAAATTGTTCAGTATTACAAGAAGACAAATCCATCAGTCTATCCGTTCCATAATACATCGGATAACCAAAAACTGCCGGTATTATCTGCTGAGCAATTCTTACAATGTCTTTCTTGACACAGTCTTCGTATGCCGTACGCTCGTGGGGAAACAGCGGGGTTGTGGTCTTGAATTCCCTTTGGGCAAATAGCATAAGGGCAAAAGTTTGTTCTGCTCTATCTTGTAACGACTCAAAGGTTTCGTTAATATGTTGCAGCAACTCACCATACAAATCCTGTCTCGTAGCTAAATCTTCAAGACTATAGTCTATGACTGTCTGATATTGATAGTCGCTTAATATCGAGGACTGTTCCAGTGAATTATTCAGTTTAATATCATGTCGAGACAGATTAGTACGTTTTTCCATTATGCTTAACATCATGGAGTCGTACTTGTTATCTTGTTCAAGGCGTATCAAATTGTAATCCCTACCCTCCATATCCGTTTTAGGCACCAACTCTTTATAAGAGAATTTATCATACCGCATTGCTAGCCACACGGTATTATTGATGCGAGTTTCTACAAGTTCTTGCCTCAAAAACTCTAACTGCTGTTTCGATAGTTTATGACAGTCATCCAGTTGGAAGATAAAATCGTCCACGATTGTTTTTCCTTCAATTGAAAAATCGGAAGCATGGAGATAATTCAATATAAAAAGAGAATCATGCCCATGTCTTTCATCAGTGGTCTGGTATGTATCTATGATGTCAGAAATCTGCCGTTCTATTCCTGCAGCCCAGTCAAATAATTCTTTAGCTGTATGTGGTGCAGGGTTAGGGGCAAATTGATTAGACATATCCAAAGATGGATTAAATGCTATTTCGTCCAACTCTTCATACCCTATATTCTTCAATAATTGCAACGCTTTTATTGCAGCCAGTGCAAAACGTGCGTTAAGTAAGGCAAACAAAAGCCTTCTGGCTTGTGGCTTTGTGAATACTTCCTCATCCTCCAAGTCAGCGTAGCTTCTATTGCTTAGCAGATATGCTCCGCATTTAAGAATCTTACCATTAGTAACTACCCCCATGCTTTTCAACGCCTTGAACAACTTTTCGTTTTCTTTTTTGTTATTCTGTACCTTTTGAATTACTGATGGTGAAAAACAACGGAGTATAGTAGTTTTTCCTCCACCTGGAGCACTGCAAATGTAGGTCAAATTGCCCCAAAGCTTCCCCTTCTCACCAAGGTCTTTTAGCGAATATAATGATGCTTCCGAAAAGAGACTGATGAACACGTCATCCGACGTCATCTTTTCAGATGCTCTCATACTGAATGGGTTCTCATACTGCTGCATAATCAGTGTCGGGTAATTCTGTAGAACAAAGGATAGAGTGGATCATTACCCTCTTTCTTGGGTTGCCAGATAATAGGCAACGAGTTATTAGGGGTATTGTGGTTGAGAACTACAGTTAATGCGCATTGTTTATATCCTAAGTGGTATCTTTTATCGCCTACAGGATAACTTTCTTTATAAGCTTTGGTAAGCTCAAATTCATTGATATAGCAAGGTTTTTCTATTATGCTCAGCATATCCTTAGCCTCTTGTTCCATGTGGTTGGTAAAGTTAGCATCATCATAGAGCTTCTGAATGCAATCCACATTATTTACTGCGATGCCCACATGCTCCCGGGTGTACTCATCCAACAACGATTTGATATGGCTTAGCGCGATTTCAGTAGCAATCAGGAAGTATATACGAATCTCAAAACCCTCCATGAACATTTTTTTGAACTCATGCTTTCCATTGATAGCTTTAAAGAACTTCGGGAGTTTACCACCCCATTCCCCGTTTTTCTTGCGAATAAATGAAGAGCCGCTGGCAGTGAAATCATCTATCAGCACGATTGATTCAAACTTCTTCGTTTCATCATTCTCTACGTCCTTACTTCCTTCTAATTCTTTAGCAAGGCTTTTTATCTTGGTATCATCAGGATAGTAGTTTGTCAGTACTTGGTCATTATCTAAATAGCTGTTCCTGCGAATAATATCTATATGAGAGCCGTCACTAAGCCCAATGAACAAAGTTTTTCTCTTATGTGACTTGAACTTTTGGGAATTATCCAGAAACTTGTAATTATACTTGTTGACCTTTTCACCCTTTGCCTTAAAATCATCCACTACTTTCTGCCTGATTAGCGGAATAATTTTAGTATTGTAAAGCAGGTCTATCAAGTGTGATATTTGCGTTGAGTTGATAAAAATGATGTATTTCTTCACGAAGTTGTACATCAGTTCTCTTTCCTTTGGGTCTTTAAACTGGCTAAGCCACAGGTAAAAGTTACCAACGAATTTGATACCTGGCATAAACTGATCATAGGAGTCGTATTTGATGTCGGACATCAAATCCATCTCCCTCAGTTTATTTGTTGCCTCTATGTCATCCCAACCCATCAACTGCGTCAGGAACTGCTTAGCTAAATCAAACCTCATTCTCTTACAACGCTATCTTGAAACCATTCTTGGTTGTCTTTATCTTACGCAGATAATACTTTACGACATCCAAACCTCTCAGGTCCTTGGGCGCCAGATTCCAGCAACTATTAGGGTTGCGTGACACACCATCAACACTCAGGGAATAAGGTATGGAAAGCATCTCAAAATCATTACCCTCATAATCGCCGCGGTCTCCTATCGCCAACACATCTTCGGAGATATCCTTTACAGCCGACTTGCTTACCCTAGTGCTGACTACAATATCCATAGAGTGGCTTGAACTCCACACATGAAGCTTATCCAATTTATTGGCAAGAATAATTTCATTGCATATTTCGTATGCCTTCATTTTGTCCACACAAGTAAATGACAGTTGGGTGCTGTATTTTCTAACGGTTGGCAAGAAAGAATAATACTTGATTTCTTTTTCCAGCTTCACCAATTGTTCATCCAATGGAGCGTCCTTAATTGCTTCAATGGCGGTAGCGTCATCAGACAGAGTAACAATGACTGCACCATTATAGCAGCCCAAATAAACTTGCTGCCAATATTCCTTCTGGATAGACTTCCTCAACAGTTCATGAACTGAACCACCCCGTCCAGTCATGATGGCAATCTTCATTCCATCTGAAAGTAACTTGTTAAGCTTTTTGGCAATTGAATCCTCCAACTTTTCATTATATCTTGATTTCCTATCCACATTGCAAATGGTTCCGTCATAATCCAGAGCTAGAAGATCGAATTCCTTCTCCCTCAACATTGAAATAAACCCATCATACGCCTTTGAATATTCTTCATATTCTTTTGCAGGTATCAAAGCCTTGCTTCCAAGCCTTAGTTTCCTACATATTGCCAATTCTTTAGGTGGTAGTTTAATGCAATCATCACTAATTAGTTTAACGTAATTCAGATGATATAATTCGGTTCCATAGTCAGGAACACCCGGACGTCCGGGGTCTATCCCTCTCATGTTTCCAATGGTAGCAACCAACTGAAACGACTTCACCAACAAGTCAATGGTAGCAAGTGGCGTACTGAGTTCTGTTTCAATACGAACCACATTGACATCATCTGGCATCTTGCTTAAAGTCTTATCAGCCAGCGTGCGGTCATTCTCGTTCACCAAAGCCACGATGCAAGAATTTGCCCCCTTTTTGTCAAACCACTGATGCCTACCATGTCCAAAGTTACGGTAGTCTGCCATCAAGACAGAACCAAGTGCAGCTTCTGAGAATTTGGATTCCAAATCAACAGCCACTGGCTCGCTTAGATTGCTATAAAGAACAATGAAGTTGTCTATCTTCGAGAAATCAATTTCATGATTATAACAATAACCTATTCCTTTCTTGATATACTTTGACGGTTTTGCATCAAAGAAGCAACGGTACATCAGCACAAAGAAGGCTACAAGAGAGTTGGTTGCCAGAAAACCGTCTTTTACAGTAGGAATTGGAAATGTGTATTTTTTAAAATCAGTACTATATTTGTCAATAACCTCATCCCACTTGGGGCTTTCACGAAGGCAGATTCCTGTCATATCACCCCTTCCTACTTCCAAACCATGTTGGAACGCAATCAAAAAGTCTTTATTTCGCCCCGCTGCACTGAAGAATAATAATTTGCTATTACGTATTACAGTATCAGAATATGTATCAAAAGCTAGAGGTGTCATAGGAATTGCAAGCCCGCACATCTGCTTATAGAGCATGGCAGCATAGCTTGCCGCACTATATGAACCACCACTTCCGATACAAATCAAGGGGGTACCAGCATTTATTGAGAAGAAAGAGCGCAATGCCGTCACATCTTGCTGCTCAGCCCACTGTATGGTGCCCGCAAGCTTTTCCAATTCTCCTTTGAATGGCTTTCCCATAATTAAACTATGAGTCCACTTAAAAAAGTGGCATTAATTTCATTTACAAAAGTACTACTTTTTCTCGAAATGGAAGCATAAAATCATCGTTACGTGCGTAATTTAAGCAAATTTTGTCTTATACAAGGCTGTGATCTAATAAAAAGAAACGATTTGTGATGAAAAATGCCTTCCTTTATACCTACGAATCAGAACTGGCAAATATGACACCAAACAAGCACTTCAATTTCTACAAGTCGGGGCTGGACTTGAAGTTCCCACCGGCGTACTGCATAGAGCGAACCATCGCTATGGACGGACAGGGAGCTTTTTTTCTGAATGTGGCAGAAAGTAGGAAATTCGATGGCCTTGTAGTAGTCGATGAAACATTTGTAGTCGTCGTTCGACCAGCCCGAAGTAGTGACATTAGCTTTGATTTCATCGTATAGCATCTAGCCCCTGACAAAGTCGGGCTATCTCGCTGACATAGTTGTTGATGAGCATCTATTTCTCGGTAAGCACGATCCGTTCTTATGCTCTGCAATTAATGGAAGTAAAATGTGTGGCGTTTGCATTGTAAGCACTCTTCAAATAGTACTAAATGGTAACAAAAGGACCTTAAATATCCTAATTATAATATAAAACATAAATATATATTGTTTTAATTCGGGAAAAAACTTATCTTTGCATATAATATTAATATTAGTGCATATGAGCAACCCCATTGATAAGGCAATAAAGGACATGCTCAACAACGCATTAGCTGAGTTAGAGAATGTATTAAATAGCGATGTATTGTGCTATTTTGGCCCAATTGCCAACGGCAATGAAAATATGATGCTCCAGATTGTTGAGGAACTAGTCCAAGACCCCAACAAGAAGGAACAGCTTGCGATCTTACTCACAACAAACGGAGGTAGTGCTATGGCTGTTGAGAGGTATGTCAGCATCATTAGAAAACACTATAACAAGGTTATCTTTATTGTACCAGATTATGCTTATTCAGCAGGTACGATCTTCTGTATGAGCGGTGACGAAATCTGGATGGATTATTTCTCCGTTCTCGGGCCGATAGATCCACAAGTTCCAAATAAAGAAGGGCGTTATGTTCCTGCTTTAGGCTATTTGGATAAAGTCAATGAACTTATTGCAAAAGCACAAGCAGGTAAACTTACCCAAGCCGAATTCCTAATTCTTAAGGATTTTGACTTAGCAGAACTTAGACAATATGAACAGGCTAAGGAACTTACAATATCTTTATTGAAAAATTGGCTTGTTAAATATAAATTCAAGAATTGGAGTACTCACAGTTCTACGGGACAACCCGTTTCTCCCAATGACAAAAAGAAGCGTGCAGAAGAAATTGCAGGTAAGTTAGGAGATAACAAATTATGGAAATCTCATGGGCGTCCTATAAATATAGAAGCATTAGAAAGCCTAAAACTTCAAATAAAAGACTTCAGTGATCTGCAAGCAGAAAGAGGGGCTATACGCAAATATTATAATTTATTGCAAGAATTTTGTAGAAAATACAATATGCAAATGTTTATTCACACGCGCAAATTCTTATAATTATGGGCAAGACAGAAAAGGCATTACTTGAAGTGATGAAGAATGGCGATACCATTTGCCCTGACAAAGAGCAACTGGATTCGTATGTGAACGCATTAAACGAATTTAATGCACTGATTGACCAAGGTTACACCAAATCGCGGGGCTACAATCTCCAAACCGTTGAAGAGCGAGGATTTGCAATGGCATTCAATGTTGGAGTTTTATGATTGCCTTGAGCGGTGAGAAATAATCTCATCGCTTTTTTCAACGTGTCCTCTTGCGGAACTATTGCTACATTACTTCTTCATATTCTTCATAATTCTGTATCATATAGAGCGGATGGTCTCTTGGGTGCATGCCCATATCGGAGCGCACCACCGAGCACAGACTGTCGATGCCCTTGCGCATGTCCATGTAGTGCTGGCATAGGAAGAAACGGTGGCTTTCGGTCAGCGAGAACATGACGCAACCTCCTTCCTGTAAAGCGTGTGAAAAAACACAGGGGATGGTGATTGGTTGCTATAATCGCAATATATGAGACAATTAATAGCGTAAATGGTATAATCTTGTAATAGGAGAGATGAAATGGGAAAAGTGACGAAATGGACAAAACCTAACGGAAATAAGTGTTTCCGTTTCGTTGAACGACAGGAGTTTGAGCGACCTTGGATCATAATATTAGCGGCTATCCTGCTTATTGTGGGTATTAGCACGGAATATTTGGTGAATACTAGTTTTTATTCGCTCATCCCTAACATTTTCATTTTCTGCTATTTTGCTCTGTGGTGGATGACTATACCTTTAAAAGCGAATGAGGCAGTCATAGAGATGACCGTACATGAATTGATGGATGAGATAGTGGAGAGTGATGCTATAAATGCTGGAACTAAAGTCTTAAAAAGTATTGTACACTATGATATCAAAGGAACTTATGCCATCATAACTGGTAGATATTTTTTGGTATTACTGAAGAATGGAACGGTATGGGAGTATCCTATAACATATAATAAACCGACGAATGAAAAAGAAGGTTATTATGAGTGTAAGCAAAGCTATGTGGTATCAAAGAATAAAGATCATATAAGAGCTATACAACCGAAGCAATGGAGTAGGTTCTTTGCTTTGTTTAAGATTTCGTTCAAGACAAAGCTGTGGTTGCTGATATTTGCGATTATTCTCATTGGAGGTCTCACGTTTGCCACTATGTATTGGATTATAATAAGATTAAAATGGTTGACTCTAGTGCTGGTTGCTGGATATTTCGTTTTATATGAAACTGTAGAACGGATAGGCAAGGTGCTTCCCGGAAAGGCGATGAATGCTGTTAGGAGCGTTGTGTCACTACCGATAGCCCTTTTTTATCTCCTTGTTGATTTGATGCATCCGTTTTTAACAATAGTAGGTACTTATTTTATGGTCGCATTATTCGCATTTTGCGTGCCAACCATTTTTCTTGCGGCTGCTTCAATAGTGGGATGGTGGGATTTGAAGCCTGAAACGATTGTATTTTTCGTGATTGCTTTAGGGTCTATACTTAGTTCTCATCATTCGGTAACAAAGGGGATTATAAGGCATACTCCGCTGAAGAACTGGGGCAATCATACCTACGAATCGCATAGGGAACAGCTTGCTTTTTATTTGGTTCATCCAAGTAATATGGTGTTTATAGTCTATTTGATATACTTCGTGTTTCTGGCTATATCTGGATATATGCTTATTCAAAATGGAAAGTATTTGATATCAGAAAGCTTTGATATGGCGATACTGAAAGCTTTCTTGGTTTATATTGCCTATACCAATATGAGAACAAAGGCGAAGGAAACGGAAGTAGAGGCCAAAGAATTGATTGAAAAGATATCGGGGCTGTTTGTGCATGATAAGTGTGAGTGAAAATGGGAAAGGAAAAGGATATAAAGAAAAAATGACAGAAATGTCGATGCATAGTTTCTTTCCTTTATTTTCATAGAGGGAAAACAGAGGGCCTATATCACTATCAGGGACTGTATGGGCAGATGTTGGTGTTAAGGTCACTAATTACTATTGTCACCGCACAGTTATCTACTCCTTTGATGATTAAATTGATTTAGCCTCCCAATAAGAATCTATGATGAGTAGAATTTTGTCTTTCCCCTTCAGTTTTCGTTCTATGGTCTTGGACTCAGTGTTCCAGAAAAAATCGGCGAATACTTCTTTAGCAAAATCAGCACATTGCTCCCGGCTTTTATCCAACAACATAGGCACTGACTATTTCGTAGAGTTTTTGTTGGGTATATGGCGAGCCTACCCTACTGATAGTTTCTTCGGGTCCAGAAGTATACCCATTACGGAGGAACTTTTCCACACAAGCCTTGATAGCTTCCTGTTGTGCTGGTGTAAATTGACTAATCTGGTCATAAAACCAGAGAACGGCAAAACATTTCAAGGATGCCAACGAATGTAACACATGGTGGTTGTTATTTCTTAGAAATAATCGTGCCATTTGCTAAGATTGAAAAGAAGTAACTATGGGAAAAGTTATATGAATCAATCAACGAATATCTGTAACATTGATAGAAAATGGATTGAAAGCAGTTTTCAAAGGCGTGTATTCAAAGGAATTTGCCCGTTCGCTAGCGAAATACGAATTCCAGAGAGAGAATTATCTGAAAAAAACTGTGAGTGAACGGAGTAAAGTAGCGGAGAAAATGCCATCATCCCTTTCCTTGTGGAGCGTAAAGAACTGGTGATGAAGGCTATGCAGTAAAAAGCAGACCGTGCTATTATTTGCTGCCCTATATAATTCTGCCATCCCTTTTTGTTATGAAAAGGTATGTATTCTCGGCAAGTATTTTCATGTGCAAGATTAGGTGTCACGCAAACTGCTGGAAGAGAAGATTTCTGAGATTTACGGTTTCAATAAATCAATCTCTAATGCTATCGACTATAGCATCCCTACGTTGGTTGAAGCAGGATTCATTGAACGTCCAACCGCGGGTATCTATACGAAACCTATACTCAATGCTGAAACTGAAATCGCATTAGTGGCTTACCGTGAATCGTTCTTCCTCAACAATCCTCTTCTTAACAGAAGTAATGATTACGACGGCAGTCCGTATTTTGAGTTTGTTGGATGAAGTGGATACAAACATAAAAACCATGATTTCTATATATTACAGCTTATTAATAGATAATTGAAGTTAAACAAAGCGTCCAAAGTTGAGGATTTTTCGGTAAATCCGCATCTGTTTGCTTTTTATTTTGTATTTTTGCAAGCAAAATAACATTATAATAATGATTGAATCCATCGCTATCACCAATTTCTACTGTTTCAATGAAACTACTAAAGTTTCATTTGTTGCAGGTAGGGAAAGAAACAGATCATTAGATGATATGTATTCTGGCTATATAGAGCAGAATCGAGTAAATCTATTGAAAATGGTATACCTATATGGTAACAATGGAGCAGGCAAGTCGAAACTACTTAAGGCATTTGAGACGTTACAAGACTTAGTGACTGCAACTCATGAAGATAAGATGGAACCTTTACCTTATCATGAATTTGCATTAGATCCTTACAAAGAAGAGCATCTACCATCAGAAATAGAGCTGATATATCATTTTGATGGTAATAGATATCGTTACTACATCAAATGGAACGAAAATGCTATTTTGGAAGAACGATTGACTTTGCTGAAAGTGGTGACAGAAGCAGAAATGTATCATCGATGGTATGACAATGAAAAGAAAGTGTCAAGGGTTGAATACGGGAAAGCGATGGAAATGGATGACGACACCGCGTATTATATTAGAACAGCACTTTTGAGAAACAATTCCGTAATTAGCATTATTACAGGTGCTAATATATATAATAAGATATTGCATGATCAGTTTTCTTTTTTTCGCAATGGAATCGAACTGGTGGAATTAAGCGACATAGATTTGGGCGATATGCTACCAGATGGGAAAATGCAAGATGGAAGAGAATTGAAGAAAGTGATATTAGCGCTGCTAAAGTCAATAGGGAGTAATATTGTTAACTTTGAAAAAATACCACTGCCTAAAAAAATGCCATCATTTTTTCGAAGTAGGATGAAAAACATGGATAAAGAGGAGCGTAGAATGATGATGGACTTTCTTGAGATGGCCCCAGACTATGCGGTAAAAACTTATCATGATGTGGGATGGAAACGACCTCAGCCATTGGATTTAGAAGTGCAGAGTGAAGGTACTAAAGAAATACTACGGCTTATTCTTTGCATACACGAATCTATAGCGGAACATAAAACGGTATTACTGGATGATTGCATCAATGGTATTCATCCAAAGACCTTGGAGCAACTGATGAAATTCTTTTTAGGTGCATCAAATGATTCCCAGTTGATTATCGCTTCACAAAATTTTAGTAATTTGGATGATCCTTTGATACGTCGTGATTCTTTGAGATTTGTAATTAAGGATAAAACAGGACAATCATATGTTGGAAAATTGACACTAGGAGACCTTCATAAGAACCAAAACCTGCGATTGCAAGTTGAGAACTCTGATAAATGGGGTGTAAAGCCTACGATTTATGACATGATTTTAGAGGACGCAATACATGAATACAGAAACAATATGATTCATTCTAAAGATTTCTATTTTAGCGAATTCTTTTAGGTTTAATTCAAAATAACATATAAAAGTTCAATAGAAATAACTACTAAATTGAGATTTTTTCCGTAAAAACGAAATTTTTGTTTGTAAAAATTTTTGTTTTTACATTAATTTTGTATATCTTTGCACCGAAAATATTAATATATTAAAAAAGGTAAAAAGATGAGCAAAATTAAAAGTTTTTCAGTCGGCAATGGAGACATGTTCTACATCCGACACAATTCAGACAACTTCACAACAATTGACTGCTGCCTAACAGATGATGTTAAGGATGATATTCTTGACGAGATAGAATCAGAATCATCAGACAAGGTTATCAGGCGCTTCATTTCTACACATCCAGATGATGACCACATTAAAGGACTTGTGGATTATGACAACAAATTGGGTATTGTGAATTTCTATTGTGTCGACAATGAGACCACCACAAAGGGAACAGAATCGGATGACTTCAAGAGATATAAAAAACTGCGCGATGACAGTAAAAAGAGTTTTGCGCTCCATAAAGGTTGCAAACGCAAGTGGATGAACGAATCGGGTGACGGTAGAGACCATTCGGGTTTACACTGTCTTTGGCCTATCACTGATGATGACATGTACCAAGAAGCTTTAGATACGGCTGCAGATGGTGGAAGCCCAAACAATATTTCACCTGCCATCAAGTATCTTGTAGGTAATTTCTCGTTCCTCTGGATGGGTGACATGGAAACAGATATGCAAGAAGAGTTTGATAAAAAGGTGACGAATACCCATAAGACTATAGTGTTTGCTCCCCACCATGGAAGAAAGAGTGGTCATATACCTTCTTCACTAATGGATAAGTTGACCCCAAAACTGGTGATTGTGGGCGAAGCACCCTGCGACGAATTGGACTATTATAGTGACTATGATACGATTACACAGAATACGGCAGGCGATATCTTGTTTGAGACAAATGGTGATTATCTAGATATTTTCGTGTCAGAGTCTGAATATAAGAAGACTGACGGCATGGTGCAAAATACTAATCACGAGAATCATGATGGAATGAAGTATCTGGGTAGCGTTAAAGAAGATTAGATTATGACGAACGATGGAAAAAGAATAGGATTGGCCCTTTCGGGAGGCGGTTATAGAGCAGCAGCGTACCATATCGGTACGCTGCGCGCTCTGCATAAGCTGGGTATGCTAGACAAGGTGGATGTTGTTTCGTCGGTGTCTGGCGGATCTATTATCGCAGCTTATTATGCGCTGCATGATGGTAACTACAAGAGTTTTGAGGAGACGTTCAGCAAGAAAATACGTAAAGGGGTATTGCAGATGGCCTTGATTAATCTGATAGTTGTCATAGCTCTTGTAGTTATGGCATTTTGTTATGGTGGCAGCTGGGGCTGGTTATCCCTGCTTGTGCTATGGTTTTTATGGTATAAGGTGTTACCTGTAAGTTGTCTGATAGCTAAGCAATATGACTGGCTATTTTTCCACAGAAAGAAACTGAAGGATTTAAAGCCATGCCCTGTGGTAACTATCAATGCAACGGACTATCCTACGGTATCCCAGTTTACGTTCTCACGTGAAAGGATGTACAACTATTATTTTGGTATTGATGCGTTTTACCATGAGCAGTTCCCTATATCGAAGGCTGTTATGGCATCGTCATGTGTGCCGTTTGCTTTCTGTCCGATACGAATACCCAAAACTTTCAGAACAAGTGTCATGAAGGGAAAGAAACAGCCCATGTTGTTGGATGGCGGGTTATATGACAACCAGGGTACCCATGTGCTAACTGACAAGATGAGCCCATACAAATGCTCGTATATCATAGTTAGCGATGCCGGTAATGGCGAGGTGTCAGACAAGTGGGTGCTTAACCCATTGATTACTTTGAAGAGGACTTCAGAAGTGTTCATGCAGCGTATTAAGAAGATACAGATACAGCAGAACCTTTTTATGAAAGCACATCCAGATAAGAGGTTTGCCTATGCATTATTGGAATGGGATGTTAATGAAAGAATTCTGAAAGGTTTTGTTGAAAACCTGAAGCATGATAACATCTACCCAGAGGTTGTGGTAGCCCACCAGATAACACCTGAGGACATAGCTCAACTGAAGAATAGTGATACGTCAGTTGCGGCAGGAGAGAGAATCACGGCAAAACTGAAAAAAAACATCCTGTGGGATGACTTTAAGAGTTTGAAACCCTCTGAAGAAGAACACAAAAAAGCCTATGCTATAGGTACATGGCTATTTGGACTCAGTAAAGAGAATGTAGAACTGCTGTCTAAAGAGGCAGAATGGAAGGTCACGATGCAAGTGAGATTGTATTTACCAATGCTGTTAAGTTAAGATATGGAAATAGTAGTTTTTGATGTGGGCAACGCGTCTTGCAATTACATTTGCTCGAGGAGTTTCACGATGGGCTTGAACCAATGTTCCTTAGGTTACAGTTGCTACAGCACAGTTATCTACACCCTCGACAATTTAATTGATTTAGCCTCCCAATATGTATCTATGATGAGTTGTATTTTGTCCCTTCCCTTCAGTTTACGTTCTATGGTCTTGGTCTCGGTGTTCCAGAAAAAATCAGCGAAAACCTCTTTGGCAAAATCAGCACATTGTTCCCGACTTTTGTCCAACAGCATAAAAGCACTGACTATTTCATAGAGTTTTTGTTGGGTGTACGGAGATCCTACCCTACTGATAGTTTCTTTGGGTCCAGAAATATACCCATTACGGAGAAACTTTTCCACGCAAGCCTTGATAGCCTCCTGTTGTGCTGGTGTAAATTGACTAATCTGATCGTAGAACCAAGGCAACACCTTATCCTCAAAATCCTGTTGAATTTGAGTGGGTGCTTCATGCCCGACTTGTATCTCCTGGTCTTCCTCGCAATGAACTTCATCATCTACATCAGGTGGGACATTGGCAGACGGCATATCAGTGGAAGAATCAACGTCAGATATAACACCGGAAGTTGAGACTTCGTCTGGTGACTCTATTGTTGATGCTTCCATATCAGAAAGGTTCATCGCGGCTGTGTCAGCAGAAGAAGAAACATTCACTTCACCCTCATTCACTTCTTCAGTTTGTTTTCCCGAATGTTTTAGTGGGTCTTCAGCCAAAGAAGATTCTTCCGCTCCATTTGCCACCGCATCCTCAAGCTCTCTATTTTGATTGGGTTTTCTAAGGTCAAGGAATCCTATTCCGGCAATCATCATCACGCCGATGAATGCTACAAACCTAAACCAATGCCATTCAGAAGAATAGGCATCATTGGCAAAAAGAGTTGGCTCCGCATCAAGCAATAGCAAAATGGTAATGAATGCGGCTCCAAAGCATATCCATTTCCTCCAAGGTGACTTGAAGAAATACATCGTCACTATGAATACGATGAAGGCAAAAACCTCAAACGCAAGAAGAAGTGGATATGATAAAGTATACATGATTTTTCTATTTGTTATCCTATGAGAATGCAAAGGTACAAAAAAGGAATGAGGAAGGGAAATATCATGGATGTTTTTATAAACAAAGAGGTCATATAAAGGATTCTTAAACATTTTATGTAATCACGATTATTAACTGAGTCCACTTTAAAAAGTCTGAAAAGTCGGCTGTAAGTAAACCCGGAGTGTTCGCTCTCCCCTCCCATCTTTAAGGGAAGAGTGTGCATGCCGCTTTTTGCTCACCGTGCACTTTTTTCAAGTGGACTCAGTAATATAATATTGACAGAGAAAAGTCCATTATAATTTAACTTTTTGATGAAATCGAAATATTTGTCATAGAAAAATTGTATCTTTGCACTGAAAATGTGCGTCTAACTTTTTTCTATAATATGATTGCCAATATATCTTATTTGGGTCCTATCAGGAAGGCTGTCGTGGATTTACAAAAGCCATTTATCCTGTTTTGCGGCCCCAATAGTACAGGAAAAACGTATTTGTCCTATCTCTTATATGCAATCAATGAGAATTCAGACTATATTGATTCAAAAGAATTGGACAGAATCGCAAAGCAAATCTCGACAGAACAGCAGTTTACGCTTCGTCGAGAGTTAATTGAAGAATATATCAGTGACCTTGCCAAAGGAATGAAATCAAAATTAGGAAGTATTTTTGGCATAGGCGATGCAATGGTGGACAAATTGTTTAATCAATTTGAATTGTCTATAACTTTATCAGAAAACGAATTTGACAG
>Ga0310695_10007762_pt1 | contig 16987 bp, 12 predicted proteins | sample RumenRJG_04DNA_FD_203882 | JGI IMG/M metagenome (GOLD analysis project Ga0310695, IMG submission 203882) | Bovine rumen microbial communities from Lethbridge, Alberta, Canada - RJG_04 (v2) (version 2) | ecosystem: Host-associated > Mammals > Digestive system > Stomach > Rumen | place: Canada...
CTGCACGGAGGATCGGAGATGACGACAGTGCTCGACCTGGTCAGGGAGCGAAAGAACGACTTTGAACTCGAAGACATGGTCAGGGAAGGCTACGGAGGCGTCATCTGCGTCGAAGCCGGCGGACCGACCCCTGGACTCGGCTGCGCGGGGCGCGGCATCATCGCTGCTCTCGAAAAGCTGAAGGAAAAAGGCGCTTACGAGAGGTATCAGCCTGACGTCGTCATCTACGATGTGCTCGGCGATGTGGTATGCGGAGGCTTCTCCATGCCGATGAGAGGCGGCTATGCCGACAAGGTGTTCGTGATCACCTCCGGCGAGAACATGGCCATCCACGCGGCAGCCAACATCGCTGTGGCGATCGACGGATTCAAAGACAGGGGCTATGCGGACCTCGGAGGCATCATCCTGAACCACAGAGATGTGAAGGACGAGGCCTCCAAGGTGGCGGAGCTCGCATCGGATACAGGCTCTGAAGTAATTGGCGAGCTTTCGAGGAGCACGACTGTGACCGATGCTGAAGATCTGGGCGTCACGGTCATCGAAGCCTTCCCGGACAGCGCCATGGCGGAGGAGTACCGCATGCTTGCAAAGAAGCTCCTGGAGATCTGCTCTTGAAATATGAAATATGCAGAACTGCGCATTGATAAGATACAGATGAGAGCTGTGTACAAATGATAGCTGTGTGCAGATTAGCGGAACGAGCGAGTACATAGAATCGGTCCCAATTCAGAACTCATCTGAAAGGGGAAATGGTGCGAAATGAGAGCCAGCCTCGAAAACGCACCATATATGGCAGGCTGGCAAAGCTCAAACTGGAGCGAAATGAGAGTCGGGCTCGAAAATGCACCATATATGACAGGCCGGCAAAGCTCAAACTGGAGCGAAATGAAGGCATGCCTCGAAAATGCACCATATACGGCAGGATGACAATGCTCAAAATGGAGCGAAATGAGAGTCGGGCTCGAAAACGCACCAGTTTCAGACTGAGCCAGACGAGATAACTGGAGCGAAATGAGAGTCGGGCTCGAAAACGCACCATATGCGGAAAGCTGGCAACAATCAAATTGGAACCAAATGAGTGCGCATGACGAAATGGTTCCAATACAGAACTGATCCGGAAAGGAAAATTGGAACCAAACGAGCGCGCACGTCGAAATGGTTCCAATTGAAGGCGGATATGGAAAGGAAAATTGGAACCAAATGAGCGCGCATGCTGAAATGGTTCCAATTGAAGGCGGATATGGAAGGGAAAATTGGAACCAAATGAGCGCGCATGACGAAATGGTTCCAATACAGAACTGATCCGGAAAAGAAAAATGGAACCAAATGAGCGCGCATGCTGAAATGGTTCCAATTCAGAGCTGATCTTGAAGAGGAAATGGGCATTTCCGTTCGCTCTCCTCTGAGCTCACGGGGTCTGCCTGCCGATCGCGCCGCTCTGCAGCTGCCGCCCGGGCTATGTGAGGGCCCGGCGCCAGCGCTGGCGCTCCCGGGGCAGACCGACGAAAAGATCTCAACAGGATGGGCAATTTCTCACACAATTCAGGACTTGATATCTGCTTCAGAAGCTCAGGCGGGGAAAAAGTGTATGGCCCCGGCGGCCCGGAGAACCATGCACAAAGGCAAAAACACGTCGGGAAAAAGTGAATTATCCCGGCGGCCCGGACGGATCATACGCAAAATATAACGGATCATACGCAAAATATAAAAATCAAAAATATATAATCACATGATGAAAAAGGTAAATGAAAGACAGAACAGAAAACTGACGGCGGGCGATCTGCCGCATGTGAGGATCGCGGAGGCGGATTTTCCCGCGCCGTTCAGATCGGGGCTTGAGTACTCATCTCCGGCCCGCGGCACGTGGAACATCGTCCACACCGGGATGCTCATCCCGGAGGCACACGAGATATTCGTGTGCGCCGCGGGCTGTCTGCGCGGCGTCGTTCTGACCGCAGCCGAGATGGGAGCGCAGGACCGCTTCTCTACTGTTGCTGTGAGGGAGAATAACCTCCTCGACGGCGACATGGAGGATCTGGTCATCGAAGGGGTGACGGATATACTGAACAAGCTGCCGGAGATACCGCCCGCTGTCCTCGTGTATACGAGCTGCGTCCACCATTTCACGGGCACAGACCTCGACCTCATATACAGGACACTGCGCGAACGCTTCCCTGAAACGGACTTCACCGACTGCTACATGAACCCTATCATGAGAAAGAGCGGGCTGACGCCGGACCAGCTGATGCGTTCCAGACTCTACATGCTGCTGCACGAAAGAGAGAAAAGACCGGATGCCGTCGCGATCATAGGAAACGACCTTCCGACGGACGAGGACAGCGACCTTATGAAAGCGCTCAGGGGAGCCGGGCTCAAGGTGCACGAGATCACATCGTGCCGGACCTACGACGAGTACCAGGAGATGGCTGAGAGCAGCGTATACATCTCGTATTATCCGGACGCGGCGCCGGGCGGGGACATGCTGGCTGAGAGACTCGGCGGCACGCACTTCGCTCTGAAGTTCAGCTTCGACTACGATGAGATCGATGAGACGTTCGAGGATCTTGCGAAGGTCCTCGGGATAAAGCCGCGAAGCAGAGAAGAGACCGCATCGCTCAGAAAGCAATGCGAAGAGGAGATAGAAAAGACGAAGGACCTCATCGGCAGCACTCCGGTGAGCATAGACTATACGTATTGTCCGAGACCATTCGGCCTGGCGAAGCTGCTGCTCGACCACGGCTTCAGGGTGGAGCGCGTCTACGCCGACAGCATACCGGGCGGCGACAGGGCGGCCTTCGAAGCTCTGAAAAAAGAGCATCCGGATCTGCTTATATATCCTACCGTCCACGCCGGCATGCGCTTCGCGAATACCATAAACTCCGAAAGAGCGGCAGATGCGTCCGGGGGGACAGACACTCCTGCCGGAAGAGCGGCAGATGCATCCGGGGGGACAGACACTCTTGCCAAAAGAGCCGCAGGCCGGCCGCAGACAGTTCTCGCCATCGGGCAGAAGGCTGCGTACTTCGATGACACGGACCGCTTCGTCAACATCGTCGAGGGCGGCGGGATGATCGGCTACGAGGCTGTGACGAGGACAATGGAACTGATACGCGACGCGTACACGAACAGCAAGGAAATGAAAGAGCTCGTGCAGGTCAAGGGCCTGGGCTGCGGGATATGCAACAGACAGTAACGGCCGGCTCCGGAAGAGAGCGGCAGGAGCAGCACATAAAAGAAGAGAAATGAAACAGACGGCAACAAGGATATCCACATATTCGGCGGATGTGATGGGCGTATGCTCGGCTCTTTTCGAGCTGGGCGGAATGACGGTCATGCACGACGCTTCGGGCTGCAACTCGACATACACCACCCACGACGAACCGCGCTGGTACGACATGGACAGCATGGTATATATCTCGGGGATCTCCGAGATGGAGGCGATCATGGGCGACGATGAAAAGCTTGCGGGAGACATAGCGGATGCGGCATCGCAGCTGGATCCCGCGTTCATAGCGATCGCCGGCACGCCTGTCCCGGCGATGACGGGCTTCGATTTTGAAGCTGTCGCCGGACTCATCGAGCAGAGGACGGGGATACCGTGCTTCGGCTATCCGACAACAGGCATGAATACGTACATACACGGCGCGTCGATGGCCCTGGCGGGAATAGCGGAGCGCTTTGCGGCCGGGAGGCCGGGCGCGGCGGCCGGAAGAGACGGACACGCGCCGCAGGCAGCCCGTCCCCGCGTCAACATACTCGGGCTCACGCCTCTGGATTTTTCGGTGAACGGACAGGACCGCTCAATAGCAGAGTGGCTCGAAAGCGAAGGATTCACGGTCGTATCGAAGTGGGCGATGGGAAGCAGCCTCGAAGAGCTGAGCCGCGCTGGAGAAGCCGATGTGAACCTGGTGGTCTCGGCGGCGGGCCTCGGCGCAGCGAGGGTGCTGTACGAGAGTTTCGGCACGCCATACGCTGTCGGCGTCCCGGTCGGGAACGAGCTGCCGGGCCTGATGGCGGACAATATAAAAATAAAGATAAAGGAATTCAGGGAAAGAAGGTCCGCCGGCGGGCAGGCCGGGAGTTTTGAAGAGGCCGGGCGCGGCGGGCAGGCCGGAAGTTTTGAAGAGGCCGAGATCAGCGTGCAGTCGGGCGTGTTCTGCGGCGGAAGGCAGAGCGCAGACGGGCGAACATATGAAAAGGGCTTTGCCGCGGTCATCGGAGAGGGTGTGACCTCGCTCTCTCTGGCGAGTATGATCGAGCTCGAACGGGGCATCCCGGCGAAGGTCCTCTGCGCGACCGAATGCCCTGAGGACATACTCAGGGAGTGCGACCGCATCACGCCTGATGAGGACGATATCATACCGGAGCTTGAAGGCGCGGCTTTCGTCATAGCCGATCCTCTCTACCGCCCGATAGTACCGCAGGGAGCCGGATTCATCGCGCTCCCGCACGAGGCCTTTTCGGGCCGCATATACCGTGACGTCATCCCGGATCTGATAAAAGATCCGGATGCGATATTAAAACAATTTTAACTACAAGGAGGTTTCTGATTATGAAGTTTTTTCTGAATAAGAAGAAAACAACGGCAAAGCTGCTGGCGCTCGCGATGGCTCTCAGCATGGTGATGATGTCGTTTGCCGCGTGCGGCGGCGGCGCGGGTGGAAGCGGAGGCGGCGGGACCGTCACCATCACCGACCACGCTGACAGAGAAGTCAAAGTGCCGAAGGACATACAGAGGATCGCTGTATGCGACATCTACCCGCTGCCGAGCGTGCTGGCGGTGTTCTTCGACTCGGCCGACAAGATAGTGGGCATGCCTGAGCCGAGCATGACAGCTGCGAAGAACGGGCTTCTGGGCCAGCTGTACCCGGATATACTGAAGGCGGAGACGGGCTATATCGACGGCTCGAATGTGAACATGGAAGAGCTCGCGAAGCTCGAGCCTGACGTCGTGTTCTACAGCGCATCGAGCGCCGAGCTGGGCGACCAGCTGACTGAGGCCGGCTTCAACGCCGTGGCTGTTTCCGTCAACAAGTGGGACTACAACTGCATCGAGACTCTCAACAACTGGATCGACCTGCTGAGCCAGATGTTCCCTGAGAGCGACAAGTCGGCTGCGGTCCAGCAGAAGTCGCAGGAGATATACGATCTCGTGCAGGAGAGGGTCGAGAACCTCAGCGATGATCAGAGAAAGGACGTGTTCTTCCTCTTCCAGTACAGCGATACGACACTGCTCACATCGGGCAAACAGTTCTTCGGACAGTGGTGGGCCGACGCTATAGGAGCGAAGAATGTCGCCGAAGAGCTGACGCAGGACAACGCGGTGCCTGTCAGCATGGAGCAGGTATACGAGTGGGACCCGGATATGATCTTCATCACGAACTTCAATACATATTATCCTGACGACCTTTACAACAACACTGTGGAGGGCTATGACTGGAGTCCGGTGAGCGCTGTCGCGAATCACAGCGTGTACAAGATGCCTCTGGGAATGTACAGGAGCTACACTCCGGGAGCCGACTGCCCGGTGACGCTTCTGTGGATGGCAAAGACCGCATATCCTTCGCAGTTCCAGGATATAGACGTCATCAGCGAGGCGAAGGACTACTACAAGGAAGTGTTCGGCATCGAGCTCACGGATGAGCAGGCGAAGTCGATATTCGAACCTGCCCAGAGCGCGGGAGAAGGATTCGCTTACCAGTAGGCTGCTCGCGGACGCCGGCATACGGCAGGCTGCGCGCGGACGGCGGAGCGGCCGGCGATCCGGAGCAAAAACGCCTGAAAGAGGACGGACATTTACGGACATAAGAAAAGAAGCCCTGCGGAGAAACGCTTTACTGCGTTACGGCCTGAGGGCTTCTTTTTTGCTTACTTTGAGATTGAGGAAGTCGACCACGTCATCCTGGACCGAGCAGGGAGACTTCCGGAACGCTTCCAGCATGTCTTTTTCGTAGCTGCTCAGCGCGGATGAATCCGGGGGAGTCCTTCCGTAGAGGTAGTCTATCGAGACCCCGTAGAAGTCCGCGAGACGCTCCAGTGTTTCGAGCGACGGCTGACGGGAGCCGTTTTCGTATCTCGAATAAGTAGGGGCAGAACAATTGATCCCGTCGGCGACCTGCGCCTGGGTGAGCCTTCTGGACTTTCTGAGTTCTTTCAGCCTGAGTTTTACGGACACCTGCCCCTCCGATCTGTCACTGTGTTACATTGCCGCGCGCAGACGCCTCAGCGCCTGCATGATCAGGTCACATGGTAATTGTAGGACAAAAAAGGGCGGCGGATTTTTCCGAATCGGCAATCGGCATCCTTTGAACTTACCAATATGGAAAGTTTGTTGATTCACAATTGTAAACCACTTACAGAAGATGTGCAACTGAGCAGAACTGAAAAACGCCGGAAAGTAAAACGGGCGCCGAGCCGGGTCCAGGCGGGGCCGGGGCCGGTTTCATCGTATCACAGCAGAACACTTGTTCCCAATTGTTTTTTATGGTAGAATTTTCACCGGAATCGTTGCACTGTAAAAAAGAGCGGGTACAATAGAAGCATGCCTGAATTCAGAGTAAAAAGCGAATATTCTCCTACGGGAGATCAGCCGCAGGCGATCAGGGAGATCGCAGACAGCATCCTTGCGGGCGAACCGGCTCAGACGCTCATGGGCGTGACCGGCTCCGGCAAGACTTTTACGATGGCCAAGATCATCGAGGCGGTACAGAAGCCGACGCTCGTCATCTCCCACAACAAGACACTCGCGGCGCAGCTCCACGGCGAATTCAGAGAGTTCTTCCCGGACAACGCCGTAGAATATTTCGTATCGTACTATGACTACTACCAGCCGGAAGCCTACGTGCCTTCGACCGACCTGTATATAGAAAAGGACTCGGACATAAACGACGAGATCGACAAGCTGCGCCACTCGGCGACAGCTGCCCAGCTCGAGAGGAAAGATGTCATAATAGTCGCATCCGTCTCGTGCATATACGGGCTCGGAAGCCCGTCCTCGTACCGCAATCAGCTGATCAGCCTGAGACCGGGAATGGAGATGGACCGCATGTCGCTGCTTCGAAGGCTTACCGATATCCAGTACACCAGGAACGACATGGATTTCGAGCGGGGGACTTTCCGCGCGCGCGGCGACATAGTGGATATCTATCCGGCAGGCGGCGAGAGCGCCGTCAGGGTGGAGCTTTTCGGCGACGAGATCGAGAGCATCCGCGAGATAGATCCTATGACGGGCGAGATCACGGCGGTAAGGTCGCATATCTCGATCTTCCCGGCAAGCCACTACATAACCAGCCGCGAAGACATGCAGCTTGCGGTCGCCTCGATAAAGCAGGAGCTGAAGGAGAGGCTCGAGTGGTTCCGCGCGAACGGCAGGCTGCTCGAAGCAGAGAGGCTCGAACAGCGGACCAACTATGACATCGAGATGATGATGGAGGTCGGGACCTGCAAGGGCATAGAGAATTACTCGAGGCACATAAACTTCCTGAAGCCGGGCGAGAGACCATACACGCTGCTCGACTACTTCCCGGACGGCGATTTCCTGACCATAATAGACGAGTCGCACGCGATGCTGCCTCAGCTTCGCGCGATGTACAACGGAGACCACGCCAGAAAGGAGTCGCTGGTCGAATACGGATTCAGACTTCCGTCGGCCTTCGACAACAGACCGCTCAGATTTGAGGAGTTCAGCGAACTCACCGGACAGACTCTGTATGTGTCGGCGACGCCGGCGGCGTACGAGCTCGAACGCTCGGGCGGAGTCACTGCCGAGCAGCTCATCAGGCCTACCGGCCTGCTCGATCCCGAGATCGAGGTCCGCCCGGTCGAAGGACAGATCGACGACCTGATAGGCGAGATATACAGGACGACGAAGCAGGGCGAGCGCGTGCTCGTTACGACCCTCACCAAGCGCATGGCAGAGGACCTGACGAAGTTCCTGCAGCAGCAGGGCATACGGGTAAGGTACCTGCACTCCGAGATCGATAACTTCGAGAGGCTCGAGATAATCAGGGACCTTCGCATGGGCAGTTTCGATGTGCTCGTCGGCATCAACCTCCTGAGGGAGGGCCTCGACCTGCCTGAGGTATCGCTCATCGCGATACTCGACGCCGACAAGGAGGGCTTCCTGCGCACGGAGACCTCGCTCATACAGACGGTCGGAAGGGCCGCGCGAAACGAGCACGGCAGGGTCATCATGTACGCCGATCACATAAGCAGGGCAATGCGGGTCTGCATTGACGAGACGGCAAGGCGGCGCAAGGCCCAGGACGAATACAACAAAGCTCACGGCATAGTTCCTAAGACCATAGTCAAGCCGGTCCGGGAGATCGCCAGGGCCACCACTGCCGCAGGCGGAGCCCGCGACATAAAGGATCCGAAGGCGATGACTGCCGGAGAGCTCCGCGAGACCATCAGAGAAGTAGAAAAGAACATGAAGGAGGCAGCAAAGATGCTCGACTTCGAGCGCGCAGCCGAGCTTCGCGATGTATTGTTCGAACTTCGCGCCAGCATGCGCGCGTAATTGGAACCAAACGGCGACTGAGGCCGAAATGGTTCCAATTCCGGCAAGAGAAAGAAGGGATAATTGGAACCAAACAGCGACTGAGGCCGAAATGGTTCCAATTCCGGCGAGAGAAAGAAGGGAAAATTGGAACCAAACGGGGCCTGAGGGCGAAAAGGTTCCAATTCCGGCGAGAGAAAGAAGGGAAAATTGGAACCAAACGGGGCCTGAGGGCGAAATGGTTCCAATTCCGGCGAGATAAAGAAGGGGAAATTGGAACCAAACGGAGACTAAGACCGAAAAGGTTCCAATGAAGCAACAGAGAAAAGAATAAAGTAAAGCATAAATGGAAAAGAACATAGTCATAAAGGGTGCCCGCGAGCACAACCTCAAGAATATAGATGTGACCATCCCGCGCGACAAGATGGTCGTTCTGACCGGCCTTTCGGGCTCAGGCAAGTCTTCGCTGGCCTTCGACACCATCTACGCCGAGGGGCAGAAGAAATATGTAGAGTCGCTCTCGTCATATGCGAGACAGTTCCTCGGCCTGATGAAAAAGCCTGATGTGCAGCTCATCGAGGGGCTGTCGCCGGCGATCAGCATCGACCAGAAGACGACAAACAAGAACCCGAGATCGACTGTGGGAACGGTCACCGAGATCTACGACTATCTCAGGCTGATGTACGCGAGGATAGGCATCCCGCACTGCCCGGTATGCGGCAGGGTGATCGAAAGCCAGAGCATAGACAGCATAATCGAAAACATACAGAGCCATGAAGAGGGAACGAGGCTGACTGTCTTCGGCCCGGTCATCCGCGGACGCAAGGGCGAGCACAAGGGCGTGATCGACAGGATAAGGCGCGACGGATATACCAGGGTCAGAGTCGACGGCGAGATGAAGAGGCTCGACGAGGGAGATATAGAGCTCGAGAAGAACAACAAGCACAGCATAGACATCGTGGTCGACAGGATAGTCCTGAGAGCCGACAACAGGAGCCGAATCGCAGAGGCGCTCGAGCTTGCCATAAAGGAGGGCGAGGGCATCTGCAGCGTGCTCTTCACGCCGCCGAAAAACAATGAAACACAACCGGCGTCACAGGCTGAAGGAGCCGACGGAAGGATAGTAAAGGAAGAAAGCGCCGAACATGAGCAGACGTATTCGACAAAGCTTTCCTGCCCGGAGCACGGGATAAGCATGGAAGAGATGGAGCCGAGGATGTTCTCGTTCAACGCGCCTTACGGAGCCTGCCCGCACTGCAGCGGACTCGGCTTCACTTTGAGGATCACGGACGAGGCCGTCGTGGCGGACCCGAACAAGAGTCTGCTGGACGGAGCCATGGGCAATGTCTTTTCGTCGCTCGACGCCATGGGCTGGTACCGCCACATGCTCAACCGCCTCGCCATAGACCATCACACCGATCTTTCGATCCCGTACAAGGATCAGCCGGAGAAGTTCAAGGACGAGCTGCTCCACGGCACGGGAACGCGAAAGATCAAATACACATACACCAGCAGGGCCGGACGGGTCTCTCACATGAACCATACCTTCGAGGGGGTCATCCCGAACCTCGAGAGGCGCTGGGGAGAGACCGGCTCGGACTATATAAAAGAAAAGATCACCGACATGATGACTGAAGAGGAATGCCCGGTATGCCATGGCAAAAAGCTGAAGGACACCGTTCTCGCCGTCACCGTCGGGGGCAAAAACATCATCGAGCTGACCGACATGTCGGTAGTGCAGGCCATGGACTTCTTCGAAGAACTCGACGGAAAGCTGAGCGAGAGGGAGAAGAAGATCAGCGAGATGGTCACCAGGGAGATAAAGGCGAGGCTCAGGTTCCTCAAAGACGTGGGCCTCGGATACCTGACGCTGTCGAGGACGGCTTCGACGCTTTCCGGAGGTGAGTCGCAGCGCATCAGGCTCGCGACACAGATAGGATCGGGTCTTGTGGGAGTGCTGTACATACTCGACGAGCCGTCGATAGGGCTCCATCAGAGCGACAACGACAAGCTGCTGGCCTCGCTCCGCGGACTGACAGACATGGGAAATACCCTTATCATCGTCGAGCACGACGAGGACACCATGTACGCGGCCGACCACATAGTGGACATAGGGCCGGGCGCCGGAGTCAACGGGGGCGAGCTCGTGTGCCAGGGCACGGTCGATGACATCAAAAAATGCAAAGACTCGATCACGGGCCAGTTCCTCTCGGGAAAGCGCGGCATTCCGGTGCCGATCGCGCGCAGGGACGGAAACGGCAAATACCTCGAGATCATCGGAGCGTCCGAGAACAACCTCAAGGACATAGACGTGAAGATCCCGGCGGGCAAGCTCGTGCTCGTCACCGGAGTCTCCGGTTCGGGCAAGTCGAGCCTTGTGAACGAGATACTGTACAAGGGAGTCTCGCGCGTGACCAACCGCACCCAGGAAAGGCCGGGAAAGTTCCGCGAGATCAAAGGCATTGATAACTTCGACAAGGTCATCAACATAGACCAGTCGCCTATAGGAAAGACGCCGAGGTCGAACCCGGCGACATATACCGGCATGTTCACCCATATAAGGAACCTCTTCGCCGAGATGCCCGAGGCAAAGGTGAGAGGCTACAAACCGGGGCGCTTCAGCTTCAATGTAAAGGGCGGACGCTGCGAGCACTGCAACGGCGACGGCATCATCAAGGTCGAGATGAACTTCCTGCCGGATGTGTTCGTGCCGTGCGAGGTCTGCGGCGGAGCAAGATACAACCACGAGACGCTCGAAGTCAGATACAAGGGAAAGAACATCTCCGAAGTCCTGAACATGACGGTCGCCGAGGCGCTGCCGTTCTTTGAGAACCAGCAGGGCATAATGAGATATCTCAGGACCCTCGATGACGTGGGACTCGGATACATCAGCCTCGGCCAGCCTTCGACGCAGCTGTCGGGAGGCGAGGCACAGAGGATCAAGCTCGCGACCGAGCTCTCAAAGAGGAGCACGGGCAGCACCCTGTACATACTCGACGAGCCGACGACGGGCCTGCACTTCGCGGATGTCGAAAAGCTGCTCTACGTGCTGAACCGCCTTGTGGATGAGGGCAACACGGTGGTCGTGATAGAGCACAACCTCGATGTCATAAAGCAGGCCGATCACATAATCGATCTCGGTCCTGAGGGCGGCGACGAGGGCGGACGCATAGTCTGCGAGGGAACGCCTGAGGAAGTCGCCGAAGTCGCGGAGTCAAAGACAGGGCAGTACCTGAAAAGGATGCTGTAACGAAAATGAGTCAGAAGATTCAAATGCGTCAAATCAGATGATTCTTCTGACTCATTTTTGATAGAATCAATTCAGCCGGAGAAGTACCGGAGATAATATCAGGGAAAGAGGCGAAGACAGATGAAAAGAACCGGATTGAGAAAAGCGGCAAGGCTCGCGGCCGTGATGACGGCGGCGCTTATGCTGTGCCTGGCCGCAACAGTCGGCAGTTTTGCCGAGAACGATTTCATCATAAGGGACTATGATGTCAGCATGGTCGTCAATGAGGACGATACATATCAGATCACGGAGACAGTAAAGGTCGAATTCACTGAGCCGAGCCACGGCATTTATGTCAATATCCCGCTTGCGGCAAAGCTCGACAGAGACGGGCAGAAGTCCGAATACGCAGTAAAGATCAGGGACTTCGAACTGCTCACGGACCAGTCTTATTCGACAGAAACGGAGGCCGGGAGATTCAGCGTGAAGATAGGCGATCCGGACGAATACGCTGACACTGAGACGACCTACCGCTACAGCTACATCTACGACACCGGCGGAGATCATCTGAATGACGCGGACGAGGTCTATCACAACCTGGTCGGCACATCCTGGGAGGCACAGTCGATAGATCATGTCAGCTTCGAAGTCGCATTTCCGAAACCGGTCGACATGGATAAGATCGGCATAAAAACAGGCGCTCAGGTGAACGTTCCGTTTGAGGCGGAAGACGACCGCACCATACAGGGAGAGACTGCGGAGAACTGCCTCGGAGGACTCACCATCAGAGCGGTCCTGCCTGAGGGCTACTTCACCAGGCAGGCAAAGACTCCGGCCGCGGCACTGTATATAGCGGATGTGTTCCTCGTTCTGCTTGCCGCGATCTCAGCGCTTCTTGCAAGACGCTACGGGAAGGATCCGGAGTATCCTGAGACGCTCGAATTCTACCCGCCGGACGGCATCACAGCGCCTGAAGCGTCATATATCATGAATGAGGAACTGACAGCGAAAGAAGTGATAAGCCTGCTGTTCTCGCTTGCGGACAAGGGTTATCTGAAGATACACGAATACGGCGGGGAAAGCCGCATAAGGCACAAACTCAAAGAGAAGTACCGCATCGAAAAGCAGCGCGATTACGACGGAGATAATCCTTACGAGAAGACCTTCATGGACGGCCTCTTCGGGGACGGGGATGTCGTTGAAGTCGATGATCTCGAGAATGAGTTCTACAGGACCGCGAACGAGATCAGGGATGCCATAATCGAGGACTACAAGCCTAAACTCTACGACGAGAATGCCGGTTCGAAAGCGAAGATGATCAAGATCATCGGAGCGGCCGGACTTGCCGTGCTGATGACAGTCATGAGCTTTACTTCGTCTGAAACAGCCGGCGAGGGACTGATGGGAAGAGTGATCTGGCTGGCGATCCCGCTTGTGATGATGATCATCGGCGCGTCCCGTCTCTCTGATGCCGTACGCGCGCGCAAGGGAGTCAGGTCCTATCTGGCTCCGGCTCTGCCGCTGCTGTTCGGACTGTTCATGTCTTACGCATACCTCTGCAGCTGGCAGATCATCCCGTTTGCGGCCGGCATCGCGCTGGTCTTTCTGATCTACGCGCTGGCCGGATTCTGCGACAAGAAGACCGACTACTTTGCCGATCTGCAGGCCAGAGTGAAGGGATATGCTGAGTTCCTGAGGACTGCCGAGAAGGATCAGATGGATACGCTGGCGGACAGGGATCCCGGATACTTTTACCGCAATCTGGCGTTCGCGTTCGCGCTCGGCGTGACGGCGGTATACGCAAAGAGATTCGCTTCGATGGTCAGATCGGATCCTGACTGGTATTCATCGGATATCCACAGCTTCGGCAGCGCCGGGACCACGCGCATGGCGGATTCGGTCAGCAGCATGGCGAAGAGCATCGGAAGCACGATGAGTTCCTCTCCGTCCTCGGGAAGCGGGGGAGGATCCTTCTCGGGCGGAGGCGGAGGAGGCGGCTCCGGCGGAGGTTCCTGGTAGAACATTTAAAGTAGATTTAATGTAAATGCGCTTTAATCCATAGCGGAAAGAAGCGCATTTTTGTGCTTTGAATTTGCGGATGATATAATATCCGGCAGTAAAGTACCCGGTAAGAAGGTGAAAAAATGAGGATACTACTCGCAGAAGATGAAAAGGCGCTGGCAAAGGCGCTGGTAAAGATTTTTGAGAACAGCAACTACTCGATCGACGCGGTCCACGACGGACAGGACGCCCTTGATTATCTCGAGGCGGGCAATTACGACGCGGCCGTTCTCGACATCATGATGCCGAAAGTCGACGGCATAACGGTGCTGAAGAAGCTCCGCGAGAGCGGATCGGATCTTCCGGTCCTTATGCTGACCGCGAAGTCCGAGATCGACGACAAGGTCCTCGGCCTCGACAGCGGAGCGAACTACTATCTGACGAAGCCGTTCGACTCCAAGGAGCTCCTCGCGGCAGTAAGGGCGATCACGAGGTCCGGCAATGAGGTCGACACGAAGATGAGCTTCGGCAATATCACGCTCGACAGGGCGAGCTTTGAGCTCTCAGGTCCTGCCGGAGATGTCAAGCTGGCCAACAAGGAGTTCCAGATGATGGAGCTTCTGATGGCAAAGCCGGGCAACATCATATCAGTGGATACTTTCATGGATCACATCTGGGGCTACGACAGCGATACAGAGAGCAATGTCGTCTGGGTATACGTGTCGTATCTCAGAAAGAAGCTCACTGCGATAGGATCGGATGTAAAGATAAAGGCTTCGCGCAACGCGGGATATTCTCTTGTAACGGAATAGCGGCCAGGAGGTCAGACAGCCTGGCCGGGCAGCAAAGAATGATAAAGAATGATAAAGAAGTTAAAAACCAGATTCATAATACTCGCGATGGTGTCTCTGACCATCCTGCTCGCGGCCATAGTCGCCGGGATGAACATCATCAACTACAGAAAGGTCGTCAGCGATGCCGATGCCCGTCTTGATGTTATCTCTGAGAACAGCGAAAGGCTGCTGAACAGGCCGGAGGGGATGGATGAAAACGGAAAGGGACATTTCGGAACTGAAGGCGGAGGTCCCGCGCAGGGTGAGGACGGCCTCGGAAACGGAGAAGAATTCTTCGGGCCGGGAGGCAAGGGCGGTCCGTCGATGTCAAGGGACGAGGCTGAGGAATCGCGGTTCTTTTTCGTTCTCACCGATGAGGACGGCAATGTCACGGAGACCAATATCGACAGGATCGCAGCCGTGGATTCATCCGAGGCGGAAGAATATGCAGAGAAGGCCCTGGCATCCGGAAACGACAGGGGCTTTGTCGATGAATACAGATATTCCGTCACTAAGAGCGGGACGGACACGAAGATAATGTTCCTCGACTGCGGCAGGGTGCTCGAATCCTTCAGGGACTTCCTCAGGGCGAGCATAATGATGTCTCTCGCCGGACTGCTGGTGGTGTTTGCGGCCATATGCTACTTCGCGGGACGCATAGTAAGACCTGTCGCCGAGAGCTACGAGAAGCAGAAGCGCTTCATCACTGACGCCGGCCACGAGATAAAGACTCCGCTCGCCATCATAAAAGCCAACCTCGATCTTCTGGACATGCAGGTGGACGACATCGAGGGCGCGCACGGAAAGAGCGCCGAAACAGACGAGCTCAGGGACGGCCTTGCCGAGATCGGAGGCCAGACGGACAGGCTGACGGATCTTACCAATGACCTTGTATACCTCTCGCGCATGGAGGAGGCCGAAAGCAGTCTCATAATGACCGACGTGCCGCTCAGCGAGATCGCCGGCGACAGCGTATCCTCGTTCGAAAGTCTTGCGAAAGAACAGGGAAGGTCCATCAGTCCGGATATCGAAGAGGGGATCACGGTCAAAGGGAGCACGAAGGAGCTCGAAAAGCTCATGTCCATAATCCTCGAGAACGCGATAAAGTACTCGGAGGCCGGTCAGCCCATAGAAGTCAATGTAAAAAAAGAGGGGAAGAACGCGCTCATCGAAGTGAGAAACATCACCGCGGATGAGCTGACCAACGAGAATCTCGCGCACGTGTTCGAGAGATTCTACCGCGCGGACGCTTCGCGCAACTCGGAGACGGGCGGCCACGGCATAGGCCTGTCGATGGCGCAGGCGATAGTCGGCGCGCACGGAGGAAGGATCAGCGCGCGCACCACGGACGGACATGATTTCGTCGTGACCGCAGCGCTCCCGCTCGCCTGAAAAGCAGCTGCAGCAACAAACTCGAACTGCTCAGAGACTTTCAGAAAGACGCCGGCATTTCGCTGCGCAACGAAGAAAAAAATACGGATGCTGTAAGTGAACAGCATCCGCATTTTTTTTCTTATGTATTCAGTTCACTCGGCTTCAGCCGGCACTGCCGTCACTTCCTCTGCAGGCGCTGCAGTGACTTCAGCCGCATCCTCGCCGTTCAGCCTTCTGTAGAGAGCTGCGTTGGTGTTGTAGAAGTAAGGATTTGTCCAGAATACTCCCACAAGACCGAGAGTCAGGAGAGACAGAGCGAACCATCCGAGGAAGGAGAGGTCGAGCTTGAAGGTCTCCATCTTCTGTCCGTCCATCATTTCTCTGGACTTTCTGATCACCTCGCCGGCCGAGAGCTCAGGATAATCCTGTACGATGAAAGGCACCATCCTGTAAGAGTAACTCTTGATGATTCCCGGTATGATGAGGAGCATCGTCCACAGAACGAGATAGATGCTCATCAGAAGCATCGTGGTGAACTTATGCACATAGTCCGAGAATCCCACCGTGATAATGTTCAGATCCGTGGAATGCGTTCTCACGTTGTCCTTGAAGAAGGCGTAGCATCCGATATGCAGCGGATTGAATATCAGAATATCGATGACGGCGGCGATGATGATGATAAGGAGCAGGCCTCCTGCGAGAGCTGCGATCTGTCCGTCCGTGAGTTCAAGCGATCCAAGCCGTACATTCGTTGTGTCGCTGTCCATGTTTATACTGCCGGTCATCGCGAGTCCCGGTGAGAGAAGGCCCAGCAGAAACGCAACCAGCACATTCCTCCAGTAGTTTGCCTTAAAGGCGCTCATTCCTTTTTCTTTCAATTCCTGTCTTGTCCACATTTTGTCTACCCTCCCTGATCATCAGATCATCTTGTATCAAGCCTTTTGTACAGTATGAGATTATAACGCTTTTCAAAGCATATTCCACAATTATTAAAAGAATTTTACCCTCCGTGTGCGGGAAGCCGCCTTCCTCTGCAGGTGGCGGGAGCGTTCA
>Ga0310695_10007764_pt1 | contig 16983 bp, 15 predicted proteins | sample RumenRJG_04DNA_FD_203882 | JGI IMG/M metagenome (GOLD analysis project Ga0310695, IMG submission 203882) | Bovine rumen microbial communities from Lethbridge, Alberta, Canada - RJG_04 (v2) (version 2) | ecosystem: Host-associated > Mammals > Digestive system > Stomach > Rumen | place: Canada...
TGCACAGGAGAAAGACGAATAGGAATGGAGTACCAGATGGGAATGAATAAGGCAATGGAGTTCGACTGATATGGAAAACGAAATCTTTACACTTCCGCTGGAAGAACTGATTGCGAAATATCCGATCTGTTCCGACTTTTTGAAAAGCTATCGACTGGAAGAATTGGATCGGACGAGGACTCTTCCAGATGCAATTGAGCAGAGCCGGCCAGAGTCGTTGGAGGAACTTGGACTGAATACGTTTGATGTGGTTGACCTAATAGAGGAACTGATTACACAATCAGTTGATGTCTCGGCAAATCATCTGGAATGTATTGAGATCATAGGAGGCACTGACAAGGACGGCAATCCGGAAAATATTATGATCCCGATACATGTCGGTGAAGTTGTCAGTATCGTTGGCCCCACGGGCTCCGGGAAGAGCCAGCTGCTGGCGGATATCGAATGTGCTGCAAAAGGGGATACTCCATCTGGGAGATTCGTGAAATTTGATGGGATCGAGCTTTCTGATGAAAAACGGTTTTCAATCGGGAACCAACTGGTAGCGCAGCTGACGCAGAACATGAATTTCGTTATTGACATTTCTGTGGAAGATTTTCTTCGGATGCATGCTCACAGCAGAATGATCGAAGAGCCTTCTGAGCTGATTGACCGATGTTTTGCTACTGCGAATGCATTGTCGGGAGAACCGTTCCACAAAGAAACAAAAGTGACCCGGCTTTCCGGAGGTCAGGCCAGGGCTTTAATGATTGCGGATGCCGCCTGTATCAGTCCTTCTCCGATTCTGCTCATTGACGAGATTGAAAATGCGGGGATCGACCGGGTTAATGCAGTTAATCTTCTGTCCGGAGGAGACAAGATTGTTTTGCTGGCAACTCATGATCCGCTTCTGGCGCTGTCTGCTACGAAGAGAATCACTCTGAGTAACGGAGGGATCCGGTCTGTTTTGGAACGAAATGAAAGGGAGCAGGAAAAACTGGAGTACTTGATCACGATAGAAAAACTTCAAAACCAACTGAGAGAAGCCATGCGCAACGGAGAAAGGATGGTGTAGAATGTGGGAATTATATGATGAACTGATTGACGGGATTCCGGAAAATATCAAGATTAAAAGATATGTTTCCGGAAACTTCTGGACGGTGGTTGAAAGTGATCTTGGAGTCGGAGTCGCTGGTACTGCGAGGGTTATTACAAGACCGCCGACAGGGAGATTCTCTATCGCTGGGGCACCGCTGAAACAGGCGGCGGAATTGTCAAAATCATGGAACCTGGTAGAAGCATCCATCGGTGTGGCAGCATTGAATTCCTATTACAACAGTCCGGAGATCGCTTCTCAAAACGGAACTCTGTTTTCGGAAGGTGACGACCGTTTGAATGATCCGTATATTGCATATCGCAATTTTGCCAGAGGAAAGCGAGTAGCATGTATGGGGCATGATTCTACTCCTATCGATTCCCTGTTGAAAGATGTGGCGGAAGTCGCAATGTTTGGAGAACAGACAGGAGCATATCCTCTTGCAGCAGTGGACTACCTGTTTTCCGAATTTGACCTCATCTATCTGCCGTGCTACAGCGAGGTTATAAAGTCGCTTCCTCACTATCTGGAACTGGGAAAAAACAGCACGGTAGTGATTTGCGGCCCCTCGATCACAATGTCTCCGACTTTGTTTAAATACGGGGCATTTGATATGGCCGGGCTGGTGGTAACCGATCCGGAAACTGCTTTTGAGTCCGCATGTGGGACGGCCATAAAAAAGATGTTTGCGGCAGGAAAGAAAGCATCTTTGCGCCGAGGAGAGATCCGCAGCCTTCGGTAACTGAAAATCTTTTTCCCATTGGCAAAAATAATTCGAAAACATCTTGCAATCATTTGTTGCTTCTGATAATATATTTAAGCATTTCGCACGGAGGTGGACTTTGTCTGCGGTGTGGCTACGGCTCGCAGGCAGGGGATGAACCCTTCGGAGGAAAAACAAAAACTAGGAGGAAAAAACATGTCTGTAGTAACCATGAAACAGCTTCTTGAAGCTGGCGTACACTTCGGTCATCAGACCCGTCGCTGGAACCCGAAAATGGCCGAGTACATCTACTGCGAGAGAAATGGTATATACATCATTGATCTGCAGAAGACCGTAAAGAAACTGGAAGAGGCCTATAACTTCGTCCGCGATACTGCTGCTGAAGGCGGCACCATCCTGTTCGTTGGAACCAAGAAACAGGCTGCTGATGCGATCCGCGAAGAGGCATCCAGAGTCGGAATGTTCTATGTCAATGCCCGCTGGCTGGGCGGCATGCTCACCAACTTCAAGACCATGCGCACCAGAATCGATCGTCTTGCACAGCTCAAGCAGATGCAGGAAGACGGCACTTTTGATATGCTTCCCAAGAAGGAAGTTATGAAGCACATGGGCGAAATGGAGAAGCTGGAAAAATACCTGGGCGGCGTCAAAGAGATGAAGAAGCTGCCGAGCGCTGTTTTCGTTGTTGATCCCCGCAAGGAGCACAATGCCATTGCTGAGGCCCGCAAGCTGCACATCCCCATCATTGCTATCGTTGATACCAACTGCGACCCGGATGAAGTTGATTACGTCATCCCCGCAAACGACGACGCAATCCGCGCAATCCGCCTGATCTCTGCCACCATGGCAAATGCCGTTCTGGAAGGCCGTCAGGGACAGGATGCGGAAGAGGAAGCCGCAGAAGCTGCTGCTGAAAAGGCAGAAGCAGAAGAGGAAAACTGATCCGAATTTGGCTATTGATCCAGGGAGCATCTTTTTGCTCCCTGTTTTCGAGTAATAAAAGATAATCTTTACAGGAGGACATAGATATGGCTTTTACCGCAGCAGATGTTAAGAAACTGCGTGAAATGACCGGAGTCGGCATGATGGACTGCAAAAAGGCTCTGGTTGAATCCGACGGCGATATGGACAAGGCTGTCGAGTATCTGAGAGAAAAAGGTCTTGCTGCTTCCCAGAAGAAGGCAGGCAGAATCGCTGCAGAAGGCATTGCCTGCGCCGGCAATTTTGACGGTGTTGGTGTTGCAGTGGAAGTAAACTCCGAGACCGACTTCGTGGCAAAGAACGAGAAGTTCATCGAGTTTGCAAAAGGCGTTGCAGCAACCGTCGCCAAAGAGAACCCCGCTGATCTGGAAGCTCTTCTGGCATGCAAATACAACGGGACCGACCTGACTGTGGAACAGCAGCAGCAGGAGATGGTCCTCGTCATCGGCGAGAACATCAAGGTTCGCCGTTTTGCACGTTACGACTCCGGCATGAACGTTCCTTATGTTCACATGGGCGGCCGTATCGGCGTTATCGTGAATCTGGACGTATCCGAAGGTCTTGAGAGCAATGAAACTGTTCAGGAACTGGCAAAGGATATCGCTATGCAGATCGCAGCTCTGAATCCCGCTTACCTGGACAAAGAGACCGTCCCGGCAGAAGTCGTTGAGCATGAGAAATCCATTATGATGGTTCAGATCAACGAGGATCCGAAGAACGCATCCAAGCCCGATGCCATCAAAGAGAAGATGATCATCGGTAAGATCAACAAGTACTACACCGAAGTTTGCCTGATGCAGCAGCCGTTCGTCAAGGACGACAAAGTTTCCGTTGAGAAGCACGTTGCAGAAGTTGCAAAACAGGTGGGCGGCACCATTAAAGTCAATGCCTACACCCGCTTCGAAAGAGGCGAAGGCATCGAGAAGAAGCAGGATAACTTCGCAGAAGAGATTGCTTCCATGGTCGCCGGCAAATAATTGCCATCTGAAAAGTCAGAGACACACGAATCGAGCATGATTCGTGTGTCTTTTTTTGCTCCAGACAGGAGCTTCATGTCTTTTGGTTCAGGATAGATACTCCTGTGCGTTTCGGATGAGATCCATGGCGGTATGCATCTGTTCGATGGTATAGAGATAATAGTCCTCCTCGCTCAGACCCAGATGGACTTCCATCGTGTAGGCAAGCTTGGACTCCATATCCTCCGGAAAGATCCCGGAACGCAGAAAATCCCTCCGGAAAAACTGATAGGTCTCATCCCGGTTGCGGCTGAACGTTGCTTCGAAGGCCAGACAGGCTTTCATCGCGTTGCTGATGGCATAGAATGCCCAGTGATTGGCGATGGAGAGCTGATCATGTTCCAGTCCCGACAGGGAGACCTGCATCATGGTCTTTGCCCGTTCAAGGAGATTCAAAGCGACTTCTCTTGCGGCTGACTTGTCTGTCGTTTTTTCTGGCAGCATGGTGTTATCCCTCTGTCAACTTACACACATCAATACTATTTCCTCATCGTCTGAATTCTGCTGAGCCGCTCCAGCGCAGCCAGCAGTGTTTCGTCTTTCTTTGCAAAATGGAATCGGATCAGGTGGTGGACATCCTCTTTGAAAAAGCTGGATCCGGGTACGGCAGCAACACCAACCTTTTCACACAGGTCGATGCAGAACTGCTCATCATCGTCATATCCGTATTCGGAGATATCCATCAGAACATAGTAGGCGCCTTCCGGGTCCGTTACGGATAGGCCCAATTCCTTCATTCCGCCTACAAACAGATCTTTCATGTGGGTGTAATGAGCCTGAAGATCCAGGTAATACTGATCCTCAAAATGCAGACCCACTACGGCTGCTTCCATCAAAGGAGCGGCAGCGCCCACAGTAAGAAAATCATGGACCTGCTTGACCCGTTCCGTAATCTCCGGCGGAGCGATCACGTAACCAAGACGCCATCCGGTGATGGAATAGGTCTTGGACAGCGAGCTGCAGATGATCGTGCGCTCACTCATTCCGGGAAGGGTGGACAGGTAGCAGTGCCGGTGAGGGGCATAAACGATATGTTCATAGACTTCGTCGGTGATGACATAGATATCGTATCGTATCGCCAGATCGGCAATGATCTGCAGTTCCTCCCGGGTGAACACCTTTCCGCAGGGGTTGGAAGGATTGCACAGAATCATGGCTTTTACACCGTCCTGCCGGAAGGCATCCTCCAGAACATTGGCATCGAACCGGAAGGAAGGCGGGATCAGCGGTACGTAAACCGGTTCTGCATTGCTCAGAATGGTGTCGGCACCGTAATTCTCATAAAAGGGCGAGAAGACCACCACTTTGTCTCCGGGATCACATACAGTCAGCACCGCTGCCATCATAGCTTCCGTGCTGCCACAGGTAACAACGATCTCCCGATCTGGATCAACGGACATGCCGGAGAAATGCTCCTGCTTTTCAGCCAGTGCTTCACGGAAATTCTGAGCACCCCAGGTCAGAGCGTACTGATGCGGTCCTTGAGGTGCGATCTCCGCCAGACGCTGTGTGATGGCCTGGGGAGGATCAAAATCCGGAAAACCCTGTGACAGGTTGATGGCACCGTAATGGTTTGCGACACGGGTCATCCGACGGATGACCGAGTCGGTAAAGGTGTTCGTTTTGTTGCTCAGAGGTTTCATAAGCGTCTCCCAAACTGCTGGATTGCTGTGATTATTCTTCGGTGCTGTTTTCCAAACGCATCACATTCAGAGCAATATGACTGGCAGTCGGTTCCGCCGAGCCGTATGATACGGAGATATCCCCGTCAATGACGGCGGCCAGTATGTCATCGTAATCTTTCTCGGAAAAAGCATCCGTCCACATGGTGGTCTTAGACGGAAGATACACACCATTTTTGGAGGGATCGGTTTTAGAGACAAGCCCCATGACATCGGTCCGCCCGGCAAGATCCTCCCAGCGGTTTTCCACCACGGCAGTGAGTACGTTTTCCAGATATCCTCCGATGTTCTTTGCGGCGCTGGTAATGGTGACCCCGTTGCCGTATTTTTTGTCGATGGTGGAGGACTGGTCACAGTTTGCTCCGATTATTTTTCCGTTGTGCTTCTTGGCCGCTTCTCCCACGGAAGTATAGAGGCTTCCGTCTGAGACCATGACGAGCTCTGTCCCGCTCTCATACCATCCGGAGACGGCAGAGGTCAGAGCCTCGGTCCCAATGATGTCATTGAATATGGCATACTGAACGGAGACCTCCGCACCGGAATCCCCCACGGCACAGTCAGCACCCTGAACGAATCCGTTGCCGTAACGGCGGGAGGATTCAGAATCGGTTCCGATGAAGCCGAGACTGGAAAAGCCCATTTTCACTGAAGCATATCCTGCCAGAAAACCGGCAAGCTCCTCCTGGAAGTCGCCGCAGGTCACATTTTCCCAATGATAGAAATCCGTAACGGTCCAGGGATCGGGATTCCCGTCGTATTTATCTCCCAGAGCAGATACAAGAAGATCCGCCTTCGATACATCCATTGCGACAAATTTGACTTCCGGATACAATTCGGAAGCCTCTATTACCGCACTGGAAAAGGAACTGCCCGGAACGATCAGAAGATTACAGCCTTCCGAAACTGCCGTGGCGATGGCGGAAAGATGCGCCTCCGTGGAGTTCTCCTCCGATTTATAAAAACCAAAATCAATATGATTGTCGTCGCAGAAATCGCGGCAGACTTCATAGACCGTCTGATTATATCCCTGGTCGGAAATGTCTCCGTAGGCAGAGATCACGGCAGCCTTTATTATTCCCTGATCGGTAGAAATGACCGAAGCCGGGCCATCTTCACCAGAGGACGGCGAGAGACCGCAGGCGCACATCGCCAGAATCATACTCAGGGATAACAGAACAGTCAGGATTCTTCTCATAAAAGCATCTCCTAATGGATGAGAAATCGAATTTTTAACAGTATACCATACCAGAAGAAAACAAAAAAGATGAGATGTATCATGACTGCCGGATACATCTCATCAGTGGTTATATGCAGACAACGGGAGAGGCGGCTGTAGGGAAATAATGTAAGAGTGAAGGAAGACAGCCAAGTAGAGGGAGGTTATACAAGGGCCGTTGTCAGTGCATTCTAAATTGTTAGTTAATACTAACTATGGCTATAAGATAACATCCCCCGTGCCGGTTGTCAACACTTTTCTGAAAAGAAAACTGCAGAAATGCATAGTGCAATCCTGCAGTTGAGAATATCATTATTCGTTGGATTTCAGACTCTGTACCATATCGATATCCCGAATCTTGCGGTTGAGGAAGATCGTTACAAGATAGGAAACGAGGAAGGTTCCGGCTGCCGCGATGAGATAGGACGGGAGCTTGATATGGGCCGCAAAGTCATAGATGTCTCCGATGGCCTCCTGGAATATGAAGTCTGTGACAAAATAACCAAGAGGAAGACCGAGGATGATCGCAACTACTGTAATCCACAGATTCTGCTGCCGGAAAAGCCGGCCGATCTTGGAATCGGAAAAGCCCAGCACTTTCAGGGTGGCAAACTGATAATCCTTTTCTGAGAATGATAGGATTCCCATGTTATAGAGGATCACAACAGCCAGAACCGCCGCAAAGAATATGATCAGAAGGATCATGGAGTTCATGGTCGCCAGCATATCGTTGACGCCATCGGAGACGGAGTCAATGCTCTGAATCGTGGATACTCCTGGGATCGACTGCCCATGGATATCTTCATCGGTGTATGCCGAATCCGGATAATAGGGGATGCCGAGCCGCTGGTAATAATACCGCGTCATGGTCATGTTCTGGTTCTGAGGATCCCGGTTCAGACCGATAATCTCCGACTGGAACACGTCATCAAGTCCGTTGATCCGCCAGGTGATGGTATCTCCGACCTGATATCCGTGAAGTTTGGCGAATTTTCTTGTTACATACACTCCGTAAGAAGACAGCTTCATCGGTTTGTTGCGGGTGTTCAGGATCTGAATACTGCCTTTGGAATCGTCCACATAGGCGTTGGTCACGATAGCCCCTTCATCCGGATCGTCTACCTCGATGCTCAGGGACATGCTGGTACGATCCGTATAGTTTTCAAGCAGATCCATCAGCTCTGGAACTGTGATGGAAGGGGAGAGATTCATCCGATACTCATAGTGGTTGATGTCGTTCAGCTCCAGCTTCAGATAGTTATGAATGGAATCCCGCATTCCGAAACCGGCTACCATCAGGACCATACAGCCGGTGATTCCCACCAGTGTTGTGATGGTTCGTGCCTTGTTTCGCAGAATATCCCGAAGATTCCAGCGAGTGGCAAAGGAATACGAGCGGAAGCGCTCTCCCGTGGTGAATCGGAGACTTTTCTGCTGAACTTTCGGCCGTTCTACCCGGAGAAGCTCTGCCGCAGGCTGACGCAGCAGTTTTCTCGCAGTGAGATAGCTGGCAACGCAGGTCAGAACGACGCAAAGGACAAAGATGAAATAGGAGCTGGGATTGATCGCATTGGACCAGCCGGGGACTTCGTAGTATTCCATTTCCATCCCCAGGAAGAAATGCCCCAGTCCGAAATAGCCCAGCAGCAGTCCGCATATTCCGCCCAGGATGCTGAGGATCAGTCCGTAGGAGATATAGTGCCACGTGATGGCCCCGGTAGAATACCCCAGCGCTTTCATAGTGCCGATCTGCATCCGTTCCCGGTGAACCACGCGGGTCATGGTAGTGATGACACTGAGAAGCGCTATGAAAATGAACAGACCGGAAAAGATACCGACATAGGAGTCTCCTTCTTCGATCTCCCGCTGGTAACCAGCTTCCGACGGTTCGTCATGTATGTCCATGACCATCTGAGCATTTGCGACTTCGTCCCGGATCGCGGAACGGAGCGCATCGGCATTCTCCGTGGAATCCAGATCCACCATGATGGAGGTGTAAGTATCACGGGTGATCCCTTCCGCAGAGAGGAAGGCATCCGTCATCATGGAGGAGGGGAGATAGAGAAAGCCATAATCGGTATGGGAGGGGAAGATCTCGGTCTCGTCTTTCGTGTCATACACATGATCCGGAACATTGCACAGTCCGAGGACCGGAGCCGTAATGTCCAGCGACTGATAAGTGATATGCAGGGTGTCTCCAACGGCAATGCCGGCATTTTCCGCATAGAAAGAATCCAGCCAGAAACCGGTCTTATCCTCTCCATAAGGTTCCCCATCCACGATATGAATGCGGCAGATGTCGTTGCTGGAGATGAAATTCAGTTCGGCCTTATGACCGTCAAAATTTTCAATGTTGGCAAGGACCGTGTATTTGCCTTCCGCGTTCAATACATGCTCCATGCCACGGATCTGCTCCAGATCATTGCGATCCAGTTCGCCATAGGCATCCAGATCCTGCAGGTTGCACTCCTCATAAAACCGATCGGCAGAGGCGCGCATGCCCAGCATATAGGATTCGATGCCGGTATAGGCCATGACACCGATAAGGATCATGAGAAAGATGGTAATAAACTGGGATATGTTTCGACGGATATCCCGCAGCATTTTTTTGTGAAGCACCATTACCAGCTCACCTCGGATATGGCTTTCGGCGCCGGATTCAGTTCATTGGACTGGACTTTTCCGTTTTTCAATCGGATCACCCGGTCCGCGATCTCTGCAATCAGAGTGTTATGGGTGACCACGATGACGGTTGTTCCATTCTTTGTCTGGTCCCGCAGCAGCTGCAGCACCCCGACGCCGGTATTGGAGTCCAGTGCACCGGTGGGTTCATCACAAAGCAGCACATCGGGTTTCTTCATGATGGCTCGGGCGATGGAGACACGCTGCTGTTCGCCGCCGGACAGTTCCGATGGGAATTTGGTGGCGTGTTCCTGCAGGCCGACACCGGCCAGAACGTCCATTACATCGTAGTCCGTTTCCGTCACATCCCGAATGATGCCGACATTTTCTTCCACGGTGAGGGTAGGCATGATGTTGTAAAACTGAAACACAAATCCCACGTTGGAAGCGCGGAACTTCGTCAGCTGTTTTCCATTCATGGCAGCGATGTCCTGATCTCCGATCCGGATGCTGCCGCCGGTGGGGGAGTCCATCCCGCCCAGCAGATTCAGCAGTGTGCTCTTGCCAGCGCCGGAGGGACCCAGCACAACGACGAACTCGCCTTTTTCCATGGTCAGATCGATGTGATCCAGTGCGTAAAACGTTTTCTCTCCGCTGCCGTAAGCACGGGAGACCTGTTGTAATTCAACAAAACTCATAGTATTGATTCCTTCTTGGAGTTATATATTTCTAACTTAATTAGTTTAGCATAACAGCTTAACCGAATCAAGGTAGAAAAAGCCACCCCGAAGACATCTCGGGGTGGCGGAAACAGCCGTGACAGAGCTTTATTCTACTTTTACGATCGCTGCCATACGGGCAGGCGGGATCTTTACGACTTTCCGGTCATAGGTGATGAGACCGTTGAGTTCATCCTCTACATCCGTCAGCTGTGTATATACCGCAGCGGACAGCCCATCTTCCCAGGCCGGGAGGATCTGTTCCTCATACAGCTCCTGCAGAGCGTTTTCCAGCTGCAGTGGAGATTCCAGCTTCTTATAGCCGAAATCCTTTTTGCTGAAGGTGTGGTCAAAGACCTGATGGTTGTATCCTCCGAATTCGGAGAGGACCACCGCGCGTCCCAGCTTGTCGGGACGGAAACGGTATTTCCGGAAGTAGACATGCAAACTCTGAATGTCACCGATCTTCTGATCGTGCCATCCGGATGCATGGTCGATGAGACGGGAGCGGTCGATCTGACGGATATCCTCCACGACCTTCTCCGCATCGAACTGTCCCCATCCCTCATTAAAGGGAACCCACAGGACGATGCAGGGGCAGTTGTAAAGAGTCCGGACCATGTCCCGAACTTCCTGCCGGAATTCTTCCCGGCCGGCCTTGTCTTCTCTGCCGAAGGCGGCATAGGCGTTGTCCTTGCGGTGCTTTCCCGTGACAAGGGGAGCGGAAATGACCAGCGGATTATAGACATTGGCACCGCAGGGAGCATCCTGCCATACCAGCATTCCGATGCGGTCGCAATGATAATACCAGCGCAGGGGTTCGATCTTCATGTGCTTGCGCAGCATGTTGAATCCCATATCCTTGGCCGTCTGAATATCGAATACCATGGCAGCGTCGGAGGGAGGGGTGTACAGGCCGTCCGGCCAGTACCCCTGATCCAGAAGACCGTTGTGGAAATAGGGTTTTCCGTTCAGAAAGAGGCGGGGGACCCCGTGTTCATCGTTCTCCACGGAAAGAGAGCGGTAGGCAAAATAACTGAGTATGTTGTCCTCTTCACAGGTAACGGTAAACGAATACAGTTCCGGATTTTCCGGTGTCCAGCATGTGAGATCCTCAGCGGGGATCCGGGCAGGAAGAGGGTAGTCTTTCCCCTGGAAATGGACCACCGGGCGAGTCTTGCCTACGATCTCGGCTCCGATCTCCACGCATTGCCGGTCGACTTTCGGTGTGATGATGAGACGCTTGATGTACGTCTCCGGAACGCTCTCCATCCAAACGGTCTGCCAGATGCCGCTCTGCGGAGTGTACCACATGCCGCCGCGCTTATGCCTTTGCTTGCCATGGGTATGATATCCCTCATCGGTGTCGTCCCGAACGCGAACTTCCAGAAGATTGTGCTCGGTCAGGTACTCGGTGATATCGATACAGAAGGGAAGATAACCGCCGGTGTGTCGGCCGACCTCCTGATGGTTCAGGTAGACGACAGCCTCCTGATCCACCGCACCGAAGTGCAGGAGCACCCGGCCCTTGTTGAAGGCCTCCGGCAGGAGGAACATCCGCTGATACCAGAGATACTGATGGGAAAAGAGCGTTTTCTCCACACCGGAGAGCGGAGCTTCCGGAGAAAAGGGGACAAGGATCGCGCCATCCCACACTGTCGGCGGCTCCGCCGATTCCGTGATGGCATAGCTCCATATCCCGTTCAAATTGAGATAGCTTTCCCGCATCATCTGCGGCCTGGGATACTCCTGCAGGACCATTTCCTGTTCCAGTTTTTCGCCCCATTGGGTGATCATATCTGCTCACCTTCCCGCTCGATTTGTGTTTTTCGCTGGTGTCATTATACCATACGAAGAAAAAATATCCATCCGATGAAAAATTCATTCTCTACAGGACGCAAATTCGCTAATTCCTTAAAGAATTCTACTGATTCCGATGGAAAATGAACCGATTTTTCCGCGACATTTGGGAAATGAATGAGTTTTACCAATATATGGAAAATAAAATATCATTGCCAACAAAATATCAGGAGCGTTAAGAATTTGTCCATGGATTTTGCATGTTTTGACGTCATGGATTGTTTACACTGATATTTCTTTATGTTATATTTTTCTTTGTATAAAGTAGAGAGGTGATGCAAATGCCCTTTAAGTGGAAAGGCGGCGTTCATCCTAGTTATATGAAATCACCAACCCCGGTGAAAGTCATAACTCCGCCTAAAGAAGTAACCGTACCGATGCAGACACACATCGGCGCTCCCTGCCAGCCGCTTGTGGCAGTAGGTGATGAGGTGAAAATGGGCCAGAAGATCGGTGACAATCCCACCGCTCCGCTCTGTGCTCCGATTCATTCTCCGGTTTCCGGCAAGGTCATCAAGATCGAACCGAGACCTCACCCGCTGGGCGACAACCTGATGGCAGTAGTGATCGAGAACGACGGCCTGGACACTCCGTGCACCGACCTTGCTCCTCTGACGGAAGAACAGCTTCAGGATCCTGAGGCCATTCTGGAACGTATCCGTGAAGCGGGTATCGTCGGTATGGGCGGCGCAATGTTCCCCACCGCATTCAAGATCAAATCCGGTCTCGGCAAGGTCGACACACTCATCATCAACGGCGCAGAATGCGAACCGTATCTGAATGGTGACCACCGGACCATGCTCGATCATCCCGAAGAGCTTTTAAAGGGGATTCAGCTTGCTCGTATCGCCAGCAAACTGGATAAAGCTTACTACGGTATCGAGAAAAACAAACAGGATGCCATCGATCTGCTCAATTCCATGAATCCGGGCAAATACGGCATCGAGATCGTTCCTGAGAACGTCAAGTATCCTCAGGGCGGTGAGAAACTTCAGATCAAGGCGATCACCAATCGTGAAGTAAAACCCGGCGGACTGCCCTCCGGTGTGGGATGCAACGTCATCAGCACCCAGACGGCATACGCCATTTATCAGGCATGCTATGAGGGAATTCCCTGCTACGGCCGTGTCATGACCATCGCCGGCAGCGGCGTGAAAGAGCCGGTCAACGCACAGGTCCGTATCGGTATGCCCATGCGCTATATCATCGAACAGTGCGGCGGCTTCGCCAAGGAGCCGAAGAAGCTGGTTATGGGCGGCCCGATGATGGGTCTGATCATTTCCAACATCGATGCAGTCAACATCAAGGGTACTGCCGGACTTCTGGTATTCACCGAGGAAGAGGACCGGAACGTGGAAGATCCCACCTGTATCCACTGTGGACACTGCCTGGAAGTATGCCCCATGGGACTGGAACCGGTCTACATGTACAAGTACTTCGAGAAGGGCGATTACGAAGGAATGATGAAATATCACATCACTTCCTGCATCGAGTGCGGATGCTGTTCATTCAACTGCCCGGGAAGACTCCCGCTGACACACGGATTCAAGACTGCGAAGATCCTGATCCAGAACAAGCAGCGTGAAGAGAAGGCCCGCGCAGAAGCTTTGGCAAAGGAGGCAGCGAATAAATGAAAGCAAAAGAATATATCTTTGACGCCTCCTATCAGCCTCAGGTAAGAGCAAAACGCGGCACTACCAACATCATGTTGGATGTCATCATTGCTCTGATGCCGGCACTGATCGTTGGCATCTGGCAGTTTGGCGTACGCGTGATCCTGTACACTGTGCTTTCGGTCGCATCTGCCGTTTTCTTCGAGTGGCTGTACCGTAAGCTTATGCATAAGAACAACACCATCGGCGACCTGTCCGCAGCGCTGACCGGTCTGTTTACCGTGATGGTGCTTCCGTCCTCCAGTCCCTGGTGGATCCTTCTTATCGCAAACCTGTTTGCCATCGTTGTGGTCAAACAGCTCTACGGCGGACTTGGAAAGAACTTCCTGAACCCCGCCCTTGCCGGACGTGCATTCGTGTTCTTCAGCTATACGCTGGCACTGTCCAACTGGGGCGTGCCCGCAGGCCTCAAGGCCAGTGTGGATGCCGTTACGATGTCCACTCCGCTTTCTCTCATGAAAGCCGGACAGGCACTGCCCGATTATCTCAATTACAAGAACATGCTCATCGGCATCATGCCGGGATGCATCGGAGAAGTCAGCACCATCGCTCTTCTCGTCGGCGGCATTTACCTGCTCTGCCGTAAAGTCATTACCTGGCATGTTCCCGTTTCCTTCATCGGAAGCGTTGCACTGCTTACTCTGATCTTCGGACATGAGGGCTACACCAATGTAGACTGGATGCTTTGCAACCTTCTGACCGGCGGTCTGTTCCTCGGTGCGATCTTCATGGCAACCGACTATGCAACCTGCCCGGTAACCACCAAGGGAAGACTGATCTACGGTGTCGGCTGCGGCGCACTGACCGTTCTGATCCGTTACTTCGGCGGATTCCCCGAAGGTGTTTCTTTCGCGATCCTCATCATGAACGCCTGTGCATGGGCTCTGGATAAGACCCCGCGCCGTCAGTTCGGTGAGACCAAGGAAGACATTGCAACCGCAAAAGCGGCTGAGAAAGCTGCGAAGAAGTCTTTGAAGGAGGGTGCATGATGGAAAAGAAAACCGCATCTCCTAGCATCATGAAACTGGCTCTGGTCCTTCTGGCAGCGGCTGCTGTCGTAGCACTGGTCCTCGGCCTGGTCAATCATGTGACTAAAGACCGCATCGCACAGCTGGCTGCTGAGAAGACCGCTACCGCGTATGCGAACGTTCTGGAAGCAGCAAATTACGAAGAGCTGAGTGGTTATGAAAACAACGGAACCATTACCAAGCTCGTGAAGGCAACCGATGAGTCCGGTGCTCCTGCCGGCTACGTTGCTGAGACTTACTTCTCCGGCGCACAGGGTATGATCACCATGGTCGTCGGTGTAGGCGCGGACAATTCCTGTACCGGAATCTACGTGACCAAGAGCTCTGAAACTGCAGGTCTGGGTGCTCTGGCATCCGAGACGCAGGAAGGCGCATGGCGTGACAACCTGAACGGCACAACTCTGGAAACCGCTAAACTGGCCAAAGACGGCGGCTCCATCGCTGCCATCGCCGGTGCGACCATTACGTCCCGCGCATGCACGGACGAAGCTCGTTATGTTATGTACGTCACGAGTTTGCTGGGTTAAAGGAGGGCTTGAATAATGACTGCAAAACAACAATTTAAAGAAGGCCTGATTACCAATAACCCCGTTCTTGTACAGCAGATTGGTATGTGTGCCACGATGGCAATCACCACCAGCATGTTCAATGGTATCGGCATGGGTCTCTCCGTTCTGATCATCCTGACCTGCTGCAACGTGGTTATCTCCGCCATCCGTAAGATTATTCCGAACGAGATCCGTCTGGCGATCTTCGTCGTTGTCATTGCCGGCTTCGTTACCATCGTAGACCTGGTCCTTCAGGCGTACATTCCGGCATTGAGCGAATCCCTGGGCGTGTTTATTCCGCTGATCGTTGTTAACTGCATCATCATCGGACGTGCCGAGGCATTCTGCCAGAAGAATCCGGTGGGCCTGGCATTCCGTGATGGTATCTTCCAGGGCCTTGGCTACACGGCAGTTCTCTTTATCATGTGTCTGATCCGTGAGTTCCTGGGCAAGGGAAGCTTCGGCGGCGGACTGCTCAACACCATCGACGGTGTCATCGGAACCGGCAACGGTGTTCAGATCTTCCCGTCTGAATTCGGTGCCAGCATCCTGACCCTTCCCGTAGGCGGCTTCATCACTCTCGGCTGCATTCTTGCCGCAATGAACTATGCGTTAAGAAAATCGGAAGAGAAAAAGGAAGCTCGGGAGAGAGCAGAAAAGGAGGGTAAATAATGTTAACTAGTTTACTTTCTATTTCTTTAGGTGCCATCCTGATCAACAACTTTATCTTCTCTCAGTTCCTTGGCATCTGCCCGTTCCTCGGCTGCTCCAACAAGATGGACACTGCTGCTGGTATGGGTCTGGCGGTTATCTTCGTCATGGGCCTTGCATCCGCACTGTGCTGGATGATCAACGAGTGGATCCTTATGCCGCTCGACCTGGGCTTCATGCAGACCGTTGCTTACATCCTTGTTATTGCAAGCTTGGTTCAGTTTATTGAGATGTTCCTGAAAAAATCGGTTCCTTCTCTGTATTCTGCACTGGGTATTTACCTGCCTCTGATCACCACCAACTGCGCCGTTCTCGGTGTTGTGCTTCTGAACACTCAGAACAGCTACAACTTCATCGAGTCCGTGGTTTACGGCATCACCGGCGGTATCGGATTCCTGGTAGCTATCTGCCTGCTGGCATCCGTTCGTGAGAAAATCGAATTCGCCGACTATCCGAAGGCCTTCGAAGGCTTCGCCATTGCTCTGGTTACCGGTGGACTTCTGTCTCTGGCATTCATGGGCTTCAGCGGCATGAAGATCTTTTAAGGAGGGCACGACGATATGAATACGATTATTTTTGCAATAGTTGTCCTCGGCCTGCTGGGTGCACTGTTTGGTGCAGTCCTCGGCCTTGCATCTAAGATTTTCCATGTGGATCAGGATCCCCGTCTGGAACAGGTCCGTGAGTGCCTGGCCGGCGCAAACTGCGGCGGCTGCGGATACCCCGGCTGTGACGGATATGCAGCTGCAGTCGTTGCTGGCGGCCCCACCAATAAGTGTGTGGTTGCCGGTCCGGACGCAGCAGCCAAGATCGGTGAGATCATGGGCGTTTCTGCGGATGCAACGGAGAAGATGGTCGCACACGTGACCTGCTCCGGCTCCAATGACGTTGCTCAGCCTCGCTTCAACTACAGCGGTCCCAAGACCTGCCAGGCAGCGATGCTGTTCGGCGGACGAGACAGCAAAGACTGCCGCTTCGCATGTGTCGGTCTCGGCACCTGCGTGGAAGCCTGCCAGTTCGGCGCCATGAGCGTTGAAAACGGTGTGGCACACGTTGACCGCGAGAAATGCGTGGCCTGCGGCGCCTGTGCTGATGTCTGCCCGAAGAAGATCATCGAGATGGTCCCGT
>Ga0310695_10007766_pt1 | contig 16980 bp, 14 predicted proteins | sample RumenRJG_04DNA_FD_203882 | JGI IMG/M metagenome (GOLD analysis project Ga0310695, IMG submission 203882) | Bovine rumen microbial communities from Lethbridge, Alberta, Canada - RJG_04 (v2) (version 2) | ecosystem: Host-associated > Mammals > Digestive system > Stomach > Rumen | place: Canada...
TCATTATTGAAGAACTCGACTTATCTGTCCGTTCTTATAACTGCTTAAAGAGAGCTGGCGTTGCCACTGTCTTAGAACTCACAGAAAAAACCGAAGAAGAAATGATGAAAGTCAAAAACCTTGGTAAGAAATCTCTTAAAGAAATTAAAGAGAAACTCGCGGCTTATGGCTTATCATTCAAAGATTTTGAATAAGGAGGCCATACAACATGCCAGCACAAGGTAGAAAAAATGTTCATGGTAAAACCGGCGTTAGATTCAAAGCCGCTTATACCAAGAGCAAATATGAAAATATGCTCCGCAATGTCGTCACTGACTTAATCATCCGTGGTTCTGTCAAAGTGACTGCTGCGACTGCTAAAGACGTTATCAAAGAAGCTGACCGTTTAGTGACATTAACCAAGAAAGAAGATGTCATGAACGCCAAACGTCAAGCTGCCGCCTTCGTCCGTAACATCGTTGCTGATGAAAAAACCGGCGCTAACGCTTTAGATAAATTATTTGCCGAAATCGGTCCAAAGATGAAGGATCGCAATGGTGGTTACACAAAACAATATAAGTTAGAAAACCGCCGTGGTGATAACGCACCTGTCGTCTTAGTGACCTGGGTTGACTAATCATCAACATATTTAGATTCAAGGGATGTCCAATATGGTCGTCCCTTTTTTATTGCTAGTAGTGGTGCAATAATAGCCAAAAAAGCCTCTCTAACAAATCAAATCCATAATTTGGTATAAATTATCAAGCCAACAAAAAGGAGCGCTTACGCGCCCCAAATTGATTAAGCTTGTTAAGATTATTCAACAATGATTAATTCGAAGTAGTTCCAAGAAACGACACAACCACCAGGAGTTTGTAATTTCAAGGTGTGATCGCCAGCGGCGAGTTCGAATACTGCGGATTCTGTGAATCCCCAAGCATTTGTTGGACCAGCATCGTCTTGAGCAAGGTTGTCTTTACCATTGGCGTCTTTAATCTTACTAGAAGAACCATCGAGTGTGAATTCAGCAGCGCCAAAGTTACCCCATTGTTGTGAATACCAATTGTAACGGAGTTTTAATTTGACGTTAACTGCTTCAGTAAAGTTAATCTTATAAGAAGCATTGAATTGTGGCCAACCACTACCGATATGATCAAGGTATGTACCTTCTTCATCAGTCTTAATGGCTGGATCGCTACTTGCTTCGTGATAAGCTTCAGCTTCCACTCTCATAACACCATCAGCATCGAAAGCAGCTGGAGTGACTGGTCTATTCCAGTTACCGACTCTGACTAAACGGAGAGCGTAAACCCAAATGGAGTAACCATTGTTATTGTTTGTCATTGTGAATGAGGCAGCACCATCACCAATCATGACTTTTGCCATAGCAACGTTTGTCCAACCGCCGTCATCTTTTGCTTCTAATAAACCGCAATCTGCATATGTTTTTTCAGAAGCTAAATCGACTGCATCAGCTGAGTCAACTTTGACACTATAACGGGCACCTGGATTATATGGAGTACCATTATTGCTTTCTTTATCGTTGTTCTTTTCAACGTTTTGAGCACCTGACCAATAGGAACTACCATTACCTGAAGAGTATGAACCCTTAACGTAGACTTCGTATTCGCCAGATCTAATGCCGTTGATTTCCCAAACGTCACTCATTTTGCCACCTTTGCCTAAACGTGAATCTTTGTTAGAGGCTTTTGGATTGTTTTGACCTTCACAGTCAGCGGCAACCATTTCGTAAGCGATTTCGCCGTCTTTGCTCTTAACTGGTTGTAAGTCTGCAAACTTGTCGCCTGCGTTGACGTATCTGCCGGCTTCTGTGATGAATAAGCCACAGTTACCATAGAGGTCTTCTTTAGCGTTCTTTGTGCTATCGGCGTAAACTGCATAGTCATACATACCGAATGGGACTGGATTATCTCTACCATCAATGATGGCGTCCATCTTTGTATCAGCATCTTTATCTTCGGAAAGGTTGATTTTAATGTTATAACCATTCGCTGGTAATGATGTGATATCAGTCTTAATTAAAGCGTTTTCTTGTTCATCAACGAGAACAGTAACTAAATCTGTCTTTGTGGAAGAACCAAGAACGTTTTGTTTCCAACCAACAGTGGTGGCTTCATATTGCATATATGGATGCTTTGCTAAGAAGTCCGCTTTTGGTAATTTTGCAGTGTTGAGAGCGCCACCGATGAGGTGGTAAACGTGATCGCCTTCAACTTCAATACGTGAAATTGTTAATTCGATTGGTGGAAGTTCATCCATCGCGAGAGCGGCTTTATCACTACGGATATACCATCTATAACCACTGAGGATTTCCTTACCTGTACCCATTGATGTGATACTTGAAACTTCAACGGCGGCATAAGCGCCTTTTGCGCCAACATAGATTGTGTAGACGCCAGCTTTGATTGTTGTAACAACAGTAACATCAATCTTAAGTTCGAATGTACCAGCAGTTGCATCAATTGTTGGAACATACTTGTAGTCAGCATCGGCTGGAGTTGCAGAACCGACTAACCATTGAGCGGTTTGACCTTGTGCTGGAATGGCATCAAGAAGACCAAAGGCCATCTTCATTGCATCGACATTAGCGTATCCAGAATATGTGCCTCCGATTTTGAGTAATACTTTGTCGCTTTCCTTGATGACATCAAGAGCGTTGACCGCCATTTCTCCTTGCTCAACTGGAGTAGTGGAAGAACTACTTGGACCAGTGGAAGAACTGCTTGGACCAGTGGAAGAACTTGGTGCTGGTGTACTTGGTGTACTTGGTGCAGGAGTGCTTGAAGTATCTGGCGCAGGTGCACTTGTGCTTGCTGGTGGTTCGTCTGAACTTGGAGTTTTTGATGGTTCAGCAGTTGGACCACAAGCAACTAAACCCATTGCTAAAATGGTTGAAATCATAGCAAAAAGTTTTGTTTTTTTCATTATGAAATGCTCCTTTCATTATAATTGCGATTTCTTTATGAAAAAGTTATCTGTCTTCATATTACAATAAGAAATTATTTATGACAAGCAAGATGCATTCAACGAAAAGATTCTCAAAAAGAATATGAATATTCTTAAATAAAAGTCATTAGATATGATGGGCAAATATTACGCTTTGTAAGGTTTTTCATAAGTAAACATAGTTTATAAGACCTCATTATGATATGGTATTATTATTCAAAAGGACACTAACTATGAAACGAATTGGCATATTAGGCGCTGGTACATGGGGTACCGCATTAGCAAATCTTCTCGCCAGTAGTGGTCATAAAGTCATGCTTTGGTCTCGCTTCGCTGATGAAGTGAACACCATTATGAAAACCCATAGACACAAAAACTTACCAGGCGTTGAAATTAATAATAGAATTCTTTATTCCTGCTCCGTAGAAGAAGCAGTGGAAGGAAAAGATGTCGTTGTTATCGCAGTACCATCTATTTACGTACGCGAAACGACCGCACTCGCAAAACCTTATTTAAAATCTAATCAAATTATTGTGACCGTCGCTAAAGGCGTGGAAAAAGGTACTTTAATGACCACTAGTGAGATTATCCATGATGTTTTAAAAGAAAAAGATCTTCCAGTCGTGGCACTTAGTGGCCCAACTCACGCAGAAGAAGTGGCAATTGGTTTACCAACATTAATCGTTTCCGCATGTGAAAGATTACAATATGCTGAAGAAATTCAAAATATTTTCTATTCCTCTTCTTTAAGAGTTTATACAAACCAAGACATCGTTGGTGTGGAATTATGTGGTGCGCTCAAAAACATCATCGCCTTAGCCGCTGGTATGAGTGATGGCTTAGGCTTTGGTGATAACGCAAAAGCGGCGCTAATTACTAGAGGTCTTAGAGAAATCACCAAGATTGGTTTAGCGATGGGGGCGAATGTTAACACATTCTCTGGCTTAACTGGTATTGGCGATATCGTTGTTACCGCGACTTCAGTCCACTCTAGAAACCATAAAGCCGGCTTCTTATTAGGCCAAGGTTATTCTTTAGAAGAAACATTAGAAAAAGTTGGCATGGTAGTGGAAGGCCTTAACTCCTTAGATGCCGCGTTAGAATTAGAAAAGAAATACGATTTACAATTACCTATTATCGATACAGTCGCCGCGATTATCGCTGGTAAGACAAAAGTTAAAGACGCTGTCACAAAACTCTTTGCCCGTAAAAAACAAAACGAAATCGCATACTTATAATTTCTAAAAAATAGTGATAAAATCTAAGAAAGATTTTGTATTATGAGTAAAACTAAAAAGATTGTTTTTACCTGTTTACTTTCATTGTTCGCTATTGTAGCGGGTTGTTTCGCTTACGCTTTCATAAGCTACGCTGTTACATATAGTCCAATGAACTCTTTTATAACTTTGGAAACTTCGATTGTTCTTTCGTGCGTTTGTGTTGCGACCGCTCTAGCAGCATTAGCCCTAATTCTCTTGATCGTTCTCAAAAAACCAAAACGAAATGCCTAACTATAAAAGGGCAAATTTGCATTCATAAATTGAAAATGTTATGATGTAGACAAGAAAAGGTAATACCGCTATGAAAAAGTCAAAAGCATCTATTGTATTTTCTGTCCTCGAAATATTGCTCGCAGTCGCGGCACTAACATTCTTTATTCTATTGCTCATTCCAGGTGTTGGCATGGGCTATGTCATTAGTTCATTAAGTGGACAATTTGGTCAAACCTTGTATATCGTCACTGTTGTGGCTACAGTAGCTATTTTTGTGGGCGCTGTTATCTTGATACTTACAACACGTGACATTATTAGAAAAAAGAGAAAATAAGACATAACTTTAACAAGAATAAAATAGCAGTGGTTTAACCACTGTTTTTTGTTGCTATCATCAACTTAATTGCATAGAATATATGGCTGAAGAGGAACTATTATGAAATGTCCAAAATGCTCTGAAACAATTCCCGCTAATTCAAATAGATGTACATGGTGTGGTCATGTTGTCACTGAAAAAGAAAGAGATGCATATATCAATGAAATGATTAAGAATCCAGTGGAAACTAGTGAAGCTCCAGATTTTGAAAATGATTATGAGCCTGTCGCTGTTCCAGAAGGTTCATACATCTTAGGAATTGCTCTTGGACTATTATTAAATATATTCGGTGTAATAATTGCTATCTTTACTAGAGGTAGAAGAACAAAATTTGGATCCGGGTTAGGCTTTATCTTTGGTACCGTATTAGCAGTTCTCGGACTTGGTGTCTATTTCTTAGTTAGTTATCTTGTCGCAAAAGAACTTTAAGTGGAGTAAAATCCACTTTTTATTGTGTAAACCAGTAGTGGTTGTTGCAAAGCAACAATCTAGTATTACATACTATACTTCGGTAAAAAATTATTGAAATAGTCTTAAAATAAGATTATAAATAGATTGGTAAAAAATACCGAACTACTAGTATGAACACTAAAGTATCGTTAAAACAAATTGAAAGATATCCCGTCTACTTAAACGTCTTATTATCTTTAAGAAATAGTGGTATTAACAAAGTTAACTCTCGCTTATTAGCGGATGCTTTAGGTGTCTCTGAAGAACAAGTGAGAAAAGATTTACAAATTGTTTCTCCACATAGTTCCAAACCAGGTTGTCCTAGAGATGTTGATACTTTAATTAATCATTTAAAAGAATATCTTGGTTATAACCAAATCAATAAAGATATCTTAGTTGGCGTTGGTCATTTAGGCAGCGCTCTTTTGTCATTTAAAGGCTTTGATGATTATGGCTTAGATATCGTTGCTGGTTTTGATATTGATCCATCCATCACTGGCGAATCAATTGAAGGTAAACCTATATATTCTATTTTTAATTTAGATAATAAGATTAAGGAATTAGGCGTGGAAGTCGCTATTGTGACCACTCCTAAGGATGTCACTCAAGAAATAGTTAATAAATTAATTAATAGTGGTATTAAAGCGATATGGAACTTTGTCCCAATTCACTTAGAACACCCAGACAATATAGTTGTTGAGAATATGGACTTAGCCCGTTCTTTAGCGGTCTTCTTCCATCGTATAAATAAAAAATAGGAGGCTAGAAATTATGCCTGAAGAAAAAGTAGTGGCCCCAGAAGTTACAAAAGAAATTAATGATTTAGTGGCCAAAGGCGTTAAGGCTCTTGAAGAATTTGAAAACCTTAACCAAGAACAAATCGACTACATCGTTGCGAAATGTTGTGTTGCCGGTTTAGACCATCATGGTACATTAGCGAAAGCGGCTATTGATGAAACACATCGTGGTGTCTTTGAAGACAAAGCCACGAAGAACTTATTCGCTTGCGAATATGTGCAAAACAATATGCGCTCACTTAAGACCGTTGGTGTGGTTAGCAATAACCCAGTGACTGGTATTACTGAAATCGCTGAACCAGTTGGTGTTATCTGTGGTATTACCCCAGTTACTAACCCAACAAGCACAGTTATTTTCAAATCTTTGATTTGTTTAAAGACCAGAAATCCAATTATCTTTGCATTCCATCCAAGCGCACAACAAAGTAGTAAACAAGCCGCCGTCTTAATGAAAGAAGTTGCGGAAGCCGCTGGTGCACCAAAGAACTGTATTCAATGGATTGAACATCCAAGTATGGATGCCACTCATGCTTTAATGAATCACCCAGATGTCGCTACTATCTTAGCCACAGGCGGTAACGCCATGGTTAAAGCCGCTTATAGTTGTGGTAAACCAGCGATGGGTGTTGGTGCGGGTAACGTTCCAGCCTATATGAATAAATCGTGTGACGTTGAACAAGCCGTTAATGATATCGTGTTATCCAAATCATTTGATAACGGTATGATCTGTGCTTCAGAACAAGCCGCAATTATCGACCAAGATATTTGGGATGAAGCCATTGAATTATTCAAACGTTTCAAAGTCTATTTTGTTAATAAAGAAGAGAAAGTTAAACTCTCAAGATATATGTTTGGCTATGCCGAAGGTGATAAGGATGTTGAACTTGCAAAGCTCAATCCAGACATCGTTGGTCAGTCCGCTCACTGGATTGCAAAACAAGCGGGATTTGATGTTCCAGAAGATACTTCTATCCTTGGTGTTTTCTGTCAACAAGTCGGTCCAAAAGAGCCAATTTCTAGAGAGAAACTATCACCCGTCCTCGCTTATTTCTGCGTAAAGGATGAAAAAGAAGGTTTCCAAAGAGCCAAAGAAATGGTGGAATTTAACGGCCTAGGACATAGTGCTGCAATCCACTGCAAAGAACAAAAAATGGCGGATGATTTTGGTGAACTTGTTAAAGCCATTCGTATTATTTGGAATTCTCCATCGACATTCGGTGGTATTGGTAATGTCTATAACTCATTCCTACCATCATTGACCTTAGGTTGTGGTTCATATGGCCATAACTCCATTGGTGGCAACATCAGTGCGGTCAATCTCTTAAACATCAAACAAGTCGGTAAAAGGAGAAACACTATGCAATGGTTCAAAGTTCCTGCGAAGATTTATTTCGAACGCAATTCTATTCAATACTTAAAAGACTGTAAAGAAATGCACAAAGTCTTTATCGTCACTGATAAATCCATGATTGAATTAGGCTTCTTAAGTAAGATTGAAGAACAACTCAATCAAAGAAGAGAAAGACCAATCATGCAAATCTGTAGTGGTGTTGAACCAGATCCAGATATCTCCAGTGTCCGTAAAGGCGCGGATATGATGAAATTATTTGAACCAGATACCATTATTGCCTTAGGTGGTGGTTCCGTTATGGACGCTGCTAAAGGTATGTGGTTGTTCTACGAACACCCTGAAGTTAATTTCGATGATTTAAAACAAAAATTCATGGATATTAGAAAGAGAGCCTTTAAATATCCAGAACTTGGTAAAAAATCTCGTTTAATTTGTATCCCAACGACATCAGGTACAGGTAGCGAAGTTACCCCATTCGCGGTTATTTCTGATAAAGCAAATAACAAGAAATATCCATTAACTGACTACTCATTAACTCCAACAATCGCTATCGTTGATCCAGAGTTCACAACTCACCTTCCAAAAGCCGCGACAGCGATGACTGGTCTTGATGTTTTAACCCATGCTATTGAAGCATATGTTTCCGTCATGGCTAATGACTTTACCGATGGTCTTTGCTTAAAAGCAATTCAATTAGTGTTTAAATACTTGCCACGTGCGGTTAAGAATGGTCCAAATGACTTAGAAGCGAGAGAAAAAATGCATAACGCTGCGACTATCGCTGGTATGGCATTCGCTAATGCATTCCTAGGTATGACACACTCCTTAGCACATAAAGTTGGCGCGGAATTCCATGTTGTACACGGCTATGCTTGCGCTATCTTGCTCCCACACGTCATCCGCTATAACGGACAAGTGCCTACAAAATTAAGTGTCTGGCCAAAATATAACCACTATAACGCTGATAAGAAATATCAAGAAATTGCTGGTTTATTAGGTCTTAAGGCTAAAACTCCAGAAGAAGGTGTCGAATCCTTAGCCCAAGCTGTTCTTGCCTTAACTAGAGAATGTGGTTTAGATCCAAACTTCCAAGCCTGTGGTATTGATGAAAAAGATTGGATGGCTAAACTTGATGAAGTGGCAGTCCTTGCTTACGAAGATCAATGTTCACCAGCCAACCCACGTATGCCAATCGTGGAAGACATGAAACAAATGCTTATCAAAGCATACAAAGGCAACTAATATTCAACTTCTATAAAAGTTAGTCCTAATGACAATAAAAAACGTCGCATTAAATGGGACTAACTTTTTATTTTGTAAATCACAGCGATTTTCTTGTTGTTTATTAACGCACATATGCGTAAAATAATATCGCTGAATTACTTTATGTAATCATTAGGAGGCTATTATGGCAAAATTACAACCACAAGCTGTAAAACAAATTACCGAAATAGTGGAACGCTATAAAGATGAGCCAACTCCAACCATGATGATTCTTGAAGACATTCAAAAGGAATATGGCTACATTCCTCTAGAAGTTCAAGAACTTGTCTCTGAATTAACTGGTGTCCCAGTCAGTGACATCTATGGTGTTGTGACTTTCTATTCGTTCTTCTCAATGGTCCCAAAGGGCAAATATGTCATTGGTGTCTGTTTAGGTACTGCTTGCTACGTCAAAGGCAGTCAATTGGTATGCGACAAATTTGGCGAATTATTAGGAATTAAACCAGGTGAAACCACACCAGATGGTTTATTCACATTAGACTTGCTCCGTTGCATCGGCGCATGTGCTGTTGCTCCAGCAGTGAGCATCAATGGTAAAGTTTACCCACAAGTTAAAGTGGATAACGTTAAAAACATTATCGAAGAATATCGCGCAAGGGAGGCTAACTAAGTATGAAACAAATCAAAACTGAAAAAGAACTCCAAGCGAGATTTGAAAAATGTGGTGCTTGTTTACAAAAGAAGTTCCACTGTGAACCTGGCCATAAAGCCATCGTTGTCTGTGGTGGTACTGGCTGCTTATCCGCAGACTCACAAGTCATCATCGATAAATTCAAAGAATTAATCAAAACTAACGGCTTAGAAGATAAAGTAACCGCTAACATCGTTGGTTGCTTCGGCTTCTGTTCCCAAGGTCCTTTCGTTAAAGTTTTCCCAGAAGAAACCTTATACGTTAAGGTCAAAGTTAGTGACGTTGAAGAATTATTCGAAAAAGACATTAAGAACAATGAAGTAGTTGAACGTTTACTCTTCGTTGATCCACAAACAAAACAACACGTTCAAAAACAACACGAAATCAACTTCTACAAATTACAAAGAAGAGATATCGCTTTACATGGCAATGGTGAAATCAACCCAGAAGACATCAACGAAGCGATTGGTAACGGTGCATTCCAAGGTTTAAATAGAGCCTTACACATGACCCGTGAAGAAGTTATTGATGAAGTTTTAAAATCAGGTTTAAGAGGTAGAGGTGGCGCAGGCTTCCCAACCGGAAGAAAATGGTCCTTCGTTCCTAAAACTGATGAACCAAAATACATGATTTGTAATGGTGATGAAGGTGACCCAGGCGCATTCATGGACCGTTCCATCATCGAAGGTAACCCATGTGCAGTTATCGAAGGTATGATGATTGCTGGTTACGCTATCGGTGCCCAAAATGGCTACTTCTATGTTCGTGCGGAATACCCAATCGCCGTTAAACGTTTAGCCAAAGCTATTAAAGAATTAGAAGAAATTGGTATCTTAGGTGATCACATCTTAGGTACAGACTTCTCATTCCGCTGCCATATCCGTTTAGGCGCTGGTGCCTTCGTCTGTGGTGAAGAAACAGCTTTGATTAACTCAATCGAAGGTAAACGTGGTATGCCACGTCCTCGTCCTCCATTCCCAGCAGTTAAAGGTTTATGGGGTCACCCATCAGTCGTTAACAACGTCGAAACCTTAGCTTGTGTTCCTTATATCTTAAGAGAAGGTTGGGAAAAATTCGCTGCTATTGGTACAGCTGACACCAAAGGTACAAAGGTCTTTGCTCTCGGTGGTAAAGTCAATAACGTTGGTTTAGTCGAAGTTCCAATGGGCACAACATTAAGACAATTAATCTATGATATCGGTGGTGGTATCCCAGACGGAAAGAAATTCAAAGCCATTCAAACTGGTGGTCCTTCCGGTGGTTGCTTAACCGAAAAAGACTTAGATACACCAATCGACTTCGGTAGCTTAGTCGCTGCTGGTAGTATGATGGGTTCCGGTGGTGCCATCGTCATGGACGAAGACAACTGTATGGTCGACGTCGCTAAATTCTACATGACATTTATTTGCGATGAATCATGTGGTAAATGTTCTCCATGCCGTATCGGTACAAAGAGATGTTTAGACATCTTAACAAAGATTTGTGATGGTAAGGGTGAACCTCAAGACTTAGAAGATCTTAAGGAATTAAGTAACGTTATCAGAAATAACTCCTTATGTGCTTTAGGCCAAACCGCCACAAACCCAATTCTCTCCACACTGAAAGCTTTCCCAGAAGAATACGAAGCTCACGTCAAAGATCACAAATGTCCAGCTCACGTTTGTAAGAACATGATGGAATACTATATTCTTCCAAATAAATGTATCGGTTGTGGTCTCTGTATGAGAAACTGCCCAGTCGGCGCTATCGCTCCTGGTACAGAACCTGCTCACTTACCAAATGGTAACGTTAACCCAGGTAAATTCGCCCACGTCATTGATCCTAAAAAGTGTGTCAAGTGTGGTTCATGTTTAAGTGGTTGCCGTATTGGCGCAATCACCAAGAGATAGGAGGAAATAGCCATGTCATTAGTTAATATCAAAATTAATGGTCAACCTTACCAAGTTGAATCCGGTCTTACAGTTTTAGAAGCTGCAAGAAAATGTGGTTACGTCGTTCCTTCTCTCTGTGCCTTCAACCATGGCAAATGCTCTTTGGCCTCCTGCCGTGTTTGCTTAGTTGAAGTCGTGGGTGCTCGTGGCTTAGTCGCCTCTTGTGTCTACCCAGTTAACGAAGGTATGGAAATCATTACCAATTCCCAAAAAGCCGTCGAAGCCAGACGTGCCTCCGTGGAATTAATCCTTTCCAACCACCAAAAGAACTGTTTACAATGCCCAAAACAAGGCAAATGTGAATTATTAGAAGTCGCTAACATCGTTGGTGCTCGTGATCAAAAATTCATAGGTGAACAATCGCCAGCTACTGTTGACGAATTAGCCCCAGGCTTAATGAGAAATACCGCTAAATGTATCTTATGTGGTCGTTGTATCGAAAGATGTAAAGAAGCTCATGGTATTTCCATCCTCGGTTTTGAAAACCGTGGTTTCAAAGCCATCGTTGCTCCTGCGCAAAATAGAAGCTTCGCTGAAAGCCCATGCTTACAATGTGGTCAATGCGTGAACGTCTGTCCAACAGGTGCCTTATACGAAAACGAAGAAATCGCCAAAGTTGACGCAGCCTTCAAAGCGGGTAAGAAAGTTATCGTTCAAACCGCTCCAGCTGTTAGAGCCGCCATCGCTGAAGAATTCGGTGAACCAATTGGTACAACCGGTACAGGCAAAATGGTCGCTGCTTTAAGAAGATTAGGTTTCTACCGTGTCTTCGACACCAACTTTGGTGCTGACTTAACAATCATGGAAGAAGCGCATGAATTAATGGATAGAATTACCAAAAAGACCGCGCCACTTCCACAAATCACATCCTGTTCTCCAGGTTGGATTAACTACTTAGAATACTTCTATCCAGAAGTCATTCCAAACGTCTCTTCATGTAAGTCTCCACATATGATGGTGGGTGCTATCGTGAAATCCTACTTTGCCAAAAAGCATGAATTAGATCCAAAAGATATCTTTGTGGTCTCCGTCATGCCATGTACCGCTAAGAAGTACGAAAGACAAAGAAAAGAAATGCCAAATGATGTCGATGCTGTTTTAACAACACGTGAATTAGCAAAGATGATCAAACGTGCTGGTATCGTTTGGAACAGATTACCAGATGAAGAATTTGATAACGACTTACTCGGCGAATATAGTGGTGCTGGTGTCATCTTCGGTGTCACCGGTGGTGTTATGGAAGCCGCTTTAAGAACAGCTTATTTCTGGTTAACTGGTAAAGAATATAAGGAAATCAACTTCACCGCTGTCCGTGGCTTAGAAGGTGTTAAAGAAGCCGCTTTAAATATCAATGGTACTGAAATCAAAGTTGCCGTTACATCCGGCATGGCTAACGCTAAGAAGCTTTTAGACCAAATTAAAGATGGTACTTCTCCATACGCTTTCATCGAAGTTATGTGTTGCCCAGGTGGATGTATCAACGGTGGTGGTCAACCATTCGTTAAACCAATCTTCTTACCAAACGAAGATGATGACATCTTAGAAACCTACCGCGCTAAACGTGCCAGTGTGTTGTATAGTGAAGATGAAAGATTAGTCATTCGTCAATCACACAATAACAAAGACATCCAAAAACTCTATGCTGATTTCTTGGGTGAACCTGGTAGCGAACTCGCTGAAGAATTACTCCACACTTCCTATAATGCGAAGAGAGAAAAATTTCCAGTAAAGTAAATTAATATTTGGGGCGGGTACTTAAATACTCGCCCCTTATTGTCTCTAAAAGAGGAAACAACTTATGAACATCAAATTTTACAATTCCCTTTCTAATTCACTAGAAGATTTCAAAACTATCCAAGACAAAAAGGTTAGTATGTATGTCTGTGGTCCAACAGTCTATAACTACCCACATATTGGTAATATGAGACCAGTCGTTGTCTTTGATACTTTGAGACGCTTTTTGACTTATGTTGGCTATGACGTCACCTATGTTAGTAACTACACTGATGTCGATGACAAGATCATCAAAGCCGCGAAGCAAGAAGGTAAATCAGAAAAGGAATTAACCGATTTCTACATCGGTGAATTTGAAAAGACTGTGAAAGGTATTGGTTCTCAAATTCCTACAATTACCCCAAGAGTTACCGAATATATGCCAAAGATTATTGCCTATATTGATAACCTTGTTAAAACCGGTGCCGCTTATGAAAGAGATGGGGATGTTTATTTCCGCGTTGAAAACATCAAAGATTATGGCGTTTTAAGTGGCATAAATGTAGAAGATTTACGCGTAGGCGCACGTGTGGAAGAGAATTCACAAAAAGAAAGCCCATTAGACTTCGCCTTATGGAAAAAGACTGATGAAGGCATTAAATGGGATTCGCCATGGGGCAAAGGTAGACCAGGCTGGCACACTGAATGCTGTGTGATGATTGATTCTATTTTCCCAGGTGATCATATTGATATCCATGGTGGTGGTTATGACTTAAAATTCCCACACCATGAAAACGAAATTGCTCAAAGTGAAGCGACACATCATAGTAAGATTGCTCACTTCTGGATGCATAACGCCTTTATTAACTTTGGCAACGAAAAGATGTCCAAGTCTTTAGGTAATGTCGTCTTAGCTAAAGATATGATTGCCACCTATGGTGGTTTAGTTACCCGTTTAATTATTTTGAACGCTCATTATAGACAAGCAGTTAACTTCACTGATGAAACAGTTAAAGAAGCCCAACAAGAGGTTTCTAGAATGCAAATGGCTTATAAACAAGCCGCACTTAAATTACAGGCTAACAAAGTTAATTTAGACGAAGGTAAGCCAGAATACATTGCTAAGTTCTTAGAAGCCTTGGCCAATGACTTAAATACTGCGAACGCTTTAGCGGAGCTTTATAACGTCCTTAAGGATGTCAATCAGTTGATTAGAAGTAGAGATGCTGATTTAAATCAACTAAATAACTTATTTAAAACACTTACTGATATGTTCTATGTTTTAGGACTAGACATTAAGTACGTAAAGTTTGATAATGAAATCTCGCAATTATACGAGGAATACTTAAAAAGCAAAGAAAACAAAGACTTTGCTAAATCTGATGAAATCAGAAAAGTTTTAATTGAAAAAGGAGTCATGTAAGTTGACAAATACAGAAAGCGTTAACACATCATTAATCGAAAAATTACTTGATGCACTTAATATTACTGGTGGAGTTAAAACCGCTAGTAGTGTCATCTTTGCTTTAGGCGCGATTTTAATATGTGGCTTTTTGATGACAAGACTCACTAAATTGCTTAAATTACCAAACGTTACTGCTTATATCATTACTGGTGTTTTAATTGGTCCATCAGTGATTAACCTTATTCCTCAAGAATTTATAACAAGAACTGACTTTGTTAGTGATATCGCTTTAGCCTTTATCGCTTTTACCGCTGGACAGTTCTTTAAAATAAGCGAACTTAAAAAAGCAGGCTGGAAGGTATTGATTATCACTGTTTTTGAAGCCCTTGCCGCTTTTGTTATTGTCTTCTGTTTATGCTTCTTTGTTTTCCACTTAAGCGTTGCCTTCTCATTAGTTTTAGGCGCCCTCAGTAGTGCGACCGCGCCAGCATCAACATTGATGACAATTAAACAAACTAAAGCTAAAGGCCATTATGTTAATACATTATTAGAAGTTGTCGCTTTAGATGATGTTGTAACATTGTTGCTCTATAGTGTCGCTATTGCTATTTGTATTGGTATTTCAAAAGGTTCGGTGGGCTTTATGGAAGTTGGTTGGCCAATTATTGAAAATATCATTTGCTTAGCAATTGGCTTTGTTTTTGGTTTTATTTTAAGATTCCTAATTTCTTCAAAGAGAACAACAGATAATCGACTAATTATCGTTTTAGCTGTTTTATTATTATTCTGTGGCATATGTTCATTATTTGGCCAAAGTCCATTACTAGGTTGTATGGCTATTGGAATGGTCTACACTAATACCGCCAAGCAAGAAGAAAAATTATTTGCACAAGTTAATTATTTCATTCCACCTATTATGCTTGTTTTCTTTGTAAGAAGCGGCATGAATTTCTCATTTAGCGCTTTTACGAGTACAAGTTCAATTGCGGTTGTGCCACTTATCGTCGTAGCAATAGTTTATTTCTTTGCTCGTATTGCTGGTAAATATGGTGGAGCATATCTTGGCTGCTTGATTACTAGAACCCCTGCGAAAACTAGAAATTTCTTAGGTCTTGCTCTTATTCCTCAAGCCGGTGTTGCTATCGGTTTAGCGGCAATGGGTGCGAGAACTTTCTCTTCTTTTGGCTTAGAAGCCGAAGCAACCGCTTTAACTACGATCATCTTAGCATCATCCATCCTTTATGAATTAATTGGTCCAGGATGCGCTAAACTTGGCTTATATCTATCTGGTTCATATAGTAAAGAAAATATTGATGAACTAGCCCCAGAAAGCGTGGTGCAACACAGAGTGGTTAATGATGAAGGCTCATCTAGAGAAATTGACTTATTAGCCGCCCAAATCAAACACATCTCAGAGGAAATTCCACCAATTGGTGTTGAAGAAGCAAATGAGCAAGCCTTTACTGAGGCCGCAGAAGAATATGAAAATGAAACCTTTAATCGTAATCATAGAGGTTTTATTAACCGTAAATAGGAGGTTTTCTTATGAAAGACTTTATTGCAATGGATCCAATTAATCAATTAACTAATGGATGGCTCGGTGACTTTAATATCGGTACCATTATCATCCGCTTAGTTTTAGCGTTCCTTGTCGGCGCTTTGTTCGGCTTTGAAAGAAGTAGAAAGAGACATACCGCTGGTTTTAGAACATTTACCTTTGTAGCGTTGTTCTCTGCGATTGCCGCTTTAGTGGATATCTATTTTGCCGCTAACTATGGTGAAGCCTTCCCTGCTATTACTGCAGCAGTGGTCTTAGGTGGCGCTATTATTTCTGGTAATACCCTCCTATACTCCTCTAAAAACCAAATCAAAGGTTTAACAACCGCTGTAGCCTTATGGCTTACAGGCATTATTGGTGCGGCCCTAGGCACTGGTTTATATACCGCTGCTATTATTGGTGTGGTTTTAGCCTTTATTACATTAAGCGCTATGCCAAAAATTGAATTCTATATGAAGAATAGAAGTAATCACTTTGAAATTCATTTAGAGCTTAAAAACAGAAATGATTTAGTGAACTTCACTGGTGTGATTCGTAAACTTGGTTTAAGAATTGATGACATTGAAGCTAACCCAGCATATAACAATACAGGCTTAGGTGTTTATAGTATTTCTTTAACAATTAACTCTAAAGAGTTGAAAAAATACAAATCACATACAGAAATTATTGAAGCCTTGTCAACTTTGGAATACATTAATTGTATTGAAGAAATAAATTAATGAACAAGGATATTAATCTCATATACGGTAAGAATCCTGTAATAGAAGCCATTAACGCTAAAAAGGCGTTAAAGGTTTTTCTTGTTCATAACTTTAACGACCAGAAAGTTATTAATCTCATTAGAGATAATAAATTACCAGTTGTTAACATTTCCCCTAATGAAATGGAAAAGATGTGCGATGGTGGTGTGCATCAAGGTTTAGCCGCTGAATTAAAACCATATCAAACTGTTTCTTTAGAGGAAATCATTATTAAGGCCAATAAGAAAAACAAGAAAATTATTGTCATGCTTGATAATATTAACGATCCTCATAATCTCGGGGCC
>Ga0310695_10007767_pt1 | contig 16979 bp, 13 predicted proteins | sample RumenRJG_04DNA_FD_203882 | JGI IMG/M metagenome (GOLD analysis project Ga0310695, IMG submission 203882) | Bovine rumen microbial communities from Lethbridge, Alberta, Canada - RJG_04 (v2) (version 2) | ecosystem: Host-associated > Mammals > Digestive system > Stomach > Rumen | place: Canada...
GGACGGTCAACGCCCACATCCTCCGCCGTGCGGTAGTCCGTGATTTCATTATAGAAGGCGGCAAGCTCCGGCACTTTGATGAAGTAGCGGAAACGCTCCTTCTGGACCACATTGTTCGTCACGTTAAATTCAAAATCCGTCGTCTTCTTGGCAAATATCGCCGCCCAAGCGTCGAAACACCTTATGTCCTGCCGTTCCAGCTCCTTCGGGCGCAGGTACTTGAACAGCAGGTACAATTCAGTCAGTGAGTTGCTGATAGTCGTGCCGGAGAGGAAGGTCGCACCCAAGTCTTTTCCTGTGCGCTCCTGTATGGTGCGTATGGCAAAGAGCATGTTAAGTGCCTTCTGGCTTCCCTCGCTGTTTCCCAATCCCGCCACACGGTCGTGGCGCGTGTTGAAAGTCAGATTCTTGAACTGGTGGCTCTCATCTATGAAGATGTGGTCGATGCCCATCTGCTTGAAATCCACCACGTCGTCCGTGCGTGACTTTATGGCGTGTTCCACCTTCTCCAGCTTCGCTTCAAGGTTGTGCTTGCGCTTCTCCAATCCTTTCAGCATCGCCCGCGACACGTTCTTTCCCTGCTGCCGTAGCACTTCGAGGTTTTCCTCCACCGTGTCAAGCTCTGCTTGCAGGATGCGCTGCTGCAATTCCGGCGACTGCGGTATCTTGCCGAACTGGTCGTGCGACATGATGACGCAATCGTAGTCGTTGTTCTTTATATTATTGAAGAAGCGCACACGGTTGGCGGTCGAAAAGTCCTTCTCCGAAGCGTACAGAATACGTGCGTTGGGATATGCCGCCTGATAGGTGGCTGCAATCTCCGCAACGTTGGCTTTCAGCCCGATAATCATCGGCTTGTGTGCCAAATTCAGACGCTTCATCTCATGCGCGGCGATGCACATTATCAGCGTCTTACCGGTTCCCACCTCGTGGTCGCAAATTCCGCCGCCGTTCTGTTTCAACATCCAGACGCAATCCATCTGTGAGGGATAGACGCTCTTGATACCCCGGCTTGCCAGCCCTTTCAGGTTGAGGTCGGGAAAGGTCTGATGGGAGCCGTCGTAGCGCGGGCGCACGAAACAGTTGAACTTGCGGTTATACATCGTCACAAGCCGCTCCTTGAACTGCGGCGACTGCTCTTCGAGCCATTCGGAGAAGCCGTTTCGTATCTCGTCAATCTTGGCGTTGGCGAGTTGTATTCCCTCGCTGTCGCGCATCTTGATGTCGTTGCCATGCTCGTCCTTGCCGATGGACTTCATCATGTCAGGGCAGGTGTTGTGCAGGGCGTGTTTTAGGAGGTGCATACCGTCATAGTTCCGGTAATACCCCTTCACCAGAAACTCGTCCGTGATTTTCATGGTGCGGTAGCCGCACACCACCGAAAACTCGTCCATGCTTGCGGAATAGGCGATTTTCACCTCCGTGTCGAACAGCCGGCTCATGTAGGCGGCATAGACACCCGTCGGAATCCAGCGTTCCCCGAAATTGAAGTCCAGATCCTCGAAGGCGATACGCGGCGGTTCGGCATCTTTCAGAGCCTCCAACGCCTGTTTCACTTCCGGCATACGCTCACTTTCGGGGTTTTCGCCCATCCAAGCCTCTATGCGTTCCGCCTTCTCTATCACGTTCCCGGCTATGAAGCGGTCTTTGATTTCGTAACCGGTCACGAGCGGATTGTAATAGATGCGTCCTTGCAGGGCTGTGAGCAACTCCTCCGCCGTGCTGTCGGTTATCTCCCGCATATAGTCGAGATTGACCGTGCCATATTTGTTGAGCGACGCGGACAGGGCTTCTTCGGGAGAGCCTACGTTGGCATGGCTCTCCACGGAGAAGGAAACGGGATGCTCGAAGATGTCCGCCTTGACGAACTTTCCGTTCTCCACCCGTTCCAGCGAAAGGATGTCACGCCCGCCCGCGTCCATCATCACTAACTTCACGTTCTGCTTGGCGTTGAGGTTGCCGTAGCGCATGACAAACTCATCGTAACAGGTATTCAGATGCTCTCGCCACGGAACATTTGCCTCGCGCCGGAGCGATTCATAACGGTACAGACGCTCGTAGGCGTCACGCAGCGACACATACAACAACGCCTTTTCCTTCTGGTATCCTTTCAGGTCGAGCGGCTGGAATGTCGCCCCGTATGGCGTGATGTCTTTCAGGTAGCCGATGTTATGACGCCCCCGGTCAGCCACCAGCGACCCTTCGCGCAGGTGCATCTCCGGCGTGCGGTGGTAGGCACGCGGAGAAAGGTCCACGACTTCCTCCTTCGGCTTTTCCGCTTCGATGTCGGGGAAAAGGAAAGTCCCCACCGCTTCCGATGGGGTATCTGTAACGGCAGGTGCGGCGACTGCCTCCGGCTGTGTTTCCTCCTGTCGTGGCTGCTCACGGGAAGTTTCCGGCACGGCTTTCACTTCCGTCTTTTCCGCCACTTGTTTCTCGTTATGCTGCCTTGCCAGTTCCCGAAGTTCTTTCCTACGCTCCGGCGTCAAACCCATCATCATTTCATAGAAACCGTTGATGGGAGGATTGGTATCCCAGTCCAGTGTGGCATAGATGTCGTCCGGGTCGGCAGGCTTGGCGGTGTTCTCCGCTTTCACCTCCTTATTCTCCATTGCGGGTTTTGCAGTTGGAGCTGTCGGTGTAACCGTGACTTTCGGTTTGGGCGGAGTGGACTTTGCCGTAACTGCCTTTTTCACCGTCTTTTTCTTTTTGGAGGTTTTCGGTTGGCTGACCTCTTCCGTCATCCCCCAGAGGTCAAGCAGGGTGAGCTGCACGCCTGCGGAATATTGCGGGCGCGGTTCTATCTCCGGCTTTTCATCTGCGGGTTGCGGCTTTTCTGTCGGAGTTTCCACCGTCTGCGCCGAGGATACTGTTTCCAATTTTATGGCAGGACGCTCTACTTTATTTTGAACGGCAACTTTTTCTTCCGTTCCTGCCTGCCGGATTGAACCCGAATACAAGCGCATGGCAAGCCTGTAATGGAAATCCTCGTCGAGCATACGGCGCAAATCCCCGGCGATGCCTGCTGCCTTGCCCTCGTGCAGATAAACCATAGCGGGCTTCCCGTAGGGGTCTGTGTCAAGTTTCGCCATCGTATGCACGATGCGTTCCGGGTGGTGGATGAAATAGGCGTTGTCGGTCAGGGCGGTTTTCGTGTCCGTCTGTATCACGGTCATCAGCCGCTCGTCCTGCGACATTTCCTTCTTGCTGAGGTTCTTTTGCAGGACAATCAGGTCACTGCCCACCTCCGTGCCCGCGTTGTCCGTGAACAGGTTGTTGGGCAGGCGTATCGCGGATACCAGATTGGCCTGACTGAACAGCTCGTTACGCACGGAGGTCTTGGTGCTATTCAATACCCCTTGCGAGGTGATGAACGCCACGATACCGCCGTCACGCACGGCATCCAGTCCTTTGAGAAAGAAATAGTTGTGGATGGTTTTCTGGGCGGAGCGTCTGCCGAAAGAGTCGCTCCGCTGAAACTCCGCGTCGAACACGGCAATGTCACCGAACGGAATGTTGGACACCGCCAAGTCGAAATAATTGTTGAACGGTCTTTCGATTTTCTCAAAACCGCAGGTGCGCATTTTCTGGTCGGGATAGAGATGCCTCAAGATTGTACCCGTGAGCAGATCCTTCTCGAAAGCCATCACATCCGCATTGGGGCTGTGCCGCAGCATGGAATCCACGAACACGCCGACACCTGCCGACGGTTCGAGCATACGGGCGGGGCGGACGCTGTAATCTGCCAGCACGTCCGCGATGGTGTCGGTTATCTCTTTGGGGGTGTAGAAAGCGGTCAGCACGGACGCTTTCAGCGAATCCACAAACCGCTTGTACTCTGTTTCGTCCTTGCTGTTCTCACGGATAAGCCTGTGCAGCTCCACCGTCGGGGCGAACAGTTCGAGGTCGGATTTCGCCCACCGGACGGCATCCGTCAGTTCCTTTGCAGGGTTGAGGATACATTTCAGACCGCCGAAACCGCAGTACCTTTGAAGTATGGCACGCTCTTCGGTTGTCGCTGTCCTATTTTCCCTGTCAAGGATGAATGCCGTCCGTATCGCCTCGATGTTGTCCCGCAGTTTCTGTTTGCGGTTAAACGCCATATTCGTCTAAGTAAAGGACGGTTGCTCCCGTCAGCTCCGTGTAGAGCAGGTCGTAATCGGAAGACAGGGCGAAATTGTCATCCGAGAGGTCATAGACGGAGAACACGTTGCCGACAAGCGGCAGCAGTTTCAGGACAAAGGCTTCACGCTTCTCTTCCGGCACTTCATCGGCAAACTCGTTTTCCACGACTTCGCGGAGGATGGCGTAACGGGAATAATGCAGCCCGCGCAGCAGCGTGTCCATCGCCAGTTCCTGCGCACCATCGGCGGGATAGCCTTCAAGCCGTGCCCTCTCATACGTTTCGGCGGCACGGTCGGCCCGTTCCCGTATGAAAGCGGTGTCGTCAGCCTGTTCAAACTTGTTCGTGCGGAGATAGTCCAGCAGGTACAGACCGTAATAGGAAAAGTCGGTCTGACCCTCGTTTTTCTTCTTGTTGTTCATTACTTTGGATTTAGCGGATTGATAATTAACGGGATAATCGGTTGGAAAAAGGAAGAAAAAGGCACTCGGTATCCCTCCGAGTGCCACCACTAAATCCAAAGTATGAGTGTAATCCGGTATCGAAGAACAATTCATTACTCTGAACAAGTGGCAAAGTTAATACTATTTCTTCCGTCCTGAAAATTTCTTGTCCTTTTTAGCCTCCGGGAACACAAAAGTCGTGTTATATTCCCCGTCAAAGGCGACAACAGCATCGAAACTCTTGCCCTGTTTGCTCTTGAACCCTTTGAGCAGCTTGGTATGCCCTTCGGTGAGCAGGTCTTTGATTTCATCGTCGGACAGGGTGCGTCCCGCTTTCAGCCGGAACACGGGCAGTCCGCACTCCGTGTTGTCGCAGCGTACCACCTTGCCGTAGAACCGCATCCTGCCCGTGCCACACTTGGGACACGCGCAGCCGGAGTCACGGCTGCCGAAGAGCTTGTCGCACGAGATCAGTTCGGAGGTTATCTCACGTGTGTACGCCTCTATCTCCTTGCGGAAGGTGTCGTCGGACAGTTCCCCGCGCTCGATACGCGCCAGCTCCTTTTCCCATTCGCCCGTCATGGCAACATCGGCGATGCGCATCGTCTTGACGACGGAATTGAGGGCAAGTCCTTTTTCGGTGGGAACAAGCGACTTCTTGCAGCGTTCCATGTAACCGCGCTTGAAAAGCGTTTCGATGATGGAGGCGCGTGTGGCGGGAGTACCGATGCCACAGTCCTTCATCGCCTGCCGCAGTGCGTCGTCCTCAATTTCCTTGCCCGCCGTTTCCATTGCCGAGAGCAGGGTGGCTTCGGTATGCAGCGGCTTGGGTTTGGTCTTTCCTTCGGTAATGGACGAGCCTTTCGGTGTCAGCGTGTCGCCTTCCTGCCAGCCGGGGATGGTAATTTCCTCTTTTTCCTCGCCATAGACGGCACGCCATCCGGTTTGCTTCACGACGCTGCCTTTTACGGTAAACTCCACTCCGGCACATTCCGCCGTGACAGTGGTCACATCCTTGACGCATTTCTCAGAGAATGCCTCGACCATGCGCCCGGCAATCATCTGATAGATGGTATTGTCCTCTTTGGAGAGGAAGAGCGGTTTCTCACCCGTGACGAGCAGGGCATGGTGGTCTGTCACCTTGCCGTCGTCCACGCTGCGGCGTGTCGGGGCGGCTTTTGCCCGCACCTTGTCTTTCCATTCGGGCTGTGTGCCGATGAAAGCGAGCAGTTTGGGAATTTCGGCAAACACGTCTTCGGGGATGTAGCGGCTTCCCGTTCTCGGATAGGTTATCAACTTCTTTTCGTAGAGTTTCTGCGCGATTTCAAGCGTCTGTTCCGCCGTGAAGCCGTGCTTGGCGTTGGCTTCTTTCTGGAGCGTGGTCAGGTCGTAGAGCAAGGGAGTTTCCTCCGTCTTCTCCTTGCGCTCGGCTTTCGTGACAGTGGCGCAACCTGCCGCCTTTACCTTATTATATAGTTCCATCGCCGGTTCTTTCTCTTTCCATTTCTCGGAGGATGAGAATTTCACGACTTCGCCGTCGCAACCGTCCGTTGCGATATGGAGCTGCCAGAATGCTTCGGACGTAAAGCGGCGGTTCTCCCAGTAGCGTTCACATACCATAGCCAACGTTGGTGTCTGCACCCGCCCCACGGAATACGTGCCGTGTCCGGCGGCGATGGATAACGCCTGTGTGCCGTTGATGCCCACGAGCCAGTCGGATTCGCTCCGCGCTTTGGCGGCGAGGTAGAGGTTGTCGTATTTGCTGCCGTCTTCGAGTTTCCGCAGTCCCTCGCGGATAGCTTTGTCGGTGAGAGAGCTGATCCACAGGCGCACGAAAGGAGTGGTGCAACCCGTATAGTGGTAGAGGTAGCGGAAGATAAGCTCTCCCTCGCGTCCGGCATCGGTCGCCACGATGATATGTTCGCTTGTGTCGAACAGTCTTTTGATGACTTTTATCTGCGACACCACGCCGCTGTCGGGCTTGTAACCTTTCTCCGTCCTGACCTGACGGGGGACGAGCGTGAATGTGTCGGGAATAATCGGGAGGTTGTCACGGACAAATCCGCGCACGCCGTAGCCGTCGGGCATGGCAAGCTGAACGAGGTGTCCGAATGCCCATGTCACGGCATAACCGCCTCCCTCGAAATATCCTTCCTCTCTCTTTGTCGCGCCCACGATGCGGGCGATTTCACGTGCCACGGAGGGCTTTTCTGCAATGATTGTCTTCATGTCTTCTTCTTTTTTGTTGATACTTTGGATTTTATTTTGGATTCAGTGGCGGACACGGGATTACATTTTCATGCCCTTGCCCGTTTTCTTCTGCGGCTTCTCCTGCTGCTGTTGCTGGCGGGCGTCCTTCGGGTTGGTCTGACCTTTCTGCAACGGCTCTCTCAGATTCTTTGTAGCCTCGTTGGTCTTGCCATCGTTGTTCACCGCCACCTGCGTGCGGCTCTCGTTGGACGGAGCAACCTGCTGTGCATTGTCAGGGTTCGTGTCGTAGCGGTACGGGCGTCCCTTCTCCGGGTTGAACTTGATATACATCGTGGCATGGAAGCCCTGCTTGTCGGTCACGTTCTCCAGCTTCACGGCTTTACCCGCCACATAGTCGGCTTTCTGCTGGTCGGTGAAGCTCACGCCGCTCCATTTGCTGATGGGGCGGATGCTGCCGTCCTCGTTCGTCCACGTGTTGCGGCGTTGCTCCTTCTTGGTCTGTGCGGCATTTTCCCCGCCCTGCGCCTGACTTTTCGATGTGTCGCCTTTGGTTTCCTGTGTCTGTGCGGTACGGGGCGACTTGCCGGTTCCCGGCACGAACTCCACGCCGCGCTGCTCCACGTTCACTTGCAGGGTGGTGACGAACTTTCTGCCGTCGTTGCGCTCGATGAGCTTGTCGCGTACGGGCAGTCCGGCGCGGAGCATGTCCCGCTCCTGCGTGGTGATTTCCGTCTTGCCGATGCGCTCCGGGATGCGCACCCTGCTTGCCGGAATGTCCGTGATTTCATTCGTCTTGCGGTCGATGCTGATGTAGGAGGGGATGATCTCGCCCGTTTCCCTGTCCACAATGTCCACGACCCTACCGAGATTGCCCGTTTCGCGGAGGTTCTTCCGGTCATTGTCGGAGAATTTGTGTTCCTTGTACTCATCCAGCTTCTGCTCCTTGCGGATGAAGTGCGGCACGAGGCTGATGTTTCCCTCACCGTCCTTCTTGAAGGAGAGGCGGGCGTCCAGCTCGAATGATTCGCCGCCGAAGGTCGGTTTGACCTTTACCAAGTCGGACTTGCCATAGTTGAGCATCTTCGTAAGGTCGCCGGACTTTTCAAGGTTGTCCCGCTTTACGCCCCATCTGTCCTCCAGCTCCTGCCAGTTGATTTTACTCTCGTCGATGGGCTGGTAGCCACGTTTGCCCTGCATCTGTTCGGATTTGTCCTGTTGCTGTTCTTTCCGTTGTTCCATGTTCTCCTGTTTTTGAGGTTCTTGTTTCTCTGTCTGTTGTGCTGCCATCTCTTCCTGCACCTTCTTCTCATAGTCGGAGGTGTCCACCTTGTGAGGGGCGAGCAGCTCCTTGTTCGCTTCGGGGTCTTTCAGCAGTTGCTTCATCACCTCTAAGAGATTTTCAGCTTGGTCTGCCGCAATGCGGTAGAAACCGAAGCGGCTGGGTTCCTTGCACTGCCGGAAGAAGTTCTTGAAGAAGTTGTCCAGCACGTCGCCATGTCGGTCGAATTGCAGGAAACTCTGCGCGTTCTCCGCTTTTGCGGGGGTGCGCTTGGGTGTGCCGTCCGCGTTCAGCCCGGCTACCACGCTGATCTCGCCTGTCTTCTCGTCACGGACTACCAGCACGTCCTTTTCGTCTTTTTTCTTTGCCATCTGAAAAATGTTTTAATGGGTTATTTATGAAAGAAATTATGGATACGAGCCTTGTAGAAGGCTATATCTTCCTTTTTGAAGTCCTTGATATGGTTGGAAAGGAATGTCAGCACGTCCTCCTCGCTGTAATAGGTCTTCTTGCCCAGCGTCTTGTAGGGCAATGCGCCTACGCTGCGGTAGCGTTGGAGGGTGCGTTTGCTTATCTGGAGCAACATGCACAAATCCTGATTGTCGAAAAGGCGGATGCTTTCCGTGATAGTGGGCTGTTTCCCCTCAGCCTTCATCGCCAGCAGCAGTTCGTCCTGACGGTCGAGCCGTTCCATCAGCTTCTGCATCCAGCCCTCGAAGTTGTTTCGTGTGAGCAGTTCCATGACCTATGTCCTCCTTCCTTTTGGTTTGCCGCCCGTGCGCAGCGTGTGGTTGTGGAACAGGGTGTCTATTGTCCCTTCCTCGTTCCTTACTGTGTTGTCCTCCAATAGCCGCAGTATCTCGGAAAGGCGGTAGCGGCAGCTTCCGCGTACCACCACATACTCGATACGGTGGTCGGTGCGCATACGCTGCATGGTGCGCTTGCTCACGTTGAGCATCTTCGCCGCCTGTGCCGTGTCAAGCAGCTTGTCTTCGGTTTCCCGCTTCCGTTTCTTCTCGTCCCTTGCCTCGCGGATGTACCCTGCGATGTTCGCAATCTGCGCCATCATCTCCTTGTAGGCGGAACTTTCCATTGTTATCACTTTCATGTTCAGTCCTTTCTTTTTGTTTCTGCGACAAAATTCGGCAATAAACAAAAGGGGCTTTAACAACTCACTACGTGACTCACGTAAGATTTTTGCGGAAGATGGCTCCGTAACCCGGTCAAACGGCGCAACAGGCAGCCTTTCAGCGGAAAACGATACGTCTTGTATGCCGTTTCGTTACCTTTGCGGCAAACTCTAAATGACATGAATATGGAAATAGTATCTATCGAGAAAAAGACTTTCGAGATGATGGTGGCGGCATTCGGCGCACTCTCGGAGAAGGTCGCCGCCCTGAGGCGCAAAAGCGACACGGGGCGCATGGAAAGATGGCTCACGGGCGAGGAGGTCTGCGGGCAGTTGAGAATAAGCCCGCGCACGTTGCAGACGCTGCGTGACAGGCGGCTTATCGGCTACTCGCAGATAAACCGCAGGTTCTATTACAAGCCAGAGGAGGTGAAGCGGCTGATACCGCTTGTCGGCACGCTCTATCCGCACGGCAGATGATTTGATTTATTCACCCACTGAATCCGAAGTTATGATGAACGAGAACAACGATGTTTTTACGATGGAAGACGAGCCGATAGCCTCTGTGGTGCAGGATATGCGCAAAGGCTCGAAATGGCTGTCCGCATTTCTGGAAAGCTACCGTCCTCCGCTGGACGGGGAACGTTACCTGACGGACGGCGAGGTGTCGGAACTGCTCCGTGTGAGCCGGCGCACCTTGCAGGAATACCGCAACAACCGCGTGTTGCCCTTCATACTTTTGGGAGGGAAGGTGCTTTACCCGGAAACGGGGCTGCGCGGGGTACTGGAAGCGAACTACCGCAAGCCGCTGGAGTGAGGCGGTTTCATGAAAAAGTAAACGGGTGACACCTTTTGTGGTGCTACCCGTTTACTTGTCTTATGGGGTATGTGCAATCAGCAATACCCGGCTTTTCCGTTCTGTATGAACATCACGTATGTCTGCCGTTTCTCTTGTGAGAGTGCCTTTCCCACCAGCCATGTGCGGAACAGGTGGGTGTTGTAGGTATTCACCCTGAAAGCGACCGGGATGATGATTTCAAGGGCGTACACGTCCGCGTGCAGCCCGTTTTCAAGCTGCATGTAGCGGCACACCTCGTAGTCGTTCAGCACGTCCGACTTGCGGACGGCTCTGATGGCGGCGTTCACTGCCGGGACGGTCGTATGGAACAATCCGGCTATTTCGGTGGCGGTCATCCACACGTCGTTACCGGTTACGCTGACTGCCTTGTCCTCGATGATGATTGTGTCACGTTTCATGGCTTTTCTTTTTAGATGGTGCAACCTGCAAATTCCTCGACGCCGTTCAATCTTGCGGCAAGGTTCTCCATGTCCTGATTGAGCTTCTCTTTGGTTATCTTTGCGTAAATCTGCGTCGTCTTTATGCTCTTGTGTCCGAGCATGGAGCTGACCGTTTCGATGGGAACACCGTTGGAGAGGAATATCGTCGTGGCTGCCGTGTGGCGGCTCTGATGCCACGTGATATGCTTGGTGATGCCGCAACGCTTGGCGACGGCACGGATACCGGCAAGGCACGTGTTATAATGCGGAACGGGAAATATCCTGCCGTCCCCGCACAGTCCCCGGTATTTGCCGATTATGCGGTTGGCGATGTCGAGCAGGCGGATGTTGGACACCACGCCCGTTTTCTGGCGGTTGATGTTTATCCACTCGTGTTCGTCGAAGTAGGTGCGGATATTCTCTTCCGTAAGGTTGCGCATATCCGCGAACGACAGCCCCGTGAAGGCGCAGAACAGGTAGAGGTCGCGGTACAATTCCTGTTTGGCGTTTTTCAGTTTCCCCTCCATCAGCAGGCGGATCTCATCTTTGGTCAGGAAACTGCGTGTTGTTTCCTCCTTCTTGATTTCATACTCGCGGAACGGGTCGCGCGTCAGCCACTCGTTGTTGATGGCGATGAATACCATCGTCCGTAACGGGCAGACGTACAGCCACACGGTATTGGTGCAGCAGTGCTTGTCCGTGCGCAGGAACATCTCGAAGTCGGAGATGAAAGCCGGGGTAAGCTCTTTTAGGGCGATGTCCTTCACATGGTAGCGGATGTCGAGGAACTCTTGCATGTGCTTGTAAACGGTGCGGTACTTCAGCAGCGTGCCTTTGGCTTTCATGCCTGCCTCCACCTGCTTCTCGTAGTCCTCGTTGTGCTGGCGGAACACCTGCATCAGCGTGTGGTAGCGGTGTTCCAGTCCGAGAAAGGCGTTCTTCACCTTCTCCGCCGTGACGAAGTTGTCACGCTCCATGATTTCCTGATAATGCCTGTTGATGCGTACCCGCATCTTGTCAAGCATACGGTTCGTTTCGAGTGCCGCCGTGCTTCTGCCCGTGACACGTCCACCTTTGGTGTCCCACAGTTTCGGATCGACAGTCAGTTTGCAGCTGAACTGTGTCTGGCTGCCGTCCACCGTGATGCGTCCCATGACGGGAACTGTCCCGTCCTTTTTCACTACCTGACGCTTGAGGTAGTAGATTACTGAAAATGTACTCTTCATTGTCCTTAATTTTTGGGTTTCAAAATTAGTTGGTGAAGAGTCCGGTGTTGGTACGCAAAACGGGGAGGAACGGCGCAATCTTTTTCCGTAACCTGATTTTTCGCATGAGTTATGGATAACTCACTATTCCTTAGAGCCTTGTTTCGCTATTCGTACCCGTTTGTCGCATTTTCGGGCATGGTTACGAACAAGTAACGTAGCGGCGTCAGGATTTGGCTTCGGCAGGGATTGTAATGGCTTCACGGATTATCGCCACTTCAACCAAAACCCTTGTAACTCAATTCTATCACTATATCTTTCCGCATTTCACTTTTTTGTAGTAACTTTGCTATTCATAACTTGGTATACCTTTTCGGAATTTATGCAAAACAATTATTGACTCTGTTCCTTTTTCCAGATGATGTAATTCTCGTTTCTATATGTCCCTCGATGAACATCAGGTGCGAAAATGGTTTTATTCCCATTCACGTCTGCAAACCATCCAAATGCGGAGTGGCTGCCGACCAGGTAGATTGCATTTTCAATCCCTAAATCAACAAGGGCCTGTGAGAAATCGTGAAATGACTCATCGGATTCACTAACGACCATAAATATCTGTCCAGCTCTGGCACAAAGAGCCTTGCGCATGGTTTTATTCTTCGGCTCATTTTCCACAAGTACGCCATTATCAACTAGTGGATACTGCCTGAAGAAGTACCCCCCTTTTTCCGTCGCTTCTTCAAACAGAGGCGAATTCTCGCTCATTCCCACTGTGACCTTTCCGTCGATAATGGCACAGTATCCTTTCTTGGATAGTCCCCAGGCCAGAGGTTCTCCCTTCAGGACAAACGCACCCAAAATCTTTCTGTTATCCCTTCGAATGTCGGCGGCCTGTGCTGCAAGGATAATACTCTTGTCATTCCTGTCCGGTACACCCAGAGTCAGTTCAGGTGCCGAATTGTGTGGGATATAAATCGAAAGAATCACATCATTGATGACGGTATCTATCTTCTCTGTAAATGACTGATCGGTTTCAATTCCCAATGGTTTGATAGCCTCATGATTAACAACGACTTCTGGGAGATCCTCGAACAAACCGTCATCAGGATTCTCCGGTTCTTCTTTTGGCCACTTGATAATGGCTAGGATACCTATTGCAAGAACAAGCAACAGAGATATGATGGAAATCAGGTGGTTCGACTTCTTACCTCCTCCGACAATATCGGATGAGGCGGTCGGTTTCCCGATCACCCTGAACTCATCATCCCTTATGTCTTTCAATTTGTCAGCCATGTTGTGTCATTGAATCTAAATAAGCCTTAAGCTTGATTAACACTTCCCGGGAGGCGGATAGCTCATGATAACAATTCAGGCAATCCGAAAGAATTAACTGCTGCTTGGCTATATCTATGGAGTAGACAAAGTCTGAGTTAATTATGAGCCCGCGTCCAAGCCGCAAAAAATTATTCTCACTATCTCCCAGCTGGGCTCCAATTAAATCCTCAAGCTGTCCGAGCTGGTAAGAAACCATCCTTGAATGATTATCTTGTGTCACCACATTGGAATAATTCCCATCGGCTGATATGAATACCAATCTCGCCGAAGGGACTCGGAGCAGCTCCGTTCCTTTTGATATGACGACAATCCTGTCCATGGAATCTCACATACAAATTTAACATTTTCTTTTGTCAGTCCACTAAACTAGTTTGTTTTTCTGTACCAAACAGACATATACTGTACGAAATATCATTGCACCATTAGCTTCATACTCCCCTTTTTCAGTTCATACATAATGGCCTTTATGGTATTGCATAAGCCTATTGTTATTTGGAAATTTGCGTAGAAAACTTATTGAAAATGAAGAGTAAACAAGAGCTAGCTTTCCTGTATGTAATTTTACTTATTGTATCTCTTAATGGGTGTGAGAATACCACGAAGGAACAGATGAGAAAGGCCTCGGAAGAGACTATTCTTCCTGTCAGAATTCGAAATAATGCCATCTATCATTGGAAAACCGTCTTCGATCTCAACGAGGAAGAGAAGGCGTTTCTGAAGAAGCATTCTGTTCGAAAAATGTATGTTCGTTTCTTCGATGTCGACATTGAAACTTCGCCGATGAACTCAACGAAAGATCCTGTACCTATCGGAACAACTGTGTTCAAGTGCTCGAAGCCTTCAAACGTCGAGATTGTACCAACCGTATTCATAACCGTGAAGTCTCTAATTGCCTCCAAGGATGATGGGATGAAAGATCTTGCCTCAAAGATCTATACGAGGGTTCGCAATATGTCCGATTACAATGACCTTGGACCGGTAAAAGAAATCCAACTGGATTGCGACTGGACAACAACTACTAAAGATCTTTTCTATTCGCTCTGCAGAGAGACCGTAAACCTTGCTCATCCTGATTCCGTCTTGGTCAGCTCCACTATTAGACTCCACCAGTTGAAGATGGATCCGCCTCCGGTTGACCAGGGAGTTCTGATGGTTTACAACACAGGTGCCCTTAGAGAGACCAGAACCAAGAACTCAATACTCGATTATGACGATGTTAGTTCATATTTATCGAGAAGTCCTATTTACTATGGCCTGCCTCTGGATTTTGCATTCCCGACCTACGGTTGGGGTGTGTTGTTCAGGAACGGAACCTTCAGCGGCATTCTTCACAGGACTGACTATTCAGATGAAACGCGGTACAAAAAAAGAAAAGACGGGACGTTCATTGTTATAAAGGACCACGTTCTTGAGGGCAAATCCCTTTGGGAGGGAGACGTGATCCGGATGGAATATCCGTCTGCAAAAGAAGTCAAGGAAGTGGCAGAATTGGTCACTTCTAGCGTCAGGGACACTACACACAGCGTTATTCTCTATCATCTTGATTCCAGCAATCTACTCAAGTTTTCCAACGATGAAATATCGAGCATTTACAATTATTAGCATTCTTCTCTTAGCATCCGGTCTCAAGACCTATGCATGCGGACCATGGTACTATGATCCAAGCGAATACTATATGTATAGGATTAGTAATAATTACCTGACCGGATCTACGCGTAAGTACGAATTCAACTACGGAGCTAATGAGAACTGCTTACTTTGGCAGCAGCAGACATCAAAAGATATTCCCATCTCGCATATCTACACCGTCGTATACAGCGGAAATGCGACGTCTGAATGGATTGAAGATCTCCTATACCACAGGCGATCCCGGTGGATTTTAAGCATCGAGGAAGAGGAGAACCGATTCTGCAAATGGTTGTGGAAAGACGAGGAGGCAACAGAATTTCTTCTTCTAGCCAAGCAATGTGAGGAGACACGTTCACGGATGACATCCCCATGGTATTATCCTTCTAAAAAGGATCCTGACAAGAACTCTCTGGAACAAATTGTTGCGCGAGCAGATGAATATGAAGGGAATAGATTTACCGATAGGTATTTGCTTCAGATAGAACGAGCCCTCTTTTCTCTTCATAAATATGATGAGTGTATCAACCGCTGGAATGATATGAAGGGCAAGTTGCAGGACAATATAATAAGGCGTTTGACTCTTCGATACGTCGCAGGTGCATATTACAATATCGGAGACATAGATGAAGCCATCAAGCTTTTCGGAGAAGCGGGCGACATTGAGTCTGTCCTCAGTTGTGCCAAAACGGCTGGAAAAGATTATTTGACTGCATTATATGAATACACCCCAACTTCCCAAGAGCTCAGGGATGCCATCGAACGTACAATCCTGGGGGCTGAACGTGACCTTTGGGGGTTCGGTGGTCCATTTCCGCCTAATTATGCCTCTGCAATAGGTGAAGAGAATAAGGCCGGTCTTGTTCAGGTCCGAGATCTCTGTATAAGGATCGGTTCCGAAGGAAGGGTAAATGATCCTGACTTGTGGTTTTATTCCGCCGCTTTTATCGAGCATCTTCTTGGCCATAACAGTAATGCATCCAGGCTACTTGCGAAGGCTGAGTCCAGCAAAGGAAGTGCGTTCATTAAAGAATCCGTCAAGGTTTTGAAGATATACCTTGAGGCTCTAGGGCCATATAATAAGAGCTATGAATCGAAGATGGTGGAAAATGTTAAGTGGCTCGAAAGAAAGGTCGTTGAACATTTGGATGAGGGACGATCAAACACCATTAGCTATGGGATGTACTATACCGGCATAAACATGAGTTACTTTTACTGGAATGATATGTTGCGTAAGATTGTCCATTCCGCCATCGTCCCCCGCCTACTGAAAGCGGACAAAGATGTCTTGGCGATTGCTTTCTCCAATATGGCTGACAATTTGGTATTCAACCTCGTCGGAGAGATTGATTCATCATGGAGCTCGACACAGAGAATGACTTTGCAAGAGTATCGAGAAAACGGAGCATTTAATAGCCTGGACTATAGCAACATGACATTCGGACTTCTTGATTCAATAAAAGTGGAGTCAATCATCAGGTACGTCGACAATCTGAAACGGCCAGGGTCTGATATGCTTCGATATCTGAATGGGAAAGGGTACACTGATGAAGACTATTTCAGAGATATCATCGGGACAAGACTAATAAGAGACATGCGTTATTCCGAGGCAGAAACATGGTTCGCGAAGGTCGCCCCGTCGTTCCAGAATCAACTCAATACTTTTAGGGACGGGTATCTTTCCTTTGATCCTTTTGCGATGGAATTAAAAAGGAGTAAAGAACGAGCAGATGTAAAATACTCCTTTACAAGAGAGATGGCATCATTAGAGAAAGCCATTGCGGAAACAAAGGATCCAGATCGGAAGGCATTAATGATGACCCGATTCGCAACAGGAGTAAAAAATTCTTTCGGAAACTGTTGGGCATTGTCATTCTATGGTTTGTCATCTGGCGATTATGATGTAGAGTATTCTCCAAACTCACTATTCCTTCGGGCTCAGAAGAAAGGATTTGACCGCGCGGAGAAAATGTACGCCACAGCACTGTCAATCTGCCGAGATAAAGAGACGGCCGCCCAGATTAATCTCATGCTTGGCAATGGGAAAACCGTTGCAAAGAAGTATAAAACTACCCATACAGCTGAATATGTAAGGGGCCACTGCGACACTTATATCGATTACCATCTCGAGAAGAGAGAACGATTTTGGAGACACTGATACAATAAGATATAGGAATAGTCGAGAGAATTAAGCCGATATTCTAATTCTTTGGGAATACTAATAATTTGTACGGTTTTTAAATAATCCCAAACCACCATAAGACTCTGATAAACACACAATAGCCGGCCGCGTCATCATGCCGTAGCCAACCATCAAAGTAATATATCGTCCTTTCGTGTCGTCTCTACC
>Ga0310695_10007768_pt1 | contig 16973 bp, 12 predicted proteins | sample RumenRJG_04DNA_FD_203882 | JGI IMG/M metagenome (GOLD analysis project Ga0310695, IMG submission 203882) | Bovine rumen microbial communities from Lethbridge, Alberta, Canada - RJG_04 (v2) (version 2) | ecosystem: Host-associated > Mammals > Digestive system > Stomach > Rumen | place: Canada...
ACTACTTTATCTCAAAAGCGCATATTTCACGACAAGCGCCGGAATGCGTGGCATTCTGTCCGCCATGGCGCACGGCAGAAAGTGGTGCCGCATGCGAATTTCGCGGATTTCGGCGGGAACCGACAAACCCCCGAAGCGCAGTGCAACGGTATAACCGCGCATACCCGCCAGAAATAGCGCTATCTGAAAGTTATCTCACGGCACACCGTGCCCCTCAATGAAAAATGGGGAAAGTCCAGCAAACCAACCCCACGCGAACCAATTTCAATCCCCAACTAGAATTTGGCAACATTGGAACTGGCAACATTTCCACATTGGCAACACTTCCGTCCCCGCCTTCGCGCGCTGCTGCTTCTGCATTGCCGCAAGTCTTCTGGTTCTCACAAGTCCCATGACATTATCTCTCGCGTTACTGTATCAATCCTACTGTGTAACAAGAGGTCTTGTCATTCCCTTCTTAGCTACAGTATAGGCTATTCCTCAACGTTCGGGACTTGGCAGAAAACTGTCTTTTCCGAAAGAACAGCTATCATGTGCCCCTTGCCAAGAAGCTCGTTGGCTTGGGCAAAATTATTCGCGTCACCCAAAGCGATGTTGCTTGTTCCCTTGTCGGCCACCTTGAGCACAAGACGAATCCCAAAGTTTGAACGCATGAACGGTGGCATGACACTCGCTTCCGGACGTTGGGCTGCGAACACCAAATAAATGCCGGCGGCACGAGCCTTCGCGCTCAATTTGGAAATCGCGATACCTGCGCTCTCTTGGTACTTCTCATCCATGAACCAGTCTGGGAACTCGTCGTGAAAACACCAAATTGTCGGGATTTTGGGGGCGTCCGTAAGAGCATTCAATTGGGCGATTTTCTTGACTCGATATTGCCGGAACAACGCATAGCGTCTCTCCATCTCATCCACCAAGCCGTTGAAAATGGAAACTGCTTTCTCTTTGTCCGAAACGATTTCAAAGCTCGGAACATCTCCGAACTCAATGAAGTCAACCTGCTTCGGATCCATGATGACGACCTTGACTTCGTCGGGAGAAAACCTGTCTTTTAAACAATAGAGCATGTTAAGCAAAAGAACCGATTTCCCGCTTCCCGTCGCGCCCGCGACAAGCGTATGAGGAGACGATTCTTTTTGTGGATTCAAGTAGATGGGCTTCCCCGTATCTTCCTCAATTGCGACAAGCAGCCCGTTCTCTTTTGCGGATTCGAAATCATAATGAAAATCTGACCAAACTTTTGCCATCTGCAAGACAGCACGTTTGTCGCGTTTCAAAACCAGTCGAACGACGCCTCTGCGCGGGTCAATTTGATGAAGGTCAATGCCATAAGTGGACAGAAACTCTTCTTTCTTCTGGGCGATTCTGGCCTTGGTACAGGTGGGAGTCCCTTTATAATCTATCAAAATGAAATTCGGGGTTTCGATCGGCGGCCCCATACGTTCCGTCACGATTCCGAAGTCATCAAAGGCTTCTCTGATTCTCTGAAGGCTCTCGGCATACTTCTCTTCGGTGTCCTCCGAAGGTTCCGCAGAAGAATCTAATGGTCTCCTTTCGTTTTCGGAATCTTGTGAAATCACGTTTTGAGCATTGCCGGAATCAGCAACCGGTTCATTGGCGGCGCCCGCCGTGGCGTGGGCATCATTGTCGGTCTGCGGTGGATGGATGGACACTGCCGTCGATTCGGAAGGTTGTTCCCCTTCTGATAGCGTAGGAGATTGTTCTTCAATCACTTCGGGAACAGACACTCCGACGCCTTCGGGAAGGAGTCCCCAATTGCCGATCGGCTTGATGGTTTCGCAGGTGTCAATGCCCGTTGCTATCAAATAGCCATCTTCCTTCGAAATCTCAATCACTTGGTTGACTCCCGCTTTTTTCATCGAAAGCCTAGATTGAGGAATGTCGTGGATGACGGACAACCTCGGCAACGGATTGACTTCCATGAATTCTTCGTTTTCAAACAACAACGCGATGACTTTCGGATACAAAGAGACAAGCGGCTTCAAAAGAGTCGGAACGGATTCGTAGACTCTAAATCCAAAAGTAAGCATGCCGACAAGGAAGTCAAGACGGCCCCAATTCAGAAGTCTCGGCATGGAAGTTGCGGGCTCAGCATAAAGGCGTTGGATTACATCGGCCTGTTCGAGGGCTTCTTGCATTGCCGCTTCAGACATTGAATCTTTTCGCGTTTTGATTTCGATGAAAGAAAGCCGCATTGAAACCGGGAACAACTTCTCTTGTATCTGTCTGCACTTAATGGAGAAACAAACAACGTCGGGCCGGGTCGGTTTTTTCTTCTCTCCCAAGACTTCTTTTACCAGACTTTCGAACCTTTCCCGGAAAACATCCATCGGAACCAGGATGTTGTAGTACTCAAACCCGTCTTTGGATATTTGCGCAGGAAGAAGTCCCTTTGAAGCATCGTCCAAAAGGCGCCCTTGGAGGAGATTCAAAGTGACGAGAACGCCGACTTCGCCCAATGCGTTTTTCCCTCCGGAGGCAAGATTCTTCACTGTCGGAATTCCGCGCTTAGCCGAAGAAAACAGCATCTTCCGAATTTCGTCATCATCAACGCCATCCGGATTTAGCGATTTCACAGCTTCGCTGACGGCTTGGATCATCGTGGGATTCTCCTTCGCGAGAAGGTAAAAACCATCTGTTCCGCTGGCGTGTACGCCTGGCATAGGAAGCCGATATTCCCAAAGATACACGCCTGCATTTCCGTTTAAAGACTCGAAACATGCCTGATCCACGTCTGAAGACGAAATAGCATAGTAGTGGGAAGAATCGTCGTCAGGGCGCATTATGCCGGCACCGACAATGTCGGCGTTAAATCGAACGTGTCCCGGTTCGGCTTCGGCAAGCCATCTCTTTCGTCCTTCTAAAATCTGCAACACACCCAGAAAGACGTTGTCTTCTTCGTCCGCAGTAGATTCGGAAGCGATTTGTGCCGTTCTACTTTCAATGATTTCGCTCGCCGTTCCCACCCCACGGCTTCGGTTGCGGTAACGAAGAAGACCACCCGCCGACACAACGCCATAACTCGGTTGTTCATCCATCCGGAAAGCAGAAATATTGGCGGCACCCAATGAAGCAATCGTGACATCGACTTTAATCCTGTTACGTTCGTTCCCCGACTCCGCGTACCACTGCAATCGTCCATCGGTTTGTTCTCGCGCATTCATGATTTCGGCTTCAGTAACTCCGTCGGGAGCAGCCGAAGCCCTCGGCCCAACAATAGAAATCATGCGAGGTCCGAAAGTCGGTCCGTCGTTATCCTTTCCAACCAAAAAGTCGAGTCCTTGGCGAAGGAGCATTCTTGCCGAATTACCTCCCATGTTTTTCGATACATAGCGGACATTCAAGGCATCCTTCGCAATGCAAACTGATTGCGTTGCACTGATAGCAGATTCGACTTCCCCGGCGGACATCGTGCGCTTTACGCTCGTGATACCAAATCCCCAATTTTGGAAAAACGATGATTTGTCGAATGTCCCCGATGAAAGAATCGGTGAATACGAATGGAATGCACCCCAGTAGTCGCTGGATGTCGGAACCGCGAAATATGCGTGTAGAACTGACTTGCCCGTAGTACTGCTTAACAGCGGCAGATAAAGGACGTCTGGATTTGAATGGCTGTCAAAAGAAGACACAATACTCGAATGATGATTGTCAGAGAGCAGGTCGTACATATGGCGTTGCGCCTGAAATTGCCAATACAAACGGATGGGATGCTGAGGTAAAAGGAATACTGCATCGGGGGTGCTGGAGAGAGAATCGCTGTCAGAGAAAAACGCCCAAATCGTATCAATCGTGATAGCAGTTTCGTAATCGGCGAGAAGCCATGCGTAATACGATTGGAGATAGTTCGTCAGCAGAGTCTTGACCCCCTTGTGTTCCTCTTTGGAAATCTTGTAGAGTTCAAATTCCTCGATGACACTACCTCCGAAAGCAGTATTGCCTTTGTCCGTCAATGCCGCAAACAACTGTTTGCGTGCAATGAAGTAATTTTCTGCTTCTTGTGTCCGGCACTTACGTTTCCAGGATTCGATGTCTGGACGAGGGTCAACGGTCTGGAGGATTTTTTTAGTGAACTTCTTGAGTGAATCCAACCAACCATTCTTGTTGAATTGTGATATATCATCCGAAACCAAGAGCGGATACCCGACGGGAACCGACGAAGACGTCTCCAAAACGGCCGTGATGTGTTCCTGGCTGAGGCGAGAAGAGATGGTACCTGATTCAAAACTGACGGGAGCATTGATCCTCGCCGTGCCGAGGTGACAGTTTCTGAGAAGATCAAATACGGTTGGCTGGCTGTCCGTTTCTTTTTGCTCGACGCGGACTTCAACTACATATGTGCAACGTTTCCCCTTCGATCTTCCGGAGAAATGGATCTCGACCCCATCGACAAGATCACATCGCATACCAAAGTATCGATTGTATTGATCCGCATTGAGTTGACGAGGGGTGGGATCGTCTTCATACACCGCTTGTATGCTATTTTCGTCGAGAACGAACTCGGCTCCGGTGAATATTTGGATAAGAACATTCGTTTCCTTCAACGCGACGATTCGTGAGACAAAGGCATACTTTGCATTTTTGCGCGAAGGAGAAAAAGGGGACGCCTTCTTCAATTGTAGTTGGTCGTCGATTGTGACGAAACATCCCGAATCGAGTTTGTCGAGCATGATAATGTCATGCGAAGTCCGAGATGGTCGATCAAGATTCCCGTTTGAAGCCTCAAAAACGAGTTTGAAAGGCTTCGTGTCCTTGTCAGTTGCGGAATAGTTGAAACCTTCAGAGAGGGGAAGTCCGGTTTCAAGTGAAGTTTTAGCCCGGAATACCGACACGGTCGCATCGGTGATGTCCGAATGGAAAGCGAAAGTTAACCCACTGTTGGCAACAATCGGCATCTTTTTGTTGGAGAAGTCTCCTGCCGATTGTCCCATTACGTCGACAGAAAGGTTTGACTTTCTCCCTGGCAGGACGTGCTCTAGGATGTCTATCGTGAATTTCGACCACCAAGGTTCAAAATATGTAGTTTCTACGGATTCGCTCCGAGATTTTCCTGCATACGTCGCAAAAATGGATGCTTCAATCGAAGAGCGAGATTCAGATTCCAGAATATGGTTCTTAAAACAATGAACGGGATCCGGATCGTCTGAAAACTCGTCTTCAAGTCTTGCAAAAAAAGCGTCTCGCTCAATGGATGCAAGCATCTCGGACATACTGGACATCAAAGTTGTCTGTTCTTGCAATGTCTTTACCGAAACCCTGGTTTTGCTCGAATTGGGAAGCCCAAATATCGACTCGAGAATGGGGGCGGAGATGGTGTCAGACTGATCGGCTGCGGCATTCAGTCTTTCGAGAAGAGACCATGCCTGATCTGGACTAGTACATTCCTCATAAATCGGCTTGAGCAATTTGGCATAATCCGTCGGCCATTGTTTGTCAGGCTCGCATTCGACCTTGGGAAGCAAACTAAGGTAGAACTCGTCGTCGAGGAAATATCCGCAACCATCTTCATCATTTGCAGCAGGGTTGAATCCGAAAGTCGTAGTGGTCGTGGTAATCGACGCATTCAAATCACTTTGTTCAGCTGCCAAGAAAACAACAGGAGCAGAGGGGTCGTCGTTTCGCACCCGGACCGCGAAATCTTGTCCACCGCAGCCCCAACCTCGGGTCTTGTATCCATCTTGAAATGACCGACGGTACTCGGCAAGAGCCTCTGCTCGTGAAGAAAAAAACGTACTATGGCCACGAACGCACCAGCCGTTGCTGTCGAGATGATATATGATTCTCTCGTCGTCGACAATCAAGATGATTGGGACAAGCGTGCCTGCTTTATCGTAAACTCGCCTGTCCGGATTGTCCGAGATAAAAGCGAGTAAGTCCTCATTGACTTTCGCCGACAATCCGCGAAGCACTGTTCTGGACAGTGTATCTGAGTTAGCATATTTATCTTGTATGAGTGCAGAAAGTTTCTCTGAAAGTTTCATCGGTTTCCCTCTCTGAAAAATGGATTGAGAATCATGAGGCCATCGTCCGCGTCGGGCGAGTCCATTGTCAGACCAAGTCCTTTAAGATGTCCGACGAATTGATCGTTGTGCGCAGAACGAATCTTTATGAAGAACTTTTCAAGATACGCCTTCAAATCCTTCTTGGGAAACACACGACGCCCATTCGCACAACAATAGGCCACCGTGAAACAAGAGACGGACCCGAGATCAACGATAAATGGAGCTCGCGAATAGCGCCCCTTTTTGCGAACAAAAAACGATTGATCATAACGGATGAAATCTCGTTGCCCGTCGATGACGGTCTTCTGGCGAAGTACGGCGAAAAACTCAAGGAAGTGTTTTAATCTACCTTTCCTATAATTCAAAACGTTCTTTTCGGCATCTGCAATTGCGACATATCCTTTTTCAAAATCCTTTCTGATTTCAGGCGCATGGAATTCGGGCACGAATGATTTAAGTGAAGAAACGAAACCTTCCACCGTGGTCCAATCAAGCGAATTGAACTTTACAGGATTCAATTCTTTGGCCGCGTCAAGAAAAAAGGCGATGCGTATCATATCACGCGCATATCTCGTCACGATGCGGACTTGCGCTTTCGAAAACCCCTCCCCGTAAAAGAAGAAATCTTCTTTGCAATCTTCATGACTTTCAGAACAGAGCTGCTGGATAAAATCACGAGAAGGGATAGCCGGTATCTGTTTTTCTCCAAGGACATATCTTTGGATGGCCAGACTAGCGACGTGGTGAAGATCGAGCAACCACATCATGAATGCCATCATTGACATTCGTAAATGTGCATCAAGAATTGTAAGCCACTGCCATCTTGAGAACATCGGTTTCAGGTCGAGAACAAGACGAAGCCCGTTTCTGATTTCGTCAAGAGGGCTCTGCCCGGAAAAAGCCTCACGATCCGAAAAATGAAGGAATTGTTTCCCTTGACTTGCGATGTCATTCTGATTTTTCGTCCAAACTGGCAAATTGGCAGCATCTACACGCCCACTTTCTTTGAGTTGCTTTGCATACTCTTGAAGCAGATGTTCAATAATCCTTGCAAAGAAATCGTCCTTGTTGTCATCCTGTACCGACAGAGCGGAAAAAAGACAATTCCACAGATTTTCGCTGTCCGCATTGTCGAGGGACGAATACGATATCAATGCCTTGAGAAGAGTATCAACATTCCAGGGGGTCCCTCCTGAAGAATTGGCATTTCTGTTTAGACGAATTGGATTACTGAACAACGCCGTGGCCGGAACGAGTGGTGCAAGAAACAAGAAATCGGGGTACTTTTGACCGCGTTTTTGACTTGGATCTTCCGGGGAAAGTAGAACGTCTCGCAACAACCGCCTGACTTCATTCCGATTGAATGGGGCCGGCGGTATCTCTTCCTCTGTCGAAACAAGTTTCCAAAGAGCTTTTCCATTTTGAGAAACAGAGACGTCGCGTAAGGAAGCGAAACCAAGCGCCCGATAACACGAAGCCATCAGGACTTCGCTTGGTAAGTATTCTGGTATGACTGGGAACTGAAAGAAGGCCTTGACAGCCTTCAGACTTTTTTGGTCCGCATCCGGTTGCCGTTCGGAAATCCCAGCCACGATAGATTCAAAACTCATTGTGCGTCCTCCCGTATAAGTTTATTGGAAAGCCAGACAAACTTGCTCTCATTGCTTTCTGGAAATGAAAACCGAGGTTCTTCGGCAAAATGGGACACGATTCCGAGAAGTTTCGAGGAAAGAAGATTCAGCGAAACGAACGTCTGTTCCGAAATCGAAGCGATGCTCAAACCCTCCTTGATTTTCCGCAACGCGAGGAATAGCGGAAATGTCAACCGAATGCGCACCGATTTAGGGTGTCCGTTGGAGGAAGAAAAGCGAACGACAACATCGGGCGTCGGATCAACTGGCGCACTGGTGGAAACGGGCAGCGTCCTGCTCCTTTCAAGAGCTATTTTGCAGGTGTTCTCCGTGTCAATGGTAAAGATGTATTTGGAACTCAATTGCGTTTGTCCTATTGATTGGAGGACATGGGATGAAAACCTGTCGCCAAGAGAAAGCACTTGGCCCAAGGGCTTCCGGATGAACTCCAGGATTTCTCGGTCTGCATTCTCGTCAAAGCAAATCTTCCGATAGACCTGGATGTCCTCGTTGTTGAAAACGGCTGGAATCCTTTCGCCGATTTCCCTCTTGGACATCCGAGAACCAAGTACTTGAAGCAATTGCAGGCAACGACGACAGGCTTCGCCTTTGTCAGTTGACACATCGAAAGAATTGGATCCGAGGTACTCTTCGGTTTCCTTCAATTGCGAAAGAAGACGGGTCAACGAGTCAGACACACCACCGCTTTTTCTGACGACCGACGAGCCAATCAGGGTTGAACTGCAAAAGCCGATTTCGATGGATTCCAGATCATCAAAACCTTCTTCGAGAGCAACATCCATCTTCTTCGCAAAATCTCGATGTATAAGATCCCAGGCGCGGGTTATGTTTTTCCTTCTTGTGCTAACTTCGGCAATGGCTTTCAGCAACCGTTCAATGCTGGCAAACTCTCCGGATTCTTTGAACTTGTTCAATATGGATTTCAGTGACCTGATCTCCTTGGTTGAGAACTCGGTGTAGTCTCCAAAAAGGACTTGATTGAAGCGTCGTGATGACAACGAAAACGCACTGGCCAGTTTGTTCTTCCGCTCGTGTTTCCGAAGAATCTCTGCATGGTGGTTAACCCAGTTGCAAGGAGTCGTCTTCACCTGACGATCTGCTTGCGGTTTATGGTATGACTCTTCTGTGTCGGAGAACAAGACATTTGATACCGCCAAAAGATCTCGGAAGAGAAGTTTGTTTCCGGTGACGATTTCAAAAGCGTTCAAACAATAGATTATGCATTCAAGCCCCTCTTTCGTTTGCATCACCGAAAGGTTTTCGAAAAAGGGACAAAACTCTTTGTCGTGGCAATCTTGGCAAGCTGAACAATCCGCCTGTTCGAAAAGGCGTCGGAACAATTGGTAGCCAGGGGTTTTCTCTACGTTACCGCCATAGAGGTTCGGATCAATGAGACTTTCGGCGTCCATCGGCCAAACAAACACGGATGGAGAGCAGGAAGCAAGGACTCCGTCTTTGAATCGCCCATTGCCTTGAAGCGGCCACATACAGGGACCGATCTCCCCAACTGAGACAACGTCCGAGAGTGCTGAAAGAAATTTACCGACCGTGCTTCCCGGATCGGTGTCTGCGGTCTCCTTGGCCAGAACACCACGATTGACACAACAAAGATAAAGGTAGTTTGATTGCGGAGATGTCGGATTATTCCGAAAAACATAATCGTCGATGTCTTTTCGTAGCTCTCCGAGACTCAATTCAGTGGCATCTTCCACGACAACGACGCCTTCGATTCCGGAAGAAACTCGATTATGGAAGAACAGACGGGAATTTTTTGTTTCGAAGGACGGTAGAAAATCCTGTCCGTAAACACGCCGCAGGAAAAAATCAGCAGCTTCCGTCTTGCCGTTTCCGGGGCCACCAACCAAGAAAATGCAAACTGGACTTGAATGAACTCCGTTTTGAATCTCAGCCGCAAGAGATTCAAGGTTCAAAAGAAGTCGTGATTTTATCAATCCGCCCATATTCCAGCCAGATTGGGTATTACCGATTTTCTTGACGGACTCATGTTTCGAACCCGAGAACCGAAAGAAGAATTCTGGATATTTATTACTCATTGACCCCTCCTGAAAATCCTGTGGTTAACGAGGAAAGCATAAACCATCTCTGCAATACGCTGGGACATCAAAAAAGGCACCCCATTGCCCACAGCTTTAAACAAAGCCGATATCCCCATATCTACAGGAAGCGAGAAATCTCTTGGCAAACTTTGAGTGGCAAGTGCCTCCGCAACAGATATTCTACGATTCTCCCAAGGGTGCAACGGCACTTCATTGTGCCCATAACAAGCCGTAAAAGCATACTTCCAACGATGGAGTCGATGATATGACTTCCCAACCGAGTTTCCTTCACGAATCGTTGCAAATCGCGCTATCGTCTTGGGCTTCGGCTTCGTTTGATTCACCTGATTCGGATGGTTAGCAACATCGTTCTTTTCCCACCATTCCTTAATAGACAAGTCTTTAACTCCTCGCCTATCTCTCGGACGTGGCACATTGGGATCAGGATTAAATGGCTGCGATGTTGGCCACTGATTTCGCGCCTCATCAACATACTGCCTAGCCCATTGAAAGTCTTCCCAATGTAAATCTTTTTCCATGTCCCGATTAGAATAATCTTCAAGCAGATCACGCCGAACACCTACAATCATCAGTCTCTCCCGATACTGCGGAACTCCGTACCAAAGCGAATTAACTAACTTATACGAAAAATAATATTGCTCACTTAGCTTGATGCACAAAGATTTGAAATACCTGAAATGTTTCTCAGATGACAGAAGCCCTTTGACATTCTCAAAAACAAAGAAATGGGGAAGCTCCTGGCATATCAAGCGAACATATTTGCTTGATAAGGGTCCAACATCTCCATCCTTGCCAGCATTCTTTCCTGCAATTGAGAAATCAGGACATGGTGGTCCGCCAATAAATCCAAACACACGCCCACTTTGTCGTTCCGCCTCTAGCAATTGGGAAAACTTATGATATGTTTCTTCACACCCCCTTTTGGGTCTTCCTCCCCACTTCACGAAGTCGGAAATACTATTCGGGAATATGAAATCTTCTGGCACACTGATCGGTTGATTCAAATGTGCTCGCGCATACCGATAGCATTCCCGAAAGTGCTCGTCAATCTCGTTGGCCATTCTGACTTCATACGGCGTCCCATTAGCCAATTCAAACCCCAAATCCAAAAAGCCCGAGCATGAAAAAAAAGAGTATACACCAATCTTATTCGCATCTAGTTCCGGTAGTTTGTCACTTTTACTTATTTTTAACATTTTAAATCTCTCAGAAAACGAATTCATCCTTCCAACAGTTCTCTGTGCTTTTCGAGCAAGGACTGTGACGGCAAGAACTTAGTCGGTAAGGACATTGCTTGCCCTTCGCGGTCGAGGAAGTAGGACTTGGCCGCCGCGTCGGTGTAGTGGTCTTTGATTGCCTTTGAGACGATAAGGCGATAGTGTTCGTCGAAAGAAATGAGATGACGGTCAAACGCGGCGTCGTAGGTTGCAGAGAGGCACAAGCCGTTTTCGGGATTGAGGCGGTTCTTTTCGTCTTCCGCCCACGGGCTGATGTGGCTGGCGCGAAGGACGTCCGGCACGGAAAGCCCTGTCACGCAACATTTGCCGCCGTAGTTCGCAAGCACCATCTTGCGGAAGATGTCTTGATTCACGCGCACTTTGACGGCGGCAAGTTTCGTCTTGCCTTCCTTCGCGGTGAGATTCAGATGCGCTTCAAGGTCGGCTTTTGACGTATGACTGATCAGCGACTCCACCTTTGACGCGACGGCCTTGCCGCCGGTCTCGCCCGACACCTTTGCGAGAATGCCATCCTCAAACGCCTCTGTCGCCAGAAACTCGCCGTAGGCGCGAACCGCCGCCGAACAGAAGTTCTTCGTCCAATAGCTCGGCGATTCGAAGTCCGCCAACACGGGACTTGCCGCCCCCTTCTTCATTTCGGCACATATCCATTCGTGTAAGGCGTGGATGTCTGCGAGCGAAAAGCTGTGCCACATGGAGCCGCCGACGATCGGGTTCGGGTAGTGTTTCGTCAGGATAGGGCCGAGCATGTCGAGCGCGCGGACGTAGGACGCGGCCTTGCCGCTCCCGTCCGTGTTCGTGGCGAAGATGAAGTCTGTGAAAGATTGCCTCAACATGGCGGAAACAAGTATAGCAAATCGGCGACGTACCTGGTGAAAAATCTTTGGCAGATACTGTGGCCCGCTTCTGCGCTTCGTGTGGCGCAGGTAAGAATCCACACGTCAGGCAAGTATCATTCTTTTCGCCCATGCTTCTGTGGACTTGCTTTCCTGCAACCCGAGCTCTTGCCAGATACCTGAATAGTAGATACCCTCACCGCGCGCAGAATTCTTCCGCGAACCAATGATGTGTTCAGGATCATAGACCTTGTTGTATTTCCAATAGGCTTTGCTCATGCCTTCTAGCGTGAGTACGCGCCGAGGAGAATACGGAAGGAGCCCCGCGCCCGGCAAAGACGGCGCGAACGACAGGCTTTTCCTCGCGACAAAGATGTAGTCGTGTGGATCTGAAGCGCGATAGTCCGCCGCATGTGGATGCCAAGGAAGGCGTTTCGCCTTTTCTTGATGATCACACAGAATTTCCCCAACCTGTAGATACCCCCAAAGGAGATGCATGTCATGACAGTGGAAATAGTCGACGTGCTTCCGGACATACCGAAATTTTCCATCCACCCTCTCGACGAAGTGGAACCAGCCGAAGAACAGGAAGAGATCGCCAGGTTTTACGCCGACCGTATCAAGTAGATAACTCAACGAGGTACTGCATTGCCCGAATCCTGGCACCCATTTCTTCGGGCGTTTAACATGACGCGCAACATCGAGATCTGGGTCAAAGTGGCAAGTGCCATTCGCCCTTCCGTCGTGTAGATCGGACAGTAGGTCATTGTAGCGAAGACCCTTGTACTGAAGATCGGAATACCATACTGATTCACCATGGGCGGGAATCGGGAATGACACGACCGCGCCATCGGGCATCACCACACTTGGTAGTTTACCGTTCTCGCTATCAAATCCTTTTCTGCTTAGAATTACTTTCATTTCTCTACGGATGGTACAATGGGAATCCTTTTGCACTGGCGGCGGACTCGCCCCCAGGCTATGTTGCTACGTTCTTCCAAACGAAGCGAAACAAGTATACCAAAACGGCGGCACGCGGGGAAGCGAGTAGTTGGGTGGTGGATTAGTTGGTTAGTTGGTTCGTTGGTAGATGGGTGGGTGGGTGGTGCGCCGCCAAGATGGCGGCTCTCCATGCGGTCGCGACGGAGCGCGACCCCCCGGGCGGCGGTGGGGCGAGGCGTCTCGCCGAGCCGCGGATGGCGGGCGGCGGTGGAACGCCGCCCCTACCAAGGGAGGGTGGGCGCGTAGTGGGACGCCGTCTACCGAGGGGAGGGCGGGGGAGTCTCTATGCGTTTGCGATTCTTGCAATCAGGGTGTTCGCCCATGCGATGGCCTCGTCTACCGTTGGCAGGACGGGAAGATTGCCTTTCTGCGCGGAATAGATTTCCGCCCAGTTCTCGTTTTGTGTCACCGTTGGCGGCCAGGGTTGCTTCCGCCTGTATCGGAAAAGCTGACGGCAGATTTCCCCCGTGCGGACAAAATCCAGCCGATGCAGCGAGTCGATAAGCTGAAGATCGATCAAGTCGTGTGCGCGCTTGCTTCTCGCTTCCGTAACGCCATGAAGTTTTTGGGCGACCTGGTATTCCAGCTTCATCACCCGGATGTCGCCAAGTGCGGGAAACGCAAGCGAAGCGGCTAGATCGGCAATGGTCTTTGGCACGGGAACGACATCGTACGCATCGGCATCACCAATCTCGTTGTGGCCGATTTCAAGGTCGACCACTCGCCATGTCTTCCCCAGATAGTTGAGACGTACGCTACAAGGTTGCATCACGTAAGCAAAAGGAACACGCCTTGGATTCGCCTGTTCGAGAATCTGCAACTCGCCCTTGAATCCATTCCAGCCTTCCTTCAATTTGCCGCCAACGTCCTTGAGAAACGAATCCAGGCTTTCGCTCCAAGCGGTGTCGAGATCGCTCGTGACGCGCGTCATCTTGTCATCATATCGGAACTTGAGCGAAGTGCCGCCCTTCACCACGCCTGCCCCGACCATTTGGGCAACGATCGCATTCGCAAACGCAACGGCAAGTTCGTTTGCGCGAATGGTATCGTTTCCTGCATAACGAACGATGGCCCGTTCTAGGGCCGCTCTCGATTTCGGCATTTCCCCCATTAGCTCTCCTTCGTGAATTCGTAAGCCTCTGATTCGGTCAGCAGCCCGTCGGCCAAGGCCTTGCGCGCGGCGGCGGCAACGCGGTCCGCCTCCATCTCCCCGCCATGCAATGCAGTTTGCAACGCCTCTCTTATCGGCTGGGAACGTATTCCCTCGTATTCCACGCATGTGCATGGTCGCATATCCTCCAGATGGATGTTGGGAGGTAGTCTGCGCCTGACCCTGCCAGAAGCCCCAAGGTAGACAATTGCCGGATTCGTCGGAGCAAGACGCAGCAGCGCCACAACGGAGGAGCCGCGCAGATAGGCGGTCTCGCCCGCTATGGCCACGGAATGCGCATAGACATCGTTTTCACGGGGAATGTGGTGCTTCGCCACATACACCCCGTGTCCGATCTTGATCAACGTACCGCGCTGGGCCATGGCGGGCAGAGCATGCTTGTCAACACCAAGCGCACCTGCCTGTGCGTTGGTGATGATGCCGTAATGGTCTTCGGCGTAATCCCATATCTTGTCATAAGAGGTCATGGCAAAAGTATATCAAAACAGTGACTTTTTGACAATCTGGAAACGTGATGATGTCAAAAGGTAGCTAAAACGGTATACTTTTGGCAGCCAATAGTCAGATTGGTTAGTTGGGTGGTGGGTGGGTGGTGGGTTGGTTGGTAGGTGGTTGGTTGGTGGGTGGGTGGTGCGCCGCCAAGATGGCGGCTCTCCATGCGGTCGCGACGGAGCGCGACCCTCCCGGGCGGCGGTGGGGCGAGGCGTCTCGCCGAGCCGCGGATGGCGATGGAACGCCGTCCCTACCGAGGGGAGGGCGGTCCCAGTTGGCGCTTTTCCGGCTTGCGCGGGAGCGCGGGGTTTGGTATCCTGTCAGCGCTCCCCGCAAAGGGAGCCCGCGTCAGCGAAACTGCCGTAAAGTTCCAACGCCTCCGGGCGTGACCACTAATAAGGCCTTGTGGCCTCGGCAACAAGAATCCTCGAACGGCGGCAACCGACCGACACGTACCGAGGATACGACAATGAACGACGATTCGCCGCGAGACGCCCGCCTGACCGAGACCGCGCAGGCCATCCATGCCGACAACCTCCACCTTCTCGCCCGGCTCGACGCCGACGACTGCAATCCCGGCATCGAGCTCGACTGCACCCTCAACGGCGCCCAGGAGCACATCTTCGACTTCTTCGAGGCCCTTGCCGCCTACAGACACGGCGAGGTGCCTTGGCGCGGCGTCTCGTTCATGATCGACTCCACCAACGCGCTCGTGCGGACCCTGGAGAGTCGATACGGCATGGCTTCCGCCCATGCGGTGGGGCAGGCGTTCCGCGCCAGCAAGGTGTGGTGGTGCGTGGACGAGTCCGCGCCGCGTCTCTCCCGCAAGGCGTACCTGAAGCACCTCGTCGCCGCCCGCGAGGCGATCTACGACGCCCTCAACACCCTCAACTGCGAGCTTTTCGTGCGCACCGCCGCACCGCCCGCCTCTCCGCCGCCCGCCGCGACAAAGTCCGACCTGCGCGCGGCAGTGAAGACAATCCTGCGCGGAGAGGATGTCAATGCCGCGAAGCCAGGTCCGCGCCTCACGCCCGCGAAGCGGCGTCAGATCGAGGCGGCGGAGGCCTGGCGCAAGAGCCATGCGGGCTGCACGCTCCACAACGCGTGCATGCGTTCCTTCGTGCCAACCGAGGGCGGGTACAAGAGCGCCGATGCACTCTATGCGCACATGCACGAAGGCGAAAAGTTAGGAATTCCCCCTACTAATTCCTAACAAAAATTCACAACGTTAAATTGGTCGCAAACCCCTGTTTTTACAGGGGTTTCTTCTTTTTTTGCAAATCGGTCTTTTCCCGAAAGTTAGGAATTAATTCCTAACTGCCTGAAACTGTTCCCCGTCTGCGCGAGGCGGGGGCTGTTCTCCGCCGAAGGCATTCAGCCAGCGCGGACGGAGAACAGAAAAATGAAACACAAGGATTCCGCCGCCAAGATGGCGGCTTTCCCAGTCAGGCGGGAAAGTTATCAACAACCTTCCGCGACACGTCAAAAGAAAGCGGAAGCGAAAAAGAGAAAATCCCCCTGCACCCCCTATAGAGAAAAAGGGAAGGGTAAAGAAAGTGACAGACGGGTTCTCTCACGGAACCGTCTTTCGCGTGCGAGCGCGCGCGCGACGGCGCGCTCGGTGATCGCGCCCTACCCGGGGTTGGACCGGCTCGTTGCCGCGGCGCTCGACGCCGACCTCGACACGGCGGTTGGGGCGTTCAACGGTTCGGCGGATGACCGGCGCATCTGGGCCTCCATCGCATGGCGCGTGGGCGTGGAGGATTTTCACTTCGCGCTGATGGACAAGCTCGCGGAGGATGCAGCCGATGGGACGCGGCACATCCGCAACCGCGCCGCCGCGTTTCAGGCGTTTCTCAACGAGCGCTTCCCGAAGCCGGAAGGAGGTGCGGCATGACATTTCGCATGGCACTCAAGTTCATCCGCCGGAATGCGCCGGAGACGGAACAGACGTTTCGGGCCATCTGCCGGAACCGCTACTGCCGACCTGTCCGCGACTGGGCGATCTTCGATCTCGCGAGGTCGAAAAAACTGCCGTACAACAGCGTCAAACGCCGTTATAACAGGCACTTGGCGCGTCTCCACGAGATTTTCCGTGTCCCGGCCGGCGACTAGTTATGGAGGGCGGACGCGATGCCGGAGAGGTTCCGGCGCGATGGCCGCGTCTCCCGGGTGGCGCGGGGTTTGACGTGAGACATGAGACAAGAGACATGAGCGGAGACATTGAGACGCGAGACATTGAGACGAGGTGATGCGGCTTCGCCAATGTCTAAACGTCTCATGTCTCGGCTCGTCTCGGGTCTCATGTCTCTCGTCCCCGCGCCGAACCCGCGCAAGAAAAGCAATGGCCGCGTTTCGGCGCAGCCGCAAAACGACAAAACAAGAAAGGTTCAAGCCATGAGCAAGATCAAGACGACGAAACAGTTCAAGGAGCAGGTCGATGCCGCGTTCGCGACGATGCAGACGCGCGACGAGGCGAAG
>Ga0310695_10007769_pt1 | contig 16973 bp, 10 predicted proteins | sample RumenRJG_04DNA_FD_203882 | JGI IMG/M metagenome (GOLD analysis project Ga0310695, IMG submission 203882) | Bovine rumen microbial communities from Lethbridge, Alberta, Canada - RJG_04 (v2) (version 2) | ecosystem: Host-associated > Mammals > Digestive system > Stomach > Rumen | place: Canada...
CTGAAGTTCCAGGGTAAGTGGAATGTCCGCGATGTCGAGGACGTCACAGGTCTGTCAGGCTACTATTTCACACCTGACAAGCTGGAAGCATACAAAGATGCCAATCTGCTCAAAGGCGGTATCGTTTATGCTGACGCCATTACGACAGTTTCCCCGACCTATGCCGAGGAAATCAAGACACAGTTCTATGGTGAGGGTCTCGACGGTCTTCTCAATGCCAGAAGCCATGACCTGCGCGGTATCATCAACGGTATCGACTATACGGATTTCTCCCCGGATAATGACAAGAAGATCCCTCAGCCTTACACCGTTGAGAACTTCCGCAAGATGAAGGTCAAAAATAAACTGGCTCTGCAGAAAGAGCTTGGCCTGAAGGTAGATGAGAAGTGCTTCATGATCGGTATTGTCTCCAGACTGACTGACCAGAAGGGCTTTGACCTGATCGCTTATGTCCTCGAGGAGATCCTTTCCCTCGACGCGATCCAGATGGTCGTTCTGGGAACCGGCGAAGAGCGCTACGAGAATATGTTCCGCTACTTCGACTGGAAGTACAACGACAAGATTTCCGCCAACATCTACTATTCGGATGAGCTGTCTCACAAGATCTATGCTTCCTCCGATGCCTTCCTGATGCCTTCCCTGTTTGAGCCCTGCGGACTTTCCCAGCTCATGTCCCTGCGCTACGGCACGCTTCCCATCGTCCGTGAGACAGGCGGCCTGAAGGATACGGTCGAGCCTTACAATGAGTACGAGGGCACCGGCACCGGATTTACCTTTGCCAACTACAATGCCCACGAGATGATGCATTCGATCCGCTATGCGGAGCAGGTCTATTATGACAAGCGCCTTGAGTGGAACAAGATGGTCGAGCGCGCCATGAACGCAGACTTCTCCTGGAAACAGTCCGCTGCCAAGTATCAGGAGATGTATGATTGGCTGATCGGATGATTGGCTGATTGACTGATGTCCGGGTCCTGGACCCTGGATCGTCTCTGATACTGTTTCCGCGATGCCTGGAATTATTATTCTCCATCGCAACGCGTGCATGACGCCATGCTTCGCATTTTCGTACGGGTTCTGGTCCGTGTGAGGACCTTGAATGATTCGGTACAGCGGAGACGGATTCGCACATAGCACAATTAAATCAAAACCGGCGGGGCAGAGATGCCCCGCTTTTTTATGACACGGCCCGCGTAATGAATCTTTCCGCCTTGCGGCGGACGCGGGCCGGTCGGGGGCAGAGAACGGCAGGGCCGCCTCTGCCATATTGATATGGACTTTATGACACAGGCTGTATCTTTCCTATTGGATTTTTATCCGGTAATTGTTATAGTTGTATTTATTCTTTACTATGCAGTCCCCTGTGACTTTGGGAAAAGAGAAAAAGAAACTGATTCAGACGGCTGTGCCGTTCTGAAAATGACAGAAAAGGAAAACATGAGAGACAGGAAAAGAAAGAGCAAGGAAAGAAAAGGCAGACGACAGGACACTTCTGAACTGCGCAGGCAGCAGGAGAGAGCAGGGTCGAATGAGGGACCGGACAGACTGCGGGACAGGGAACAGGATTCTATCGAAGAGCAATCTTCACCTGGAGGCGGGATTGCCGTGCAGGCGGGTATGCTGGCTGCAGCGACGATCGTGGTCCGCATCATCGGCCTTCTCTACAGGGCGCCTCTGACGGCGATCATCGGGGATGAGGGAAACGGCTATTATGGCGCGGCCTATAATATTTATATGATCATCCTGATCCTGTCCTCGAATTCTCTTCCGGCGGCGATCTCCAGACAGATGGCAGCCAAAATCGCTGTGAGGGAGTATAAAAACGCGCAGAGAGCTTTTCACTGTGCGATTCTTTACTCTCTGATTGTCGGAGCAGCGGGAAGCCTGGTCTTGTATTTTGGGGCAGCTCTTCTCGTACCGTCCAACGCGGTCCCTGTTCTGCGCGTTTTTGCGCCCACAGTCTTTCTGTTCGGGATTCTCGGGGCGGTGAGAGGTTATTTTCAGGCCAATCAGTCTATGTCCCAGACCTCAGTGTCCCAGATTCTTGAGCAGATTGCTAACGCCGCAGTCAGCATCGGAGCCGCAGCGTTTCTGATCCGGACGGCCGGGGCGCACGCCGGAAAGACAGAGCTGGCGGTGCGCGGGGCAATGGGAAGCGCGCTCGGTACCGGAAGCGGCGTTGCCACCGCACTTGTGTTTATGACCATCGCCTATATGAGGCACAGGGCAGGATATTTCCGCAGGATCAGAAAAGATGCCGGGACAACGGAGCCTTATATCAAAATAATGAAGAGCACGATCCTGGTGATCACGCCCTTTATCTTGAGCAGCTTTATTCTGAACCTGACTACAACTCTCGATCAGATCGTCTATCTGAAGATGATGATCAACGGGAGAGGGCTGGCCGAAGCTGCTGTGACCACTGTTTTCGGTTTATTTTCCAATAAAGCCGTGGTCATCATCAATATTCCCGTTTCCGTGGCGACAGCGGTGTCCGCAGCGATCATTCCCAACATTTCAATGGCACAGGCTTCCGGGGATATTGCCGAGACGAGGCGCAGAGCAGTAAATGCCTCCCGCATGGCGCTGATCATCTCAATTCCCTGTGCTGTCGGCCTAACAGTGCTGGCCCGTCCGGTCACGATGCTGATGTTCCCTCAGTGGGATACGTTGAACATGGCTTCTATGCTGCTGGCCCTGCAGGCAGTGACAGTCATTTTCCTGTCCGTGGGGACGATCACTAATGCGGTTCTGCAGGCGATCGGAAAAATGAATATGCCGATCATCAGCGCAGGAGTATCACTGATCATCCAGACAGCTGCCCTTGCCTTCCTGCTCCGCTTCACGGACTGGGGCATCTATGCCCTGGTGCTGGTCAGTGTTCTCTACTCTGCGGTCATTTTCGTGCTCAACGAGATTTTCCTGCGTCATTATCTGGATCTGGAAATTGATTCAATGCAGATTTACGGGAAGCCTCTCTTGAGCGCTGCAGTGATGGGGGCGGTGACTTTCGGAGTCTACTTCGCGGTTTCCAGACTTGCCTCTATGTTTGCAGGAGTGTATTTCAGCAACCTGATCGCAGTAATTCCGGCGATTGCCGCAGCTGTTCCCGTGTATTTCTTCCTTCTTATTAAGCTGGGGGGATTTACCGGGGAAGACATCCTGGGACTTCCCAAGGGTGCTGCCCTGCTTCGTCTTCTGAAGAAGGCCCGGTGGCTGTAATGGCCGTGTAATGATTGCATGATAACCGTGTAATGAACGTATGATAACTGCGTAATGATCGTATGATGTAAAGGTCAAAAGCCAGGAAAAGGCTCTGAGTCTCGTCAATATGCACATACAACCGCAGGACCATTGCGCAGCTCCGAAGGAGATGTTGGGCGCTGGTTTTTAGCGCCCTTAGTACCGCTGCCAGCGAGGATTGAGCGAGAGCGTGTCCAAGGTGTTTGTGCATATTGACGAGACGGATTATCTTTAACCACCTTTTGACCCCGACATCATCGTATGATGACTGTGTAATGAATATCCTTTTGACGGGCCCATCATAGATAAAAGCACCGGCTGCCTTTACTTGTCTGCGGACAGGGATGGGCAGCAGGTGCTTTTTCTTATAATGACACGGTTCGTATAATGTGCTTCCGCCTTGTGACGGACACGGTTCGTATAATGTGCTTTCCGCCTTGTAATAGACACGGGCGGAACGGGGACAGATCAGCAGGGCAGCCCCTGTCCTGTTTCAGATTTCACGGGCTGGGCAGAGACGATCCGCGTGAATCGAATCTTCACAGGATTTACCCGGTTACCTCGCGAAGGCCGCTGATGTCGGTCCTGGCCAGGATGGAGTAGTTAGTGTAGTAGACGACAAAACCGGGAGCGGCGCCGGAGGGCTTTTTGACATTTCTGCGCTCCAGGTAATCGATCTCAACCTTACCCTGACTGCGGCCGCTGGAGTAATAGGCCGCCAGGGCGGCTGCCTCCTCGAAGGCACGGTCGGGGATTTCATCCATTGTTTTGCCGCCGGTGCGCAAAAGGACGTGGGAACCGGGCATATCATTGGCATGAAACCAGATATCACGGCCATCCGCGATCCTGAAGGTGATCTCATCGTTCTGAGTGTTGTTCTTTCCTACATAGATATCAAAGCCGTCACTGCTGATATAGTGGAGCGGCCTGCTCTGCGGCGCGCGGGCGCGGCCTTTTTTCGGCTCATTTTTCCTGCCGGTGTATTTGCGGCGCAGATATCCGCTCTCCTCCATCTCCCGCCGGATCTGGGACAGGTCGGCGTCGGTCGTGGAGAACTCGAGGGCGTTTTGTATGCTTCGGAGGTGGTCTATCTCAGCCTTGACCTGGACTGTCAGGCGGGTCAGCGCCTCGTGGGTGCGCTTCATCCGGGCATAGCGGTCAAAATATTTCTGGGCGTTCTGCTGGGCAGTGAGATTTGGATCCAGAGGAATCCGGACTTTTTCGCCGGTATAGTAGTTGTCAAGTTCACAGCTTTCGGCGCCTGTGGGGATGGAATAGCCATAGGCGTTGAGAAGCTCTCCGTAAATCTTGAATTTATCGCGCTTTTCCGTGTCCCTGATCTGACGGCACTGCAGGTCATATTTGTGTACGTCCCGCTCCAGAATAGTCTGGACTATGTGGCGCAGGTCCGCTGACCGCTGCCGGATGCGGGTATAGAGATTCTTCCTGGCGTAAAAATCTTCCAGGAGGACAGACGGTGATTCATAGGGGACAGGAACGCAGTCTGCGTAGTGGGTGAGAGGAATGAGGGAAAAATCGACCGGGACCCCGGGCCTTCCGCTTTCGTCGGGCCGGCAGTACATTGTGGGCAAAAAATCCCCTTCACGGATTCTGGAGATCAGGTTTCCAAAACGCTGCCAGAGGGCTTCTTTTTCGGAATCCGGCAGCAGGGCTGCGGACCGGTCCTGGGACAGGCCGGCCAGGTGGACAAGTTCCTGGGCAGCGACCGGCGAGAAGCCTGTGTAGGAGCGCACCAGCAGCTTTGCCACTTCCATATGGCCTGCACCCAGCACCTGGAAAAATCCTTCCCTGGACTCTGAGAGAGGATCTTTTTTGGACTGCGTATCCGGTATAAAATAAGGTCTTCCCGGCAGGACCTCACGTACGGAGCTGACCAGGGAGGATACATGGCGGATACTGTCGACGATCGTCTCATCATCATTGAGGAAGATGATATTGCTGTGCTTGCCCATAATCTCCACAGCGAGCACATGGGTGCAGAGGTCGCCCATTTCGTTGCGGTGTTCAAAACGGATTTGTATGATCCTCTCCAGTCCGGGCTGTCCGATGGAGATGATGCGGGCGTTCTGCAGATGCTTTCTGAGAAGCATGCAGAATGCCGGAGCCTGCAGAGGTGCCTGGCGGCTGACTTTGGTCAGGTAGACCAGGGGGAGCGACGGATCGGCGGACAGATAGAGGCGGACCTGGCCGCCTCCCCGTTCCGCAGCGAGCCGGATCGTGAGGACGAGTTCATTTTTATCGGTCTGTGCTATTTTATAAACACGGCCGCCGGTCAGAGAATCCTGAAGCTCTCTGCAAAGACCTGCGACGGTGATTCCATCAAATGCCATAATGCTTCTCCTGTTTTCAGAGTTTTTTCTTTAATGCAACGAGTCTGAGTATGAGTAACTGTACAGATTCACACGCAACTCCAGATGTTTTTCGCAACAATGCGAAGCTTTTACAACTTTTACAATGCGAAGCTATTACAATGCAAAGCTTTTATAATGCAAAGGAGTGTTTTTTTGCAAAAAATCCGGGGTTATACGGCGAGAACACACTCGCAGAGTGTGCTGCGCACAGCAAAGTGTATTAACAGTGCGAAGCAATGACAGTGCGAAGCAATGACAGTGCAAAGCAATGACAGTGCAAAGCAATGTTATCGCCGAACGCAAGGTTACCGTCACACCCTGGTCAGGGTGTGACGAGTATCGACAGAGCATCTCATAGTATACCACTTCTTCCTTGACGGTTGAAAGTATAATGTTATAATGATTACTGGTTTATTCTGCCCTGTGCCTTCCTTTCAGGGAGGCAGGAGCCGTAATTCCGCTGCCGGTTTTTTTATCTTATCACGCAATACTTGCTGGAAGGTTTTGAATTACCGTCTGCGGTTAACGAAGCGGAGGTATATCCGGCACCGCCCGGGTCCGAAATTCACATTTCGGATTTCAGCAGGAGGTTTTTTGAATGATTAGAAGCATGACGGGTTACGGCAGGAGCGAGATGCTCAGCGATGCCTGCCGGATCGCGGTGGAGATCAAGTCAGTCAACAACAGGTATCTGGATATCGGTATTAAGATGCCGCGCCAGCTGAACCAGCTGGAAGCAAAGATCCGCGGAGAATTGAAGAAACATATGCTTCGCGGAAAAGTAGACGTGTTTATTTCCTATGAGGATCTGACGGAATCCAATATGACGGTCAAATATAATGACCGGATCGCGAGAGAATACTGGAAATATTTTCAGAAGATGGCAGAGGAATTCGGGATCGACAATGATGTCCGCGTCTCCTCTCTGGCCAGGTTTCCCGATGTTCTCGTGATGGAGGAAGAGCCGGTTGATCCGGAGGGGATCTGGGAGAATCTGGAAAAGGTCATCCGCGAGGCGGCTCTGATGTTTGACGAGTCCAGGATCCGCGAAGGAGAGTTCCTCCGAACCAATATGGAAGAGAAACTCGAAGAGATGCTGGGACATGTCAGTTTCATTGAGGAGAGGGCGCCTGAGCTTGTGGAGGCCTATAGGGCTTCTTTAAGGGAAAAGGTATCAGAGCTCCTGGAAGGAGCTGATGTTGATGAAGCCAGGATCGTGCAGGAAGTGACGATCCATGCTGACAAGGTCTGTGTGGATGAAGAACTGGTGCGCCTGCGCAGCCACATCGTGGCGACGCGCGATGAACTGCAAAAAGGAGGCAGCATCGGCAGAAAACTTGATTTTATTGCTCAGGAAATGAATCGTGAATCCAATACGATTCTTTCCAAGTCGGTTGAAAGAGAAATCTCCGACCACGCGATCGAACTCAAGACTTCCGTGGAGAAAATACGGGAGCAGGTCCAGAATATAGAATGATTCCTGGGGGCATTCATTCGTTAAACAAAGAGAAAGCAGGTCAGATTACAGATGTCGGGCAGCAGGCTGATCCATGTCGGTTTCGGAAATATTGTAAACGCGGAGAAGATCATCGCAATCGTGAGCCCTGACTCCGCACCGGTGCGCCGTCTTGTCTCGCAGGCAAAGAATGACGGCAGGACTATTGATGCGACCCAGGGGCGCAAGACCAAATCGGTGATCGTCATGGAAAATGACCGGATCGTCCTTTCGGCTTTGCTGCCGGAGACGATACGCGGCCGCGCCGCGGCAAGTGACGATTCGGCGGAAGACGAGGATGAATGAGCCCTGAATAACTGACAGGAGTGAGCGTATCATGAGTGGAAAAATGGTTGTGATTTCCGGTTTCAGCGGAGCCGGTAAGGGAACCGTGATTAAAAGACTGAGAGAGAAGTACGAAGGATATGTCCTGTCTGTATCCATGACCACACGTAAGCCCAGAAACAACGAGACAAACGGTGTGGAATATCATTTTGTTTCCAACGAGGCTTTTGAGGAACTGATCGGTCAGGACGGGTTTATGGAACATGCCGGTTATGCGGACCACTATTACGGAACCCCGAAAGCTTTCGTAGTTGAAAACATGAGGGCGGGGCGTGATGTCCTGTTGGAGATTGAAGTGCAGGGAGCCATGCAGATCCGTGATAAATACCCCGGTACACCCATGATATTCATCTCTCCTCCGGATGCCGAAGAGCTCGAGAGAAGGCTTACAGGAAGGGGATCCGAGGAGGAAGAAACCGCGAACAAACGGCTGCGGCAGGCTGACAGGGAAGTGGAGCTGCTCCCGGATTATGATTATCTTCTGATCAACGATGATGTAGATGCCTGTGCGGATTCCCTCAACAGGATCATCCGGATGCCTGAAGAGGCGGTTTCCGACGGCGGATCACAGAAAGCGTCAGAAGGCGGAGAAATCGTCACGGATGCCGGGAAAAAGAAGGCCTTTGCGGAAGCATTTCGCATGGGACTTCGCGGTATCTTACAGAGGCGCGGAATCCTTTGAGGCGGGAAACGCTGTGCTGTGCTGCTTTACAGAGCGAAGATAACATGCCCGGGCAGGCTGCCGCAGTTTCTGTATGAGATGAATGAGACTGCGGATCTGCAGGAGCAGGCCTTAAAGCAATAAATAAGAAAAAGCAATAAATAAGAAAAAGTAATAAATAAGAAAAAGCAATAAATTAAGAAAAAGCAATAAATTAAGAAAAAGCAATAAATAAGAAAAGCAATAAATAAGAACAGAAGAAAGCAAAGGAAAAGGCAGGTTACGGGACACCGCACAGTCGGTATCCGGGCAGGCCGGGAAAGGAAAGGTTAGATTTATGATTCATCCGTCCTACGTGGATCTTATGAAAGTTGTCAACAAGGATGTGGAAGAGGGAGAGACTCCCGTCATCAACAGCAGATATTCGATCGTGATGGCGACCGCGAAACGCGCGCGCCAGATCGTAGACGGCGACGAACCTCTCGTGAAAGTTTCCAGAGGTGAAAAACCTCTCTCAATCGCGGTTGATGAACTGAATCAGGGAGAGATCAGGATTCTCGCCGAGGATGAGGTAGAAGAAGATTTCATTGTGGATGAAGCGGCTGAAGAGAATGATGGCGGCTCGATGATCGAGAGCGAGGACGTGGTCACGGAAGAAGAGGCAGGTTCAGCTTCAGAGACCATCGACGGGCAGGACGCCGGGTCTGCTGAAGAGACAGCTGAAGAATATCCGGAAGAAGAAATGACCGAAGAGGAAGTTGAAGAAGAGTATGGCGATGAGTCCGGTGAGGACGAAGAATAAGATCCTATCGTGACGCTTTATCGCCGGATGCGCGGCTGGTGTGGCTGCAGCGTCTTGGCCCTGCAAAGCCCTTGTAAGGACAGCATCTTCCGTACTGCAGGAGCAGTATTACGGTGAGAGCGCTGCTGTACTGCAGGAGCAGTATCCGCGCAGGGCGCTGCTGTACTGTGCCCGCAGTATTACGCTGAGGGCATTGCTGTACCGCACCCGCAGTATTACGCTGAGAGCGCTGCCCGCTGCTTTGCTGCGGAGCAGTATCCGCGCAGGGCGCTCAGACATGGTGATGTGAATGAAAATCCTGTTTGTCTCCCTCGGCTGTGACAAAAACCTGGTCGATTCCGAGGAGATGCTAGGTGATCTGACCCTTGCGGGATACGAGATCACAGATGATGAGGAATTGGCAGAGGCAGCTGTTATCAATACATGCTGCTTTATTAATGATGCAAAAAAAGAGAGTATAGACAGTATTCTGGAGCTGGCGGAGCGCCGGACTTCAGGACAGTTGAAAGCTCTGATCGTGACCGGATGTCTGGCACAGCGATACAGTGAGGACATCCGCAGAGAGATCCCTGAGGTGGATGCAGTCATCGGCACAACAGCTCAGGAATCACTTTTAGAAGCTTTGGATACTGTCCTGAAAAGAGGAGAGTATGAAACCGGGGCTCATGATTCCGCAAAGGAGGAAGGTGCAGATCCCGGGGAAGAAAAAGAAGCAAGTGCCGCTATTGTACGCCTGGATGATTTGAAAAAGAAACCCCGCACTAATGTAAAGCGGATCCTTACGACTGCGGACGGTTTTGGATATCTGCGCATTGCGGAGGGGTGCAGTAAACACTGTACCTATTGTGTGATTCCTTCCATACGCGGGCCCTACCGCAGCGTGCCGATGGAGGACGTTGTCCGGACGGCAGAGGACCTGGCTTCCAGAGGTGTCCGGGAGTTGATCCTGGTCGCCCAGGAGACGACGATTTACGGTCTTGACCTGTATGGAAAGAAAATGCTCCCGGAGCTCCTTCGCAGACTTGCCGCGATTGAAGGAATCTGCTGGATCCGTCTGCTGTACTGCTATCCTGAGGAAATCACTCCCGGGCTGGTTGAGGTGATGAGGGACGAACCAAAGGTTCTCCATTATATAGACATGCCCATACAGCACGCGTCGGACGATATTCTGAAAAGGATGGGACGGCGGACCAACAGGAAGGAACTGGAGGATATCATCGGTCTGCTCCGCAGGGAAATTCCGGATATCTGCATCCGCACGACTCTGATCACAGGGTTTCCGGGGGAGACCGACAAGGACCACCGCACCCTTATGTCCTTTGTGCGCAGAATGAAATTTGACCGTCTGGGAGTGTTTGCCTATTCCAGGGAAGAAGGGACTCCTGCAGCCAGGATGCCAAAGCAGGTTCCCGCCCCCGTGAAGTCAAAGCGCCGCAGGGAACTGATGCTCCTGCAGCAGCAGATCGCCTTTAAAAAAGCCCGCGGAATGAAGGGCAGAACAGTTGAGGCGATCGTCGAAGGAAGGATTGTGGGCGAGGACGTCTACACCTCGCGCACATATATGGATGCTCCCGGTGTGGACGGAACACTGTTTGTGGAGACCGGAAGGGACCTGATGACCGGCGATTTTATCAAAGTCCGGATCACCGGATCGGACCAGTATGATCTGATCGGAGAAGTGGAAGACTGACGGGCTGCCACGCATCGCAACAAGACGCGCCTGCACCGGATGCTTTACGATGTCTGATGCCGGGGCAGTATATTTTTACTGATATTGAAGGGCATTTTCCATTGGCCGCAGACCTATCCGGGATGGAAAATGCCCCATTACCGGTCACGCAGTGACCGGCAGACATGCTTTGGCCGGAGGAAGAGGACAAAAGTTTTCCCTGCCGGACATCCGGCAGATGCGGGCTTTGCCTGAACTGCCGCGGGGAGGAACCTGCGGTCTTGTCTGAGTGCGGATCCCGCGGAAAGGCTATTATCGATTTACATGTTTCTCTGTAAGTTTTTTGATTCCTTCCCGGAAAACAGCTCCCGGAAAAAGTACTACTTTGTCTACACAGTATCGTTTCTGCTTATATCCTTCTTTGCTTTTTCCTGGTTCTGGGTCCCGGGGAGATCTTTGATCTGGGAAGTGGATGGATGGCAGCAGCTTCTTCGCGCTCTTGCCTATTACAGAAAATATCTGAGGGGGATACTTGGCCGCCTGGTGCGTGATCACAGACTGATCATTCCGGACTGGGATTTTCACATTGGAGAGGGGGCAGATATTCTCGATACTCTCCACTACTATGCGATTGGAGATCCGCTGAACCTGCTTTCGGTTTTTATCCCCGGGAACCGGATCCATCTTTTTTATTCTTTTTCCTGTGTGCTGAGGCTGTATCTGTCCGGTATCGCTTTTTCAGTGATGGCCTTTGGCGTCGGCCAGAAAAACCGCTGCGGGATTCTTGCGGGGGCACTGTCGTATTGTTTCTGCAACTGGGCTCTCATTGAGGCTGTCACTTATTCGTTTTTTTTAAACCCGCTCATTTATCTTCCCCTGCTGATTCTGGGGATTGAAAAGATCCTCAGGCGGGAACGGCCTTTCCTGTATATCTCTGTCCTGGCAGTGGCTGCGGCCAGCAACTTCAACTTTTTTTTCATGATTGCTGTCAGCATCGCGGTCTATTCAATCGTAAGAACCTTTTGCCTTCATGGGAAAAAAACCGGTGAGGCCATACAGGAGCTGCTGCGTCTTTTCGGGTATTCTGTTTCAGGAATCTGCCTTGCCGGAGTAATACTGGTTCCGGTTGTTATGGCTATGCTGGGGGATACCCGCATGGGGATCAGGTCAAATTTTCCTCTTGACCTGCTTTATCCCAGGGTTTATTACAGCCAGCTGCCGGCGGCTCTTTTTTCCGCCCGTTCCCTCTATGAAGTCTATGTGGGGCTCAGCGCTCCCACACTGCCTGCCTGTATTCTGCTGTTTCGAAAGAAAAAGAGAGATACAGGTCTGAAGATCCTGCTTGCGGTCAATCTGGCTTTCTGGGATTATTCTCCCGAAGGAGGAGGGATCGCGGAACTGCGGGTGGAAAACAGAAAGATTGAGGAAGAGTTCTTTGACAACGAGACAAAAGCGCTCCTGAAGACGGCAGCAGAAGACTTTGCGCGTTATACGGGGCGGAATCTCACGGAGAATGCCTCAATCACAACCCGGCTGTCCGGTACTCAGTACTATTGGTCCAACACGAATCCTTATGTGAACCAATTCCGCTCCGATCTGGAACTTCTGGAGGGGATGGTCCATATCATTTACGGCTATGATGACCGGACTTCTCTGATTACTCTGAGCGACAGCGGCTATTACGTCACATGCAAGGGAGACGAAAAGGGACTTCCCTATGGTTTTGAGAAGGCAAATGAAGTCAATATTCAGTCGGAAAGAACCCGGAGACGTGTGGAGGAACTGAAGGAGGAACTCGGAACAGAGCATCTGACGCAGGAACAGGAAGATAAGATACACAGCGATTCCGATGACATCATCGCTGTTTATAAAAATAAATATGCGCTTCCTGTCGGATACTGTTATAATAAATATGTTTCCGCGGATCAATGGAATCAGTTCAACGCTGTGGAGAAACAGCAGGTTATTCTCAGGGCTGCCTGTGTGGAAGAAGCTCCTCCGGGGATGTCCCGATATGATGTGGGCGCGGTGGATTCCTCCAGTACAGAGCTGCCGTTTGAAGTGGAGTGTAAAGGACCTGAGATCACTTACCGGGACGGGACTTTTATTACGACCGGAGACAATATGACTGCGGTTCTGACCTTTGAGGGACTTGCGGATTCGGAAACCTACCTGGAGTTCTCCAATCTGGATTTTAAGGAGACCAGGAAATATGATCTGTATTTCGGGGACGAGTCTGTGGATCCTCTCAACCTCTATACTGAGACCAACTGGAAATACCTGGACGAAAACAGAAAATCCATAATCCGGAGAAATGCTTTTTTCTGGGATGGAGGCAAAAGGGCAAGCATAGGCATCACATCTTCTTCCGGCGTTGAAAAAACACTGGAGTTACTCACTGAAAAACACAAACTTACAAGTTTCAGACGCGATTATATAGTCAACCTCGGATATCAGAGGAAACCGGATAAGTCAGTCTCGATCACTTTTCCGACTCCGGGACGGTATGAGCTGTCTGACCTGAAGATCTACGGGGTGACTGCCAGGGAATACAGAAGTGCTGTAGCTGAGCGCCGGAAATGCGTGTTGGAAGATATCACGCCGGGCACGGATTCTCTCCGGGGGAAGATCAGCGTGAAGGAGCCCTCTCTGCTCTGCCTGGCATTTCCTTATTCCCGGGGATGGAAAATCAGGGTGGACGGGAAAGAGCAGAAAGCATTTCCGGTCAACGGACACTACTTAGGGACCTTCCTGACAGAAGGAGAGCATACGGTCGCGATGTCGTACAGAACTCCCGGCAAATATGCCGGAAGATATCTGACAGCAGGGGGAATGATCCTGCTCCTTCTGTTTATTCTTAAGGAAAATATCCGTCAGCGCCGAAAGCGTGCGGATTGACCGCAGGTTTTTTCCTGCGGCTGTATCAATTTATGAAAGGGGATATAGTTATGAATCTGCCAAATAAACTGACTGTTCTTCGAGTTGTTCTTGTTCCGTTTTTTGTCGCGGCTCTGCTGATCTCGAAAACCACCGAGTCGATGAAATGGGCCGCCCTGGTCCTGTTTATCGTCGCCTCCCTCACAGACCTTCTGGACGGCAAGATCGCGAGAAAATATAATCTTGTCACTACATTCGGAAAGTTTATGGATCCTCTGGCCGATAAGGTGCTTACGATTTCGGGCATGATCTGCCTCATTGAACTGGGCAGGATCCCGTCCTGGATCGTCGTGATCATAGTTGCAAGAGAGTTTATCATCAGCGGCTTCCGTCTCATCGCGACCGAACACGGAATTGTCATCGCAGCCAACTACTGGGGCAAGTGGAAAACAACTTTCCAGATGATCATGATCATTCTGATGATCATGAATATTCCCAGACTTGGTCTGGTGACAGATATTGTCATGTGGATCGCACTGCTCCTGACTATCATTTCCCTGGCAACTTATATCATGCAGAACATGGAAGTGGTCAGGACTATGGAACTCAAATAATTCCCGTCAGTCCGTCCTTTTGCACGCAGACACTGCGCGAAATGAGCGCAGGGAAACGCAGGAAACGAGCGAAAAAACGCGTGAAACAAGCGCAGGAAAACGCAGGAAACGAGCGGAAAAACGCGTGAAACAAGCGAAGGAAAACGCTCGAAACAAGCGCAGGACAAGCGGAAAACGAGCCTGAAGAGGGGGTTCCCGCCCGGCGGGGACTCCCGAGGATTTTCCCGCGGTCTGTGACTGCGCGGGCGGGCGACAGGACAGTTCATTAAGAAATCCCGGCTGAATACCCTGCTTGAGGGAAAAACTCTTCAGCTGACAGGTGGAATCATGATGGGAAACAGAGACGGAAAAGGACGCGCTATTCTCATGTGCGCAGGTGAATATGAACCCATGGAGATCCTCCGCGGAGCGGAGGATTTTGTCGTTGCGGTGGACGGCGGCCTTGCCAGACTTCTGGAAGCCGGGATCGAGCCGGATCTGGTCCTCGGGGATTTCGACTCCCTTGAGGAAAAATACCTCCCCTGGCTTGACTGCCTGAAAAATACCCGGCCGGAAAGACTGAGCCAGCTTCCCTGCGAAAAGGATGATACAGATACCCTTCACGCAGTCCGCGTCTGCCTGGAGAGAGGGTATAAGAGGATCGATCTCTACGGTGCCCTGGGCGGCAGGCTCGATCACACGATCGCCAATATACAGACTCTGTCCTGGATCCGCAGGCAGGGCGGATGCGGTTATCTGCTCGGGAAAAATACTCTGGCGACTGTCCTCTGCGGTGAAATGATCCTGCTGCCGGACACCTTCGAAGGGACTTTTTCCATTTTCGCGCTGGACGGGAGAGTGACAGGCGTGACTCTTGAGGGCATGAAATATCCGCTCTTTGAGTGGGAACTGACCAATACTTTTCCTCTGGGAGTGAGCAATGAAGTGAGCAATAAAGTGAGCAATGAAGTGAGCAATGAGGCCGGGGCTGAAAAGAGAGCTTCCGCATCCGTGCGGGAAGGACTGGCACTGATGATCCTGAACCGGAGAGAAGGATCGAAAGGAATCGATCCCGGAGAACTGGAGAGAAGGAAATTCTGATAAACGCAATAAAGGGGATGCTTCTGACATTGAATCAATGGCAGGGCATCCCCTTTCTTATGAAAATTATTTCTGAAAATTATTTCTCTTTGTTCAGTGCTTTGTTCAGTGTTTTGTTCAGTGCATAGTTCAGTGACATTTGTGTCTCGCTGAACGGAGTCCTTTATTCCTCACTGAACAGCCAGACATCTGTCGTATGGCTCAACGGTTCAGTGACATTTATGTCTCGCTGAACAGCAGGTCGGAATAGACAGGTATGGGCCATGCGTCCTTGGATGTGATGGTTTCCAGCTCGTCGGCATAGCTGCGGCACTCGTTCATGTCGGGAATGATGACGTTGCGGCAGTATTTCATGGCATCTACAGGGTCGGCAGGCACCTGCCGGAGATCTTTTTCAAGCTTCCCGCACGCATCACTCAGGCAGTCTGTGAGCATGGCGTTGTTCCTTGCGTTGTTTTCCTCATATTTGCAGGGAAGTCCCAGCTCCTTGCGCTTTTTGAGTCCGTCGCAGAGGCGGCTGCCGTAGCGGGAAACAGCGGGCAGGATCTCTTTGCGCAGCATATCGATCAGAGTCCTTGCCTCGATCTCAATCGTGGCGGAGTAATTCTGCACGTGGATGTTGTAGCGGGCGAATACTTCGTCGCGGGTATAGATCGAGTGAGAAGTGAACAGCTGGATATTCTTCTCTGAAATATAAGAGGGAAGTGCGTCCACGGTGGAGACGTTGTTGGAGAGACCGCGGCGCTTTGCTTCTTCGATCCAGGACTCGTCATAGCCGTTTCCGTCAAAAATGATTCTCTTGTGGGCTGTCAGCTCACGTTTTACCAGGGCGTTGAGATCTTCGTGGAAATGTTTGGATTTTTCCAGTTCATCCGCAAACCTGCCCAGGGTGTCCGCCATCATGGTGTTGAGGACGATATTGGGCCCGGAAATGGAGAGAGAGGATCCCACCATACGGAATTCAAATTTGTTGCCCGTGAAAGCCATGGGAGATGTGCGGTTGCGGTCCGTGTTGTCCATGGGAATGGGGGGCATTGTGTCGACGCCGATGGAGAGGGTCCGCTTGCCGGCATTTGTGTAGTCCTCGTCGTTGACGATGGAATTGACTACGCCGCTGAGTTCTTCTCCCAGGAAAATGGAGACGACTGCGGGAGGCGCTTCCTGGGCACCCAGACGGTGGTCGTTCCCGGGAGTTGCCACAGTCACGCGGAGCATGTCCTGATATTCGTCGACACCCTTGATAAAGGCTGTCAGGAAAAGGAGAAACTGCGCATTTTCACGGGGGGTCGAGCCCGGCTTAAACAGATTTTCACCCCTGTCTGTGCTCAGGGACCAGTTGTCGTGTTTTCCTGAGCCGTTGACGCCCGCAAAAGGTTTCTCGTGAAGCAGGCAGACCATATCGTGGCGGCCTGCCACTTTTTTCATGATCTCCATGGTGATCTGGTTCTGGTCACAGGCCATGTTGGCATCGGTGTAGACCGGAGCCATTTCGTGCTGGGCGGGAGCCACCTCGTTGTGCTTGGTCTTGGAAAGTACGCCCAGTTTCCAGAGTTCATTGTCCAGATCCTGCATATATGCCTGCACGCGGGGGCGGATGGCGCCGTAGTAGTGGTCGGCCAGTTCCTGACCTCTGGGAGGCTTGGCCCCGATCAGGGTGCGCCCGGTCATGATCAGATCCTCGCGCTGCTTATAAAGGGATTTATCCACGAGGAAATACTCCTGTTCGGCGCCTACCTGGGCGATGACCCGGCGGGTTTCGGTGTCGCCGAAAAGGCGGAGGATTCTGACGGCCGCTTTGCTTACAGCCTCCATGGA
>Ga0310695_10007770_pt1 | contig 16972 bp, 15 predicted proteins | sample RumenRJG_04DNA_FD_203882 | JGI IMG/M metagenome (GOLD analysis project Ga0310695, IMG submission 203882) | Bovine rumen microbial communities from Lethbridge, Alberta, Canada - RJG_04 (v2) (version 2) | ecosystem: Host-associated > Mammals > Digestive system > Stomach > Rumen | place: Canada...
CATAAGGTAGAAAGCGTCTACATCAACATAGCCAATTATGATGATATCCAGGACACTCTAGAAGAACGCTACCATGATGCCGCCGATGAATTGTTCGACTTCGACGCAGTCTCGGCAGGTATCGACCTGGGCGTTCTTTATCAGCTCACCCGTGAACTTCGCCTGGGCATGTCGCTTCGCGATATCTACTTTAAGGAATTGGCCGGAGACAAGATCACGCCGAACCTTACCGCAGGTATAAACTACAGCCCTCGCTTCTTTAACAGGAACACCGGCTTTAGCCGAAAATTCAACATAGCCCTAGACTATGCGGACGCCTTTAACGGCCAAAACAACTACAAGCCCTTCTCCCACTTGAATATGGGTCTTGAAATGGAACAGACTCTATTGGCATGGCCCGGCTACAGTTCCGCATTCCGCGCACTGGCCGTGCGACTTTCAGGCGGTTTCAAGGGCGGCTATCCCGCTGCCGGTTTCGCCGTCGAAGCCCTGCGTTTCATTACGGTTGAATTCGCCACCTGGGCCGAAGAACTGGGCTACTACACCGGCCAGGATGAAGAACGTATCTACATGGGTCAGTTGAGTATCGGCTTCTAGTACCCCTCCATAAAACTTAAAAGAGCTCCTTCGGGAGCTCTTTTTTTTGACTATAAAATTTATCTAGAGATCCTTCGACTTCGCTTACGCTACGCTCAGGATGACACTACGTGTCATTTCTTATCTTGAGGAACGAGGCGTTCCACTACGCGGAACAGGTCGTTATAAATTTCAAGGAAGTCTTCAACCCAAATCGGATCGCGCTCGCCCACCACATGGAAGGTTTCTTCCAGCGTATGCAAGGCATTATAAGGGCCAACAAGGCTCCCTGCCGGAACAGAGGCTGTTCCACGGTACAAATCCGTTGCCACCAGGCGCGCGCGGAAGCTACGTCTCAAGCGGGCAATCAGGGCGGTACGGAGAGCCAAAAGCTCATCGTGAGCCTGCAGCAACTTTCCTTCGCGAATCCAGTCTTCCACAAGGGTCAATCGGCGGAGAGTCGAATCCCGTTCCGTTGCAGGAACCAGTTGACGCTTATCAAGAAGGGTCTGCTTCAACTTGGCCGACATGGACAACAGCAAGTCCCCATTCCAGAAAACCATGGGACTTTCAGAAAACCGGTCGGACTTGTCTACGCGAGGAGTATGGTTCTTGATCCAACGTTCCAGCTTATCGGCCACGCGACTTGCTTCCGGAAGCCTGTCCACCGCCACGTATTCGCCAGCACGATTCAGTAGGTTTTCGGCATAGACCATACGCCAATGAGAAAGCTTTCCGCTCTTGCGGATAGCATCAATGTTCTGGCGAATGGAATCTAGGCGTTCTTGCATTACTGTTTCTCAACCTTTTGGAGCGGAGTCACACCGATTTCCACGCGACGGTTCAAGCGACGGTGTTCTTCGCTGTCGTTAGGATACTTGGGCATGTGTTCGCCAAAGCCTGCGGCAAAGAGCCTGTCGGGTGGGAATCCCTGCGCAATCAGGGTCTTCACCACGTTCACGGCGCGTTCGGTAGAAAGGTTCCAGTTGGTATAAGTCTTGGATTTCACCGGAGTATCGTCGGTAAATCCGCTCACCATAATCACGTCGGTGGAATCCAGGGCTTCCAAAAGCCCCTTGCTGATTCCGCGAATCACTCCCTCGCCTTCTTTGGTGAGGTCGGCGCCATTAATCGGGAAAAGGAAACTTGCCTGAATCTGAATCTTACCGTCTTCAAGCGCGATAAGGCCCGCTTCGATTGAAGTCTGCAAGCTCTTGGACAAAAGCGCATTACGTTCTGCCGCAATTTTGCGCATTTCTTCTTGGCAACTGAGGACTTCTTCTTCGGTACGGGTAAGGTCTTCGGCCTTCTGTTCCTTAAGGGTCGCCATGGCCACAAACGCAAGGATGAACAACGAAACCAGGGCAACACCCAAGTCCGTGTACGCCATCCAAGGATTGCTGTTTTCGTCTTTCTTGAAGCGCATGCTTAGCCCTCGACCTTAGGCTGCTGAGCGACAGAACGCTGTGTCTGTTCCAAGACTTCCAGCAAGATTTCCTGAGTCTTGACGGCGTTTTCCATAAGCACTTCGCTGGCGCGTTCGTGGAAGGCCTCCAGAGACTGGTTGAGATGTTCCACAAAACTTTCTTCGTCTTCCCTTTCCGCGGTATCGCCGGAGAGTTTTTCGAGAATCGTTTCGAGACCGGCACGGAGCATTTCCAGGTTGGCACTGAGTTCGGACTGGTTCACGCGCATCAGTTCTGCGGTTTCCACAATGTTTCCGCCCAGGGCGTCCGTTGCTTCCTTTTCCTTGACCACACGGTTGTCGATGCTTTCGGTAAGAGCCTTCTGAGCTTCAAGCAGCACGGCAGAGGTTTCGGAAAGTTTCTGGAAGGCACCCAGAATGTCGGAAGAAAGTGCCGAGAGTTTTTCGGCCACAGAATTGCTGAGTTCGGCAGAACCGGCCTGCGCCTTTTCGGCCACCTGCAAAGCCACATTCTTGAGAGTTTCGAGACCTTCTTTCTGGCTATCCACATTTTTGAGGGTTTCGGCAGAAAGGCGTTCCATGAAGGATTTCCACTGTTCGTCGGACTGCTTGACCTGTTCGGCCACGGCGGCGGCCACATTCTTCGTAGAATCGGTCATGGCCGATTCCGTTGCAGAAGCAACGCCATCCAAGCCAGACTTCACATCGGAAGCCACCTTCGAAAGAGCCGTTTCCACATTGTTCGACACACCTTCGAGAGACGCCTTGAGGGTCGAAGAAATACCGTTCAGTTTTTCGTCCAGCTTAGACGGAATCGATTCCACAGAAGCAGAAAGACTCTTGATGTTCTGCTCCATGGGCGTAAATGCTCCGGCCAGAGAATCCTTGACCGAGGGACCCAGGTTTTCTACAGCCTTATTCATATTCACGGCCGCAGCTGCAAGAGATTCATTCAACTTCGAAGTCATCGAAGTGAGTTCATCGCCCACCATGGACACCACGCCGGAGAGACCTTCCTTCACGGAGGAGGCTACTACAGACAAATTCTTTTCGACAGAATCAAAGAGGCGTTCCAATTCCGTCTGGGCCATAGCCTCTTCGCTTTCGCCGCTTGCAGCACCCTGCAAGTCAAGGGTCAAGGCATCGAGCTTAGCCACAAAGGCATCGCGAGCCGAGACCATCATGTTGCGGCTAGCATTCAGAATCAAGGCGGCAAACAAACCGCAAAGGCTGGTGCCAAAAATACCCTTCATGTTCTGAAACAAGAGCTGAATGGTATCGAGAGTCCCCTGGGTGGTCGAATTGTCGATTGCGCCACCGGCAGTAGCCACCGAATACATAAGGCCAAAGAATGTACCCATAAGGCCCAAAAGAATCACCGTGCCGCCAGCGCTCTTGGGAAGAGCAATAGAGACACTGTTAGAAAGCACTTCGTAGGCCATGGAAGAATCCAGGCGAATATTCTTCGAAAGCAGGTTCTGGGCCAAAGCCACGCGCTTAGCCACCACGCCATCGCCACTGACATATCCGCCACGATTTTTGCAGGTTTCCAGGATTTCCGATTCGGCAGCAATTTGCTTCACAGTCTTTAAGGCAACCAACTGTTCACCAATAAATACGGCAAAGATAGCCGCCATAATGATCCAGCCGAAAAGCGGTGCGCCAAAATAGAAGGCGGCAATCACCAGGGCCAAAAGTCCCACAATGGTAAGAGCTAAAATGACATGGAACGAATTTTTCATGTTTTCACCTCAAATAGATTCAATTGACCGCGGGAGAACCCGCGCAAGAATAGCGCCCACTTGCTCTGGTACCATTCAATAACCTGAAGGGTAAGTCCACGGGCGTAATCACAAAAGTCATCAGTAAAGGCCAAGAAGCCGTTTTCGTAAGCGTAATGCGGATTCCAGTAGCGGCCCACATTGCGGGCACAAGAGGCTGCCGAGCTATAATAGTGCGCAGGGCTCTTGGTGTTGAAAGCCGCCGCAAAGCGTTTCTTTGCCAAGGCGTTCAGCGAGCTACGGAGAGAAACCACCAGGGCGTTTTCCTTATCGCGGAGTGACGCTTCCAAACTGGGGAGCAGTTTGGAAACCGCATCCACGGCGCTTTCGGAATGCCAGTACTTGCAGAGCTTTTCCTGAAGCTGCATCACGCGCCCGTGCATGCGGACGAACAACGGTTCGGCGTCGCTCACCAGCAGGTGAATAGTCGCCGAATAAAAAGCGTTAATGTCTTGCTTATTGTTCTTGACCGTTAGGGTCCAGCCCTTCTCTTCGTCGTGATGCAAGAAGTCGCCACCTTCCAGCAACAAGCGCATCACTTCGTCGGTAGAAAAGCGCTGCATCCACTTGGTGCGGAATTCGTCATAAAGCTTGTTGGCGTCAGCCACAATCTGGGGGAAACTGGAATCTGCCAACTTCCAGGCCGTTTCGCTGAAAGAAATCAATTCCGTGGTTCCCACGTTTACCGCAGGGTCGTTCAGCATGGCATCCAAATGTTCGTGCAGCACAATGGACCACGTCACCATCATGGACTGAGAAAGCGTCGCCATCATGGTAGAGCGGTTCGGGCGCACCGAAAGACGGACACTGCTGTCCGTCATCTTGCGTATGGATCTGCGAAAGGACTCTTGCACTAAAGTTCCCTAGAAAGAAGTTTCGATACGGTGCCAGATGTTTCTATTCACACGCTTGCCCTGGGCAGCCAATTCTTCGGCTTCGTTGCGAACATCGGCTTCAAGGTTATCCTTGATCAAAGCCCTGTCGCCATCGAACTTTCCACCCGGTTCCAGGTAAAGGCCATAAACGTTGTCGTTGATCTTGGTGTCGGCTGCGACCACCTGCCCTGCACGAATGGAAAGGGCGAAACGGTTACGCAAGAATTCACAACGGGCCAAGAATACTTCGGGCACATCATCAATCCAAAGCCCGTAGTAGTTGTTCACGAACTTCACGTTTTCGAAAATTCCCTTGGAACGGAACACCGTATTGCGGAAGGCGTTTTCAATAATCAAGTTCTTGATTTCGAAGGGACGGTTGGCAGATACGAAATGCACACCGTTCCAGCTCTTGACAGAGTCGGCACTCTTAAAGACCACAGGAGCCGCTTCGGTACCGATAATTTTCACAGAGCCGCGGAACATCAACTTCGCATACTCACCCATGAGCACAGTGACACCCGGTTCAATTTCCAAAGTGTCTTTCGCCGAAAAAACAGCACCCTGTTCCAGCAAATAAGGGCTATCCGCCACTACCAGTTTCACCTTGCCATTTTCAATCGAAGGGAAAGGCATCTCCCCCGCAACGGCAGCATATGCAAACAGGAGCGTCGTTAAGGCTAACCCCGACCATTTTTTAAAGCCTAGAATCAAAATTCACTCCTCAGTTTAATTTTCTGAATCACATGCATGTCAGGAATCACGTTGTCGGCAACGATGTCATTTACACTCAGGTCGCCGGTCAGTTCCATTTTCACGCTAGAAATCACACCGTTCGTCATATCGAACAGAATCGTTCCCGTGCCCACGATAAAGCCCTTGCTTTCCATACGCAGGTCAGAGGTGGAATCAGCCACTTCCTTGTACTTCAGGTTCATGCCGACCTTAGCCATCTGGATTCCATCATGAACGTAGTGGTCTTCCAGAGTAAAGGACTTGTACACCACGGTCTTGCCCGAATTACCCGGGATTTCTACAGGACGTTCCCAGGTTTCACCCAACTTGACCGGCTTGCCCGGCAAAAGGGGCTGCACCTTGAGGAAGATGCGGATAAGGTCCAAAGCCTCGGTACCAAGCATCACGGAATCTTCAATAACGGCGTCGCGGATGGCACCGTCTTTACCCATCTTGAACTGGAAATGTTCCGTGGACATGTAGCGTTCCATGCTGCGGAATTCTTCGACCGTACGTTTGTCGGACTTGTAATCTACGGAATCGATTTTCAGCTGGAACTTGGCCGAACCGTCATCGTATGCCGTCAAAAGTGAATTGGTGGCGCGAACTTCCAGATGCGTATTCATGGCTTCGGGCGTTGCGGACACGGAATCCATTGCCGGAAGAATGGCGTTCAAGGAAGATTCGAGGAAATAGGTCTGCTGTGGAGCATTTTGAGTGTTGAACGAGAGAGTAAATTCATTCCCGTCGCAAGCACAAAGGGCGAAAAGGGCTACAGAGCCCGTAAAAAGCTTAAAGAAATTCATGTTTAGAATATAGTATTAACTAATTCCCTTATTTCCAGAATCACCCTTTTCAAGGCGCATTTTCTGGAAAAAAGCCTTTAAAAGACCCAGACATTCGTCGGCTAGGAGACCACCCTCCACTTCGACTTCGCGTTTGAGAGCGTTGTTCGAAATGACATCGATTGTGGTGCCACAACCGCCAAAACGGGTATCCGGGGAACCATAGACCACACGGCTGATTCGGCTGTTCAAAATGGCGCCTGCACACATGGGGCAAGGCTCCAGCGTTACATACAAAGTACAACCGTCCAGACGCCAGTTTTCAAGGCTGCTCGCGGCAGTCCCGATGGACAAGATTTCGGCGTGGGCCGTAGCGTCCTTGAGCATCTCAATCTGGTTATGGCCTTTACCGATGACGACCCCATCTTTCACGATAACGCAACCGATAGGGATTTCCTTTTCGTCAAAAGCCTTCTCCGCCTCGCGGAGCGCCATGCGCATATAACGTTCGTCTTCGTTCGTATTATCCATGTTGACGTGATTCGTGTTTTGTGGTTTATGTAACTACGCCACAATGTGTAGTGTGTAATGTGAAGTATGAAATTAGATATCAATCATTTCACATCACACATTTCACATCACACACCATTTACTTAATTCCTCTCCCGTAAGCGCAGTAGGAGTCTTCTTGCATGTAGTCGCCGTCGTGGTAGTAGGCAGCACGGGCGCGGCAACCGCCACAGCGGTCATTGAACTTGCACTTACCGCAGGCACCGGCGTAAGCCTTGGTGCGGAGCTTCTTGAACACTTCGGCATTCGCCCAAATTTCGTCGAAGGGTGTATCGTGCACGTCACCCGCTTCTTCCATCATGTAGGCGCAGGGGCGCACCTTCCCTATCGGGCTCACGATGCAGTAGTCGAGACCGGCGAGGCAACCGCGGCTGTAGCGCGTCTTGATATCGAGTTGGTCGGCAATGCGCAGGAACTGCGGAGCGCAGGTGGGTTTGACGGGAATGCCGAGCGTGCGGCTCTTTTCCATAATCTTGCGGAGGAGTCCCTCATATTCAGCAACTCGCAAGGCATGGCCTTCGATTTCCTTGCCGCGACCCACCGGAATCAAGAAGAAAATCTGGTGGTTCACCGCACCGATTTCCTTGACCCAGTCCATGATGTCAAAAATTTCGTTCTGGTTCCAGTCCATAATCGTCGTGTGAATCTGGAACGGGAGGCCAGCAGCTTTGCAGTTTTCGATACCCATCATCGTGAGTTCGAATGCGTTCGGGAGGCCGCGGAAATCATTGTGACGGTCGTGATCGATACTGTCGATGCTGATACCCATGGCCATGGCACCGGCAGCCTTCAGCTTGAAAGCCAAGTCGTGCGTAATGAGCGTACCGTTGGTACCAAATACTGGGCGGAGACCCTTACTCGAAGCATGGGCAACGAGGTCCACAATGTCCGGGCGGGTCATGGGTTCGCCACCGCTAAAGATCATAATCTTGAACCCCGCCTTCGCGATTTCGTCAATCAGCTTCATAGCCTCGGCGGTCGTAAGTTCGGCAGCCTTGTTCTCGCCTGCGTCCTGGTAGCAGTGCTTACAGGTCAGGTTACACTTGTTGGTGGTCATCCAAGATACAATCATTTAAATCCTCATTAATTTCATCCATGGATTGCTTCGTCGCCTACGGCTCCTCGCAATGACGTTGTTATAGAGTTTTGAATACTTTCTTAGCGGCTTCGACGGTGCGGTCAATGTCAGCTTCGGTATGGGCCGCACTCACGAAAATCGCCTCGAACTGGCTCGGGGCCAGATAAATGCCTTCATCGAGCATGCCGAGGAAATACCTGCGGAACAGTTCCAAGTCGGACTTTTGCACATCGGCAAAGCAAGTCACAGGGCCTTCGGTAAAGAAGATGCAGCCCATAGACCCCACCTGATTCGTAGCGAGCGGAATTCCAGCCGACTTTGCCGCATCCTGCAGGCCCGCAATCAACTTCTTGGTGCTGTTTTCGGCGCGGACATAATATTCGGGGTGCGAATTCAATTCACGCATCGTAGCAAGACCTGCCGCCATCGCGACCGGATTACCCGACAAGGTTCCCGCCTGGTAAATTCCACCGAGAGGCGCAATCTGCTGCATCACATCCAAGCGGCCGCCATAAGCGCCCACCGGCATGCCACCGCCGATAATCTTTCCGAAAGTGGTCAGATCCGGCTTGATTCCGTACAAGCCCTGCGCGCAATGGATGCCTACGCGGAAACCCGTCATGACTTCATCTACAATGAGCAAAGCGCCATGCTTCTTGGTTTCTTCGGAAAGCGCCTGTAAGAATTCGGGCTTCGCGGGAACCACGCCCATATTGCCGGCCACGGGTTCTACAATGACGCCCGCAATTTCGTCGCCAATCTTGTCGAAGAGTTCCTTAACGCCGGCCACGTCATTGTATTGCAGCGTCAGCGTGTACTTGGCCAAATCCGCCGGAACTCCCTTGCTGCTAGGTTTACCCGCCGTGAGCATACCCGAGCCCGCCTTAATCAGCAAGCTATCGCTATGGCCGTGGTAGCAGCCTTCAAACTTGACAATCTTGTCACGGCCCGTGAAACCACGCGCCGCACGAATCGCACTCATGGTCGCTTCGGTACCGCTGTTGACCATGCGGATCATCTCGACACTCGGCACAAGTTCCATCACCAGCTTCGCCAGTTCCGATTCCAGTCCGCAGGGTGCACCAAAGCTAAGGCCATTCTGGGCCGTTTCGGCTACAGCCTTGATGACGGCATCATGGGCATGTCCCAAAAGCATCGGACCCCAGCTGCCCACGTAGTCGATGTAATCGTTACCATCCACATCGTAAATGTGACTGCCCTTGGCTCGCTTGATAAACGGAGGGGTAGCCCCCACATTGCTATAGGCTCGCACCGGGCTATTCACGCCGCCCGGCATCAGGTTCTTGGCTTCGGCAAAAAGTTTTTCGCTTAAAGAATGGTTCATATTATAAAAATAGAAAATCCGGCCCGAAGGTCGGATTCTCTAAAATCGAATTCGTTTAAGAAACGATTATTCAGCCGGAATAGCATCCGGATTGTTCATTGCATCGCACTGAGTCTGAGCAGCAGCCTTCAAGGATTCAATAGTCGTTTCACCCTTAGGCAGGGTAGACGTTGCTTCACCATTTTCCGGAGCCGGTTCCATAGTCATAACAACGTTGTCACCATCGATCTTCCAAACAGTCTTACCGGTCACACCATTAAAGGTCCAATCCTGAGTTACAGAGGTTTCATCGCTGGAAACAGTGCAACCGTCAGACGGCGAAGAGGAAGAGTCGTCACCGCAAGCAGTGAAGAGAGCAGCAGTACCGAGAGCGGCGAGAATCATAAGCTTTTTCATTTTTCATTCTCCATTAAATGGTTAATTTTGCGTCATAATTGACACTCCGAAATATAACTCTTTTTTACGCAAAAAGCACAAAAAAGTTAATTTATTATCACAAAAAGATGCAAAAATAAATTTACAAAACAAGCAAATTAAGAAATAAGTCCCTTTTCTAAAGCTTCCTTAGCGTGGTAAGTAATAATGATGTCAGCCCCAGCCCGCTTGAAAGCCAACAAATTTTCGCGAATGATGGCATTTTCATCAATCCAGCCAGCCAGTGCAGCCGCCTTTACCATGGAATATTCGCCACTGACATTGTAGACCGCCACCGGCACGCAACTCATTTCGGCTGTCTGACGCAGTACATCCAGGAAGGCCAGTCCAGGCTTCACCATTACAATATCTGCCCCTTCTTCAATGTCCAGTTCAACTTCACGCAGCGCCTCGCGGCCGTTGCGCACGTCCATCTGGTAACTCTTGCGGTTGCCAAAATGCGGGGCGGAATCCGCGGCATCGCGGAAGGGACCATAATAGGCACTTGCAAACTTGGCACTGTAGGCCATAATCGGCAAATTCTGGTATCCACCTTCATCCAATTTTCCGCGAATGGCGGCCACACGGCCATCCATCATGTCGCTCGGAGCAACCATATCGGCACCAGCTTCTGCATGCGAAAGCGCCGTCTTTGCCAAAAGTTCCAGAGTCGGATCGTTATCTACATCGCCGTCTTCTTTGACAATACCGCAGTGGCCATGACTCATGTACTCGCAAAGGCACACATCGGTAATCACATATAAATCCGGGAATTTAGTCTTGATGGAGCGAACCGCACGCTGCACGATTCCGTCATCGTCATAAGCAGACGACGCCATTTCATCTTTGTAACTGGGAATGCCGAAAAGCAGAATGGACTTCAGTCCCAAAGCGACGCAGCTTTCCAGTTCCTTCAAGATTTCATCAATCGAAAAGCGGAACTGTCCCGGCATAGAGGGAATCGGTTCTTTAACCTTCTCCCCTTCTACCACGAACATGGGGTAAACGAGGGAATCGGGGTTGACGGCGGTTTCTGCCACCATACTGCGAATGGTTTCATTCTTGCGTAAACGACGCGGACGAATAATCATATTTTCACCTCCATTCTTAATTATAACAAAAAATCCCGCTCAATCTGTTCAAGCCCATCTGCCCATTCGGTCTGGATTTTCTGCTTAAGCTTTTTGGCGAGCGAAGGGGCGCGGCCCTGCGTGGAGACCGTTACGGCAATATTTTCGCCAAAATCCATACGAGCAGGTACGATAAAGTCTCCGTCGAGGTAGTCGCAGGCATTATTGACCAGAATGCGACGGGCGCGAGCATCATTGCTTACCTGGGCATTGACCGCAGGCTGGTCGGTGCAGATGAAGACCATGAAAATCCCGCGAAGATCGAGCGGCTCGTAGGGGCGATTGATCAAAGTCACAGATGTCAAAGTGTCATTCTGAGCGGAGCCGTTAGGCGTAGTCGAAGAATCTAAAGACTTAAATTCCGGATCGAACTGCGGGGCGACTACGGTAATGCGGGCTCCCGTGGGCAAAAGCGTTTTGACCTTGCGGAGGGCAATGCGGCCACCGCCCACAACGAGAACGTTTCTGCCTTCGAGATTGAGCTCGATAGAGAAGAGGTTTGAAGTGTGAGATGTGGAATGTGTAGTGTGAAATGTAGAATTTGACGACGGACGTACTGCTTCATTCTGGGCATTGCGGACGCAATTGACCACCATGTCGGCAAATTCTTTCCAGTCGCCGAGGCAAGGCAAAAGCGTAATCGGAATCTGCGGGAATTCAGCTTGCAAATGCGCCACTACCTTGGGCACATCGTTCTTGGTATGCTGACCGTTCAGTAGCAAATACGGCAAAAGCGTCACCGATTCCACATCTTCGCGCAAGAGCGTGCGCAAGTCATTTTCCAAATCCAACAGGCTCGTGCTTGCCACGCGCGTACCGGGCAAATCATGGTGCAGTTTATCCATGATTTCTTCGAAGCCCTTGTAGGCCCCCGGCAAAATGCAGTGATGCGCGATAATCAGGATAGCTTTCATAAGAGTAGTAGGATGTAGGAAGTTTTCTTAAGTGTAGAATTCGACAATTTTTTTGACGAGGGAATCCATGGTGGTTTCGTCGGAAGTAACCGTTTCAAAGCCATGCTTCTGGGCTGCTGATTCTGTCATGCGGCCGATGCAGAAGGATTTTCGAGGATAACAAGCATTATTGTCATTCTGAGCGAAGCCGTTAGGCGTAGTCGAAGAATCTCTATTTAGATCCTTCGATTCCGTGCTTCGCACTCCACTCAGGATGACACTGCAGAAATTCTCGACGGCGCTGGTGCTGGCGAACACAACGGCATCGGCGCTAGCAACAGCCTCACGTTTCCATTCGGGAAGTTCCGCCACGGGGAGCGTTTCGTAAACCACCCAGCGGGTTGCCTGCGGTAAAAATTTCAGCAGGGTGTCATCAGCGAGATTGCCTTGAAGCAACAAGATGCGGGATTCTATCAGATCCTTCGACTCCGAGCTACGCTCGGAATTTATCTCGGACTCCGCTCCGGGACCTAGGATGACACCTTCGCCTTTATCAACCACATCTCGCAGCAGTTTCCCGAGGCCTTCGCCGGTGTGGTCTTCGGGCACGTAATCGCAGCGGATACCGTATTCGAGCAGTTTCTTTTCGGTAATCTTCCCCACACTTGCAATCTTCTTGCCGGCAAGAACACGAATGTCATTACCCGAAGCAAGCAATTGCGTAAAGAACGATTCTACACCGTTCGTACTTGTAAAGGCGAGTACGTCGAAATTCGCTAGATTGGCCCAATTGAACGAACCTTCGACCGCACGCGTCTCAATCATCGGGGTTTCGATGACTTCGGCGCCGAGAGCCGTAAGGCGGGCGGTAATCCCACTAGCCTGCTTGGCAGCACGAGTCACTACCAGGCGCTTGCCCGAAAGCGGCAAATTCTTTTTCCAGGCAAGAGTCTTACCCAGTTCAACGACACCGCCCATAATCGTGATCGCAGGGGCTGTCACATTTTCACGAACAATCGTCTCCCCCGCCGTTTCAAGCGTTGCCATCACTGTACGCTGGTACGGAGTCGTGCCCTTTTCGATAAAGGCAAGCGGAGTTTTCGGGGCCTTGCCACATTCCATAAGGCGCTTGGCGATAAAGTCCATGTTGGCAATACCCATCAAGAAAATGAGGGTGCCCTGGCACTTCGCAAGATTTTCAAAGTCCAGCGAAAGCTCGCCGTTCGATTCAGCCTTTTCGTGGCCCGTGATAATGTGGAAACTTGTCGCAATGCCGCGATGGCTTACGGGAATGCCCGCATAAGCCGGCACCGAAATAGCCGAGGTAATGCCCGGTACCACATCGAATTCAACACCGGCCGCCACCAGTTCCAACGCTTCTTCGCCGCCGCGCCCGAACACGAACGGGTCACCGCCCTTCAGGCGCGCAATCACACCCTGCGGGTATTCCTGCGCATACTGCACCAGGAGCTTGTTGATTTCGGACTGTTTCACCTTGTGGTGCGTGGGCATTTTGCCCACGTCAACCATCTTCGCCTTTGAATTGCACATTCCAAGAATCGCCGGAGAAACCAGGCGGTCGTACACCACCACGTCGGCGCGTTCCAGAATTTCTTTTCCGCGAATCGTCAAGAGTCCCGGATCGCCAGGACCTGCACCAATCAAGTAAACATGACCAAAATTCGCCATCAGAACTTAATCCTTGTCATCAAAGGCTTGGGCATCTTCGGGTTCTTCCACAATCCAGTCGCGAATGTGGTCGGCAAGAGCCTTCTGGCCGTCCTTTTCAATTGCATCGGCAAGGTCAGTCAGTTCTTCGGCATCGAGCGTCGTCAAATCCTTTTCGTAGCGGTCCACGTAGCCCGAAAGCTGCTCGTAACGCTTCATACCTGCGAGCAACTGCATAAATTCAAGATTCGCCGTATTGCCGTTACGGAACTGTTCATGTTCCTTGAGCACGCGGTCGGCTTCGGCATCGGGCAAGAAGGCGGCCAAACGTCCGAGGTTCATCACCTTCGGGAAGGTTTCGTACAAGGTGCGGGCAATCTTGATGCAGTCGGACTTTCGACCTTCCTTGTCGGCAATAGCTGCCTGCAAATCCAGGTACGCTTCTTCGTCTTCGGAGCCGGGGTTGCGCACATCGCCGAGCCACTGCTTGGCAAGTTCAATATTCCCTGCCATAAACTGGGCATTTGCAATATCGATGAGCGTTGCGTTGCTCTTGTCCGGATCCTTGAGGAGAGCAGCCTTCGCAAAGTTCGCGGCATCCTTGATAGAATCGGCCATATCGCAAATGGCATCCAGAATATCTTCGCGGTTGCCCTGGTCGACTTCGGTAACCCTGTTAATCAATTCTTCGAGCAAGGCCTGCGCGCGTTCCTTGGGCAAAATTTCTTCGACACTCAGGAACACCACCGAGCGACCTTCACCACCCACATGGCGCATGGCAAGGTCATGAATCAAGTCCGCAACATAATCCTTGTCGCTGTACTGCGTTGCCAGTTCCACAAAGAACGTTCCCGCATCGTAAAAGAGGTTGTCCCAGTATTCCTTTTCTTCGTCGGTATCGGCCTTGAACGAAATAAAGTCGGCACGCAACGTCCAAGCCAAAAGTTCCAACTGGTCTTTCGGATTCTTGAAGTTTTCGATATCGTCAATGCCGTTTGCAATCGCCTCGTACAAGTCTTCGGGGCGGTGTAAAAGCCTGCTCTGTCCGCTTACAATCTGGGTGAGCGTATCACGGAGTTTGTCTTCTTTGCTGCGCATGGCCTGTGCCATGGCCGGAGATTTCCATACTTTTTTCTTCTTTGCCATGAAACCAAATGTAGAAAAAAGAATCGTCCCCTACTTATTGCCGATCCAGCTTCCGTTTGATTCGCGCTTGTTTCAGCTTGTTTTTACGGCGTTCACGGCGACGTTCTTTACGGAGTCTTCGGCGCTGTTCCGCCATCGCTTCCACTTGGTGCAAAATGTCCTTTATTCGCTCGGTCGCAAAGGCATTATGCAACTTTTTACGGGTCACATAATCGAGCAAGCATACACACAGCAAAAGGCAGCCCACAAATAACGCGAGCGCCACCGGCCACACAATCACAGATGTCTTGATGGCTACAAGTCCAAACGCAGGCGGCATCAGAATGGATCCCACATAAGAACCCGCCATTTGAATACTGATGGCGCGGCCCGAAAGTTCTTCGCCAAATCGCGCTGGGGTCGCATGAATAAGAGACGGATACACCGGAGCACAACCAAGCCCAAGCAGGCAAATACACACCGGCGTAAACCAGAGCGGCAAAGGCAATACTAGAACAAGACAGCCGAGCACCACGATGGCAATGCCCGCATGCACCAAGCGCATATCCGTAAACTTGATAGCAAAAAAGCCACTCAAAATGCGCCCTATCATGACAGAGGCAAACATGAGCGAAACCGCAATTGCCCCAATTTCAGGTTCAAAGCCACGGGCCACCAAGTAAGTACCGCACCAAAGACTTGTGGAAATTTCAAGCGACGAATAAAAGAAGAACACCCAAAAAGAAAGTTTCATTCCAGGCACTTTAAGCGCCGACCGCAACGAGATATCCTTTACCGCAGACACCTGTTGCGATTCACCGCGTTTTTCCGTCTTTTTCCAAATCGGGAGCGTTATAAGCATCATCGCGGCAATCACCGCAAGCAACAAGGCGACCATGTCGTAGGCTCCACGCCAACCGACACCCGTCACCACCGAGATAGAAAACAGAGCCGGACCAAGGCATGCGCCCACGCCCCAACTGGCATGCAGCCAACTCGTGTGTTTCGATTCCAAGTAAATGGCCGCAAAGTTGTTCATCGCGACATCAATTGCACCCGCCCCGATTCCCATGGGAACCGCAAACAAACACATCATCCAAAATGTCGTCGAAAATCCGTAACCGAACGAAGCCACCGCCGTAAGCGCAATGCTTATAAAGACAAGCTTGCCAGTCCCCATCAAACGCAAAAGTGCCGGAGTCCACAAGCTAGAAACAATCGTTCCCACACTTACGATAATCGACAAAAGCCCCGCTGCCGAAAGAGGCGCCATCAGGTCACGCTGCATCAAGGGCCACACCGCCCCAAGCACCGTATCAGGGAGACCTAAGCCAATAAAAGCTGCGTATATAACAACGAGTAAAAGCAAGCTAATTCTTTATGCAACGGACTGGATATCCCATCTTTCGTTCTCTTACGTGATAGCCCCATCCATCTATTTGCCAAACTTTCATGTCAGAAACATAAGGAACATAAATCGAACCAGGAAAAAGCTCTCCATCAGCATCCCCAACTATGCCGCCCCACAATCTATGTATCGAAGCCAACCAAAAACCATCACTTTCTCCGACACTGATAAAGGAACCTTCTTCGCTTCTATATCCCACAGGAACAGACGAAAAGCCCGACGCATTACCAGGTTCCATCCATGAATCAAAATTCCATCCTGTAACCGACTTCATCGCATAGGGGAACGTTTCATAATCATTCGGAACGTTGCCTCTTCCCGCACTAGCCTGCGCTCCATAGGCTTGCACGACATAATTTACAAGCGTTGTCCAGTCCTCTTCAGAAGGGATTCGCCACCCATTAGGGCAAATTCCCTGATTGACGTCCGCAATCGGGTATTTAATCGTATCAGGCGCATAGGATTCATCCAAATTCATTGCCGCGAGAAAACTGTAGTAACGCCCCACCTTTTCACAGTTCGACGGATTTTCCTCATAGCACCAGCTATTTCCCTTCAAATTGGGAGTACTTACGCTATCCGCGTAATTCAAGTTTTCGGCCATCCACACCTGCGAACCCAAAGAAACCGTCTTGTAGCTTTTTTGATCGCGAGCATCAACGAGGGTCCCATACTCAATAGAAGGGTTCAGGTAATCTGATTTTTGAAAATCCCACAAAGTTGTCCTGCGGAATCCAGAATCCGTGCAAACGAAATACTTATAGTCTTCAACCACCCCTTTAACGATTTGAGAATTCCCCGCAACGCACTCATTTCCGTACGTATTACGTTCCGCTTCGGTAGCTTCTCTCCATAAGCCCCCATCACAAATATACCGGTCATAATAACGATCCTGATAGAAAATACCTTCAACGACAACACCATTGACGCACTCATTGCCGAAAGCATTGTATTCGGCCTTATTGGACGGACGCCATTCCTTTCCATCGCACGTATAAAAACCATTTGCTTCATGAACAATTTCATTTTTATTCGAGGATCCGCAAGAGGGCAACAGATTTTTGGCATTGGTAGAATCCATTAGGCAACGCACCGAGAAACCCGCAATAGAATCATCGCAAACGAAATCATAATCCGTACCCAATGAAAAACGCAAATAACAA
>Ga0310695_10007771_pt1 | contig 16969 bp, 15 predicted proteins | sample RumenRJG_04DNA_FD_203882 | JGI IMG/M metagenome (GOLD analysis project Ga0310695, IMG submission 203882) | Bovine rumen microbial communities from Lethbridge, Alberta, Canada - RJG_04 (v2) (version 2) | ecosystem: Host-associated > Mammals > Digestive system > Stomach > Rumen | place: Canada...
ACAAAGGCCGCCGCGACCGCTCCGGCCGCGACTCCCCACAAAAATTTTTTCCATCCGTCTGTCATTTTCATGCCTCCATGACAAGCAGATATTAGCATAGACTAATTTAAATGTCAATTAGACAACGAGAATTTTATTCGGATAACGCAGCGGCGGCCCAGGTCTTGCACTTTTGAACGTCGTCGGCTTCGGGAGTAAGGTGGACCATAAGGGGTTCGCCCAAAAGGACGGCGCCCTGGCTCTTGATTCTGTCCGCCCAGTCGCGAAGCCACTTGCCGTCGCCCCAATCGTAAGAGCCGAAGATTCCGATTTTCTTTCCAGAAATCGAGCCTTCAATCGCGGCAAAGAATTCCTCAACGCTGTCTTCCAAAACCTCGTCGCCCATCGCGGGGCTTCCCAAAAGCAAAACGTCGCAAGACAATGCGGCGGCCTGGTCCGCTCCGTCGGCGGTAGCGCAAAGGACTTCCGCTCCCTTTTCCTTAAGCGAACCGCAGATCGCGTTGGCCATCGCTTCCGTGTTTCCTGTCGTGCTTGCGTAAATCACAGCAACTTTCATATATGCCTCCAAATATTTTTAAGCCGCCTTGACGGCCTTTTTGCCATAACAAATTATTTCTTTGATGGAAAAGCCCCGCTCAAAAAGGCGCAGGCAGCGCTCCGAACATTCCTTGTAAAGAAGCGAAAGCTTTTTGGCGCTCTCAACGTCGCGGTAGGCTTTCCAAGAGCCGCAGTGGACGCAGCCCCTTCCGCCGTGCCTTTCAAAGTCAATCACGTCCAAAGGCGGGTAGCCCAAAAGAAGCCCCACCTCGTGCGGAAAGCTTGAGCCGCTTTTTATTTTGGAGCAAACTTTTTTTACAAATTCTTGAACGGATATCGCGCCGCAAGGGCCGCAGTTTGAGTAGCCTTTTTGTAAGAGATATTTTTTTGCGCAAGGGTTTGACAAGATTTTTTGAACCCAATCCGCGTCGTAAAAAATCGCGACAATCCTTTGGCGCCTTCCTTGGACAAAGGCGCTTTGGATTCCAAAAGATTCCAGCGCCGCCGCGCAGTCGCAAAAGTCGCGCTCGCAAAAATCGCTTTGCCTTACGGAAAACAAATTTCCCGCCTTGATCCCGCACAAGGCCGGCGCCGCGCATCTTACCAAAGTTCTTGCAAAAACATACCCCTCGGCGCCTTCTTGGTTAGCAATAACTAACTTTTTCATACTGTAAAATTATCATATGCTAACTATTTTGTCAAGCGCCTACGCCAGCGCCACGTCCAGGACCATCATCAGCGCGAAGCCCGCGGCAAATGTTATCGCGCAAATGTCGGTCTTTTCGTCGCGGACGGCTTGGGGAACAAGTTCCTCGATGACGACGTAAACCATCGCGCCCGCCGCGAAAGAAAGCATGTAGGGCAACAAGGGAAGCAAGAGCGCCGTAAGCAAAATCGTAAGGGCGGCGGCGATTGGCTCAACCGCGCCCGAAAGGGTTCCGAACAAAAAGGCTTTTCCCTTGCCCTTCCCTTCGCTTAAAAGCGGCATCGAAACAATCGCGCCTTCGGGAAAATTTTGGATTGCGATTCCAAGCGCCAAGGCAAAAGAGTCCGCCGCGCTTATCGCCGCTCCTCCGCTCAAAAAGCTTGCCAATGCCACGCCGACGGCCATGCCCTCAGGAATGTTGTGCAGGGTGACGGCAAAGAAAAGCATCGTCGTGCGGCTTATCGACGCGGCGGGGCCTTCGGGCTTTTGCGCCATCGCGTGCAAGTGCGGAGTGATTTTGTCAAGCAAAAACAAAAAGGCGATTCCCGCCGCGAATCCCGCCAAGGCGGGCGCGAAGGCAAGACGGCCCAAAGAAGCCGACATGTCCATCGCCGGAATCAAAAGCGACCAAACGCTGGCCGCCACCATGACGCCCGCGGCAAAGCCCAAAAGGCCCCGCTCGAGGCTGTCGTTCATCTTGCCTTTTAAAAAGAAAACCGTCGCGGCCCCTAGCGTCGTTCCCAAAAACGGCAGGGCCAGGCCAAAGAAAAGCGCGTTCATAAGCGTATTGTATCACGAGCCGCTTTTTTTTGCTAGAAGAAATTTTTGCGCAAACTTCACCAATTATTCGCCAGTTCCGCGGCAAGTTTAGTCATAAATTCAGCGCTGCCAGTTCCGTGAGTTCTCTGTCCAAAAGTTCCTGTCGAAAAACTTATGTAGACATTGTCCGCGGAAAAAGCTGTCCCCTCCCCTTTCTTTTGCATCGCAAAGCCGCGGGCGTTAAAGCAATCATACAAGTCGTCAGAATTTTTTGTGGGAACAACATCGTCGTTTGAGTCGCTGAACATAAGGATTTTTGAACTTGTCTTTGGAGTGAAATTGCAATTATAGCCCTGGATTTTGCTTCTTATCAATTTGCGGAGCGCGCTGTTTTCGTCAAGCATGTCGGGCTTGAGGCTGTCGGACCAAGGCGCTGACGGAACCCCGCCTGTATAAGTCAAGTTAAGAACCTTAGATTCTATTTCAGTTATGTTCTTAAAAATCAAGTCTTCATCAACTCCCAGCTTGGCAAGTCTGTTGTAACTGATAAGTCCAAGCCAAATAACGTACGGTGCCAAGGCGGATGGCTTAAAATCGCTCAAAGATTTGTCCACCGTAGTGTTTATGTCGTAGGGCCCCGCCCCTGCAAAAGTTTTTGTAATTCCAATCGAGCCGTAGACGGACGTTGTGTCCACAAGTTTTTGAACGTGCATGGCGGTCTGTCCGCCTTGGCTATAGCCAACGTTGGCAAGCTTGTCCTTCCAAGAATACCCCTTTGAAGAAAGCCATTTGCGGGCGCAAATCAAAGCCTGCAATGACGTCCTTGCATTCACGTCGCCAAAAGCAAAAGCCTGTATCTGCTGTTGGGATTCATCAAACCCAATATAATCAGTGGCGACGCCGATCGCTTTCTTGCCGGCTATATAATTTTCAATCTCCGCCAAGTTTCCGCCGTGCGATGGAACGTTTTGCTTTGCGGTTGTCGCTCCGTGATTCATAAGAACCGTAAAGTCAAACTCCGGCCTAGGATTGGCGTCATAATATTCCGAAGGCATAACGATAATGGCCGACACGCGGACAGTGTCCCCCGCCACGTTCCTTGTTGGATAAGAAAAAACGATCTTCTTATAGCTTTTTCCATCTCTTGTTTGGGGAGCCACGCCTTCGTCAACTTGAATGTCAGAAAGCGCGACATTATAGGGAAGCTCAACATAGGGATTGTCCGTTCCAGAAGCGGAACCGCAAGAAAGCGCAAAAAAGCTTGCGGCGGCAATAAAAACAAAGAAAAACGGCGATTGTTTTTTCATAAAACGACTCCTTGGTTTTATCCATGCAATAATACAGTATTTTCCACTTTTTTGCAAACGCAAAACCTGTTGCGCTAATTTAAAAATTTTGCTATAGTTAATGGCTGAAAATACCGAAAGTAAAGGTGGAGAGGAAAAAATGGAGAGTAATACTAAAATGGAAACAAAAAACGTTCTTGTCTCTATGGACAACGATTATTTTGCCGGCTGCATGGACGAACTTGAAGACTCGCTCGACGAAGGCTGGTCTGTTGTTGACCGCGAGTACGACGAATGCACAAACACTTCGTTTTTGACGCTTGAGCGCGAGTTGGTTTGCGCCTAGTCCGAAGCGCCATTGCTCATGTAAAAAAAGGCTGTCCGATTTGGACAGCTTTTTTTGTTTATGGCGTAGTTGTAAACTTGCCTTTGTATGTATCCGCGATTTCCTCCGCACCCTTTATAGTCGGGTGCGGGTCAAACCAAATCGGAATCGTTTGGCCAAAGGTGCTCACCAAAGCGTCAAGGTTAAATTTTGTCGGGTCGGCGTGAATCAACTCTTTGTGCTTGCTTAAAACCTCCTTGTTGATTACATCCGCGACATCGACATATACCACATATGGATTCACGGCCGCTTTGCTAGAAATGTAAGAGTTCAATTGTCCCAAAAACCTTTCGGCTATGCGGTTTATCTTCACAATCTTTTCTGTCGTAGATTTATACAAAGGCGTGTATTGAGTGTCGGGAATTGGCGGACTTTCTTTAAAATAATAGTATGGGCTGTAAACAGACATTACGTAAACGGTCGCGCCGTTATCGGTCAAAGTTCCAAGGATTGTGTCAAAATTTGTCTTGAACTTTTCCAAGTCTGAAGTAAAGGTCTCTCTAAACCAATTCAAGTCCTTCATAAAAATGTTGATGCCCGTGGCGCGCTGCAAGATGTCGTTGGCGCCGATGCAAAGGGTTATGTAGTCGGCTTGCTTCACCGCTTCCAAAATCTCGCCTTTTTTTGTGGCGATCTCGGCATCGCTGTAGTTTGGTGAAAGTTTTGCAAGCAAGTCCTTTGTTTGGTCGCCGGTCCTTGCGTAGCTTTGAAGCGTTATGTTGGCAGACTCAGAGAGATTTTCCTTTAGGACGGCGGGATAAGAAAATTTATTGACATAATTAGGATCGGTGCCGCCCTTTCGCCGGTTCATGTATTCTTCATAGGCGGCTATCATGTCCTTCTGCGCCAGGTCCTCGTCCTTGCCCTTGCCTCCCATAGGCTTTGGAGCGTAGCCCGCCGCGATGCTGTCGCCAAGAGCCAACATGTAGTATTTGGCCACGATTACAGTTGCGGTCGCGGTTTTAGGCTCGCCGGCCGAGGTCGTCAATTTCGCGGTAAGCGTTCCTTTTCCCTTAGCTCCCGGCTTATAGTACAGCTTGTTTTTTAAGCCGCTCGCGTTGGCCACGGTAAAGAGGTTCGTATCCGAAGACGTCCACGAAACCTCTCCGTCAACGCCCACAAGCTTGGCCTCAACCTCGTCGCAAACGTCTTTGTTGCAAAGATAAATATATTTTTCGCTTAAGAAAAAGCCCTTTACGGTTACGTCAAAGCGGCCCGTCACAGGAAGGCTTCCGCCAACGCCTGAGTCTTCGTCGCTTGCGGTTGCGGTAATCACAGCCTCGCCAGGCGCGACAGCCGTTACGTTTCCGTTTTGGTCAACGGTGGCGACGCTATCGTCCGACGAAGCCCAAGTAATTGTCGATATGGAGTCAGGCGGATTTGTTTTTGCCGTAAGCCTGATTTTCTTTCCAGGGTCAATCGGCTCGGAGTTGCCCGATATTTCCACCGACGCGGCCTTTGCCGAAACCTTGATTGTGATGCTTTTCTTTACGTAGCCGGATTGGGCGTAAATCGTAAACGCGCCCTGCCTTTTTGGCTTGAACTTTACAAGCCATGTGTCCTCGATTTCCTCCGGATCCTCCACAAAAGAAACCACGTCGGTTTCGGCCCATACTTTTACCTGAGCGGTCGCAGGCGAAAAGCTTGCGTTTACGGCGGCCAAGGGTTCGGCAACGCTCAAATCCGCGTCCGCAAAGAGCTCCAAGCCGGTCGCAACTTCGGCCGAATTTGGATTTATGACCCTTTGCTGAAAGTTGTTTATAGATTGGGACGGACTGTTCGCTCCAGAGTCACATCCAGCGAGCGCAATTCCGCACAAAACAAAGGCGACGGCAAACAGCGCGGACAATAATCTTTTCATACCTTACTCCATCCACTCCAAACTAATATTCAATATGACTCCGCCATACTCATATCTAAAAGGAGAATCCGAGCTGCACTTAGAATGGTACGTTTCAAAGTCCACCTTTTTTCCGGGGGTAGTGACTTGGACAAAAGTCCAGTAAGAAGGATACTGGAACTTGGGAGGCTCTGTCTTAAATGGATCGGTTCCCGGCACGTACCTAGAGTCTCTCGACGCGTAGTGGTTGCACTCGCCTCGGACGGTCCATATTTGCGTGGACTTATCGTACTTAAAGGTTGTGTCGCTCAATACAAGCGGCTCGTTGGCTCCAGCCGCCGTGTCGTAGTAAATGCGCTTTTTCATGCGGATTTCCTGGTCCTCAAACTGGTCAAACTCATAGACAAAAGTCTTGGGCGTGCAGTCGTACTGGTATTTTTTTCCGTAGCGGCACTGGTCGTCGTTAAAGTTGACCCAATTGTAGCGGCCCATGTTGAGCGACATCGAAAGGTCTTCCTTAAGCTCGCTAAGCTTTCCGTTATTGAAAACCTCGCCGTTTTTGTTGGCCATTTGGAACGACCAGAAGTATTCGGGCTTGCTGTTGAACGCGTTGGGGTCCCAGGCAAGGCGCATCCAGTTAAGGTAAACCTTTACCTTGCCCTTTCGCGCAAGGCCTACGTTCACAGGGTCCTTGTAGAAAATCCTGTTGCAGCAAAAGCCGTCCTCGTTTTTAGACCAGGCGTAAAGGGCGACCTTGTAAGCGTTCTTTTGAATGAATCCCGCAACGGAGAAGCGGCCGGCCTTCATCTTGTCCTTGTCCACCTTAAGCAAAAAGTCTTTTCCGGGCTTTGCGGAACTTATGTCAATCGCGTTGGCTACGTCAGTGTCGCTAAGGCTTTCCGGCACCTTTGTCGTTGACGCGGCAAAAATGTATTGCGTTTCGGGGAGCCGGCTGTCTATATAAGAGTCAAAGGCCATGTCAAGGTTAAGGTAAGAGTCCTTGGGAACGGTTGTGCATGAAACGTTGGCCATGTCCTTAAAGGGGGACTCTACCGGCAGCTTGTAAATCGTGCTTGTGGTTTTGTCGGGAGCGGTTACCTTTATGTAAAGGTAAGTCTTATTTCGCTTTAAGGAAATGCCGCTGGCCGGAATCGCGGCGTAGTCGCTTTCTTGCGGCATGGCAGGCTCGGAATTTCCCAAGGCTTCCTTTATCGCGTATTTCATTGTGGACGACACAAGCTTTGGCTTGGGATCAATCCAAATTTTATCCGAAGCGACGGCCTTGATTGAAGCGATCGTGGCGACGCCGCCTGAAGCCTGCGGAATTTTTTCAACGTTTTTGGGCTTTTGCGAAAGCCCAAAGGTGTACGCAAGCGAGCGCAGGCTTGAGTCGGTAAGGTCGCGGGGAATGATTGGATTGGGGTCCTCGCCGTCGGGCCAGTCGTCGCCGTCAGTGTCGGCGCTGTTGGGCCGCGTCATGATTTTACTGCCGAGCAAGGCACTGTGAGTACCGCTTGGAGTTCTGTAGCGGGTGCTTGTGATTTTTTCCGAGGGAACCCAGCCAAAAATTTCTTCCTTGTCGCTTATTCCGTCTTTGTCAGTGTCGGCGCTGCTGTCGGAAGAGCCTGAGGCCTTTTCTATGCGCAGGGGAACGCCGTCACGGTCCGCGTCAATGTCGTAGAAAATCGAGAACATTGTTTTTGCGGCCACTGTAATGTCATCCAAATCCTTGTCGCCGGCAGAATCGGGGCCGCAAATTTTTCTCGCGGGATTGCCAGAGTCATCCGTGTAGAAATAGTCCACATACCAGGCGCCGTCCTTTTTGGACGCGGCGTTTTTTAGGCCGTGAACGCTTACAAGCTTTCCGTCCTCTATCTCAAAGTTGCCCTCGCCCACGCAAATCTTCAAGACGTCCTCAAGATATAAATCATCGTAAACGTTTATCGTGGCTCCGGTGTTTTCCATCTTGGGCTTGAATTTGACGGACACGTTGTATGACTCGGTCTTTCTGTTGTAAGACGGGCCGTAGTCTATGTTGACCGCGGTCGTAAGCTGGGCGGAATTTGTGTATTCGTCGGTAAAGTCGCTGGACCTCTTTTGGCCGTCCTTTATGCTTATCGAATAGCCGGCGACGCCAACGTCAAAGGCGCTTGTGTTTCGCATAAGGTCCTCAAACTGCTGGGGCGTAAGCGAAAGCTCGTAGTTGATGATTCCCGACTCCGAATGCGGCTGCAAGGTCATCGCGACAGAGGAGCCTGTCTTCATCGAGCCAAGCGGCAGCTGGATCGGCTTTCTGCTGTTGTCAGGCCCCGTAAAGGCGCTTGTCTGCTTTCTAAAAGCTTCTACAGCCACGTTGTTGACGGTGTAGGCAAGGTCGCTGGGGTTGGAGAATTTGAGCGCGACTTTAACGTTTCCGCCTGTGACAGTGCGCGACTCGTTTGTAGTGTTGACCTTGCCGTTGGCCACGGCCCTGGAGTAAGTTTCGGACTCGCCCTTGGAATAAGAATAGGTGTCGGTAAAAGTCCAAGTCTTTTTAAAGCCTAAGGTTCCGCTGGCGCTCCAGCCGGGATTGGGTCCAGCCCAAGTGTAGCTTGCGGTGCCGCTCACGTTCAACTCGTATGCCGACGCGTAGGCGTTGGAAGTTGTGGTGTTTGAGTTGTGGCCAAAGGTTCCGGTCTCGGTCCTTGTGACGCTGTCGCTCATAGACTTTCCGCTTGTGCTTGTGTATGTGTACGTAAAATAGGGAACGGAAGTCATCGTCACAATCAGCTTGGGCAGGTCGGAAATCAAGGGGTTGAAGGTGTTTGTCTGCCTGTTGAACATCGTAAGCTCGGTCCTGTCGTCCCAGCCGTCGCCGTCGCTGTCTCGGTTCCAAGGGCTTGTGATTGTCACATAAGTTTCTTCCCAGTCGTAAAGGCCGTCCTTGTCGGAATCAGTTGTGTCAACGTAGTCCTTCCATTCGCCGTAATTTTTTGTAAGGAAGGCGTTGTTGTCCTTGCAAAGCTTCATGATAGCGGCCTGGTACTCCGCCCTCTTTGTCTCGTCGGTGACAGTGTTGTTGACGACGGGAATTGTTTTGTTGGCAAAATCCGCCCAAACCGAATTAAGGGTCATGTCTTCTTCGGCGACGCGGTCAGCGCCGGACTCATAGCCCTTGTCGGGAATCGCCGCGCTTTCCGACAAAGCCCAGCCCAAGAAGATTTGATTATTAATCTTTCCGATATCGTCCATGTAGGCGGAATCAAGCAGCTTAAAATTCTTTCCTTTGACATGCTCAACAACTTCTTCTCCGGTTGCAAAAGCAGGGTCCTTATAAGTCACCTTAACCGTCTCAAGCCACTTTGAATAAAACGTAAGGTTCTCGCTAGTTCCCGCAGGAATCAAAGTGGAAGGCTCGCCGGAAAAGTCCGCGTTCTTGTACCAGCCGTCAAAAAGATATCCGGTCTTTTCCACATAGCTGTAGGGCTTTTTGCGCTTTTCTATTTCATCAGCCCTGTCAGCTTCTTTAATTTTAGGATCTTTTTCAACCGCTTCTGTTATTGTTGCGACTATAGATTCATATTCTCCCTTAGACACAGGAAGGATAATCTCGTCTGAATTGCGGGTAAAAGTCAATGGCAAAGACGCCGGTTTTGGCGTTACAGTAGCATTGCCGTCCTTGAGCTCTATTTGGTAAAGGCTTCCGACGCTTTCGATTGTCTTTTCGGAGACGCTTTCAAGTCCGCCGGCGACAATCGCGTATTCCCTCCAATAGCCGACGCAGTTTGTCCACCAATTGCTGGCGTCGTCATCCTTGCGCTCGGCGTCGTCAGAATAAAAGAGGAATGTCAAGCGGTAAACGCCGGCGGGCACATTTTCCGAACCAGTGTCAAAGACGTATTTATTGTCGGCGGCAGGGAAAGTGATTTTGGTCATCGTCGTCGCTCGTTCCGCGTCGCCAGAATCCTGCTCGCACAAAACGCAAAGGCGCTTTATGTCGCGCTTTTCCGTTTCATTGTCATAGTTTAGCGTAACCTTGATTTTGCCGTTTCCGGCCATGACAATGTCCGCCACTCCCAGCCTAAACGAGACAAGCTTTATCACGCCGTTGGCCACCGAAATTTTTTGGACGCTAGACTCGTAGGCATTGACACCGCCCTTTGAAGCGCGCAAATAAAGGTCCCAGTCGCCGGCGGTCAATTCAATCGAAGCGTCAGACATTTTTGAGTAAGCGCTTTTTGTCACAACAGTTCCGCTGTCGTCAAAGTCAGAAGTCCAAGCGCCCAAAATGTCAAACGATTCCGCTCCGGCCTTTTTTCCCTTTAGGACAATGTAATCAAATTCGCCCTTGTTTGTAAGCGAAGGCAAGGCCGTGCGCGAATCGTTGTCCGCGATTCTTACGGAAAGGTAGGACTTTCCGTCGGCGGAAGCGCGCTCTGCCGCGCCATCTTGCTCGGAAAAGGAATTCTGGCCTCCGCCAAGGTTGCTGCAAGAAGCGATCAAAAGACAAATCGCGGCCGTATATAAAACAAACAATCTCTTTTTCATAAGCCTCTCCTAAAACTCCCGCGTTAAGTCAATGTAATAAAACAGTCCGTTAGCGCTTGCTGGACGCGCGTAAACCTCTATGTGGATCGCACAACCCTTTGGAATGTCGTTCACGCTTTCCACGGCAAGCGTTCCGCCTTGCGCCGTAACGCCGTTGTACAATTCCGCCGACTTGTTGTCCACATACCACTCAAATTCAAGGCTGTCGGACGAAGAGTAAGCGGGGTTGTTGACGGAGGCCAAGAAGTAAAGGTTTCCCCTTGCCTCGCCGACCTTTACGGTCATGTCATCGTTTACTATGTCGTAGTCTTCAAAAGTCATTTTCGCTACAGGCGGAATTTTCGAAACGTCCGTTCCGATGTTGTCAACGGAAATTTCAACATCCTTTTCATCCGACTCCTCTAGATATCCGTCGTCAAAAATCTCTCCCACAGCGGATTTTCTGACTTTGATTTTAGTCAATCCAGTCGGGATTTGAATTTCGCTTCCGGCTTCGTAAGGATGCCATTCATCGTTGACAATGCTGTAGTCAAACATAATCTCGGCGTCTTCAAAGCTTACGCAGCCCCTCTTGATGTTTTCGATGTCGGTGGAAAGCTCTGGGATTTCGTCGTCGCTGAGTGTTTGCTTGACTACGATGTATTTGGTGTAGACCATGCTTGAGTAGCCGGGCTTTGTGACCAGCATAGTGTAGTCGCCGGAATCGTCGGCAAAGGCCTTTTCTACCGTTCTTGCGTAATAAACGTCGTCGCAGTCTTCGCTGGCGTAGCGGATGTCGGCAAAGGCCACCTCCGCGTCGGAAAGATCAAGAACGTCTTCTCCAGACATGACCGACGTAAGCTCCAAGTCTTCGGACCTCAAGGCATCGCCGACATCGCAATTGTCAACGCACTCGACGACGGCATTGTCCAATGTTCCAAGAATTTTTTCGGACTGGACTTTGCATTCGACGCCTTTGTAGGTGATTACGGCTTCGATGACCATGTCTTTGTCGTAGGCCTCGTCGTAAATATGATAGGAGGCGCCGTAATTAAAGATTTCCTCTTCGTCGGAACCGTCGGCCTCCTTTCGGTACCAGCTGTAGTCCAAGGGCTTCAGCTCGTCGTCGTCGTCGCCGTTTGTGATAATCTCGCCGTCTTCGCCCTCAATCCACGCGGCAAAGGCTCCGTTGATAAAGGACATTTTGGCCGTGTACGGAAATTCCGGCGGAACGGGAGCCGGACTCCCTCCTCCGCTGGAGTTAGCGCAAGTAGCGCATAAAAAAAGCGCCAATATAACGGCGCCAACAAAAAATAGTTTCTTCATGGCAGAACCCTCTCCAAAAATAAATACCAGCCCCTACCACTTTTTTCTTTCTTAAATTATAACATATCATTATCGAAAAGTCAAATTTTTTTGCCTTGCGCATGCGGTATTGAAAGGCATCTGCATTTTCACTATAATTCTTGACTATGAGTAAAATTCAAATGAAAAACCCGATCGCCGAACTTGACGGCGACGAAATGACCCGCGTTCTTTGGGCTGTCATTAAAGACAAGCTTCTTCTTCCCTTTGTTGACTTAAAGACTGAATACTACGACTTGGGCCTAAAAGCCCGCGACGACAGCGACGACAAAATCACTTACGAAGCCGCCGCCGCCATAAAGCGCTTGGGAGTCGGCGTAAAGTGCGCCACAATCACTTCCAACGCCGCCCGCGTAAAGGAATACAACTTAAAGCAGCTTACCCCCAGCCCCAACGGCATCATCCGCGGAGAGTTGGACGGAACGGTTTTCCGCGCCCCGATTTTCGTCAAGAACGTCCATTGCAACGTAAAGAGCTGGACCAAGCCGATAATCCTTGGCCGCCACGCTTACGGAGACGTTTACAAAAACTGCGAGATAAAGACACCCTGCGCCGGCAAGGCGGAATTGGTTTTCACCGGCGAAGACGGAAAGGAAATCCGAAAGCTTATCAAGGAAATGCCCGGGCCCGGAATCATTCAGGGAATCCACAACCTTGACTCTTCAATAGAAAACTTTGCCCGCTGCTGCTTTATGTACGCGCTTGACCAAAAAATCAGCGTGTGGTTCGCCACAAAGGACACAATCAGCAAAACCTACGACGGAAACTTCAAGGAAATTTTCCAGCGCGTTTTTGACGCGGAATTCAAGGCCAAGTTTGACGAAGCCGGAATCGAATACTTTTACACGCTCATCGACGACGCTGTCGCCCGCATCATGAAGTGCGACGGCGGAATCTTGTGGGCCTGCAAAAACTACGACGGCGACGTTATGAGCGACATGATCGCATCCGCTTGCGGAAGCCTTGCGATGATGACAAGCGTTTTGGTAAGCCCCACAGGCGAGTTTGAATACGAGGCCAGCCACGGAACCGTGCAAAAGCACTACTACCGCTGGCAAAAGGGCGAAAAGACTTCGACCAACCCGGTCGCCTTGATTTTCGCCTGGACCGGCGCGCTCGCAAAAAGAGCCGAAAAGGACGGCACGCCCGAGCTTGCCGCCTTTGCCAAAAAACTGGAAGAAGCCACCCTTGGCGTAATCGAAGACGGCGTCATGACCGGCGACCTTGCCCGCCTAGCCTCCCCCGCCGCCAAGGAAATCGTCGACAGCTGGCAGTTTATAGATAGAATTGCGGAACGGTTGAATTAGCGAAAACTGGTTACTGACAAAAAAGCCGCCGCGCTAAAAGGTCGCAAGGCCAAAAGCGGGCGGCGTTTTTTTTGCGCGTAAAAAAAAATTACTTCTCCTCTGAAATTGCTTTTGAAATCAGAAAATCTATCGCTTCGTTTTGAATTGATTTTGTTTCCACATCAAAACGAATTCCATCTTTTCCTAAAAAAGATATTTTATCATCTCCAACTTTTTTCCAAGAGAAAATATCGTTCCATTCGATAAAAGAGCCGAATATCATCCCATTTTCATAAAAACCATTATACTTTGAATATTTTTCAGCCAAAATCGAATCCAATAATGCCGTCATAAAAAACAGGTTAAGGACTAAACCGATCGGCCTTTTCACCAATATCGAGTAAACCGTGATTAAACAAATAGCTGTCGATGAATATATATAAAAGAATTTTCCCATTCTTTTTCCAGCGTCAATTTCCAAAACCTTTCTTCCAAGTTTTTTTATTTGCCGTTTTACACCTAGAAATTTCACAAAACTTACAATACATCTTGCCGCGGGAATCAAAAAGAAACGCCCGACGAAAAAAGCGAATATTAAAAAAAATACAATTACTTTCAAATCAGATTTCAATTTTTTCTCCTAATATTTCAGTTCCAAAATTATCATAAGCAAAAACATAACAGAAACAGATAAATTAATTATTACCCCAAATCTAAAGGAGCCTGGGTCGTCATAATACGAAACTTCTCCTTTGCCACGAACATAGACTTTCTTTTTTAAGATCATGGTTGGATAAAAACAAAGCGTATAGGCAAGCCATAAAAGAATAGTATGCAAAAACTTTTTTTCTCGAAGAAAAATATAAGCAAAAAAGGCCGCAATAAAACACACGCAACCAATTACGTTCATAGCCGAACAAACCTTGTCTTTCCAGCCAATATCTTCTCCATGAATAGAATAAATTCTTTTTTTGAACATAGACACAAGACAAAACAACAATAATAAAAAGAAGACAATAGCCGGAAGAATATACCTATCTACAAAAGATTTTCTCTCGGAATACGGAATCACATAATTGTTTTCACCGATAATGATTGGGATTTTATCTCCAATTCTATATTTTGTGGAAAAATAGTCGCCGATTGATTCTGACAATCTTTTTTTTACATAAAACTTTCCAATTTCCGTCTCTCCGTCAATTTCATAACTAACTTCTATACGATATTTTTTATTATCATATTTTGAGACCTTTTTTATCACTCCAATTAAATGTTTTCCGTCCCTTTCCATTATAAAATGATTATAAATAGATTTTATGTTTGAATATAAGCCAAAGGAACAAACACAAACAAGGACTAAAAACATTAAAAACGTTTCCACGCCTTGCAAATAAAACTTTTTTTCGTTCATAATAAACTCACAAAATAAGTTCTATAACTCTTTGGCGACGCCGTTTTCAAAATAGTAAATGTTTTCCAACTTAAAGCCCCAGCGACCGCCAGCCGCCCGAATGTGCGGCTCAAAAGTAAAGAGCGTGTCCTGGCCCAGCGTGGCGGCGTTTCCTTTTTCAAAGTAAAGCCTGTCGTTTTTGTCAACCTCAATCGTGTGGCCTACGTTTCCCAAGAAATCCAGGTTTTCAAAACCGAGCGACTTTATCAGCGCGTTCATTTCCAAAAAAATTTCTTCAAAAGTTTTTCCGGGAGCGGCCGCCTTTATAAAACTGTCGTGCAAAAGCCGCTCGGCTTTTAGGCCTTGCAAAAAACCCGCGCTTTTTATTTCGGCCTCTTCCCGGACGCGGCCGTCTTCAACGACAAAGGAGCGCGAGCAGTCGCCCCAAGTCTGGCCGACCAGCGGCGATAGGTCTATCGTCACAAGATTTTCGCTTCCGACTTTTTCGTCAGAGGGAACGTAGTCCTTTCCGGAAATCGAAAGACAGCTGCGGCTTCCAAGCAAGACCAAGGCCGGGCACTCGTAATACCAAGTCTTTTCCGCTCCCCGCTCCTTCATAAGAGACGCGCAGCGCTCCGCGATTTGTTTTTCCGACACTTCCGCCGTAATAAAAGGCTTAATGTCCTGCAAAACGCTTTTTGCAATCGATTGAACTTTTTTGTATTCGTTTATGTTGAGTTGCATGATGAGGCTCCTAAATTAAAGCAAAAAAACGATGATTGGAAAATTCTTATGCAGGTATTTTTCTACATCTGCGCAATTGGGCAACCATTCATTCTTGCCCAACGAATGACTCCGTTAAGTCTCGTTTGATATCCTTTGCCAGCGGACTTAAGCCACTCAAGATTATCTTTATCAATATTTGTCGATATTTTCTCCTTTTTGATTTTTAAAGCATTTGCATAATAAAACTGGCCGTTTGAAAGAGTGTTTTCCGGTATATCAGATGTATCAATTTCCGACTCTTTCATCTTTGTCAATTTTGAAACTTCTTTTTTCTGTTCTTCGGTAAGCGGCGGAAAATCAATAAATTTATAAGTTCTTGGCATTTTGTTCATATTTTAAAACCTCCTTTACAGTCGCTTTTCGCGCGGAAATTATTCTTGTTTTTTTTCCATTTTCTGTTGCCACAACATAAAGCACTGGCATTCCGCCTACGTCGATCATTCCTGTATAATCATATCTTGATTCATCCAAAGTTGAATTTTCCTCGTCAAATTCAACATACAGGCATGGATCATTAAAAATACGCACGGCTGTTTCGAATGAAACCTTATGTTTTTTCTTATTCAGGCTATTTTTATTCTCATCCCAAACAAAGCCGTAATACTCTTTATCAGCCATATATAAAGTATAGATGCATTATATTGATTTGTCAAGTTTTTTCAGCTTTATCAATGCATACAGTCCAGACGACTGAAATAATATAGAGCGCAAAAAATGTAATCCCATAAAAAAAATAATATTTTCTTTTTTTCATAATTAATCTTCATATTCCCATCTTTTATCAATTTTCACAACAACATCATTTTCAAAATACACATCAAGGCAAAAATAATCATACCATCCCCATCCATTTGGTTTTGCATACACAAACAAATTTTCCTCTTCAGAGATTGGTTCTCCAAGAAGCTCACGAACATCTTCCATCCTCATCCCCTCTTTTAACAAGGGCACATTCAACGGCTTAAAACTCGAAGAAACCTTCGTATCCGCCAGTGGATTTCTGTAATATTTATAATCGTAATCAAAAGCAAGCGTTATAAGTGATATTACTCCACAAATTATGATTATTGGAAAAACAATCGACAGGGCTATTCTTTTCTTTGCGATTTTAATAATTGCTACATAAACAAGAGACACAGGAAAAAGAAACCAGTAAACGAATCTAAACAAACCAAAGTCTGAATTTAATCCTGGTCTTAACGCTTCTATCAATGCTTTATTTCTTCCTGACCAATAATACAAGTATGGAATAAAATTTAGCAAAACCGAGATCAAAAGCGTTACTACTAAAAATAAAATGAATCGCAAAAATCCGAATCCAAAATATTTTAAGATTTCTTTTTTACTTGGATTTTGAGCATGAAATTCCCTTATATTTTTAATGTCTTTGAAAATAAAGTAAATTTCCAAACAAAAAGCAGAAACAAAAACAAAAGAATAAACTAAATTAACATCATACATAATTCATATTCCGACACTTCCGCCGTAATGAAAGGCTTAATGTCCTGCAAGACGCTTTTTGCGATCGATTGAACTTTTTTGTATTCGTTTATGTTGGGGCGCATGACGGGGCTCCTTTAATATCTTATTCCTCGGCCAGTAAATCAATCACATCACACGATTGCTTTTCTTTATAAAAATTGATCTTTTTATAAATCCAAACACCGTTTTCTTTTTCGGCGTCCACATAAACTACAGAAATTCCGTTCTGTCCTTTTATTTTATAAGAAAAATACGCGCTTCCCATTCCGTTCGCATTTGATTTTAATGAACCGCTTATCATTCCCGTTTGGCGGTAGTCTTGGCCTAAATATTCTTGTATGATTGGATTGCTTTCGATCAATTCCAAAGAATGCTTGTACGGCTCGCAACTCTTAAATGACGCGGCTACAGAAAACATAGTCACAAAAACAAAACAAAGCATTATTCCGACAACAATGCAAACAGCCGCTCCCGTCTTCCTATTTCGCTTTTTCTTTTCTTCTTGAATTTCTTCCTTTGTTTTTGCGGAGAATGTTGTTTCTGTGGCGCAGTAAGGGCAAACTCTTGAATCGGCCGGAATTTTTTTCTTGCACTTTTCGCACACTTGCAAAGGCTTAAGTATCAACATAATAATAAAAACC
>Ga0310695_10007772_pt1 | contig 16969 bp, 17 predicted proteins | sample RumenRJG_04DNA_FD_203882 | JGI IMG/M metagenome (GOLD analysis project Ga0310695, IMG submission 203882) | Bovine rumen microbial communities from Lethbridge, Alberta, Canada - RJG_04 (v2) (version 2) | ecosystem: Host-associated > Mammals > Digestive system > Stomach > Rumen | place: Canada...
TCTTCTTCTATATGGGGTTGTCTCGAGCATCCGGCACGACGAGCTCCATCATCGAGTCGAGCGCGAACTTCATGGCGATCCTCTTCGCTGCCTCGATCTTCCGGACCGAGCGCTTGACCAGCAGGAAGATCGTCGGATGCCTCATCGGGTTCGCCGGGGTGGTGCTTATCAACCTGGGAGGGGCTGGTACGGCGCGGGGCATCTCGTTCGCCCTCGACGGGGAGGGGTTCGTGCTCATCTCGTGCGTCTCGGCAGCCCTTTCCACCTGCCTGATCGGCATCTTCTCGCACGACCACGACGGCGTGCTTCTTTCTGGCTGGCAGTTCCTCGTCGGCGGCATCGTGCTCACGATAGGCGGATCCCTGCTGGGCGGCCACCTTGCACCGCAATCACCGGCTCACGCGTTCACCCTTCTCGCCTACATGGCTTTCATCTCAGCCATGGCGTACTCGATGTGGGCGCGCCTGCTCGCCGTGAACCCGGTCAGCCGCGTGAGCGTGTTCGGGTTCATGAATCCCGTCTTCGGCGTCATCCTTTCCGCATTGCTGCTCGGAGAAGGCCGCAACGCCAACCCGCTCGTCCTGCTCACCGCGCTCGCCTTGGTATGCGCCGGAATCATCGTGGTGAACAGACCCGGTGCCGTACAGGAGAAGGCCGGCTCCCCCACTGCATGAAGCCGGCCTCATTGTTCGCTATAGAACATGTGTTCTGTTCTTATCTAATACCCGAGTCGCTCCCACTGGCTGATCGTCGATGCACGGTTGGGAAGGATGGATTCCTCCATCGTCACGCCGCTGACCTCCGAGAGCACCGACTCGATGGTGCTGTATGCCCTCTTCGTGGATCTGATGACCTTCTTGACGCTCTCACGCGCCTCACGCGTCAGTCCGAACCGATAGAGAAACGCTCCTCCAGCAGCGACAAGCATAAGGGTGATGAGCCTGTTCCTGAGCTTGATCATCTACGCCTTCCCTCCGGTCATGATGTCGACCAGGCGTGCCAGCTCATCCTCGGAATCGAACTCGATCTCGATCTTGTTCTTACCACGTACCTTCTTGACGCGAACCTGAGCCTCTAGTGCAAGCTTAAGCTCCTTAGCTGCGCGTTTGAATGACTTTGGAAGGGGTTCTCGATGGGTAGGTACGGGATTGCTGCCAGAAAAGAGCGGCGCGAGGGATTCTGTCTGACGAACGGAAAGGTTCTCATCGACCACCTTCTTGGCAAGGCGGACCCTCCCCTCCTCTCCGGCCACAGCGAGGATGGCTCGGGCGTGTCCTGCTGTAAGCTTACCCTCGGCCATGAGGTCCTGTACCTCCTCGGGGAGGTCAAGGAGCCTCAGGGCGTTTGCGATTGTGGGGCGGGACTTGGAGACGATCTTCGCAAGGGCATCCTGGGTGAGCTTGTTCTGATCGATGAGGGTCTTGAATCCCAAAGCCTCTTCGATGGGATTGAGGTCGCTCCTCTGAAGGTTCTCGATGAGGGCGAGCTTGAACACATCCTCATCGCTCACCTCGCGGATAATGACAGGGATTTCCTTGAGGCCTGCGATCTTCGCAGCCTGGTAGCGGCGCTCCCCTGCCACGATCTCATAGGAATTGCCCTTCTTGCGCACCATGATCGGCTGCAGGACACCGTTCTGCTTGATCGAGTCTGCAAGCTCGGCGAGCGGCTCAGCTTCGAACGACTGGCGCGGCTGGTTCTTATTCGGCTTGATTGCGCTCAGCGGAAGCTTCGCATCGCTTGCCACCGCTCCAACCTCAGCGGTAGCCTCGCCCATCAGCGATTCGAGGCCTTTTCCAAGACCGGATTTCTTAACCACGGCGATTCACTTCCTTTGCGAGTTTCGAATAAGCGACGGATCCCTTGCTGGTCGGTGCATAGAGCGTTACGGGCAAACCGTGACTCGGCGCCTCGGAAAGCTTGATATTGCGTGGAATGAGTGTTTTGAATACGAGATTGCCGAAATAGTTCTGCACTTCCTCGACAACCTGCTTGGAAAGCGTTGTACGCTTGTCGAACATCGTCATAACGACACCGAAGATCTCAAGGTCGCTGTTAAGACGCGCTTTGACCATCTTCATTGATTCCAGGAGCTTGGTAACACCTTCAAGCGCGTAATACTCGCATTGAATCGGAATGAGCAGCGACTTCGCCGCAACAAGTGCGTTGACTGTCAGAAGTCCGAGGGAAGGCGGACAATCAATGAAGATGTAATCGAATTGGTCAGAAATCGCATCAAGTTTGCTCGCAAGCACGCTTTCCCGCGCCATCGCAGACACGAGCTCGATTTCTGCTCCTGCAAGCTGTATTGTTGCCGGCACGACAAACACGCTATGTACAGGCGTTTCGCATATTGTGTCTGCTATATCAGCGTCGTGCAGCAGAACGTCGTAGATATCCTGCTCGAGCGTCTCTTTCTCGATACCGAAACCGCTCGTCGTGTTTCCCTGCGGATCAAAATCGATAACGAGAACCTTCTTCTTGAGATCGCCGAGTGCTGCACCGAGATTGATCGCGGTCGTCGACTTACCGACACCGCCTTTTTGGTTGATCACAGCGATAATCTGGGTTTCTTTCTTCGGATTCCCGCGTTTTACATCTGTATACGCCACCGGTCCTCCTCGATGCGTCGACGATTCATCTGCAGTGTGCATCAGAGCACGTACCCATCATAGAGGATTGTTTCACGTGAAACACTGGGATTTTGAACTTTACAAGCCTAAAGGACGCTTTGTGGCCATACCGTTGCGACGGGGGAGCTTGGTCTTCGGTTCACCGGTCTTCTCTATATATATAATCTCGCGATGGCCAAAGCTCTTCGGAAGCTCATATGTTTCACGTGAAACAATGCTCATCCCGCATATCGCTGCAGCACGTTCTGCGGCGGCGATCTCATCATCGTCGATATTCGCTTTCCATGTGCAAAGCATGCCGCCATCGATGAGCAAAGGAGCTGCATATTCAACAAGGACGTTGGTCTGGGCTACAGCACGAGCAACGATGACATTGAAACTGCAAGGCATCTTAAGTGCAAGCTCTTCGGAACGAGAACAGATGGCATGGCAGCGATCGTCCAGACCGAGCTCATGAATGAATGATGAAACAGCAGCTACCTTCTTGCCGATCGAATCAAGGAGCGTTGTCTCGGAGCCAAGCATGATCGCAAGGGGGATGCCAGGGAAGCCGCCTCCGGTACCAAGATCGAGAACAGACTGGTGATGGGGGAGAGCGCCTATGCTCCGCGAGCAGATGATCGAATCGATAAGGTGAAGATAGATACCCTGTTCGAGCGCATCGATACGTGTCAGGTTGGTGGTCTTGTTCGTCTCGATGACAAGCCCGAGATGCTTGAGGAGCAGAGCTGCCTGATCAGAGGTACAGGGGATGCCGAGGGCATCCAACTCATCTACCAGCAGAGAGGTGTAGGTTTCCATTTTCCGCTCCTGACAAAACCTTTCGATACAAGAAGTATTGTCATACAAATAGGGGAGGGTAGCTTCTAGACTACCCTCCCCAAGGAGAAAAACACGAGAAAAAGTTTAAAGCACGTCTTTAAGGGCTGTGATGATGACGCGACGGTTGGGATCCTCACCCTCGGAGTGGGTGGTCACGCTGTCATCGTTGACCAGGGCGAGGTGGACGATCCTGCGTTCGTACGCGTTCATGGGAGCAAGAGCCACACGGCCCTGCTTGCGAGCACGCTCGGCGGCAGACAGAGCGATGCTGCGAAGCTTCTTCTTGCGGCGCGTCTTGTAGCTCTCGATATCCACGACGACCGGATAGTAGAAGTGGATGTGGGAGCTCATGAGCGAGGAGAGGACCATCTGGAGAGCATCGAGCGTGCGACCGTGGCGGCCGATGAGCACGGCAAGGTTTCCGCCGTTGACATCGAGGATGAGCTCGCCGTCATCGCCATCGTACTCATCGATGGTCGAATGCTTCTCACCAAAAAGGGCAAGGATTTGCCTAAGATAGCCAACTGCCACGTCGGCGATCTTATCCATCTCGTCGTCGGTCAGGGTCTCGCCAGCCTCGTAGCGCTGCCTGATGGACGCGAACTCGTCATCCTCCGGAGCATTGCCGATGTACTCCTCGGCTGAAAACTCCTCGGTGGCCTCGAAGACGTCGTCTTCCATGCCGTCCTCCTCATACAAAACCCAAGGGCGCCGAAGCGCCCACGATAGAATCTACGGGATAGCTAGTCCTTCTTGCGGGGACGCTTCTTGCGCTCGCGGCGGACGACGTCGACCTCGACCGGCGCGTCGATCAGGCGCGCCTCGGCCTCCTCACGCGCCTGCTTCATGACACGGGAGGTGATGAAGCGCTGCTGGATGACCTGCCAGATGGCGGAGGTGTTGTAGTAGAGCAGCACTGCGGAGGGGACGGACCAGCCGAACCACACCATCATGACGGCCATGACGCCGCCCATCATGATGGTCTGCGAGCGGTTCTCGTTCGACTGCGCCTGGGTGTTGAACAGCATCGGGATGAATGTGAGTACACCGAAGAGCAGGTCGAAGAGGATGTAGACGATGGCACCGCCGAAGCCGGACGATGCGACCATATCACGCACGGATGAGGGCAGCGAGGGGAGGATGTTGAAGAAGCAGGCATCAGCGGGAACCTGCTTCATCACCGTGAAGAGCGCGAAGAAGATGGGCATCTGCAGAAACATCGGCAGACAGCCCATGATGGGGTTGAAGTTCATCTGGGCATAGACCTTGCGCGTCTCCTCGCCCATACGCTGCGGATCGTCTGCGTAGCGCTCCTGGATCTCCTGGAGCTTGGGCTGCGCGAGCGACATGCGCGCGGTGGAAGCCGTGCTCTTGGCCATGAGCGGGGTGAGGAGGATGCGGATGATGAAGGTCAGCACGATGATCGCGAGACCCCAGTCGCCGGTCCAGCCCTGAAGCGCTGCCAGAACATTGGTCAGAAAGTTAACGAACCATTCCCACATGATTCCTCCTGTGCCCCGTATCCTTACGGAACCGGGTCATATCCTCCCTCATGGAAGGGATGGCAGCGCAGGATGCGCTTGACCGCCAGATACCCTCCACGAAGACAACCGTACTTGCGGATGGCCTGCACCGCGTACTCCGAGCAGGTGGGCGTGTAGATGCACGTCCTGGGCAGCAGGGGAGAGATGAACCGCTGGTAGAACCGTATGCACGCCATCATGGCGCGCGCGACGATCCCCGGATCTTTCCCGTCAGCGGCCATCGGTCGCTCCAGCCCGGGATAGCAGCGTGGCAAGCGCTCGGGCAACCTCGGGGGTGTGCGCGGGCGCAGTCTGATCGGTGGCGAGCAGGATCACGCTGTATCCATCGTAGGGAAGCCCGCAGCTGCGGGCAGCTTCCCTCAGTACACGCTTGCCTCGGTTGCGGATCGGCGCATTGCCCAGCCGTTTAGGCGCAACGAAGGCGACCTGACCACAGCCGCCTTCGTCATGATGCAACACACGGATTCGCAAGAGGGGATGAGAGAGCCTCTTCCCCGCTTTGAAGACCTTCTCAAATGCCTTCTTGGATTTGATGGTCTTCACGATCGCCGTCTCCTAGACGGTCAGGCGCTTGCGGCCCTTGGCGCGGCGACGGGACAGGACGGCGCGGCCGCCCTTGGTGGCCATACGGGCACGGAAGCCATGGGTCTTGGCGCGCTTGCGCTTGTTGGGCTGATACGTACGCTTCATTTCTATTCCTCCCGGACTGGGTGTAACGTCCTCAATGCAGATAAGCCTAAGAATTGTAAAGGTCAACGGCGTAATCTGTCAACAACGATTCTTGGAAAACCTGTGCGCATTCCGCAGAATCCCTACCGCACGCGGAACTGAAAGTTTTCATCTGCTGTGAAATAGAGGCGTACGTGGTAGTATTCTTACTCCGCGCATGATTCGAAGAACCACATTTCAACATGTATTCTTCGAGTGTTGAAAACTTTCTTTCATTTCTTTCAGCTTGATGAAAGTTTTCAACAAAGGATGAAATGGTGTTGAAAGGAGGTTGCTGTGTCGCATACGTTCTATCCCTTCGTCGAGCAGGACGCCGGCGATGCGGGGACCTCCCTCGAGGATCTCGTGCGCTATCCCGCGCGCATCGCGGTCTACGACGATGCGGCAGCAGCGCCGCGCGTGGTCATCATCGACCCCCAGGATGTGCGCTCCTACCTCGAGGAAATCACCCGCGAGGTGACACGTCTTTCGCACGAGCAGGGCGGCACCATCCCGTTCATGGTCATCCGCGAGATCGTCGAGAATTACATCCACGCGTCGTTCGTCTCGCCCACGATCTCGATCCTCGACGACGGCAACACCATCCGCTTCTCCGACCAGGGTCCCGGCATCGCATCCAAGGAGCGCGCGCTCGAGTACGGCACCACCTCGGCGACCGAGGAGATGAAGCGCTATATCCGCGGCGTGGGATCGGGGCTGCCCTACGCCCAGCAGTATATGGTCGACAAGGGCGGCTCGCTCGACCTCGAGGACAACATCACGCAGGGTACCGTGGTCACCATCTCCACGCGCACGAGCGCGAAAGAGCAGGTCAAGGCCCATGCGAAGCCCACTGCGGACATCGCGGGGCTCTCGGAGCGCAAGCAGCTCGTCATCGGATACATCGAGGAGCACGGCTCCGCCGGCCCGACCGACCTGCAGGAAGCCTTCGGGAAGTCGCTCCCCACGTGGTCGCGCGAGCTCTCCGCCCTTGTCGACGAGGGCATCCTCAAGAAGAACGGCCGCAGGTACACGCTCGCCTAACCTGTAATTGGGGACGGTTCCTTTTTCGCGGTTTTCCTTGAAAAAGGAACCGCCCCAAAGCGCGGTCCGCGCTCGGGTGCGCTACGTTACCGTTCAGCGACACACGGAAAATGTAGATAACCTCTGTTGAAAACTCTGTACAATACGTTCTTACCCGAATTCGACGTACCTCGGATGGAACGTATATGGACAATGCCATCGAAACCGATGCGGAGGCCCTCTGGGCCGACACACTCGACCTGCTCGAGGAGCAGGAGATCAGCGAGCCGCTCGCCGCGATGCTCAGGAGCTGCAAGCCCGTCTCCCTCGACGACGGCACCCTGAGGATCTCGACCAGCATGCGCCTCGTGCAGAAGACCGTGCTCAAAAACAGCGCGGCCATCGAGGACTGCCTCGCACAAGCGGCTTTCCAGAATATCTCGCTCGAAGTCGAGCTCGTGGCCGCGGGTGACAAGCCCGCCGTGCGCCAGGTGGCGCCCGAGCCCCAGCACGACGAGGATATCTGGGACAATCCCGAGCCGACGAAGAAGGTCAAGAACCCGCTCGTCGAAACCATCACCGACAACGACTCGCGCCTCACCTTCGACCGGTTCATCCAGGGCGACGAGAACGTCTTCGCATACCAGGCCGCGCTGCAGGTAGCGGAGGGCGTGAACAAGCAGGCATACAACCCGCTGTTCATCTACGGCAAGAGCGGACTCGGCAAGACCCATCTGCTCCGCGCGATCCAGAACTACATCGCGCAGAACGACCCCGACCGACTCTGCGTCTACAAGGACGCCTCGACCTTCATGAGCGAGTACGTGAGCGCCATGCAGAACCGTGATAACGGCGATTTCGAGGCGCTCAAGAACAACTACCACGGCATCGATGTGCTCATCATCGACGATATCCAGACCTTCCTCAACAAGACGAGCACCATCACGTTCTTCTTCGACCTCTTCAACTATCTGTCGTCGAACGGCAAGCAGATCGTCCTCGCCGCGGACCGCTCCCCGGCACAGCTCGGCATGGGCAAGAGCGGCTTCGACGAGCGCATCACAAGCCGTCTGGGCTCGGGTTTCTCCATCAGCATCCAGGTCCCGAGCTTCGAGCTGAAACTGCTGCTCATCAAGGAGTTCTACCGCCGCCAGAAGGAGGACGCGCTGCGCACGCACATCCCCTACATGAACGGCACCATCACGGACGACGACCTGCATTTCATGGCCGAGCGCGCCGGCAACAACATCCGCGATATCGAGGGCTTCGTCCAGTCGTGCATCATCATGGCATCGCGGCGCAATGGAGCGCGCGAGGTCATCACCCGCGACGATATCCTGCGCATCGCGAGCGAGAAATGGCCCATGAGCAAGAAGCAGGTCACCATCGCGCAGATCCAGCGCCTCGTGGAGACCTACTACGACGTCTCGCACAACGATCTGGTGGGCGACAAGCGCAACAAGGAGCTCATGGAGCCGCGCCATATCGCCATCTGGCTCTCACGCGAGCTGACCGACTCGACGCTCGCCGACATCGGCAAGCGCTTCGGCGGCCGCAGCCACGCCACGATCAAGCACAGCATCTCGTGGGTCGAGCGCCAGAAGAAGGAGGACAAGACCTTCTACGACCAGATCTCGCGCATCCAGGACACCATCATCGAGGGTTCGTGAGCGGTGTAGACAGGCTTGCGAGAAGCGCTGCAAAACCTGTGCAAAACCGGAGCCCGCGTGTTGAAAAGTTTTCAGGGGAGTAGGGGAGATGTTCAGAGCCGTGAAATCCAACCAATTCTCGAGTGGTGCGGAATAGCGCGGCTAGCTGCGGCGGAGTGCAGTTATAAGCCGTTTCGACAGACGTTATTGCTATGATTGGGATATATAAGAAGAGATAAACAATAGAAGGGGCAGAAATGAAATTCTCAGTCAGCCAGAGCTCGCTCGCAACCGCTCTTTCTATCGTGGGCAAGGGGATGAGCGGCAACTCGACCATCCCGCTGCTCTCGGGCATCTACATCAAGGCCGACAACGGCATGCTCGAGTTCCAGACCAACAACCTCACCATCTCGATCCGCCACAAGATCACCGCCAACGTGGAGGAGCCGGGCGAGGTCGTGGTCTCGGGCAAGCTCCTCACGGGCATCGTGAAGAACCTCCCCGATGCAGCCGTCACCTTCGAGGGAGGCGAGCGCACGCTCACGATCACCTGCCTCTCCTCGCTCTTCAGGCTGAACACCCTCGACGCCAAGGATTGGTCGGAGTTCCCCGAGGTCGCCTTCGCGAGCGCCTGCGAGCTGCCGAGCGAGATCCTCTCCGAGATGGCGAACAAGGTCTATAAGGTCACCTCGAAGGAGAACTCGCGCCCGATCCTCCAGGGCGTCCTGCTCAGCGCGCATGACAACACCCTGCGCCTCGTCGCGACCGACTCCTACCGCCTTGCCATGTGCGAGACCTACGCAGCCTCCGAGTCGACGGTCGACGACTTCTCGCTCATCATCCCCGGCACCGTCTTCCATGACGTCCTCACGATGCCGTCGATGACCGAGAAGATCCTCATCGGCACCACCGCGAACCAGATCGTCTTCTCGTTCGGCACGACGACCTACGTCTCACGCAAGACCGAGGGCACCTATCCCGATTATCGTCAGCTGCTGCCCAAGACCTATGCGACCGCGGTCACCGTCGATACCGAGCAGTTCCTCGCAGCGCTGCGCCGTGTGGCGACGATCGCCACCACGATGCCCATCATGCGCATCGATATCGACGCCGACGGGCAGATGATGAAGCTCTCGATCAACACACGCGACCAGGGCGAGTCCACCGAGTACATCCCGGCGAGCGTCGAGGGTTCCTCGATGGCCCTCTCGCTCAACCACCATTACGTGGCGGAGTGCCTCGTCTCCGCACCCGACCGCGAGAAGATCCTCATCGAGCTCCAGAGCCCCACGCTGCCGACCGTCTTCAAGTCCTCCGACAAGATCAACTACCTGTATCTTGTCATGCCCTCGCTGCTCTAACGTGGGACTTGCGGTCTCAGAGCTCCATCTCGCCAGCTTCCGGAACCTCAAGGACCGGGATATAGCGTTCTCGCCCTCGACCACGATACTCGTGGGCGAGAACGCGAGCGGCAAGACCAATACCGTGGAAGCGTTGCAGCTCCTCACCTCGGGATACTCGTTCAGGCACCCCACCCCCTCCCAGCTCATCTCGGAAGGGGAGGAGAGGAGCCTCATCAGCGCCCGTCTTAGAGGAGACGGGCGCGTGGTCGACGTGGCATGCGAGATCGAACCCAAGCGGAAGGTCTTCTACAAGAACGGGAAGAAGTGTGCCTCGAAGGACATGCCAGGGACGCTCTTCTCCGTCCTGTTCAACCCCGACGACCTGTTCCTCGTGAAGCGGGGGGCGTCGTACCGTCGCGACGAGATCGACTCGTTCGCACGGCAGGCCAACCCCAACTACGACAAGGTGCTCTCGACGTACCTGCGTACGGTCGAGCAGCGCAACCACCTCCTCAAGGAGGAGCGGCCCGACCCGGCGCTGCTCGACGTCTGGGACGAGTCCCTGGCGCTCGGCGGTGCCACGCTCCTTCTCGCGCGGCACCGGCTCTTCGAGCGCCTCCAGGAGAAGGTCGTGGCGGCGTATGTGCGGATCGCCTCCGGCGAGGAGCTCTCCATGCGCTATGCCGCAACCATGGGAGACGACCTTCTGTACCTGTCGCGCGAAGAGGTGCGCGACAGGTACAGGGAGATGCTGCGGGCGGGCCGCGCCGACGACCTGCGGCGCCAGCAGACGCTCATCGGCCCGCACCGCGACGATATCGAGTTCTCGATCGCGGGCCGTGAGGCCCGCGCGTACGCCAGCCAGGGCCAGCAGCGCTCGGTCGTGCTCGCACTCAAGCTCGCGGAGGTCGTTCTTGCCCGGGAGCTCGTCGACGACCAGCCGCTGCTTCTGCTCGACGACGTGATGAGCGAGCTCGACGCACAGCGCAGGGCCGCGGTCGTGTCGTTCATCAAGGAGGGCATCCAGACGATCATCACGACCACCAACCTCGGGTATTTCTCGCAGGAAATGGTGGACGCGGCGAAGGTGGTGGAGTTCTGAGATGGCCGGCGAGCCCGAGAAGATCGGCGGCGTGCTGGGCGGGATGTTCGGCGATGGCGGCGCCTTGCGCATGAACGCGCACAAACGCGCGCTCGGCATGTGGATGCGCGTGAACGGCGACGTCGAGCGCAAGCACACCTGCGGCGCGTTCATCAAGCCGGTGCCCCATGCCGACCCGTCGCTCACCATCTACCTCGACTCGCGGTCGCGCGTCGTGGATTTCAACGCCAACCGAGAGCTGTACCTCCAACGCCTCGCCTACGGCGGGTTGCCGCTCTCCCGCATCGAGTTCCGCCTCGCGAAGGACGTCCCCGCACGCTCCTCCGCCGATGAGGAGGCGGAGGAGCGGGAGCTGCCCGAGCTGTCCGACGAGGAGCTCGAGCTGGTGCGCGCCGCCACGGCCAACCTCGCCGAACCGCTCAGGTCGAGTGTTTCTAAGGCGATGAATGCGTCGATGCGCCGCGAAAAGGCTTTCCACTCTTAATTAATGAAAGTCGGCCTCAAATCGGCTCGTAGCGCCTCCTAGGGGCATACCAAACAACTGTTCGTATTGTATTTGTTGTGGTCGGTTGTATTTATCCTCTCTTTGAGTACACTATATATTGTGTGCCCAATGCTTATGAGAGGAACAAACGTGGCTAAAAAGGACCAGTCGGGCGACTACGCTGGCAAAGACATCAAGATCCTCGAGGGTCTCGAGGCTGTGCGCAAGCGTCCCGGCATGTACATCGGAACCACGTCCGCCGCGGGCCTGCACCATCTCGTGTGGGAGATCGTCGACAACTCGGTCGACGAGGCCATGGCGGGCTACTGCACCAAGATCAAGGTGACCGTCCACCCGGATAACTCCATCACGGTCGAGGACAACGGCCGCGGCATCCCTGTGGAGAAGCACCCGCAGAAGCGCAACATGTCCACGCTCGAGGTCGTCCTCACGATCCTGCACGCCGGCGGCAAGTTCGACAACAACGCCTACAAGGTCTCCGGCGGCCTGCACGGCGTGGGCATCTCGGTCGTGAACGCCCTCTCCAAGAAGCTCATCGCCCAGGTCAAGCGCGACGGCAAGATCCACGAGATGGAGTTTTCGCGCGGCAAGACCGTGCGCAAGCTCGAGGTCGTGGGCCGCTCCAAGGCCACCGGCACCACGGTCACCTTCTGGCCGGACGACCTCATCTTCGAGACCACCGTCTTCAACTACGACACGCTGCACGACCGCCTGCAGGAGACGGCGTTCCTCAATCGCAACCTCAAGATTACGCTCATCGACGAGCGCGAGCTCACCCCGCGCGTCGAGGAGTTCTGCTACGCCGGCGGCATCGTCGACTTCGTCAAGTTCCTCAACGACGGCAAGGACATCCTGCCCGGCCTTTCCAAGCCCATCTACATCGAGGGCAAGTCCGCCCCCGACGCCCCCGAGGACCAGCGCGGCGAGGTCGAGGTCGCCATCCAGTGGAACACCAACTACTCCGAGACGGTCCTGTCCTTTGCCAACGACATCTACACCGACGAGGGCGGCATGCACCTCACGGGCTTCCGCGAGGCGCTGACCAAGGTCATCAACGACTACGGCCGCAAGTCCAACATCATCAAGGAGAAGGACTCCAACGTCACGGGCGACGACATCAAGGAGGGCCTGACCGCCGTCATCTCCGTCAAGCTGCCCGATCCGCAGTTCGAGGGCCAGACCAAGGCCAAGCTCGGCAGCTCCTACATGCGCACGCTCACCAACCGCATCGTCACCCAGGGCATGTCCGAGTACCTCGAGGAGCACCCCAACCAGGCGCGCGAGATCCTCAAGAAGGCCACGCAGGCCGCCAAGGGCCGCCTTGCTGCCCGCAAGGCGCGCGAGGCCACGCGTCGCAAGGGCCTGCTCGAGAGCGCGTCGCTGCCCGGCAAGCTCGCTGACTGCTCGGTGCGCGACCCCGAGATGACCGAGCTGTTCATCGTCGAGGGCGACTCCGCAGGCGGCTCGGCCAAGAGCGCCCGCGACCGCAACATCCAGGCCGTCCTGCCCCTGCGCGGCAAGATCCTCAACGTCGAGCGCGTCCAGGAGCACAAGGCCCTCTCGTCCGAGACCATCACCTCGCTCATCACCGCCATCGGCACGGGCGTGGGGGAGGAGTTCAACATCGAGAAGGCGCGCTACCACAAGATCGTCATCATGACTGATGCCGACGTCGACGGCGCCCACATCCGCATCCTGCTCCTCACGTTCTTCTACCGCTTCATGAGGCCCCTCATCGACGCGGGCTACATCTACGTCGCGCAGCCGCCGCTCTACCAGCTGCGTCCCAAGGGCCGCAAGGGCGGCAAGTACCTCTACACCGACGAGGAGCTCGCCCAGGAGGTCGCCAAGTACGAGGATTCCTCCAAGTACACCGTCCAGCGCTACAAGGGCCTGGGCGAGATGGACGCCAAGCAGCTCGCCGAGACCACCATGGAGCCCAAGAACCGCATCCTGCTCAAGGTGGGCATCGAGGACACCTACGCCGCGGAGCGCGCCGTGGCCGACCTCATGGGCAACCAGGTCGAGAAGCGCAAGGAATTCATCCAGACGCACTCCAAGGACGTGCGCTTCCTGGACATCTGACGAGCAATTGACGAAGCACTGACGAGAAAGGCCCAGCAGTGGCAGACGATCGCAAAGACGACGAGCTCGAGCCCGAGGAGGGTTCGAACCTCGACGATATCCTCGGAGACGCCGGCTACGGCGACGAGGACTATGAGGACTACGACGCCGACGAGTCCGATGAGGAGGACGAGGAGGCGCACCCCGCGCTGACGGGCAAGCACCTCTCGCGCACCCTGGCCGACGAGGCCGGCACGCGCCTCTCCCTCACGGACATCCACGGCGGCGCGCTCAAGCCCATCGACATGGGGCAGGAGATGAAGACCTCCTTCCTCGAGTACTCGATGTCGGTCATCGTGGCCCGCGCGCTGCCCGACGTGCGCGACGGCCTCAAGCCGGTCCACCGCCGCATCCTCTACGCCATGGCCGAGGCCGGCATCACGCCCAACCGCCCGCACAAGAAGAGCGCGTGGACGGTCGGCGAGGTCATGGGCAAGTACCACCCGCACGGAGACGCCGCCATCTACGACTCGATGGTCCGCATGGCGCAGGACTGGTCCATGCGCCTGCCCCTCATCGACGGCCACGGTAACTTCGGCAACGTCGACGGCGACGGCGCAGCCGCCATGCGCTACACCGAGAGCCGCCTCGCACGTCCGGCCATGGAACTCCTCGCCGACCTCAACAAGGAGACGGTCGACCTCCAGCCCAACTACGACGAGTCGCTCACCGAGCCCACGGTGCTGCCGTCGCGCTTCCCCAACCTGCTCGTCAACGGTAGCTCGGGCATCGCGGTCGGCATGGCCACCAACATCCCGCCGCACAACCTCGGCGAGGTCACGGACGCCGTCTGCATGCTGATCGACAATCCCGATGCCACCACCGACGAGCTCATGACCGTCCTGCCCGGCCCGGACTTCCCCACGGGCGGCATCATCATGGGCACCGAGGGCATCCGCGACGCGTACGAGACCGGCCGCGGCTCGATCACCGTGCGCGCCAAGGTCCACGTCGAGCAGATCAAGAGCGGTCGCTCCCGCCTCGTCGTGACCGAGATCCCCTACCAGGTCAACAAGGGCCTGCTGCAGGAGAAGATCGCGCAGGCCGTCAACGAGAAGCGCATCGAGGGCATCTCCGACATGCGCGACGAGTCCAACCTCAAGGAGGGCGTGCGCATCGTCATCGACCTCAAGCAGGGCGCCGTGCCCGAGGTCGTGCTCAACAACCTCTACAAGAAGACGCAGCTCCAGGCCACGTTCGGCGCGATCGACATCGCGCTCGTCGACGGCGTGCCCAAGACCCTCTCGCTGCGCGAGATGCTCCACCACTACATCGAGCATCAGGTCGACGTCGTGACCCGCCGCACCCAGTACGACCTCGACAAGGCGCGCGCCCGCGTCCACATCCTCGAGGGCCTGCTCATCGCGGTCGACAACATCGACGAGATCGTCCACATCATCCGCTCCTCGCGCGACGACGCAGAGGCCAAGAAGCGCATGTTCGACGCCTTTGGCCTGGACGACGTGCAGTCCGAGGCCATCCTGCAGATGCGCCTGCGCCGCCTCACGGGACTCGCGCGCCAGGAGCTCGTCGACGAGATCGCCGACCTGCGCGAGCGCATCGCCTACTACGAGGACCTGCTCGCCCACGAGGAGAAGATCCTCATGGTCATCAAGGACGAGCTGCGCGCCATCTCCGAGAAGTACGCCGACAAGCGTCGCACCGCCATCTCCAAGCAGGAGGCCCAGGACCTCGACGTCGAGGACCTCATCGCCGAGGAGGACATGGTCGTCACGGTCACCCACGCCGGCTACATCAAGCGCCTGCCCGTGGCCACCTACCGCCAGCAGAAGCGCGGCGGCAAGGGCATCTCGGGCCTCGGCCTCAAGAACGAGGACTTCGTCGAGGACCTCTTCGTGGCGTCCACCCACGATTACGTGCTGTTCTTCACCAACTTCGGCAAGGTCTACCGCCTGAAGGTCCACGAGCTCCCGATCGGCAGCCGCCAGGCCAAGGGCAACGCCATCGTCAACGTGCTCGCGCTCGCCGAGGGCGAGCACCCCACCGCGGTCATCACCTGCCGCGACTTCCCGGCAGACGAGTACCTCATGTTCGCGACCCGCGAGGGCGTGGTCAAGAAGACTTCGATGAGCGCCTACGACCGCACGCGCCGCGACGGCATGATCGCGATCAACCTCAAGAAGGGCGACGAGCTGATCAACGTCAACCGCGTCAAGGCCGGCGACAAGGTCATCATCTGCTCCTCCGACGGCAAGGCCATCCTGTTCGACGAGTCCGAGGTGCGCCCGATGGGCCGCGACACCACCGGCGTCCGCGGCATCACCCTCAAGGCCGGCGAGGTGGCGCTCGGCATGGAGATCACCAACGGCCAGGGCGATCTGTTCGTCATCACCGAGAACGGCTACGGCAAGCGCACCAAGATCGCGGAGTACCCCGAGCATAAGCGCGGCGGCCAGGGCGTCTACACGATCGCCATGACCGAGAAGAAGGGCAAGCTCGTGGCCATGCGCGTCGTGGGCCCGCAGCATGAGCTCATGATCATCTCCGAGGAGGGCGTCGTGATCCGCGTCAAGGCGAACGACATCTCGCGCCTCGGCCGCGCCACGCAGGGCGTCAAGGTCATGAACATGTCCGCCACCGACCACGTCTCCGCGGTCGCGCGCCTCAAGGCCCGCAAGAAGAAGGCGCCGCAGCCTTCGAACGGCCAGCTGATGCTCGACCTCAGCGCCGCCGGCGCACGAGATGCCGGCGAGGAGGATCCCGTCGACATCGGAGATGAGGCCGTGGACGACGAGCTTCTCGACGACGAGGAGTAGCCGCACGCGATAACGATGGGAGCGCCCCGAACTCCACGCGGTTTGAACTGAACCCCGATAGTTGGACTGGAAACTCAGGTTTCCAGTCCAACTTCTATATGGGGGTGATCTCCGTGAAGTACGCCAGAGAGCGGGACGAGGCCACGAAGCTGTTCGCCCAAGGCTGGGGGGCTAGGGCCGTAGCGTCGAGGCTCGGGTTGCACAGGAGGGTCGTACAGAGGTGGGAGTATGCTTGGAGGGCGCTCGGAGAGGAGGCGCAGTTGCCAGTCTACAAGCAATACTCCCAGGACGAGAAGGTGCGCGCGGCTCGGATGGTGGCCGACGAGGGCGCCCCAAAGCCCCGGGTGATGGAAGCGATGGGCATCCGCTCGCTCTCGGCCCTCGACAGGTGGGTCCGCGCATACCGCGAGGGCGGCCCGGACGCGCTCGTCCCGAGGCCGCGGGGCAGGCCCAGGAAGGCTCCCACGCCCACCTACGCCACCCGCGAGGAGGAGCTCGAGGCGAGGGTTCGCGAGCTGGAGCTGGAGCTCGAGATCCAAAAACGAATAGACGCCTTGGCGGACGGGCTAAAGCCGAGATGGCCGACTCGCTGAGGCGCGACTACCCGCTCGGCCTGGTCCTCGGTAGGCTGGGGCTGGCCAGGTCGACCTACTACCGCTACGCGGGCGGGAAGAACCCGCGGCCGGACCGGTACGCCGACGTGAGGCCACTCGTCCGGGAGGCGTTCTCGCGCACCGCG